>SDBT01000746.1_pt1 | contig 53204 bp, 44 predicted proteins | sample 2277101 | NCBI WGS metagenome assembly SDBT01 (sample SAMN10404973, study PRJNA504765) | marine sediment metagenome | isolation source: marine sediment core GS10_PC15, 103 cmbsf | place: Arctic Ocean: Southern Knipovich Ridge | collected 2010
GATATGCGCAAGATCCGGGGAAGTAAGATCGCCATGATCTTCCAGGATCCGATGACTTCGCTGAACCCTGTCTTAACGATTGGTTTCCAGATTAAAGAACCCCTCAAGCTCCATCTAGGTATGGATGATGCTACTGCTGGTAAACGAGCAGCGGAATTATTAACATTAGTGGGAATCCCGGATGCTGAGAGCAGACTGGCTGATTATCCCCATCAATTCTCTGGCGGTATGCGCCAGAGAGCGATGATTGCTATCGCGTTAGCTTGCAGTCCGACTTTGTTAATTGCAGATGAACCGACAACTGCCCTGGATGTGACTATTCAGGCTCAGCTGGTTGAGCTGGTTAAGGGAATTCAAGATGAAATGGGCATGGCACTGATCTGGATCACCCATGACCTCGGCGTTGTGGCGGGTCTGGCAGAAAGAGTGATCGTGATGTATGCCGGGTTTGTTGTCGAAGACGCCCAGGTCGATTCACTTTATGAAGATCCCCGCCATCCTTATACATTCTCCTTGCTGAAATCATTACCAAAATTAGACAGTAAACCGGGCGATAAACTTGAAACTATTGAAGGTTTACCTCCTGATCTATTGGAATTACCAACTGGTTGTCCCTTTGTACCTCGCTGTTCCTTTGCTATAGATAAATGCCGCAAAGAAAACCCCGGATTGGTCGAAATCTCCTTGGACCATAAAATTGCCTGCTGGGTTGATATTAAAACAGGAGAACTTCGATGAGTGAGAACAATACACTTGTTCGGGTTGAAAATCTTGTCAAACATTTCCCGATTACCCGGGGCATTATAATTCAAAAAGAGGTTGGTGCTGTCAAAGCTGTAGACGGGATCAGTTTTGAGATCAAAAAAGGAGAAACACTTGGCCTGGTCGGTGAAAGCGGCTGCGGCAAGACAACCACAGGGAGGACCATCCTCCAGCTCCATAAACCCACTGCCGGTGATGTTTATTTCCGGGACATTAACCTTTCCACCGCAGGTGACGGGACAATCAGGGAACTCCGCCGGGATATGCAGATCATTTTTCAGGATCCTTATGCTTCCTTGAATCCAAGAATGACTGTCGGCAGGATTATCGCTGAACCTCTGGATGTGCATAATATTGGAACAGCCAATGAAAGAAAGGATCGGGTCCAGGAACTATTGCGCCTGGTAGGGTTAAATCCCTACTTTGTGAACCGCTATCCGCACGAGTTTTCAGGTGGGCAGCGCCAGCGAATAGGTGTAGCCCGGGCTCTGGCTTTGGAACCTGAATTTATTGTCTGCGACGAACCCATTTCAGCTCTGGATGTTTCCATACAGGCTCAGGTCGTTAACTTGCTGGAAGAACTACAAGCTGAGCTGGGATTAACTTATTTGTTCATCGCCCATGACCTGAGCATGGTACGGCATATTTCCAACCGGATCGCAGTTATGTATCTGGGTAAAATTGTAGAATTGGCTGAACGGAAAGTTTTATTCGCCAACACTTTACATCCTTACTCAATTGCTCTTTTATCAGCAGTGCCTCTGCACAACCCCGCAGCAGAAAGAGAGCGCAAACGGATCATTTTGTTGGGAGATGTGCCCAGTCCGGCCAACCCTCCTTCAGGATGCCGTTTCCACACCCGCTGCCCTATCGCAGAAAAACGCTGCGAAGTGGAAGATCCGGAATTCAGAGAATATGAACCAGGCCATTGGGTAGCCTGCCACTTTGTTGATAAAGCCCAGCAAAAAATGAAATATTAACAATTACAGCGAAATAAATACTACGTTATGCTTTTAGCAGGAATAAATCTCAAAGATAAGGAGGTGATGCCGCTCAAAAGGTAAATCGGATAACCATTTGTTAATTGTTTATCAATTCTATATGAAGGAGAAGAAAAACAATGAGTAAAAAACTTTTTGCGATTGTTTCATTACTGATCCTGGGCAGCCTGGTGTTGTCCGCTTGTGGTCCCAAGGTTCAGGAAGGCGCTGTTGCCACCGGAGATATGGTGACATTCACCGGTTATGACACTTCTGATATTCCAACCCTGGACCCGCAGCTTGGTGAGGATGTAACATCCATTTATTACATCGAAAACCTGTTTGTGCACCTGACCAACTACGATCTGATCACCGCAGACATCGTTCCTGAAGCGGCAACTGCTTGGACAATAAGTGATGATGGTTTAACTTATACCTTTACAATCCGCACCGACATCCCCTGGGTGAACCACAACCCTGAGACCGGCGAGGTGAAACAGGAAGTGGACGCAGATGGCGCCCCATTGTTTGTGACCGCAAATGACTTTGTCTATGGTATCAAACGAGCCTGCAACCCCAACACCGGTTCCTACTACAGCGGCATCATTGCCACTGTCATCAAGGGCTGTGAGGATGTTTTTCAAGCGGAAGACCCCGAGAACATTCCCCAGGAAATGATTGATGCTATCGGTGTTTCTGCACCTGATGATGAGACCCTCGTTGTTGTATTGCCGGGTTCCGCATCATATTTCCTGTCCATGACCCCCATGTGGACCATCGCAGCAACCCCGCAGTGGGCCATTGAAGAATATGGCGCTGAATGGATTGAAGCAGGCAATATTGTTACTAACGGCCGTTATGTGCTGAATGCCTGGGAACATGGTGTATCCCGCACATTACTCCGCAACCCCCTGATGCCCGAAGATATGCAGGGTAGTGGAAACGTTGATAGAATTGTTTCCAACGTTGTTCCGGATGGGGCAACCGGATATGCACTGTGGCTTAATAGCGAAGTTGATGTTTCCGGTATCCCAAGTGGTGAGCTTGAAGCACACCTGGAGAATTTTGGTGATGAAACCATCAGCGTCCCTGATCTGGCTGTGTTCTACATTGCTTTCCGCCAGACCAAGGCCCCGTTTGATGATGTTCATGTCCGCCGCGCATTTGGTGCTGCTTTTGACTCAGCAACCTACGTTTCTGAATTAAGACAGGGTCAAGGCCTGCCCATGAAGCACTTTGCTCCTCCTGGAATTTTTGGAGCACCCCCCATTGACGAAGTTGGTGTCGGCTACGACCCCGAATTCGCCAAAGCAGAACTGGCTCTGGCTGGTTATCCCGACTGTGAGGGATTCCCGCAGGTTACCCTTTTAGGTTACAGTGGTGAATCAACCCTGGCCTGGATCGAATTTGCTCAAGCAAACTGGGAAAAGAACCTGGGCTGCTCCGCAGACCTGATCCAGATCGAGCAGCAGTCGTTTGCTGACCTGCTGACCGCCACCAAGGCTGATGACGCTGAGGCTCCTCACATGTGGACCCTCGGTTGGGGACCTGACTATGCTGACGAGAATAACTGGGTTGGCGATGTGCTGCATTGCCTCAACGCTCCCCGGATGAAACGCTCCTGTGGTGATATCGATCTCCTGATCGAGGAAGCTCGCTTTGAATCTGATCCCGAGAAACGGAAGGCACTTTACGCCGAAATCGAAGAAGGATTCTTTGGTTATGAGGGTGAATATCCCTTCTTCCCAATCTTCCTGCGCATTGCCTACGTTGCTGAACACTCCTGGCTAGATCGTGATCTTGCTCTGTTTGGTGGGGAACAGGTCTACAATTGGACCATTGACGTGGATGCACAAGCTGCTGCTCAGCAGTAGATAGTTTAATCTGTAAGAGCTTAGGAGGGCAGCATCAGCTGCTCTCCTAAGTTTTCATCTTTCTTAATAGGAAATTAGCAAAGTTAGAGGTTGCGAATACCTATGCCTCAACTGCTAAGTTTGGTGATTTCCTGAGAGATTACCTTCAGGGGCAGAATCACAAATTTTATTAATGGAGAAACCATGTTGCGTTATATTATTCGCCGCTTGTTGATCGCCATTCCAGTTATACTCCTGGTGATCTTGGCCACATTTGTGCTGGTCCAATCCATGCCAGGTGGTCCTTTTGATACTATGGGTATGAGGGCGATGCCGGAACACATCAAGATCGTCTTAGAGCGCCGATACGGTCTGGATAAACCGCTTTACGAGCAGTTTGGCCTATACTTGCTGAATATATTGAAGGGTGATTTTGGGCCTATGTTCCGGCAGCCCTCACAAACTGTGACTGATATTATTGTTCAGACATTCCCGATCTCAGTTCAATTGGGATCAATGTCTTTGTTTGTGGCCTTTGTCCTGGGAATTCCCACTGGCATAATTGCTGCCCTTAACCACAACTCTCTGATTGATTACGTAGTTACTTTTACTGCCGTTCTAAGCCGCTCAATCCCCAATATAGTTTTGGCTCCATTGCTGATCTATGTTTTTGCTGTACAACTGGATTGGTTTCCGGTGGCTTTCTGGGGCGCCCATCCACCATTCTTCCTGGGATTCATCCCCAGGATCGATGGAGAATTTATATCCCATGCGTTTTTACCTGTTATGTCGCTTGGTACTGGAATGGCTGCCGGAATTGCCCGTCTAACCCGGGCGGGTTTGTTAGAAGTTCTGTCCTCGGATTACATCCGGACAGCCAGGGCAAAGGGCCTGAGGGAAAGGGCAGTGATTGTTATCCACGCCCTGAAAAACTCTTTGATACCCGTGGTTACGGCTCTGGGACCTTTACTGGCTGCCTTAATTACCGGATCATTTGTGATTGAGCTTATGTTTGCCATCAACGGCATGGGCCGTCGGTTTGTGACCAGCATCGGCCAGCGGGAATATTTCCTGCAAACCAGCTTGGTGCTCTTGTATGGGTTTTTGTTAATTATGGCCAATTTGCTGGTGGACCTGATGTATGCCTGGTTTGATCCCCGCATTCGCTACGATTAGGATTAATATATGTCACCTGAAAAACAACTTGAAGAACTTGTAAACCATGAAAGTGTGCAATATGGGCAGGGCAGAAGCCCCATGCAGGATGCTTTCCGAGAATTTCGGCGAAATTATATCGCTGTTGGCGGAATGATATTTATCGTCCTTGTTATACTCATGGCTACCTTTGCACCACTTTTATCACCCTATGATTTTGCCCAACAAAATACGTTTAACAATCGAGCAAAGCCTTTCACCGGGTATGACATCACCACGGATTTTGCAGAAGAGAATTGCCACTGGTACAACACTCCCCTGGAATGGGGCTGCACACTCTTTATTGCCGGATCTGACTCGCTAGGAAGGGATTTGTGGAGCCGGATGGTTTATGGAACCAGGGTATCCTTGTCGGTGGCATTGGTGGCTTCTGGTGTTAGCGTTATCATTGGTCTAACCTATGGAACAATCGCTGGTTTTGCAGGGGGACGGACTGATAATATCATGATGAGGATAGTGGACTTCCTTTATGCCGTTCCTACTTTACCTATCATTATTATGATGACTGTGTACTTTAAAGCCATGGCCAGGAGGGGAGTCACAACCGGCTTCATGGGCACCCTGATATTCTTGAACAAATCTACCGGTGGTTTGTTATTTGTGTTTGTTGCCATCGGTGCCTTGAACTGGCTGGGTATGGCGCGCCAGGCCCGAGGACAGGTGCTTTCTTTCAAAGAAAAGGAATTTGTGGAGGCAGCCCGGGCCATCGGCGCTAAAGACGGCCATATCATTACCAGACACTTAATTCCCAACATTATCGGCCCGCTGCTGATTATAGAATCAATGGCAATCCCGGGATACATATTTACCGAGGCGGTTTTGAGTTTGATCGGTCTTGGTGTAGATCCTCCCATACCCAGCTGGGGGGCAATGATCAATGAAGGTTATGCGACCCTGCGGTCCAACCCTCACCTGGTGCTTTTCCCCGGCGTGGCGCTGACTATATTAACGCTGGCCTTCAACTTCATGGGTGATGGTCTTAGAGATGCGTTTGACGCCCGGCTGCGGGGGAGGAAATTATAAGCATGGATAGAAGAAACTTTCTGATCATTTTATCAATCCTGAGTCTGCTGTTTATATTCAGTATAGCCTGTAAACAATCAGGTGAAATAATACCTCCAGCAGTCGCAACCCAGCGGTTTGAAGCTACCCAGACAGCAGAAGCGGGAGGTATTGTCGGCGAGGTTGTTGGAGCTGCTTTTAGTTCAGGAGCAACTGCGGAACTCGTCTCTGACGCCTACCTGGTAGGATTGTTCCCAAAGGCTGGGGGGAATGTGGCTCATACCTATGCAACCCGGGGTGAAAAAGTATCGATTCTTGGTTCCGTTGTATTGGGAGAAGTGATCTGGTATAAAATTGAGACTTCAGCAGGTAATGGCTGGTTACTTGAAGAAAATTTAAAGGCAATAGAGTAAGTATATCAATCTTAAATTGGATAGAGGAAATCGGAGGTTAAAGTACTTCGATTTCCTTTTTTTGTTTCTTGGATATTTTTTTCTCATTTGATATGTAATTATATGGAAATAATATAGTTCTGAAGAAGCATACTAAGCCATACCTCCTTCAGTTGCAATTATGTCAGTTCAGGATATAATCGTCTTGCTTTGCCTTCCATTTGGAGAGATCAATGATTGGGTACCACATAAAAAAACCTCTTTTAATTATTCTGTCTTTATTGCTCGCGCTGGTATTTTCCAGCTGCAGCAGCGAATCGCTCGATAAACTCTGGCTTGAATCAGATGGATGGAGTAGGGGAGTGCTGCTTGGTAAAACAAGCCTGGCATCATCTGTAGAAACTGTTGTAGATCCAGATGGCAATATTTATGCAGTTCTATTTCCCCGAAGTGAAGATGATAATGCCCTTTATCAGCTAATGTTGGTTCAGCTTGATAAGATTGGCTTGATAAAAAATCGGATCTCTCTTGATATTGAGATATCCCAACCCCGCCAGGCCAAGTTATTCCTTCAAGATAATCTTCTTGATATATTCTGGATAGATAGTAACCAGGCTAAAACGATTCAAATAGATTTAACAGGTCAACTTAAATCTGATATCACTATCCTATCCGGAGATGAAATAGTAAGTCATATTGAGGTAATTCCTTGGAAGGATGGATTTGTTATTTGGTATGCAGGAAACAAAAATTCTCCCGGTTTATATTCACTAACAGGAAAAGTCGGTAATTTCCAGAAAAAACAAATTGACCCGGACGGAATTCGGATTAATTTATTGCTGGATAATGAGGATAATTTGCATGTCAGCTGGGCCAGGAATCCAATAAGTTATGGAGAGGCTCAGTTCTTCTATTTAGAAACAACCCCTGATGCTACAAATATATCCGATCCAACCCTGGTTTTTTCAACGGGTATATCTCCTTCAGTCCGTATTGATGGTCCGGTGCTGGGATTGGATGCAGAACTTGTATATATCATCTGGAGTGAAGCTGTAATATCTGGCTTGGATGCTGGAAATCGGACAACTTATTACCGTTACTTCCCATTGGGAAGACCTGATACAATCCGTCCACCCATGCGACTGAAGGTGCCGGTGCTTTCAAATATCAACCCGGTTGAATATTTATTAGGAACGTTCCCGACGGGTGATCGTGTACCCGTAACCGGTATGATACCCTTAACCTCCTCACTGGAGAATATCGAAATATTGGATGCCCAATTCCAGGAAACACCATTTGTGTTCAGGTCCCGTTCAGAGTTCAAATGGCGAGATTTCCGCAATCAGGCAAATATCGCTTATCTTTCTGACGGCCTGGTAACATCTTACCAGCCATTAAGTTATACTTCTGCGGAATCATATTATCCCAGTGTAGTTAAAGATCAGAACATGAATTTGTATGTCACCTGGTTGGAAAAAGGCGAATCCACATACAGGGCTTACTTAACGACAACTGATTTAGATAAAAAAGCTACCATTGACCTGGTATCTGTTGACGACTATCTCTATCTGGCAGCAGAAGGAACATTTGGATTCCTGGCTGGAGTGGTCCTTTCTCCCTTTGCAGCAGCAGTTTGGGGTGGAGCCGGATTGTTGGCATTTATTTTTAATATCATTTTTTCCAACCTTAACAAACAAATCTTCAGGACAATTGGTGAAAATTTGAGTATTGCTGGTGGCATATTCATTTTCTGGTGGATCAAAGTTGCCACACTTCCGGGATTAGGGGACGACTATGTGCCGTTTTCTGCCTGGATTCCCCGCATTCCGGTTGAATTCGAACAACCCTTGATCATTGGAATCCCAATCCTTATCGGTGTAGCAAGTTTTGCAACAGCCTGGTTAAAAACTTATGGCAAAAAAAATGGATCTGCGATCAATTTTCACTTGATCTATTCTGCCATGGACTCAGTTTTATCCTGCGCAATATACGGGATATTGATCTACGGTTCCTTCTAATTTAGATGATTCCATCGGATGCTTTTCGGGAATAATATGTTACTTAATAAAATTGCAAGGTAAAAACCCCCTGAAGGGGGTTTTTCTTAACACCCCCCATGTTATGATATCTGCATGACGGAAAAATTCCGGGTGTTGATTGTTGACGATCACCAGGAGATTCGGACTGCTCTGCGTGCCAATCTTGAGGCTCTTGAGCTGGACCTCGACCTGGTCGATGTGCCTTCAGGCGAGGAGGCCATCATTGAGGTTGTTGGTACAGGTATTAACCTGTTAATTGCAGATATTGGTTTGCCCGGCCTGTCTGGAATTGAACTCTATAATAAACTTAAAACCACCTATCCTGAAATGCAAGTGATCCTAATCACCGGCTTGGAGGATGAGGAAATCCACCAGGAAATTACCGAGATAGGTGCTGAAGCATTTTTCTTTAAACCCCTGAAAATGCCAGAATTCTTGAATGCTGTCCGCCGAACTATGGGACTGGAACCTGTGGTTGAAGAACTTGAAGAACTTGAAGAACTTTCAAGACTAACTAAAAAGAATCTTTCCAAAAAAGTAACATCCAGAATCGCTGACTTGCGTGGTGAACTGGGTGCAATATCCATTAATGTTATCCGAGAAAGTGGAGTCATTGCGGCGGAGACAGGTGTTGTGCCGGATACAATATTTGAAACTACAGTCATGCCGCTGTTATTAAACACATTCAGTACCACTAATCGAATATCGACATTTCTCGGGAACGAAATCCCGAAAAGTGTCTGGTATTTTTCAGGCGACAAATATGATTTGTTCTGGACGCATGTTGATTCTGAATATGGAATGATTGTGATCACCAATCCAGTAACACAGAATAACGATCTCACCTGGGTGTTAACAACCCTTGATCTAGCCATTCAGGAGATCAGAGAAATAGTCCAGGGTCTGCGAGAAAAAGCAGCTAAGTCAACTGGTAAAACCCAGCCTGGGCAAACTCCTGAGAAGAAGGAGTCAAAAAAGACTGCGGTTAAGACAAACAAAGTCAAACAAGCTGCCAAAGCAGATCTTCCCAAAGGATCAAACGGATCCGGCAAATCGAAAATAAAATCAAAAACCGCCTCCAAAGAGAAAACAGAAAATTCCAGCCTGGATGAAAATGATATCCATGAGTTCTGGAAAGCTGCTTCCCTGGAAGAGGAAATCCAGCGAATTGACAACCCGGAATCCTTATCTTTTGACCAAGCTCAAAAGCTTGGATTTATCACAAATGGGGATGATACTGACTCCTGAATTGGGTTAAATGGGGGTAAATTGCGTTTCCATTGCCACTCATTTCAACCTATGATACAATGCCTTGGCTGATGAAGGGGAGTGGTGCAATGGCAGCACAGAGGCCTTTGGAGCCTTTGATCTTGGTTCGAGTCCAGGCTCCCCTGTAAACCTCCTCTTGATTTATGAGACCTGTGATAGAAGAAGACCCTCCTGAAAATACCAGCAATAAATACCTCGCGAGCAAGGACAAGATTGTTATGTCCCGCTCGCTGCTTTATTATTGGTATAGCCCTAATAGTTTTTCTGAAAACTATTGCCAAATATGAGGAAATCATTATGACCACTGACGTAGTTATCCTGGCGGCAGGCGAAGGTACCAGAATGTTATCCACGCTTCCTAAACCTCTGCATCCCCTGTTGGGGAAACCTCTGATCGAGTTTGTTTTGGAAGCCTCAGAATCCCTGTCTGAGAAACCTCCTGTTATGGTTGTGGGCTATGGTGCTGATTTAATCAAAGACAGGTTGGGAGAAAGGGTACGTTTTGTAGAGCAGGTTGAGTTGTTGGGAACTGGCCATGCAGTCCAACAGGTGGAAGAGCTCTTGAGTGGAAAATCTGATCTGGTGCTGATCCTTTACGGTGATATGCCGCTCATTCGTCTGAGTACTTTGAAATCGATTATTGAGACCCAGGATTCCCATGATGGTCCGATGACAATATTAACGGTTGAGTCGGCGAATTCCCGCGGATTTGGAAGGATAAACCGGGATTCTGGGGGGAATATCCGGGCTATTGTGGAAGAAGCGGATGCTTCGCCTGAAGAACTGTTAATCACTGAATTAAATGCCGGAATATATTGTTTTCGGTCTGATTGGCTTTGGCCTTCGTTAAATAAATTGGGTATATCTCCCAAGGGGGAGTATTATCTCACTGACTTGGTCTCCCTGGCTGCAGAGGAAGGATTATCTATTAAGTCTGTTCTTGCAGAAGACCCGGAGGAATTAATTGGTATCAATACCCGCGTCCATTTAGCGGAATCAAGCCAAATCTTGAGAAAACGGATCAACCAGGAATTGATGTTATCCGGAGTAACTATTATTGATCCCTCATCGACCTACATCGATCCTGAGGTGACGATTGGTCGTGACACTATGATCTTCCCCAATACTTATCTTCAGGGAAATACTGGATTAGGTCAGAAATGCCTGATTGGACCGGGTACCAGGATATTCAACAGTCAGATTGGTAATTCCTGTGAGATTGAGTTTTCAGTAATTGAAAGTTCAATCGTTGAAGACGGGGTCGATATCGGTCCTTTCAGCCATCTTCGCAAAGGAGCTCACCTGGGTCCGGGAGTTCATGTCGGAAATTTCGGAGAGATCAAAGATTCATATTTAGGCGAGGGTTCCAAAATGGGGCATTTCTCTTACATTGGTAATGCCCAGATAGGCAAAGATGTTAATATCGGGGCAGGCGCCATCACCTGCAACTATGATGGAAAAGAGAAGCACCAGACAGTTATTAAAGATGGCGTATTTATCGGGAGTGACAGTATGTTAGTAGCTCCACTGGAAATTGGCGAAAACTCCAGCACAGGTGCAGGATCTGTGGTTACCAAAGACGTACCTCCGGATACTGTGGTGGTCGGAATGCCAGCCAGGCAAATTTCAAAGAAGAATAAGGCGTCTTAAGCAAATATGGCAACTATTTTAATTGTGGGGTTGATCTTTGCACTCTTGGCCAATGGGATGGTCTCAGCCGCCCGATCTGTTCTGGCCATGATCCATTCAAACAGAAACCTTCATGGAGTTTTTCAAAATTCTCGGCGGGGAGACCTGATCAATGACCTTCTAAGCCAATATATACGGGTGGATACTTCCTTATCCTTATTCCAAATGATCACTAGATTGGCTGCTGTTGGTTTATTCCTGGCTTTGTTCTGGTTTGACAAGTCGGCTTCCTGGTCTTGGCTTGAAGTATTGTCCCTGATGGGATTGGCAGTGATAATCACTGCCATTGAGTGGGCAGCCAGCTTATTGGTTCTAAATGACCCTGAAAGCTGGATGATCCGCACAAGCCTTTTGGTCAATCTGTTCTATCAGGTCTCGAGACCACTGATCTCCCTGTTATTCTTATTTTCCGGGAACATGGAAGAAGTCCGGAAAAAACTTAATCAGGTGAGCGAAGAGGATCTCAAATCACTGGTAGACGAAAGCCGCAAGAGTGGACTGCTTGAAGAAGAAGAACAAAAAATGATCCATTCTGTTTTCAGGCTAGATGACACTTTCACCAGAGAAATCATGGTTCCCAGAATCGATATCCAGGCAATTGATGCTAAGGTGCCATTTTCAGAGGCAATAAAACATTTTGTGGATAGTGGTTTTTCCCGCATCCCTGTCTACCAGGAGAATATTGATAATATCCTGGGATTATTGTATGCCAAAGATTTGCTGGAAATTTACAGCAACGGCACCTACCAGGGTGGAATTGCTGAATTGGTCCGCAAAGCGTATTTTGTCCCTGAAAGCAAGGTTATCAATGAGTTGCTGACCGATATGCAAAAAAAGCGAGTTCATCTGGCGATTGTAGTCGACGAATATGGCGGTGTTGCAGGAATAGTCAGCCTGGAAGACATTATCGAAGAGATTTTTGGTGAAATTCAGGATGAGTATGATGAGGAAGAGGGACTATATTTTACGGTAGGTCCGGGAGAATATATTTTCCGGGGAAAAATTGATATTGATGATTTAAATCTGATCCTGGGTAGTTCATTACCGAACGATGAGGCAGATACCCTGGGAGGCCTGGTTTACTTCAGTTTAGGACATGTTCCAAATCGGGGAGAAGTAGTAAAATTTGATGATCTGTTGATAAAAGTTGAACAGGTAGATGAACACCGGATCATAAAAATCCGTGTGAAAAAACTTTCGAGTACTCCAGGAAGTGAGGAGACTGATAAAAATGACCTTGACTGACGAGAAACAACAGGATTTGATCAAGAAAGCCAATCAGGTCAGATTAAGGGCCTATACTCCCTATTCAAATTACCAGGTTGGAGCAGCCTTATTAACAACATCCGGCAATATATTCACAGGTGCTAACGTTGAGAATGCAGCCTACGGAGTTACGATGTGCGCTGAACGCTCAGCTGTTTTCAGTGCAGTAAGTGCAGGGGAACGTGATTTTGTAGCCATCGCTGTTGCTACTCACAATGGGGGGTCTCCCTGTGGCTCCTGCCGCCAGGTTCTATCGGAATTTGGTTTGGATATTGATGTTCTTCAGGTAGACGATCAGGGCAAACTCATCCAGCAAAATACCCTCCGGGATCTGCTTCCTGGAGCATTTCAAAGTAAAGATCTCTTAGAGTAGAATTTTTACCAATCTGGACGGGGAGTGGAGATCAGCAATAAGTTCTCAATGATCCACCCATCCTGTACATTTCCATCCTCTTTAAAGAAGCGAATATTCAACCAATTTCGGCCCTGCTCATCATAGGAAGGTGCGGGATCGAGAATTTCTATGACCGTACCGTTTACTAGAGAAGTTAAGATCTGACTTTCCAGGCTTGGTTCTTTGCGAATAAACGCCCCGGCAAATTCCTCGGACACGGCTATTTCAGCAAAGAACGGAGTTGGTTTTGGTGTGATCGTGCTGGTTGCTGTTGGCAAAGGAGTTGAGGTAGCAGTAGGCACTGTTGGGGTCACTGTAAGTGTGGGAGGAATGGGAGTAACAGTAGGTGTGGAAGTAGGAGGAACAGGTGTACTGGTATGTGTAGCTGTTGGAACCAGGGTTGGCATCGCAATATTCCCGCTTACGACTGCCCCGGCACCGCCTAAACCTATCACGCTAACGATACCAAGAATGGCTACCAGGCTTCCAAGAGTATATCCGATAAAAGTCAGCGGTTTAATGCCGAGCAGCATAAACACGATTGTCCCTGTTATTGCCATCACTGCCAGGTTGATGCCAAAGACAACCAATCCATCTGGCCAGAGATGAGGCTGGCCGCTGCCAAATCCAAAACCTGCAATTGCCAAAGGGACGTACAATTCATACGCGATGGCAACGCTAGGGAGCAGGGGGGTTTGGCCTTGTTTTTTGAGGGTAATTATTGATAATATCGTTCCCCCGATCAGTAGGACAAAATGAGTCCAGGATACCCGGGCATTATAGATCAAAAATTGAATACCGGGAGTTTGAAATACAAAGGTAGCGTATCCGCCTAGAATTCCTACCAGAAATACAAACCCCCCTGCTACCAGAGATCCGGCCAATCTTTGACTGAAAAACTTGAGGGATCCTGTAGCAGTTCCCAGTGCTATACCGATAAATGGGGTCATGGCTGGAGCAGTTAAAACTCCCAGTACTAATAAGGCCGGGGAATCAAACAGAATGCTGGTGGTGATGATTGCTGCAGCCAACAGCGAGAAGAGGAAAAAGTCAAATGAGGGGATAGTGCGGTGGGCTAATTTTTCAATCTCATCTGCAATTTCTATCAGGTCTTCAGGAACCAGACCCCGATCCGCTCTTCGGCGGCGGGCCGGGGAAAGATCTTCAGGGTCATCAGGGAACTGGTCTGTTTTTGGAATTGACATGGTTTTATTGTCCCAGCTTCATTTCCTCAGACTGGCAATCAGGCGAGTGGGATGGAGAAATAATTTTAATGCTGATTCAGTATCCGGTACTGCCAGATCAGCGCTTAACAGTGTGTCCACAGAAGTGCCTTCTTCTGAGAGTACGCAGATCCCAATTCTTGCTTCAGCGAGCATGAAAGCATCATTGGCGCCTTGACCAATTGCCGCAGTATATTCAGGACCAATTTCCTTTACGAAGGCTGCTTTTTGAGCAGCTTCCTGTCCGGGTTTCACTAGAACGGCTTTAATACCGAGTACCTGGTCAATTTCTGTCTGTTTCCCGTGAGTGTCCGCTGTCAGGAGGTGAATAGTTAGGTGGTCACGGAGTGATGATAATAAGTCAGCTACACCAGGCAGGAGTTGGCCGTCAAGTGCCAGAGTGCCATTTACGTCCAACACCAGGTGGTCCAAAAACAGCTCTCCATTTCCGGGTATCTCAAGTTTGATCATGATAGATGAAATTATACTAGAAAGAGGACTGCACCGGAAAAAGTAGTAAAATAAATCGTGCAGACCTCAATCAAGGAGAATGGGATTGAATAAGTACAAAATCATTTATTGGTTATTGATCGCTGTTTTTATCCTGACTGGCTGTCGTAGTGGTGATGAAACCGGGGAGGCCATTGATCCTGGAGTTCTTGAAACACTATTGCCGACAGATCTTCCAGTTGATACACCCACACCTCTTGCCCCGGTGGGAGTATTGTTAACTCCTGCGGGTTCAGATCAGCAATTGGTCGCTGAGCTTAACACAATTATTGGGGGTTACATCCGGGATCAAGGACTTCGCTATCAGGTTCTCGCAGATCTGACCAGTGGGGATTTTGTGCGAGATGAGTACAGAATTGTTGTGGTCCTCCCGCCTTATCCGGGTATCGCTGAATTGGCTCAGAATTTTCCAGATACCAAATTTCTGGCAGTTGGTTTTAATGACCTTGAACCTGGTGATAATTTAAGTGTATTAAGATCAGGGGGCGGAGATTTTGATGTCCAGGGTTTTATCGCAGGTTACATTGCCGCCATGATCACCACAGATTGGCGGGTTGGTGCTCTAAGCGTCCAGGAAAATGATGATGCCCTGGCTGCCAGGGATGGCTTCCGGGTTGGAGTAAAGTATTATTGTGGATTATGCAATCCTAAATATGCGCCGACTGGAATTAATTATATATATCCAAAGTATATCGATCTGCCTGTAGATGCAACTGATCTGCAGATCAATGCCAACGTAGATTTCCTGGTTGACAGAGCAGTAAATACTTTTTATATTGTCCCAGGAGTTGGAAATCAAAATATTTACCGCTCATTGGTTGGATACCAGAAACTGATTATTGGATCAGGATCTGATTACAAAGAAGAATACCGGGATTTCTGGGTTATCTCCCTGGAATATGATTTACTAGCCATTTTGAATGAGGTATGGCCTCTATTCTTATCTGCAGAAGGGGGATTTGTAAAATCACCCCCATTATTATTGACTGATATAAATTACGATCTACTCAGCGAGGGAAAAATGTTGTTAGTCGAAAAAATCCTGAAGGAAGTTACCAGCGGATTTATAAAAACAAATTTTGATAGTTGATCAGGATTTCTTATTTGAGATGAAATAATCCCGGACCTGACCAGATCCGGGATTATAGTTTAAATATTTATATCTTTTCTTTTGCCAGATCATCAAATCCCAGGCTTTTTAGAACAACATACCATGACCGTTCACGGGATGAATCAAAGACTTTTTTCACTCTTTCAAGAGCAGCTTTTCTTTCGAGACGATTCTTTGAAATAAGACCTGGCTGGCGTTGTGTTTCCAGGTAGTCTGCGGCTTGAGAGACGTTATTTCCAGCATGGTCCAGGGCATCCAGCGTGTACTCTTTGAGATATTGTAGGTAGAGTTGATGGTTCATTCAATGCCCCTTATGTGTTTAATAAATCCTTGATTTCCGGTATAAGCCATGGAATTATGGTAATGACAGCCAGGATGAGGATTGAACTGCTGATGATAAGGTTTAAGAATACAGATCCACTTGGTAATGGCAATGATTGCAGTAACAAACTTATGCCAACTCCCGTGATGCACCCTCCGATGGAGCGAATCAAAGTCCCTTTAAGCCGGGGATAAAAAGGAACTATTTTGGAAAGGATGATGAATAATAAAATTGCTTCTCCAGTGTAAGCCAGAGAGTTTGCTAACCCAATACCGGGAGCGCCCAAAGCTTTCGAGAGAGGTATTGCCAGTACCAGGAACCCAATCATAGTTAAGCCGCTGGCTGCCAGGGGGATTTTGGCATTCTTCTGGGCATAAAACGACCTGGCTGCAATTTCTAACAGGGAATGTCCCAGCAAACCTGCCAAATAAGCCCTTACCGTCCACAATACCAAAACGGTTCCACTTTCATCGAAGCCCAGGATGCTTATAAAAGGCTCGATGTTAACTGCCAGGATTATTGCTATTGGTATCGTTAACCCAGTAATAACCCGGATGGTTTTCTCAAGCGTGGAAGTAAATGCACCTGTGTCTTGATGAGTAACCTGTTCTGACAAGGTTGGAAGAAGGGCAGTCCCTAAAGCTGTACCAATCAGTGATTCGGGGAGTTGCATAAAGAGCCAGCCGTAAACCAGGGCCGTAATTGCTCCAGTAGGAAGACGGGATGCTAGATTATCCTGAAAAATAAACACCAGCTGAATAAAGAATACAGTCAACATCCGGGGTCCCATCAAGCGCACCACGCTGATGACACCGGGATCTTTGAGATTTAAACCGGGTTTCCATCTGAAACCAAACTTGAAAAGGGTCGGAAGTTGAATCAATAAGAATAATCCTGCCCCGATAATCACCCCATAAACCAGTCCGTAAATGCCCATATTATATGCAGGAAGGGTTAACGGACCCAGTTGAAACCCTTTTTCTGGTGCGAGGATCAGGATCCCGAACAATGATCCAATATCATACATACTCGGCGCAAGAGCGGGAACCAGGAAATGCTGCTGGGCCTGCAATCCGGCAATTGCCAATCCGCCTAATGAGAACAATAATGTAGCAAACAGATTTAATCGCATCAGTTCAGTGACTAGATTCTTTTGCTCAACTGAAAAACCAGGTGCGATGCCAATTTCCCAGGACACAAGCCGCTGACCATAGATAGCTACCAGAATGGAGACCAGGGCAGTGACCAGGAAAACCCCATTAGCTATTTGGCTGAAGAGATCCCACATTTCGTTTTTTGGTTTGGATTTTCGATAATCCGAAAGAATTGGAATAAACGCCATCGCCAAGGCGCCCCCTGAGATCAGGGCAAATACTAAATCTGGAATGTTGTTTGCGGCATTGAAAGCGTCAAGTTCAGGTGAGAGCTGAAAGGTCCGGGCGATTAACACATTCCGGACAAAGCCAAGCACCTTTTCCAACCCGAAGAAGACGGCAATGATCAAGGTTGATCGGGCAATATGTTTCATGAAGGCAGTATAGCATATTTGTTTTTGTGTATTTTTAGTTGTTGGATAGCCGATCGGCATATCCAATGTCATTGCGAGGAGTCCTGAGTGGAGCTAACGTAACGAAGGACGACGTGGCAATCTTTTGTTATGAAGGGGATTGCTTCTCGGAGTTTATCCTTCACCGATCAGCCCCATTTCGACTGCTCTCGGCTTCGCCTCTTCCGCTCATTAAGTTAAGGATTTTCAGCGACTATTGATTTGCTTGGTTCAGTGGTAAGATATAGCTGGATTTCTGCTGGAGAAAATACTCAATTACTTGCTTGAAACCAAGGAATATTACTCTCAATGAAGATTGCACTTACAGGTTCTATCGCCTACGATTATTTAATGAGTTTCCCCGGACATTTTGCAGAGCATATTTTAAAGGATAAACTCGAATCTATCAGTTTGTCATTCCTGGTTGACAAAATGGTTAAACGCCGCGGCGGTATTGGCCCAAATATTGGCTATACCATGGCCTTGTTGGGGGGAGAGCCTGTACTGATGAGCACAGTAGGCCAGGACTTTGAAGAATTTCGAAGCTGGCTGGAAGAGAGAGGTGTAGATACCAGCGGTGTTAAAGTCATACCTGATGAGTTTACTGCTTCGTTTTTCGCGACCACCGATCAGGATAACTGTCAGATATCCAGTTTTTATCCCGGTGCTATGAGTCATGCCGCAGAAGTCACATTGAGTTCCTGGAGTGGTGAACCCCTGGACCTGGTGGTAATCTCTCCTACTGATCCGGACGCAATGAACTCCTATGTAATTGAAGCTGGGCAGCTGAAGATTCCTTATGTGTATGATCCCAGTCAGCAAATTGTTCGCCTTTCTGGTGATGACCTGCAGCGGGGAGTTGAAGGAGCCTATGCCTTATTTGTAAATGAATATGAATTCTATTTGATAGAAAAACACACCGGGCTCTCAATCGATGAAATAAAAGATCTGGTTGAGATTCTGGTGATAACCAAAGGGGAACAGGGATCGGTTGTTTATTCAAAAGATCAGGAATATGATATTCCAGCAGTCACTCCTGAGAAGATCATTGACCCCACGGGAGTAGGAGATGCCTTTCGCGGGGGATTCCTGACAGGATTGAGCTTTGATCTGGATTTAAAATTATGTGGAGAAATGGGTTCCCTGGCTGCAGCTTACTGCCTGGAAACTGATGGTCCTCAAAGTCATTCTTATTCTTCTGAGGAATATGTTCTCAGGTTCAGGGAAAACTTTGACGATCAAACTAAACTGGATATACTGATTAAGAATCAGTAAATATATTTCCCCCAGGGTTCGAGGTATATCCGGGGGAGTTTTTTGTAAAACACAGGGAGAAAAATATGGATAACTATGAGATTAAAGATAAATCGTTAGCAGAGGGTGGCCGCAGAAAAATTAAATGGGCCGACCGGGAAATGCCGGTTCTGCGTACAATTTATGAGAGATTTATCAAGGAACGACCTTTTGAAGGAATCCGCATGTCTGCTTGCCTTCATGTTACAACAGAAACGGCAAATCTGATGAAAACCCTTCAGGCAGGCGGAGCTGACGTGGTATTAGTAGCTTCAAATCCTCTCTCAACCCAGGACGATGTGGCTGCATCATTGGTCATGCATAATGAAATTCCAGTATATGCCATTAAGGGTGAAGATAATGCAACTTACTATAAACACATAAATGCTGCCATTGATCATAAACCTCACATCACGATGGACGATGGCGCAGATCTGGTCAGTACCCTTCATAAAGACCGCCGGGAGTTTTTGGACGATGTGATTGGTGGAACCGAGGAAACAACAACAGGTGTGATCCGCCTGAGAGCCATGGCAGCAGATGGGGCACTGGCTTTTCCTGTGGTTGCGGTTAACGATGCTATGACCAAACACTTTTTTGATAACCGCTACGGCACTGGTCAATCAACCATGGATGGGATCATTCGAGCAACCAATCTGCTCATAGCTGGAAAAACTTTTGTGATTGGTGGGTATGGATGGTGTGCCAGGGGATTGGCAATGAGAGCACGGGGCATGGGTGCTAATGTGGTTGTCACGGAAATAGACCCTCTTAAAGCTCTGGAAGCTGTAATGGATGGATTCAGGGTTATGCCGATGATTGAAGCTGCTCCATTGGGTGATATCTTTTGTACTCTGACTGGGGATATCCATGTATTAGATAAGATCCATTTTGAGGCCATGAAAGATGGAGCTGTCATATCGAACTCAGGCCATTTCAATGTTGAAATTAACATCCCTGCCCTGGAGGAGATGGCTGAAGAAAAAATCCGTGTCAGACCCATGATCGATCAGTATTTGCTTCCGGATGGCCGGCGGGTGAATTTGTTGGCTGAAGGGCGGCTGGTAAATCTGGCTGCCGCAGAAGGACATCCTTCCAGTGTGATGGATATGTCATTCGCTAACCAGGCTTTAAGCGCGGAATATATAATCCAGAACGCTGATATACTGACCAATCAGGTCTACCCGGTCCCGGAAGAAATTGATGCTAAAATTGCCCGTCTGAAATTAGAGGCGATGAATATCGATATTGATGTTCTGACCAAAGAACAAGTTAAGTACCTCAGTTCCTGGCAGGAAGGAACATAAAGTACTTCTTGCAGAGAATTTAATTTTTATTTAAATCCCGGGATTTCCCCCGGGATTTTTCTATTATTTTAAAGAAATTCATAAGAAAAACAATCATATCTGTTAATCATTGAATAAGAGTACAATGTTTATGAGCTTCTTAGTTATTAATTGAGATATTTACTCGAAATCTATCTATAAGGGAAATTTAGATGACTGAACTTTCCAGAAAGGATTTTTTGCGTCTTTTAGCCGCCAGTGCAGGTTCCCTGGGAAGTTTGTATCTGGCAGGATGTCTGAATCGAGATAAATTAATCTACAAATCTCTTGCATCAGAAAAGATATCTCCTACTCCATTTGTGCCGGTTTCAACTGAAACTGGTGTTCCTCCAACGACAACTCCAGAACCAGCCACTGAAATTGAGGACTCTCCCTCGCCAACTTCCCCTCTGGAATACCCGGACCTGGTTGTAGCCCGGAATGGAGATGCTGAGGAGATGGTCATTAGGGCTATGGCAGCTTTAGGAGGAATGGGTAGATTTGTAAAAGCAGGAGATGTAGTAGTTGTTAAACCAAATATCTGTGTTTCTTATCATAACTATAAATTTGCTGCCACTACCAATCCCTGGGTCGTCCGGAGGATTGTGAAACTGGCCCTGGAAGCAGGAGCTAAAACGGTAAAGGTGATGGATTTTCCTTTTGGGGGTACAGCTGAACAGGCCTACAATATTAGCGGAATAAAATCTGAAGTTGAAGGGGTAGGCGGGAAAATGGTTGTCATGTCTAACCTCAAGTTTGTTAATACAGATCTGCCAAGAGGGTTGGATCTAAAGTCTGCCAGAATTTATGATGAGGTTCTTAAAGCTGATGTGTTAATCAATGTGCCTATTGCGAAACATCATGAACTTGCCCGCCTGACCCTGGCAATGAAAAATTTAATGGGGGTTATTTATGACCGGCCCATCATGCACGCAAATCTGGGTCAGCGACTGGCTGATCTGAGCAGCAGGGTGAGGTCCAATTTGGTGATAGTCGATGCTGTCCGGATGTTAATGGCTCACGGACCATCTGGTGGAAATTTAGCCGACGTGAAAAAGGCAAATACAATCATTGTCTCAACGGATATAGTCGCAGCAGACAGTTATGCCGCCACCTTATTTGGTATGTCACCCGATCAGTTATCCTATATCAAGAAAGGTGCCAAAATGGGTCTGGGTAATAATAATCTGGAACAACTCAAGATCGAGGAGATCAATTTTGGCTGAAAAGCAAAGACATCAACCATCCTCAATGCTTACACCCCGGGGATGGTTAGTGTTTAGAAAAATCAGCCAGACATTCTTTTTTCTGACATTCCTGGTGTTTTTTCAATGGTCAAGGCGAGAGTTTTACCTTAATCCAGCAACTACGGCAAACCTTAAACAAAAACTGATCAATATTCCACTGAAGATGGATCCGTTGGTGATGATCTCCCAAATCCTTGCAAGTCGGACATTCCTGGCGGGATCTTTGCTGGCAATTATTACTATCCTTATTACTTTACTGCTGGGCAGGGTTTGGTGTGGATGGTTCTGTCCCGTGGGAACACTATTGGATTGGATACCCTTGAGATCCTGGAAAAAGAATCAACCTGCAGTTAGTGAAGGTTTCCGGGGCATAAAGTACGTGATCCTGTTGATCATCCTCTTTTCAGCATTATTGACCAATTTATCCCTGCTGATTTTTGACCCCCTGACTATTTTATACAGGACACTGACAACAGCGATCTGGCCAGCCCTTGATAATATCATCACCTGGATTGAGTTTGCCCTTTACCCAGATCCGTTTTTACAGCCGATAATCGGGAGTTTTGACAGCCTGATCAGGCCTGCTATTTTCCCAGCCCATCCGGCTACATACAGATATGGCATTTATTATTTTGGTTTTTTCGGGTTATTGATGGCCTTGAATCTACTGGCTCCACGCTTCTGGTGCCGGTATCTTTGCCCTCTGGGAGCTTTGCTCGGTTTGCTTGGCAAATTCAGCCTGGTTCATTGTGAGGTATCCAATGCCTGCTCCACTTGCGGAAAGTGTTTTAATCAATGCCCGACTGGTGCAATCCAATCTGATGATAGGGTTTTCTGTGACCCCGGCGAATGCACAATGTGCATGGCTTGTGCAGTTGAATGTCCGGGAGGGGCTATTACATACCCGGCTAAAATCTCCCAATTTATTAACCAGCCTTATGATGTTGATCGTAAAAAAACTCTTTTATCGCTTGGGACCGCAGTATTAGGGGTTACATTGCTGGAGGGAAACCTTATTAATCAGGGATCCTCGCTCTGGTTGATCCGTCCTCCGGGTGTGATAAACACTGAATTCCTAAATAAATGTATACGGTGTGGAGAGTGCAGCACTGTCTGTCCGACCAATGCAATTCAAATGGCAGTATCGGAAGCTGGAGTGGAGGGTTTCTGGACGCCGGTTCTTATACCAAGAATTGGCTATTGCGATTATTCCTGTAATGCCTGCGGCCAGGTCTGCCCGGTTGAAGCCATTCCACCTCTTCCATTGATAGAAAAGAGAGAACAGGTCATAGGGAAAGCATTTGTTGATAGAACCCGTTGTCTGCCCTGGGCTGAAGACAAAGAATGTATCGTTTGTGAGGAAATGTGCCCGGTACCTGAAAAAGCTATAGAATTGGAGGAAAACCAGATTATTTCTGATGAGGGTGTTGTAATAACTCTCCAGAAACCTGTGGTAATCCGTAATTTATGCATTGGCTGCGGGATCTGCGAATATAAATGCCCTGTGCAGGGAACTGCAGCAATAGAAATCCGCCGCCATGAAGGTAAAGATCAGGGAAGACACAAGACCAGGTATGATGATTGGTTAATCTCTACAACCTGCTGAAGGGTGACCAGGTTGTTGATGTTTTTATGCCAGCACTAATCCGGTGTGTTATAGTATTGAAGATATGTTTGTCTACCCTAAATTTCTCCTTATTCCAGGGAGATAAATACTTTCCCGAATCCAAACAATTCAGCATCAAATACAAATATCAAACCCTGGACATCAGAAGGTACCTGAAAACCTATTTGTCCGCGGACTATTTCGCCTGGTTGAAGTTCGTCATCCGGCAGGCCGGTGTCAATCACAGATTGGGCACCCAGGTGGAAGGTGTATTTTTGTCCAGTAGAGTCCTTTAAATACATTTGAACAATACTGGTAATCTCCTGAACTGTTTCTCCCCTGTTTTTAAGTTGAACGTCTACTGCTGCAAACTTATATCCTTCTTTTGGTTTAATGGTCTCTGTCCCAGCAGGGTAGCTAACTTGAAGAATTTGGATAGCCAGACCGGATATTTCAACTAGATCACCAATGAGAAAAAGTTTTTGCTGATTAACCAGGTTTAGATTTTGGGGTGGTTCCATGGCGACTGGTGTATTCCCAAGATTTATCGAAACTTCTCCAAGCCCAATTAGGTTCACTTCATATACAAAAATAAAATCTACCTGGTCTTTTGGAATATGAAATCCAACTTTACCACGAACAACTTCACCAGGATTGAGCTCACCTCCCGGAGTATTGCTGCCAGCAGCGACGTTGGCTTTTCCATTCACATTATATTTTTGTCCGCTGGCGCTTTTAAGAGTCATCTGGAAGGCAGGTGAAATATTAAATGACTTTTCACCTTGATTGGCGATCATAAGGTCCACAACTAGGTATTTTTTTCCATCATCAGGTGGATTAAAATCCCCTCCAGGTGGTTGATCCCAACCTAGCACAACCAAGATGGTTTCGTTAATACTGATAATATCTCCCACATTGTAGATAGTTTCCCGGGGAAGTTCACTGGATTCGCCTGAGGAAGTTTGGTTGCCGTTGCTGAGATCTCCAATTTTAATGGGTTCTTTTTCCATCTGGCAGCTTGTTAATAAAAATAACCCCAATAAAAACACGGCTAATATTTTAATATTTATAGTTTTCATAAGATTTTTCCTCATGCTTTCAGAGAAAGTTAAGGTTTTAGAACTTTTATTAGTATATCTTTAATACAGTGATATTCAATAATGAGTTTCCATACTCTGGTTATTTCAACAGATAAACCCTGAACTGTAGAATGTTTGGATAAACATCCATTGATACCAAGATTTTTGTGAAATCTGAACTGATCATAGCTAACCTGATCTAGCTGAAGAGAGTCCCTTTACCTGTCTGTGGTAAAATCTTGTCCCACAGATGATAAATCTCACTGAAAAACGTATTACGAACTTGATGATAGTCATCATCCACGATCGGGAGTATTAGATGGTTGTCGACAATATAAAAAAATTGTTGAATAAGCCCCCCCAAGATCTTTCAGATCCTTCTTTATACCTGAATAGAGAATTAAGTTGGGTTAAGTTCAATGAAAGGGTACTTGAAGAAGCCCTGGATACATATCATCCCCTTCTGGAACGATTGAAATTCCTGGCAATTTTTTCAAACAATTTGGATGAGTTTTTTATGATCCGGGTTTCTGGCCTGAGAAGGCAGATGGAAGCGAGTGCTCATCATCAGACGCCTCCTGATGGCCTTCTACCTTCTGAACAACTTGCGCTGATAAGGCAGCAGCTGCTTCCTAAACTGGAGGAAAGTTATAAATGCTGGAAAAATGACTTGCTTCTAAAATTGAAGAAGGAGGGTATAAAAGTCCTCCATTATGAACAGTTAAAACGCAAACAGCGAAAACTGCTTAGAAATTACTTCAAGAAAGAGATCTATCCAGCTTTAACACCCCTTGCTTTTGATCCCGGTCATCCGTTTCCCCACATATCAAATCTTTCCATGAACCTTGCGGTTGTAGTGCATGATCCCAAACATGGACAGCGCTTTGCCAGACTAAAGGTTCCTAAAATTTATTCCCGGTTAATCTCTATTCCCAGTGAAGAAAGCGCAGATGAATACCAGGAACTGGGGTTAAATGATCGAGTTTCAACAAATTTTGTCTGGATAGAGGAAGTTATAAGTGCTAACCTGGATTTATTATTTCCAGGCTTAAAAGTAGAGGCTGCCTATCCCTTCCGGGTCACCCGTGATGCCGATCCGGAAATTGAAGAGGATGAAGCCTCAGATTTATTATCTGCTATTGAAGAAAGTGTTCGGGAAAGGCAGTTTGGTTCTGCGATCCGCCTGGAAATTGATAGTTCTATGCCGGACCAGGTAAAGAATATTCTGCAAACTAATCTGGATGTGGCTTCCTACCAAATATATGTAGTCAACGGACCGATCGGTTTAAGTGATGTATTGGAATTGATGGACATAAACCGCCCTGAACTTAAAGATAAACCCTTTAAGCCATTCATTCCGCCATCCTTATCCACGGAAGAAAATATCTTTTCAGTAATCCGCAGAAAAAACATTCTTTTGTATCATCCTTATGATAGTTTTGATCCGGTAATCAGGTTTATCCGGGAAGCTGCTTGTGATCCAGAGGTTCTGGCGATAAAGATGACTCTCTACCGGGTGGGTCCGGATTCTCCAGTAGTGGCCGCTTTGATGGATGCCAGAGAAAACGGGAAACAAGTTGCGGTTTTGGTGGAATTAAAAGCCCGGTTTGATGAAGCTAATAATATCGTCTGGGCAAAATCCTTGGAACGGGCAGGAGTTCATGTTGTTTATGGGTTGATAGGATTAAAGACTCATGCAAAGGTCTGTGTGGTTATTCGCCATGAACCAGAAGGGATCCGCCGATATATTCACCTGGGAACTGGCAATTACAACGATGTCACAGCCCGATTGTACTCTGACCTGGGTTACTTTACTTGTGATCCAAAACTCGGAAAAGATGTTTCAGCATTATTTAATGGATTGACAGGATATTCTTTAGAAGATGAATACAAGAAATTATTAGTTGCTCCAGGGGGAATGCAAAAAGGGATCATATCTAGAATTGACCGAGAAATCCAAATTCATAAACAGCAGGGAGATGGCTACCTAGTATTCAAGATGAATTCCCTGGTCGATAACCACTGCATAGAAGCCCTGTACCGGGCTTCCCGGGCTGGGGTTAAGGTTGATATCCAGGCCAGGGGAATTTGCTGTCTCAGGCCGGGGATTCCCGGTATTAGCGATAATATTACTGTTACCTCAATTGTTGGAAGATTTCTGGAACATCCTAGAATATATTATTTCCGGAATGGAGGTGATGAGGAAATCTTACTAGGCAGTGCTGATTTAATGCCTAGGAATTTGTATAGAAGAGTTGAAACGCTGTTTCCAATAGACGATGAAAATATCAAAATTTCCCTGCGAGATGAAATATTGAATGTTCACCTCAGGGATAATGTTAAAGCCCGGTTGATGCTGCCAGATGGTAATTATGTAGCTGTCACCCGGGTAGAGGAAGAAGAAATCATGAATTCCCAGGAGTGGATGATAAAGAATCGGGGAATTTGGCATCATGCTGAGTGAATAATCAATTCGGATCAGACAAATAATATAGAAACGGTAAGAATTTCACCAGATTTTATTCGAAGGGTCATTCAGGGGGATTTAACGGGGGAGAAAAACTATCCAGACAGATTTCCTTTCCAAATACTTTTGATAATAGGGGACCTGCATTCCGAGCTGTCTGCCATAATTCAACCGCTGGATACTGATTGGCGATTAGGGTCAGGCGTAGATTCTCATTATCCCAGGTTGTAATGACATCCGTGATATTGGCATTCCTGCCGCGTTCCAGGCATTCTGCGACACGTAGTATGGATGATAATCTTTGGAGAATTATCTGGTCTTTTTTATTTAGTATAAGTTTGTAATCTGAAATATCAGGTTGGCCTTTGCGATGATATCTGCAGAGCAGGGCAATTAAGGCTGTTTCTCGTGGTGTGTACCCGGGCACCCATTGTATTCAATAAGAGTTTGACTGTGTTTGTGATGGCTGGTGTAACCGATTATTCGACCCAGATCATGAAGCAAAGCAGCAGCGTAAAGCAAATCCCGCTCCTTTGCTCCGTAGCCGTGCAATGGAGCCAATTGTTCGAAGAGCCTGCCAGCCAAAAAACTGACATGATTGGCATGTTCCTTTTCAAAATAATAATTCCGGGCCAGATTTAGAACACTGAAATGTTTTACACTAGGGATTATAGGGAGATCAAGATGAGACCAGAACATCTCAAAAAAGACACCTTCCCGAAGCCCATTTACTGATAGTTCGAGAGATTTTGCTTTAAGCCGGTCCATAACCGCAAGCAGTACCATTGCGCCTGGCAGGATGATATCAGCCCGATCACTACTGAGTATGGCTTTTATGTTTGGCACGAATTCTTTGATCAGCGGATTAGGAGAGGAAAAAGAAAGCCGGCTCATCGAAGTATTGACTTCTTCGGTCTCGGTCAGCCAACTGCTGATAGGCAAGGTTTTAGCATTGGGAGCTGCCGGGCTTCTCCAGGTACTTATCTGGTTGACTTCAGCTCCCCTGTTATTAAACCTAGCCTCCTCTACCTTCGGTGAATTTCTAGGTGGAATTCAGATACCTGCTAATTTCCTTGTTTTGGGTGTGGTGTGCTTTATATTAGGTTACCTGTTATTCGCGATACTCTCAGTCACAATTGGAGGCATCACCTCAACTGCTACAGACGGTCATAACCTGTCCATGTTCTACATCATGACGGGGTTTATACCACTCTGGACTTTTGGGGTATTCGTAAGCTTTCCAAACAGCCCGGTCTGGGTAGTGTTATCAATTTTTCCTATAACAGCACCAGTTCAAATGATGCTGAGATTAGGCGTGTCAGATATCCCTGCCTGGCAAATTGCGACCAGTATTGGTGTTTTATGTATTTCAATAGCTGTGGGATTGTTTCTTTCGGTAAAAATTTTCCGGTTGTTTATGTTGATGTACGGGAAAAGACCACGAATACTAGAAATCATCCGCGGATTAAAAAATGCCTGAGGACAGTCTCTTTTAGTAAATAACTATTGGAAATTCCCCTCAAATCGGGTTAAAATCCTACGGGATATTCAACCCGATCTCTTTAAGCTTGATTGAGATGTATTAAAATATTTTCAAACCGATGAAGTTAAGGTCAAATCTAGATTGAGAAGCCATTGATGAGCACAACCTGAACTCCCTTGATAAAAGGTTCCACTCAGCGATTCTTCCTGAATAGCAAAAATGCAAACGACCTCTCTTTTTGCGATTTATTGCATGGATACCTTTAGAAATAAATAAAATAATGGCACAGGCCCTGCTGGTCAGCTGAGTGACATTCACTCAGTATTGTTTTATTGTGTTTTTTGTGAATGGACTGTAATTATTTTACCGCCGATAGCTTTAACCAGAGAATTCGGTTGAATGCAGAAAAGCGCATGATCGGATCCGGCAGCTGCCCAGATAAGAGGGTATTGAAGCAAGTCCTCGTCAAGGTAAGTGGTTATTATTTTTTTCAACCCGAATGGCGAAACTCCTCCGATCGCGAAACCAGTCTCCTCCCGGACAAAATCTACAGAAGCAAACTTGATATTTTCACCGGTTATTTCCGCTACCAAAGCTTCATCAACTTGATTTGAACCACTGGTCAATATCAAGAGTGGTTCTTGACTGGTAACTCCTTGAAATACCAGTGATTTAACAATCTGTCCTACTTGACAACCCACCGCCCGGGCTGCTTCAAGAGCAGTTCTTGTGCTGGCAGGTAATACTTTAATATCAGTGTCGATACCAAGGGAGTTCAATTCGAACTGTACGCGCTGTAGGCTTGAATCACCTTTACCCATAAAGATAATCCCTGAATTATTCCTGATCCACTACTGCTATTTCGATGTAGACTGGATCACCGAATCGATTTCCTTCCGGGTCATAGGCCTGCCACCAGGAATTGTATCTACCTGGATTATCGGGTGCAGAAAAGATAATTTCCAGGACAGCCTCTGTATTTTGCCGCGCCGGATAGAGCTGCTGGGATATTTCTGCTCCCAGGGCCAGCCCAGATATCAGCTGAAGTGAATAAGCCTGATTCCAGTTGCAGCTCCCCTGATTTGAAATTAACCAACGCTTGGTGATCTTTTGACCTGGATAGACTTCAGTGCCGTCTGGAATTGACAGATCATCCTTAAATTTGAGCTGGTTTAAGCAATTTACCTGACTGGTTGGCAGGATTGTTGGTTGGGGTAAAGGAAGATTATCAGCCGGATTCAATGTCGGGGGTACAAAATGAGCCTCTGGCGAGGGGGTTATATTCAACTCGCCAGAATCACAACCCGTTATTAGCAGGATAAACAATAACGACCCGAAAATGAAATTGACTTTATTTGGAAGTTTCTTCATCTCCATCAGGCTCATTGGTTGAAATGGTTTCTATTTCATATGCGGTTTGGTCCATTACGAGGGCTTTAATGGCGTTTTCAATTTCATCGGCAATGTCCGGGTTTTCCTTGAGATATATTTTGGCATTTTCGCGGCCCTGGGCAATTCGCAGGTCATCCCCGTAATAATAAAATGATCCCCGTTTTTCAACGACCCCGAGCTCGACTGCCAGGTCAAGGATATCTCCTGATCTGGAAATTCCTTCATCATGCATGATGTCAAATTCAGCGGTTTTGAAAGGTGGGGCAACTTTATTCTTTACTACTCGTACCCTGATCCGGCTTCCAATAATATCGGTTCCGGACTTGATCGATTGGATTCTCCTCACATCAAGACGGATGGAACTGTAAAACTTCAGTGCCCGTCCGCCTGGTGTGGTTTCAGGATTGCCGAATACCACACCGATTTTCTCGCGGAGCTGATTGGTAAAAATCAGGCAGGTGTTGGTTTGTTTAATGGCACCTGATAATTTACGGAGAGCCTGCGACATCAAGCGCGCCATCAAACCCATATGGGAATCGCCCATATCTCCCTCAATTTCAGCCCGGGGTACAAGAGCTGCCACAGAGTCAATGATTATGATGTCTACCGCTCCGGAACGGATCAGGGATTCAGCGATTTCCAGGGCTTGTTCACCTGTATCAGGTTGGGAAATCAGCAGGTTATTAATATCTACGCCAGTTTTAGCTGCATAGGCAGCGTCGAGAGCGTGTTCCATATCAATGAATGCAGCAATCCCGCCTTGTTTTTGGGCTTCCGCAACAATATGTTGGCAAATAGTTGTCTTTCCAGACGCTTCAGGACCAAATATTTCTGTCACTCTGCCGCGGGGAATGCCCCCAACACCTAATGCCAGATCAAGCGATAATGTGCCGGTGGGGATCACTTCAACAGCCAAACCCTGTACTTCCCCCATTTTCATGATTGCACCTTCGCCAAAGCGTTTTGTAATTTCTTTCAGTGTTTTGTCTAATGCTGTTTTCCGTGGATCTTCCGCCATTTATTCCTCCTCAAATATAATACCTTTCCCCTGATAACTTATTTGAAGTGTAGCACAAATGTTCTAAACGTCAAGGGGATGGAGAAAACAATACTGTCGGAGTAGGGAGTGCTTCATCTGTGAAACCCCGCCAGACATGAAACTTGAAAAAAGTTACCTGGCCAGGCTTTATTTCAACTTTTTTCTGATATGCAAATCCAATTTCTGTGACAGGAATAGAAACGATATATGTTCCCGCAGGAATATTTGAAATGGTGATGTTTTCAAGATAATAAGGATCGCTGTTTATGGCCTCGTTCTGGTAAGATTTACCAATCCATAGTAAATCATCAATTTCATCACCTCTGAGATCGTCTTCTGAGCGGTATAGATAAATAATTTGCTGCTCATGAAGCCGTCCCTCATAAGTCAGTATTTGCCCGACCAGAATTCCCCACCCGATGGGGGGAGACATCCAAAGATCTGGATTCCTGGTCGAGAAATACTCATTCTTCTCTATTCTGACTTCGAAATGTAAGTGGGGGCCTGTGGTATTCCCTGTGTTTCCCATTAAGCCGATCTTCTGGCCGGATCGAACGGATTCACCAACTGCGACAAGTATTTCATCAAGGTGGGCATAGAGGGTAAATAAAGCTTCTCCTTGATATTTGAACGAATGTTCAATCACTACCGCTTTTCCGTAGGGATCGTCGAAAATATCCTGTCCGCCGCGATAAACCCCCTGGCCTGCATAAATCACTTTGCCGTTCCCGGCAGCTAGTATGGGTGTTCCCATATCTCCTGGAATATCAATTCCGGTGTGAACGACATTATCAAAGAAAACATCTCCATAAAGGTATGTAGAAAAGGCAGAATCAATATCGAACGCGGCGATAGGATTAGTGAAATAAAAATGATCCTGGGGACTTGGAATCCAGGGAACGGGGTAAACTGGCGGGCGCCAGGCATAGATCGTTCTGTTCCTATCCGGAGGCACCGAGAACTCGGGGGTGGGGGGTATCGGTGAGGGAGTAGAGCTGATTTCTAGTTCCGGGCTTGCTGTCAGGGTTGCTAAATTAAGACTTACCTGGGTATCTGTCGGTATCGAGGGGGTTGAACTTGCCAGACTACCAGTTGTTTCAACCTGGTTGACTGGCTTGATCTGAGTGCTCTGGCAGCCGATCAGGATGACACCAATGCCAAGCAGCAGTGTCAGGATGGAAAATAAATTTCTCATCGACAGTTTACTTCGGTCAAGTACAAAACCGGGGGATCTGATCATGATTGGGTCAGGGATTGGCAAAGCCTGTCAACCCCTTGATGGCCTCCGGAGAATATAGCTGCAGCAAGGCGGATTCTAAGCTCAACCCCTGGTTAAATGCAAAGTATTGGTATCTGGAGGCTGTTTCAGAGAATTGCCAATAGTTCTCTGCTGGAAATCTACTCCACCCGTAGGCAGCCGCAAGCTCAGTAAAATCCAACCAATAGCCGGATGGTATGGAGTTTATTCTGGTTCCACCGTTCTCATATGCCGAATTAATCCCAGAATATCGAGCGTTAAAATCCCAGGGGTATTCTTTGATTGGTTTCCCCTGCAGACCCGATTGGTCGTTTGTTTTGATATACACCCGCCAGAAGGTTTTATCAGCATAATCTTCCCGGATTACGATTAGCCAGTCAGCCAACCTGGGGATATCGTTGATCATTAAGCCCCGACCGGTATAGAGCCACTCCAGGTTGATGTCCGGCTCAAGAGATTCATCAAGGGGCAGATAGGCGGTCTCAAGAGTGGATAGAAAATCCCATCCTGCTAGTTCCCTTGTTTTTTGCCGCAGGAGAGAGAATGTGCTCACAACCTCCTCTAAAAATATAGGCAGAGGGGCTTCCAGATTTCTTAATTCGACCAAATTCTGATAACCATCTCCTGAGAAGGACGACCCTTCCCATAAGGGCGTCGGATCTGGGATCTGCGAGTCTTCTGGAGAGATAATCAAGGAAATGTTATTCACCCAGCTAATTCCTTCTACAGCACCGGGCATTCCTATTGCAGGTAACATCACCTGAATATCTGGCTGATAACCAGGGTAGGCTGTCAGGTAACTTTCGAAGGGAGTTTTAATTACTGTGAATAGGATTTCTCCCGGACCTCCCCAGATTGGCCAATCACCTGGGCCGGCATAGATTGGTTTCTCCTCTGGACGGGTTGAGTCCCAGGTTACCAGGGAGTGATTACCTTCATCGGTGATAATTGACCACGATAGATACTTGCCGTCAGCAGACCAGGATGGATGATCAACTGACAGCCCGTCTATTCCTGGCACCTGGACAGCTTTATCAGCCTGCTGTGAGTCCAGATCGGCATACCAGATTTCCTGTTTGCCATTCCTGGTACTGATAAAACTGATTTTCCGTCCCTGTCCTGACCAATTGGGCGCATAATCGGCACCGGGATGATTTGTCAAAGGTATGGCACCGCTGGTGCGATCTATGTCCTGAATGAAGATATCCAGATTATTCAGCTGATACCTTTCATATGCCAGCCATTTGCCATCTGGAGACCAAGTTGGATTTCCCTCGTAGGTTCTCGTATCTGTAAAACGACTGGTTTCACCAGTCGACAGATCCAGAACATATAAATCCCAGGGACCATCACGATTGGATGCAAAGGCAATCTTTGAACCATCGGGACTGATGGCGGGAGTGATGTCCTGGTGCGCTCCGGAAGTGATCCTGGTTAGGGGCAGGGCAGACAAGTTCATTTCCGTAGAATTTTCAAGAAAAGGTCTGTAAAGGAATAGGTGAATATCATTCCCTTCCCTGATAGAGAGAACCAAAGAACCAAACTGGGATGTAGTAGCATAGACTACCGGGGTTTGTGTAGGATCCGGGAAATCTGATTGGGAAGGCTCAGGAACCGGTGTGTGAGTTTCTGAAATGAGATCAGGTGTGGGGGAAAGGAGCTTTATTTCTGCCCGGGATTCAAGCATTTTTTGGCGTGCGTCCGGATAAAATATCACAGCCGTGATGATTAGGATCAGGGCAATGATTATCAGCAATAAATTAGATTGCCAATTTGGCCCTGGTTTTTGATTGAGATTTTCTTGATTTCCGTCTTCACTCATGCATTATCCCTGTTTATGCCTCTAGTATGTCCTCAGCCAGGTGGGCAGATAGCTCTTAATTCTTCCCTTGATTATTTTTCCCCAACCCAATGAATATCCGTCAACTGTAATTAATATCCACTCACTGGATCCATCCACCTCTAGAGAGGTCTTAATTGGGGATCCCCTTTGATATTGCCCCAGACCTTGATCACCTAATGAAAATTCTAACACTATTTGAGAATCCTCCCCGGTCAGACTGGTTGCTAATGCCGGGCTGGGTAGGAATGAATCATTCTTAATAGTACCAATCCACCAACCCCAATGTTCTACCCGTAATCCTTCCAAAGGAGGTGTGTCAGAAAGTATCAGATAGAGCTGGTTTCCATACAGTTTCAGTAGAGGGCTTTCGGGGTGGATATCTTCTGTATTTGGATTTAGTTTGATAGTTGAGTTAAAAAAATCTTGATAAATTGTCCGCTGCCAGTCTTCAAGCTCCTGGCCGGTTCCTGAGCGAACTCTAACCTCTTCATTATGGTTCCCTGTTCTCCTCATTAGAGCAATAAAATGGCCTTCCCCAGGTGCCTGGTGGGGCCAAATACGGATTGTTTTACTGAAATCGTACTGGTTGTTGTCGCTGAGAGAAAATCCTCTATTGATACCATCCAGATCTGGAATATGCTCGAGGTAAAACTCTGGATTTTTATCAAGAAAACGTTTTATAGATCCTTCATTTTCATGTTGATTGAAGGTGCAAGTGGAATAAACTAATACACCTCCCGGGCGAACCAATTTGGCACCTTGCCAGAGAATATCATTCTGTATTAACCCGCAGCGATCCCTGAACCCTGTTGACCATCTTTTTATTGATCCTGGATTTGATCGGAATGTGCCTTCTCCTGAACAAGGAGCATCTATCAATACCCGATCAAATATAGCCCCGAAATGCTCAACCAACCTGGCCGGTGTTTCATTTGTGACTCCCGAATTGCGTGATCCCCACCGCTCCATATTTCTCTTTAAAGCTTGAACTCTCTTCGGATTGGGATCGTTGGCCAGCAGCCACCCCTGGTTTTTCATTTCTGATAATATTTGGGTGGTTTTACCTCCTGGGGCAGCACAGAGATCAAGGATTTTTTCACCTGGCTGAGGATCAAGGATAATAACGGGAACCATTGCTGATGGTTCCTGGAGATAATATAACCCTGCTGCGTGGAAAATGTGTTTGCCTAGCTCTGAACTCTGAATAATTTGGTAACCATGTTCAATCCATGGCAGCGGCTGGAATTGTCCGGGTAGAGGGGAGAGAATTCCTTCAGGCCTATCTTTCTGGGTGTTAATTCTGAGACCTGTGAACGGGGGATCACTCTCATATGAATCCCAAAAGTCGGGTGCATCCTCCTGGAGGAGATCCTGGATTATTAATTGAAAATCAGTTGGGTATTGAATTTTCACAGCAGAGTAAAAGAAGTAGTAACGGATTTTAATGGAATTGTTTTTAATGAAACCTGGTCATCGGCGCCAGGGATCTTTTCTTCCTGGATGTAAAACAAATCTAGCTCAATTCTGTAGTCACCAGGTTTGTTCTGATTGACTGGAATATGCAGTGTGATTTCATTGGCTTGACTGAAGATATTCACTATATTGACTTCTGTCAATTGATCATTATTTTGATTTAATAGCTTAATAGATGCATTGGGATTTTTCTGAAAAGCTGATAATAGAAAGGTAACCTTAACTCGCCTGTGATCAGGATAGATCTCGCTGGAAAATTCTACTATCTCGATTTCCTGCAATTGTTGATCTTTATGGGATAACTCGGGTTTATCTGCAGAGTTCATAATATATCCTGGGCAAATTGTTTTCTAGGATAAGTTTACCATCCCGTAAAAAAAATAAGTCCAGTCCCGGAGGGATTGGACTTATTTAGGTAGATTTTTTCTGATATTAATTGAACCTATATATCATATATGTAAGCCAGACCAATTGCGCCTGGACCAGCATGGGTTCCGATTACTGGGCTGACTTCAGCCAGGATCTGTTCCACAGGATTAATGCGACTAGAAGCTTCCTCGAGAATTGCTTGAGCCGTGTCAAGATTATTTGCGTGCAGGGTGGCAATCCTGACAGATTTGTGGCCAGCAGTTTTTTCTTCGATAAGCTCGATAATTCGTTCGAGGGCTTTTTTCTGTGTGCGAACAGAATCGAGAGGAACGATCAAACCATTTTCAATTGCCAGGATAGGTTTTACATTTAATAAACTACCCATAAAGCGTTTAGCGGTTCCAATCCGGCCCCCCCGATGTAAAAATTCCAGGGTATCGACCACAAAAACAACTCCGCATTTTTCCTTGGAATCTTCAGCGATTTTTTTGCACTCTGCCAGGGATGCTCCCTGATTGGCGGCTCGAGCAGCTGCCAGTACAATGAAACCCAGCGCCATTGCCAGGGTTTTTGAGTTGACAATTTCAATGGTTGCTTCTGGAAGCAGTTTTTTAGCCTGGGTTGCTGAAGATATTGTTCCAGATAAATCATCGGATAGAAGCACAGCGAGAATTTCATAGCCATCATTGTGCAGGGATCGGAAGAGCACTTCAAAATCAGCCACGGAGGGCTGTGAAGTGCTGGGCATTACTTTTGCAGTTTCGAGGCGTTTGTAAAATTCAACTGGTGAGATATCAACACCGTCATAAAAAGTTTCTTCCCCCCAGATAACGGTTAAGGGCACAACATGGATTTTATTTTCTTTGATGATATCTTCTGGGATATAGGGTGAACTATCAGTTACAATGGCGACCTTTGACATAAATACCTCTCTTGTAGATAAGGGATGATTTCGCGAAATTACGAAGTTTACAACACTATTCCGAGAGAGAGGTTACGGAGCGATTTTTCATTGTGAAATTGATTGAAGAGATTAATTTACATACTGCCCCTTGAAGTTTTGGCAAGAGTACCTGATCCAATATGGGTGCCGATAACAGGGTTGAGTTCAGTCAGGAAAATTTCCTCCGGGGAAATTATTGTTTATTTCTTTCTTTGAGTAATCCCTGGGCTTATTCTTTCACTCAGAAGATCGATCCTCCCAAGGCTCGTTTTTAGCACCCTCGGCGTGATTCGAACACGCGACCCCTTACTCCGCAAGCAAGTGCTCTATCCACTGAGCTACGAGGGCAATCAAACTTCAAAACCGATTGTACAACAATGAGAAATAAATGGCAATATCAGAGGATTTAGATACTTTTTTTCCAGAATCCTGGGTTGCTATGTACAAGAATGAATTTGATTTATGGGTCTCAAAGAATACCCCTGCAGGGGGATATGATGAAGGTCATGTGATTTCGGTGAGCTTGTGCTTATGTGTCAAAAATAGGGTATGTTATGATTGGTTTTGAGACGGGATAAACTAAGATCTTTATCACTGTTTCCTCCTTTGGCGAAGGCCTCCTCAATCGGAATATCCGATTGAGGAGGCCTTTATTTATAACAGGTATGTTATTAGAACTTTGTAAAATACGGGGCTGATCATTCACTGCTGGATATAATTGGAGGTAAGGAATTATCAGGGATGGCTGTTAAAGAAATTATGTATAAAGATTGTTTCAGCGAGCCCTGTCTGGGGATCTATTGTTGATAATGTCCTAAAAAATCCCCGCCTGAGAAATATACAAAGGAAATTTTGATGAAAAAGAGAACTGCTTTAATATTGGTTGTAATATTGCTGGCTTTAAGCACCTGGTCCTGTTTGATTAGCCCTGAAACCCTTTTCAATCAGTCTGCTGAGGATATCAAAAAAGAGATTGTCACAACAATTAGCACGGTTGTCTTGGAAGAGGGTGATTTGCCTGGATTGTACAGGGAGATCAACCCTGGTGTGGTTGCAATCCGTGCTTTAACAGAGGAGGGGGGTGGTTTGGGTACCGGATTTGTTTGGGATAGCGAGGGACATATTGTTACCAACTTCCATGTGGTTGAATCAGCAACTGACCTTGAAGTGGATTTTCCATCTGGATTTAAAACTCGTGCTCAGGTTATTGGATCAGATCCTGATACAGATCTGGCAGTCCTGGAATTGGATCAACTTCCCCAGGAATTGATCGTCCTTACTTTGGGAAGAAACCAGGATCTGGCAGTTGGGCAAACCGTGATTGCAATTGGCAACCCTCAGGGTCTCAATGGAACTATGACCCAGGGAATCATCTCTGCTTTGGGAAGAACTTTACAATCAATGCATTTTGCACCTGGGGGAAGGGCTTTTTCCACCGGAAATATTATTCAGACTGACGCGGCAATCAATCCGGGAAATTCTGGCGGACCACTCATTAATTTGGCTGGTGAGGTTGTTGGAATAAATTCCGCGATCAGAACAAATAATATCGATATATCAGGTCAACCGGTAAATTCCGGGTTAGGATTTGCCATATCTATTGATACAGCAAAAAATGTCATCCCTGATTTAATTGAATTTGGCTTTCATGATTCCCCTTATGTGGGTGTCCAGGTTCTCAGTGAAGTTAGTTTATTCGTTCAGGAAGAACTTGATTTACCTCAATCAACGGGTGTATATATACTGGAAGTCACCCCGGGAAGCCCGGCAGATAAAGCCGGATTAATAGGAGCAGTTTCGGCTCAGACCCATCCCAGGGGTGGAGATCTGATCATCGCCATTGATGCTCAAAATGTAAATAACTTTGAAGATTTTATGGGGTATTTACTGACCTATAAAAAACCTGGAGACAATGTAACTATTTTGGCAATCCGGGATGGTGAAACCATCGAGTTCGAACTGGTTATCGGGAGGCGTCCGTAAGGGGATGGAATATCCTCCCCTTATTCTGAAGTTATTGGGTCCTGGTGTATATACGGCGGTAGATAGCAAAAATCTCAGATATATTCTTAATATAGGTCTGGGTTTCTGAAAAACGTATGATCTCCAGGAATAGATCTGGATCCCCCTTGGCTTCTTCCAGCCATATACCGGCATTTCCAGGTCCGGCGTTATAACCTGCCAGAGCGGCATACATATCTCCATCAAAATACGATCTTAAGAATCCCAAATAAGCTGTACCTAATTTAATGCTGACCTGGGGGCGGTATAGGTCAGCATCACTATAATCAGGAGGCCAATCCTCTTGGTCAGCCCTCTCAGCCCCAGTGCTGGGAATTATTTGCATCAATCCCCTCGCTCCAGCGGTTGATCTGACAAAACCTTCAAAGAGGGATTCCTGCCTGATAATACTGAACAGCAGGAATGGATGGAAATCATATTCCTGTCCGGCAGGGATGACCAGGTCGCTGTAATATGTGCCAAAACGGATATAGTTGAAATAGGCTGGAGCATTCATGGTTTCAGCATCATTCATGCCTGCAGCATCCAGAACTGAGCGGGCAGCAAAAATTGCAGGTCTGTATAAACCCAGATCTGCGTAATAATTGGCCAGCCGGAAACTGCTGATAGCATCAAAACTAACTTCGTTTCGCAAAGTTTCTAACTCTGCCCTGGCATCGCTGTACAAATCCAGCTCCCATAATTCTGTTCCACGTATGATTCGCGGATCCCCGGCGAGCAAACCCAGGCTATCCAAATTTGTTTCCGGGGGGATGGAAAAAGTCTTCTTGATCCACTCCTGGGCTAAGCTTTTTTCAGCAACGACATCATAGCCGATATCATAATCCTGGGGAGGTGCAAAAGGTTCCCGGTTTTGAAGCAAGTCTCGAGCTCTTTCGCTGTAATATCCAGTTGGATCAGCATTGGCAGCCTCACTCCAGGCGGCCTGGGCAGCATCGGGGTTGTTCTGGTAGACATGGATCTTCCCGATCCAGAATAACGCCTTAGAAAGCTCTTCAAGGGACTGGGAGGCATCTCTCAGAATTGAGAACATTCCCAGAGCCAGATCAAATGACTCTAATCTGACCAGGCAAATGCCACTCTTGAAAAGGCTGAGAGTAGCATATGACGAGGTCGGGTAATCATTAAATACCCTTTTCCAGATAGCTGAAGCACTTACCAGGTCTCCGGTTAATTCTTCCACTCGACCAGCATCGTATAGGAATTCGGCTGCCCGGGGATGGAAGGGGCTATTGCTGACAAAATCCTGCAGCACTTGACTTCCTTCATCGTACTGGCCGAGGTTATACCAGAGGGAGAATGCTTTGAATTCCCAGGCTTCATCCGAGTAGATATGGTCAGGGTAGGAAATAATGATTTCATTCCAGGCAATCAAGGCTTCTTCATAACGGCCCATATTTCGAAGTGAAAAACCTCTAAAATACAATGCTGTGCCCCGATCAGTGGCATCGGGGAGCGCTAAATACCGGTCGAATGCTTCAATTGCATGACTGTATTGCCCTGCGTAATAATCTACCAACCCCCGGTCAAGATCATTGATTTGAAATCCATTATTTACCAGCTCGACCAGGCCCAGGTAGGAATCGTAACTTAGAGGGAATTGGAAAACAGCATCACGGAAGGCGGATTCAGCCAGATCGTTCTGACCGATCTCAAGATAGGAGAGACCCAATAGGAAGTCGGCTCGGGCTTTGGCATAATCATTAGTTGACCGTGTATAGACGTCGTTAAAAATCACAACTGCAGTGTTGTGATCTTCCAGGGCTGCGTATTCTTCACCAATCTTAAGTTGTAGGGTATCCAGATCTGCCCTGCTTCCCGCAGCGATGGCGGCCTGATAGGCTTCAATTGCCTTCAGGGATTCACCAGCGGCAGAAAGAGAATCGCCCCTTCTGTTCTGGATAAATGAGTCAACTATACCCGGACGCCTTCCCACGTATAACTGATAGGCATCAGCCGCTTCAAGGTGCCGATCGAGCGCTGTATAAGTTTCAGCCAGGGCAAAATATGCTTTATGAACAATCGCCGAATCTGGGTAACTTGCCACCAGAAGTCGCAAATAATCCAGGGCCTTTTGATAATCCCCTTTTTGATAATTGACTTTCCCCAGACCCAACAAGGCCCCACTGCCTTGTTCGAGTGTGGAAGCGCTCGCCAGAGTTTCTTCGTAGCTTATAATGGCGGATTCCCAATCCCCATAAAAATAATAAACGTCTCCAGCGAGGGAACTTTGCAGGAGAGGAAGGATCGGTGTTGAGGTAGGTAAAGCGGTTTGGGCTGGAAGGGTTTGAGGAACAAGCGTTTCATCAGGAGTAGTATCGCCGATTGATGTGGGCTCCCTATTTGATAACAAATACCTTCCCCCAATTAATATAGTACCGATCAAGATGATTAAGATGGTTAATTGGTAAAAACTTTTTTTCATGGTTTGGAAGGATGTTTCTTGAATTTTGTCTGTTACCCGGATTGGACCAGGTATTTTAGATTGTCCATTCTCCATGAATAATGGCTGTTAAATACCATTCCATTCCATGTTGAACGAAAACCAATCGTATGCTTCTCCAGTCCAATCCTCCATATTGGGGATTAAACCCGGGGAAATAATATTCAATCATCATACCACCAGGATAAATTTCCTGGATATTGTTGAGGGAATTGCCTGAACTGACCTCAGTATTGTAGCCAACTATCAGGGAATGAAAATAATCCTGATCGTACACGAATTCTTTGTGATATTCCCCAAAGCTGAGATTGATAGGATTTCCTGTTCCATCATAATTGCCCCATATCAAAAGATCTTCAGACGCTGCTGCACGATCTATTTCAGATTCGCAAAATGTCAAGTTACTGGAATTCAAATAAGAATAAGGAGAAAACTGGAGGCATAAATCCGGATGAATAATCTCCCGGAGTTGATCGTATCGATAAGATTTGATGGCAGAAAGCACAGTCTGGCCGAGTTGGATGAGCTCGACTGGAATATTTCCGTGTTGTTCAGCCAGGAAAGAAAAATCTACCCATCCAATCTGATCATCAAATTGGATCTGGATCCAGTTGGATCCATCTAAGTTCAGGATATTGCTGGTTGGCCTTAGGTTGATTCCAGAAGGGGGAACCTGGCCGATTATATTTGATTTGCTGGTTGAGTTCTGGTAAATAGCCAATGATTCCCCGGCTGTGATACCAGCTACAGTATATAACTCACTGGCTGGAGTCAATTCCGGACCGGTTATCTCTGGCTGAACTGTAGTATCAAGTGGCAATCCAACCGGGGTGGGTGTCGCAATATCAATTACAGGCTTTATTCTTGCGGAGTCCACTTGACAGGAGGTCAGGATTAACAGTAGAAATAATAGTGCTGAAATTCTGATAAATGTCTTCCGGGATGATTGATTATTCTTTATGCTTAAGGTTTTCATAATATTGGCAGAATGTGTTTAAGGGGCATTCTGGACAAATAGGTTTTCTGGCTTTACAGATTTCCCTGCCGAGCCGAATCAGGTTTAGATGAACAGAATAATAGGATTCAACTGGAAATTGTTCTGCCAGAAAGATGTGAGATTTGTTGGGGGTCATCTTTTTCGGGCGGATACCTAATCTGCCAGTCACCCGATGAACATGTGTATCGACCGGGAGTGCAGGCATTTCAAGAGAGAATAATAAAACAATTGCTGCTGTTTTTGGTCCAACACCCTTAAGTTTTTCCAACCACTCAGATGCACCCTGGCTGGTTTTGGTTTTTAAGAAATCCAGCTCAATTTCCCCGCGTTCTTCAGTAATCACTCGCAGGGCATTCTGGATTGCAGGTCCTTTCTGGTTGGCCAGTCCGGCAGTTTTTATCGCTGCCATTATCTGGTTCTGTTCTGCGTCACGCACTTGTTCCCAGGTAGGATATTTTTTTCTGAGGGAATCATAAGCAATGTCGCGATTGTTATCATTGGTATTCTGGGAGAGAATAGTTGAAACCAGTTCGCCAATAGGTGACAAGTGTGGGCGCCAGATAGGCATACCAAACTCTTCCAACAGTATCTGATGTGCTTTTTGTGCCAGGTTTTTTTTGTTCATGAATTAGCTGTATTGTAATTGAAAACAGGGTTTTCCATCGCCGGTAATAATTTGGCATAGATTTCTGATTTCAAGGACTGGCCCCAGGTCAGCAAAGTCCCTTATTTGTTCTGGCGAAAGAACTTTTAGCTGCCGCAGTATCTCGATCATAACTGCTCTTCTGGCACGTTTGCCCTGGTCTCCATCAGCGATTTTTAGAACGATACCAAGGGCTGGCGATCCCGGTTTGATTGCATCAGGAAATATTCCGATCGCCTGATAAGCCTCGGCGCCAGCTTTTGATACCAATTTTCCATCTCCGCCACTCATCAACCTGGTATCAAATCTTCCGGGGCCAGCCACAAGATACGGGTTTTCTAACATTGATCGGGTTATCAGCTGGCAAGCATCTTTTCTAGTGGATGATAATGCAGAAGGGTCTAAGAGCTTTGCCCATCCCAACGCGGCGTTATAAAGCGGCATCGCAAAAGCAGGCACAGAACAGCCATCCCGTCCTAATTGGATCTTTGGAGGTTCAAGACCGCACATCTCCGCCACAGTGCTGATTATTAATTGTTGGATGGGATGTTCAGGCTCAGTATAATCCTGGATTGGAACACCCATGATCCTTCCCAGGGCAAGCATCCCGGTATGTTTTCCTGAGCAATTATGATGGTTCTGAGTTGGCCTAAGTCCTTGATCCCTTAATTTCGCCCTGACAGTCTGGCTGAAGGGCTGATGGGTACAGCATAATAAATCGGCTTCGGTAAGGCCGATTTTTTTCTGAAGTTGGTTGATGATTTTGAGATGGATATCAGTGCTTGAATGGGAAGCACAGCACACAGCGATCTCCTCTGCCGACATGTTAAATTTTTCTACTCCCCCTTTTTCGATGAGGGAAAGAGCCTGGAGAGGTTTTGCTGAGGAGCGGAGGAAACTCACCGAGTGGGGGTCACCAAACCAGGCGAATAATTTACCTGCGGGATCTACAACTGCGACAGCTCCATAATGGATGGATTCAACAACACCGCCCCTCAGAGTGTGAAAGAGGGGTAAATAACCATGCTCGGCCTGTTGGCGAGGATTATTCATTGTATTTGCCAAGGAGGAGGTTCAGCTAAGAGGTTTTATTTTCCATCCTCATCGACTGAGGGAAAATAGTTTCTGAGGTAATACTGGGATAATCCGTACTTGAGCCGCTGTAGGAAAAAATCCCTGTCCCTTTTCAGGAAAGTAAATTCATCCATGAATTTATCTGCTAGAGCGGAGATATCTTCTACTGCTACCCTGCGGGTGGCTAATCGATCAATTCGGCGGTGAATTTTCCTGAATGATTTTTTTAGTTCCTTAATATTATCCAAGGTGACCGGGCCGCCCCGACCGCTGATTATTGTATAGTCCCGGAATTTGGGCTTCATCAAAATATCCAATGTATCGATCCAGGTAGTTAGATTGGCTTTGCTTAAAAAGGGAGGTCCTTTTAGAACTACAGTATCACCGATAAAAACCACCTTTTGCTCAGGAAGTATTACCCAGCTGGATCCGGGGCGCGGACCTGGATGATGTTCCAGTATAACTGGTTCTTCTGCCCAGTGAAATTGCATTTTATCTGAAAAAGTTATATCAGGGGTCATCCATTGCATCCCTGGAGTATCCGGGTACCTTTCCCAGGATGAGCCGCTTTCCGGAACTTGGCCGCGATATACATTTGTTTGATCCTGGAGGGTTTTTGCTGCATCAAGGTGTGTAATTACCGGGCAATCGAGGTTTTTTGCACCAATTGTTCTATCAGGGTGATCATCAAGGCAAATCACAACCTTATGAATGGTTCCCTGGCTGCGATTCAATAGAGTTGTTTTCCAACGATGTCCATCTTCTGGTCGAAGGGGAGCATCGATAAAGATCATTCCGCGGGAGAGCAAGATCGCACCAATCGTGGCTCCTGGATAGGTCTCCTCATAATAAATCCCGGGTCTAATTTCTTGCATTGATACTCCTTTAAATAATTAAGAATTATTCTTGATCAGGCTAGGGTAAGATATTATTCTGCTGCCGGAATGGTAAATGAAAATTTAGCTCCTCCTCTGGGAATATTTTCAACCCAGATTCGACCGCCATGACCTTCCACCGCCAATCTGCAGAACGCCAATCCTAATCCCAACCCCTTAATTCTCTCATCTGGATGTATTCGGGTATATTTATCAAAGATTCGATCAATGTAATCTGGATTTACACCAGGACCTGAATCCAGCACCCAGAACAGGGTGTTATTTTTATCTTTTTTAACGCCAAATTCTATTTTTCCTTTGGTCGGGGTAAACTTGACTGCGTTTTGAAATAAATTGATTAAAACACGCTCAAGCATATCGCGGTCGGCGGTGATTTGTGGGATCTTCCGGGCCAGGTTAATACTTACTGAGTGTTTTTTTGCATTTGCCTGGGTTATGAGAGCTTGTCGTGCATTTTGAATGAGATCTTCTGGATTAATTAATTCCTGGTTAGTAACTTCCTGTCCACTCTCCAGACGGTTAATATCCAGGAGAGATTTGGTCAGGCGCTGAATTCTTATTGTTGATCGGTTGGCGATATCAAAAAGAGATTGGATTTCAGGGTCATCCGCTCCGGGTAGAGAAGCCTGGATAATATCAAGGCTTGATATTACATTGGAGAGAGGTGATCTGAGATCATGGAAAATCATTGAAGTCAAATCTTCCCGGAGCTGGTCCAGTTTTTTCCTCTCTGAGATATCCCTAAAGATCCACTGCAAGCGGTGCTCATCAGCAATCTGGATCAGGAAAACACTGACATGGATTGGAATTTCAACTTCTTTGCTGGTCTTCAAAATGGATTCATACGTTCGCGATTGACCTTCCTGAAGATTGGAATATTCCTTACCAACAATATCCCAATTGATGTCATGAATATCACTGATCGATAATGAGTGGAGTTTTTTCTGGGAGTACTGGCTGGTTGTCAGGGTTTGGTTATTCGTTTCGATGATATTTCCAGATAAATCAGTGATGATGATCGGATCGCCGCTGTTTTCAAATAAGTCATGATAACGAATATGGGCGGTCTGTAAATCTTCGTAGAGTTGGGCGTTTTGAATAAAGGAGCCTGCAAGGCTGCCAATTCCAGAAATAATCTGAAGGGTATCGGCCTCAAAATGCCCTGAGTCGGGATTAATTGCCTCAACAACACCCAATATCTTATCAGGAATAAAAATGGGTGCGGCTACGATTGATTCAATTGAAATACCTGAATAGAGTTTTTCGGTTTTTAAAAATCGGAGGTCTGATCCAGGATCAATTACTATTTCTCCCTCACATTTTTCAGCGACTGAGCCGGCGAATCCTTCCCCTACATTGATCTTTTTTCCAATCAAAGATGAATGCAGATCAATTGATTTATGGATTGCGGCTTTGTATTCAAGGATGTCTTCATTACGGTCAATTAATGACAATGTTACAGCTTCAACCTGCAAAGCTTCCTGGATCTCCTGGAGAATGGTCTCCAGGATAATTTCCAAACGTAAGGTGGAGGACATGGCAGTAGCGCTGTTTGCCAGAGCCGTCATAACCCGTGCTTGCCGCTGGCTTTCACCAAAAAGCTGGGCGTTTAATACTGCAATGCCTGCCTGGTCAGCAATGGCCTGAACAAGAGAAATATGTTCTCTCTGAAGGTAATTTGGTTCTGGATGAGACAGAGTGATCACACCTACCAGATCGTTCCGCATCATGATAGGCAATGCAATAACAGATTTCGCTCCCCGGGCGGTTTCGTCACTGTCAGGACGTCGAAGCCAGCGTTCATCTTCACTGGTGTCTGGAATATTAACTGAATCTCGATTTTTGACAACCCAGCCAGCCAGCCCTTCTTCCAGGGTTGAACGTAATTGTTCATTGGTGTGGTAAATAATCTGATCCTGGATGATTATTGCGGATTCAACTGGGTTTTCATTCTCGTCCAATATGATAATGCTGCCGTTGGTTGCCCCAATCGTTTTAAGAGATAGGGATAAAACACGCTCCAGAATGGTCGATAGGTCCAGCGTTGTGGCAATTTCTCGGCTGATGCGGTACAACAGCTCAAGGGATGCTCTTGGAGTGGTTTTATGAAACTGGTTGGGGGGTATTTTATCAGTGGTCATAAGGGGAATCTCATCCCATTATTCTAACTCAAATACAGGATTATATTCTCTATTAATTAAAGGTAATTTTCCTCAAATAAGTTCTCGAATATACTCTCAAATTTGTATGTTTGGAGAGGATTGATTGATGGGTGAACAGATATTGAATCTAACGGGATAATGATTTCTTTGAGTATAGCACACTCCAACCTGCCCGCACAACTTGAGCGAACGAAAGTCATGAGTTTGTTCGAAGAATAGGTGTCAATTTTTATCTAAAGCTGCAATTGGGGGAGCTGAAGCATCAGGTCTTCAATTGTCAGTTTGAGATTGGCATTTTTCTTTATTAATCCCTGGGCCCGTTTGAATAAAACCAAAGATCTCTTTGCTGTGGTAAGGTCAATTACCTTCAGTATCCTATTGAGATCTTCTTCCCTGTCAATATTATTGATGGGAGATTGAGCTTTCCCCGCTTGGATCATAACATCATGCCAGATTGAAAACCAGAGGTTCAACAGCTCTTGAACCTGATGGGGGTTGGAGGCAATTTGTGAGGCGTAGGAAAATCTGTCAACTGAATTGCCAGCCAGAATTTTGAGATGGTCGTCTAACAGAGTTGATCTGCGTTCGAGGGCTGAGGGATTTTGGTGGTAGGTTAAGGCAAGTTCAGGTTTGCCTCCTGAAATATGAGCCAGAAGCTTCGCCTGATCTGAAGGAACCTGATAAAGCTGCTCTAAACCTTGCCTGGTAGTCTTGATTGGCACAGTATTCAATTTTATTTCTTCACACCTGGAGATGATTGTTTCCAGAACAGAATCTACAGAGGATGCTGTCAGGATCAAAATGACTGGATCGGGTGGTTCTTCCAGAGTTTTTAATAGGGCATTCTGGGTGCTGGTGCTGGCATGTTCAATATCAATGATCAAGCCAATCCTGTGCTTTGCCTCATAGGGAGACAGCGACAGGCTGTGCATTAGCTCCCGGACCTGGTCAACCTTAATTTTTGAGCTGCCTTCTTCAACAGAGATTGGAAACAGATCTGGATGCTCTAACCTGCCCAGGCGTTGACAAGTAGAGCATTCTAAACAAGGATCACCACTCTCCCTGGATTTCTGGCAGAAGAGCGTTTGTATAAATTTCAGGGACAAATTCTTTTTTCCAATGCCCTGAGGTCCAGTAATTAAATAGGCCTGGCGAAGAGAGTTGTTTTTTATATGTCCTTGTAAAAGTTGGACAGCCCATTCATGGCCAATCATATTCCAGTTCATAAGTAAATTCTACGCTAGAGCAGGCAAATCTGCAATGTTGTTGACATGTATCTGGCAACCCATTAGAATGAGCCCAGTATGGATATCTTGAAATCTCTCAATCCCCAGCAAATCAAAGCTGTGACTGCTCCCCCCGGGCCTATATTGGTGCTGGCAGGTCCTGGCTCAGGGAAAACCCGTGTGCTCACCCATAGGGCTGCATACCTTATCGGACAGCAGAATATTCAGCCGTATCACTTAATGGCAGTTACTTTTACTAATAAAGCCGCCTCGGAGATGGGTGATCGCATCGCTGATCTGCTAGGTCACCAGACTCAAGGCCTTACCTTGGGAACTTTCCATGCAACCTGTGCCAGGATATTGCGGATCGAATCGGATAACCTTCCTGTGGATGCGAATTATGTCATATTTGATGCTGATGACCAGATAAAAGTTGTCCGCCAGGTTCTCAAGGACCAGAATCTGGATGAAAAACGCTATCGCCCACAAAGTGTTCATGCCTCAATTTCAGCTGCAAAAAACGAATTATACCTACCGGAAGATTTTCCGATCTCAACCTACCGGGATGAAGTTGTGGCCCGGGTGTATCAGAGTTATCAAAAAATATTATTAACAAGCAATGCTTTTGATTTTGATGACTTGCTGCTCTGGATGGCGCTTTTATTGGGAGATAACGAAAATATCAGGGAAAAATATGCCGGGCGATATCAACAGATCCTGGTAGATGAATTCCAGGACACCAATATGGCTCAATATACATTATTAAAACACCTGGCTTCTCAGCATCAGAATATTTTTGTGGTGGGGGACTCCGATCAATCCATTTACCGCTGGAGAGGAGCGGATTACAGGAATGTGCGCAGATTTGAGGAGGATTATCCCAAAGCGGAAGTAATCTTGTTGGAACAAAACTATCGCTCGACCCAGAACATATTAGATACAGCGATGGCAATAATTGACAGGAATACCAACCGGATCCCCAAAAAATTATTTACTGAACGTGGAGCAGGGGATAAGATAATCATCCAGGAAGCTTATGATGAGCGGGAACAAGCTCAAATGGTTGTTGATACCATCATTAAACAAATCGCAGGGAAAAAAGCCACACCAGCTGATTTTGCTGTAATGTACCGAACCAATGCCCAATCCAGACAGATTGAAGAAGCATTCCTGTCAGTAAATTTGCCTTATAAACTTGTGGGAGCGCAAAGGTTTTATGGTAGGCGGGAGGTAAAGGATGTCATTGCCTACTTGAGATTGGTGGCCAATCCGGAAGATAGTTTTAGTTTATCCCGGGTTATCAATATCCCCAGCCGGAAGATAGGCACCAAAACCTTTGCTGAACTCATAACAACAGCCCAACAGCTTGTAATCAGCCCCGGAGAGTTGTTGCTGCGCCTTGGTGAGCCTGATCCCCCTGAATTGGAATCATTCTCGACGGCTCCAGCCAAGAGACTATCTGGGTTTGGTTATATGTTTTCTAAATGGCGAAAAGGATATGAAAGTCTACCTCCTGTTGAGATATTGGATTTAATACTGGAGGATATTGCCTACAGGGGATATATTGAAGATGGCAGCGATGACGGATTCGAACGTTGGGAAAATATCGTAGAATTAAAACGGCTGGCATCCGAATATCAAACTGTGGGTTTGCTCTCTTTTTTGCAGGATATTGCCCTGGTATCAGATCAGGATACATTGGATCCTGATCTGGAAGTACCGACTTTACTTACATTACATTCTGCAAAAGGACTGGAGTTTGGCCAGGTCCTGATCATTGGATTAAATGAAGGGATTTTACCTCACCAACGGTCATTCGATGAACCAGAGGCCATGGAAGAAGAACGGAGATTGTTCTACGTGGGAGTTACCAGAGCCAAGGACCGTTTATACCTGTTCCACTCGCTGAACCGCTACACTTACGGTTATTTTGAACCCATGGGTGCTTCCCGCTATTACCATGATATCCCGCCCGCTTTGAGAGCAGATGACAGTTTGGCTTTTCAGCCCCTATCACCGGCAAGATCATCAACTGGACATCGTTCATGGAAAGAACTCCAGGACAAAACCATCCGACCGGTCAGCCAGGAAATTCAATATCATCCCGGACAGAAAGTACGGCATTCGAAATGGGGAGATGGGTTGGTATTAAACAGCCAACTTCAGGACGATGATGAGATTTTGGATGTGTTTTTCGAAGGTGTGGGAAAGAAAAAATTGATTGCTTCACTGGCGGATCTGAAAACTATCCGTTGATGGTGGATGGTAAAATTGTTTTAGATTTCTCTGAATTATCGGAGAGGGAAATTTAAATGGCAGTAATTGAAAAAGGCTCTTTTGAGGTTATCAGCCGAAGTCCAACACAGACCCGTCGGATTGGTATGAGATTGGGGGAATTGTTAATGCCGGGAGACGTTGTGTGTATGGAAGGTGATTTGGGGGCCGGCAAAACAACCCTCGCTCAGGGTATCGCATCTGGTTGGGGGTCCTATGATTCCGTGACCAGCCCAACCTTTGTTTTAGTAAATGTGTACCGGAGATTGGACCAAAACCAGTTATTTCACCTGGATGCATATCGGCTTTCAGGTCCTGCGGAAGCTCTGGATCTGGATCTTGATGCCATGCTCGCGCAGGGACCCCTGATCATAGAATGGGCAGACCGGATTATTGAAGCTCTGCCAGAAGATTATCTTTGGATCAGGATGAAATTGATCAATGATGAACAGCGGGATTTTATTGTCAATGCCCGCGGAGAACGGCATAAACTCCTTCTGGAGCAATTCCGGAGGGATATTTACGGAGCCTAAGCATGTTATTAGCAATTGATACCTCAACAAAATCTGTTGGCATTTCCATTTTTGACGGTTATCAGTTTCTTTGTGAAGAGAGCTGGATTTCACGCAGATACCATACTGTTGAATTAGCCAGGGCTGTAAAAGTTAATCTATCTCGAGCAGGTTTGTTGGCAAAAGACCTGGAAGTCCTGGGTGTGGCAGTTGGTCCGGGATCCTTCACCGGGCTGCGGATTGGTCTTGCATTGGTGAAGGGCATAGCTTATACACACCAGCTTCCGGTGATTGGAATTCCTACTTTGGATATTACTGCCCGGGCTATTCCTCCCGGGGACCATCTTCTGGCTGCTGTATTGCAGGCGGGGAGAGATCGCCTTGCTGTTGGGATGTATAAAACAGAAGACGGTGCCTGGAAACATATGGGAAGTATCGAGAATTTATCTCTCGAAGAACTCATTAAGAGAATTGATAGCCCCTGCCTGATAACCGGAGAACTTTCTTCTGACCTTCTGTTGGCCGTAGAAGATCATGAATACCTTTCAGCCGTAAATCCAACCCTGGCCATGCGCAGTCCCAAGTACCTGGCAGAGCTTGCCTGGGAGCGTTGGAAAAATGGAGATGTCGATGAAGTCATAAGCCTGAGTCCTTTTTACCTTCATAAAGGGGATCCAATACCCGGATAAACCCCTCTCTCGCGGAGATCCTGAGTTATATATGAACACTGAACAATCGCTGAAACAAATAGCAGACGAAGTATCTGCTTGTAATAAGTGTGACCTCTTCCACTCCCGGGAAAAAGGAGTGCCTGGAGAAGGTCCCCCTGACGTGGAAATCATGTTTATCGGTGAGGGTCCGGGTTTTCATGAGAATATGCAGGGAAGACCCTTTGTGGGAGCTGCCGGAGAACTGCTGGTAGAATTGTTGGGAAAAATCGGCCTAAAAAGGGAAGATGTTTTCATCACCAACGTGGTTAAATGCCGACCTCCCGGCAACAGGGATCCTCAGCCAGGAGAACTATCCGCTTGCAGCTCTTATCTGGAAAGGCAAATTCAGCTAATCAATCCCAGCGTAATTGTCACTTTGGGAAGGTTCTCAATGGCCCGGTTTATTCCCAACGCAAAAATAAGCCAAATTCACGGCCAGGCAATTCAGACTAAAGGAATGCTGGTAGTGCCCTTTTACCATCCGGCAGCAGCTCTGCACAGGCCCTCACTCCGGTCAGTAGTCGAAGAAGATTTTGCGGCACTGCCAGATTTAATCAAAAATGCCGAGAAGGCCCCTCCCTCCCAGCCAGAAGTTGAGGTAGAGGAAAATGATCAGGCTGAACAATTGAGTTTGTTTTAGGTGGATAGTCAGTTTAGAACTCAACAGGGTGCTATCAGGAATTGATGTTATTTGCTTTCAGATGAGGGGATTTTATTCGAATTAACCAAGATTTGATCATTTTCTCAAGGTAATGATATGAAAAGATACTTAATTACAGGGGCGGCAGGTTTTATTGGATCTGTAGTGGCAGATAAACTTCTTACTTCAGGGGCAGAAGTAGTCGGGCTTGATAACCTCAACAATGCATATGATCCCCGAATGAAAGAATATCGATTATCCCGGCTCCAGCAAATTCCAGGTTTTTCTTTCCTGAAATTGGATGTCAGCGATCGATCTATCATAGATGATCAGCGGTTAATTGGCAGGAATTTTGACGCCGTCATAAATCTTGCGGCCCGGGCTGGTGTCCGGGACAGTTTGAAGGATCCCTGGGTATATTTGGATACCAATGGGACAGGCACATTAAATTTGCTTGAATTTTGTCGCCAGGAGGGTGTTCCAAAGTTTTTACTGGCATCTACTTCAAGTATATATGGCCAAGATGCACCATTGCCAACACCTGAAACAGCACCAAGTGACCTTCCTTTGCAATCATATGCAGCAAGCAAGAAAGCGGCTGAAGCCATGGCTCATGCCTATCATTACCTGTATGAAATCGATGTGTCGATCGTTCGTTATTTTACAGTTTATGGTCCTGCGGGTAGACCTGATATGGTTATGTACCGATTTGCCAAGTGGATTATTGAGGGCATGCCGGTTCATCTGAATGGTGACGGAGAACAATCAAGGGGGTTTACCTACATAGATGATATCGCCAGCGGGACAATTGCAGCTTTAAAACCGCTTGGTTATGAGATCATCAATTTAGGAGGTCATGAGGTAATCACAATCAATGACCTGATCGGGATCCTGGAGAAGATCACGGGGAAAAAAGCAGACATAGTCCATCATCCCAGACATCCTGCTGATATGTTGACCAATCAGGCAGATGTGAGCAAGGCAAAAACCCTGTTGGATTGGGAACCGCAGATCTCTCTGGAACAGGGCATCAAGAATGTAGTGGAATGGTATCTTCAAGAACAGGCCTGGGCCAAGGACATAAAAACAGAATAGTCTAGGACATCAAATTAATAAGATCCTTTGTTTGGGTCAGTTGTCAAATTCAGATCTAATATATTGGATTTTGGTTTTGGCTCGGATAGGTATATGAAATATTATTATTGACAATGATTT
>SDBT01000747.1_pt1 | contig 53203 bp, 44 predicted proteins | sample 2277101 | NCBI WGS metagenome assembly SDBT01 (sample SAMN10404973, study PRJNA504765) | marine sediment metagenome | isolation source: marine sediment core GS10_PC15, 103 cmbsf | place: Arctic Ocean: Southern Knipovich Ridge | collected 2010
AAAGAACAATAAAATCAGCCAATTTCCCGGGCGTAATCGAACCTTTACTCTTTTCTTCAAAACAAAGAAATGCACTGCCCACGGTCCACGTCCGGATCGCATCTTCCACCGAAATACGCTGCCATCTTCAACGTAGCAACCCGTGATTGTTCCTTGATTCCATGCCACCAGCGAACCGACCCTATTTCCGGCGTCAACATTGGGATTTATTAGGCCCAAATCCTTAATCTCTGCATTCGGTCCTTCAACCCATCGGAAAAGTCCTATCCTGTCTGCCCCGGGGGAAGTGTAGGTAAAGTTGGAAATTGTATGCCCGTTGCCGTCAAAAACACCAGTGAGAGTTTCAAGGTGCTCTCTCAAGCGATTGCGAAGATACCGTTTACCTGCGTTCGTCTTGAGATATTTCTCACGCCGACAGGCATCTTTACGACTATTGCATCCTTCATAATAAACCAACTCCAGCGGCCGGCGTTCTCGTGTCGTTTCCACCAAACCCTCAGAATGTTCCTTCACACGATGCTTCAGATCTCCGGTCGCTCCGGTATAAAAACCGCCATCCGCATCGCTCAGCAAAACATATACATAATACATCATAAAAAACCAAAAAAAAAACAATCTGTTAAAAATTTCACACTATCGCCAAAGGTAGGATTTACCCTGTTAAAGTTTTCATACTATCGCCAAGGGTAGGATTTACCCTGTTAGAGTTTTCAAATACACTCCTTGAACCTCCTCAAAACTCTAATAGGGCCATAGGCAGAATTTACCCCGCTAAAGTTTTCACACTATCGCCAAAGGTAGGATTTACCCTGTTAGAGTTTTCAAATATAGGCTCCTTGAACCCTCTCAAAACTCTAATAGGGCCGAAGGCGACTTTATTTGCAATCTTCCTTAATTTTCATGACTGCTACCCTTTAAAGCCTCAATTTCCTTTGCAATCTCTTGGCATATAGGTTTATGTTTCACACTTATAAAACATGCTTCAAACTCATCATAAGTCGATTGTTTCATTTCCGTTTCAAAAGAAAGCCATCCCCAACTTTGATAATATTCAAGTGCACCCACCAGGGGAATATACAAGTCACCATCAATATATTCGATTTCTGCTTGAGTAAGAGCTTCTGTAGCTATACTTTCTCCGTGCCATGAAAATCGTGAAGCAATACGAAGAGCAGATTCTGCCATATGTTTAATATCTACCTGAGCCGCCAAATAACTCAAAAAATTCTCCCTGTTATTCTCAAAGCCCCAATCTGCAAGATGTAAGTATAACTCATTTCTATATTGTTTAACTTCGCTTTGCTTCAAACCTTTGCTCTGACTTGTTCTGGTACCCTTTTGGTCATGGTGATTAAGGCATAAAAAGGCCAAATTATCAAAGGCATAATTTTGAGTATTGCCGTCAATATGGTCTATTTGACCCTGTTTAATTTCTAAGTCACGCTTCAGAGCAAAACACAAACAACATCTGCGACGGCTCTTTGTCAAAACCTCTACCTCTATTTTGTCAGGCACCTTTTTTCGTTTTGCCATTTTTTTTGCCTTTTTCCCCGCACAGTACGGAAGAGTTTTGCATTAACTCCTTCTGAACTTTGGTTTATAGTATATGCACTTCGACATATTCTGCCCCATTTGGCGACAGAAGTACCGCATCGCTATCTATGTCGTGCTCTACCATGCGTTTTTTGTGTAGAACTCTGATGACTTTACTCTTAAAGACGCTAATATTGGAATACTCTATCCAATCACAGAGGTCCTCTACGAGGACAGCGGCCTCTTTGGTATGGTAAAGGAGAAGCAGTGTTTGGGCAGATGCAGAAAGTCCTTTCTTTAGAACGCGTTTTTTCCCTGCCACTTCCCATATTACAGGGAGTTGACGTACCGAGATGCTGTCAACTAAATCTTGAGCTTCCTCCAGTGACATTCCATGGTGAATTCTAATTAATTCACAAAGAATCCAATCTGCAGTTCGTGCCATTACTGCCGTATCTATCTCATTTGCATCAACATCCCCCCCGACATGTCCTATTCCTCTCTTGTTACGCATTGTGTAAAGAAATACCAAGGCGCGAGGGATAACGGCACGTTCAGATTCTGTTGCAGAAGTAATGGGCGATGTAATCAGTTTTCGACATTCGTCCGCAAAGTTGCGTATCTGTGTGCCAAAAGGCGTGTAAGCTTCAAAGATCTTATCTTGAAGTTGTCGAAGCACCGTCTCGCAAAACTTGCCAGCAGAGAGGCCTGCTGCTTCAAATCGCGACTCCACACAATTTCTTTTCAAATCCAAATATGTGTTAATAATTTTGGTGCGAAACTTCTTCGGAATACTTTTTAATGCAGTCTCCAGAAGAGGATTAAGCTTTGGTGTACTCATATTGTTTGTCCTTATTTTTCTTTCGAGTTAATTCTCCGTCACGAGTCATTCTTGCAAGTTTCCCGGAAAATTCATTTGCTTTGAACTTTCGGGCAAGATGCGTATCGCAGTGTTTAATAATATTACCGATCGTTTTAGGTTTGGAAAAGAAATCACCATTAAACAAATTGTTTAAGACAGCTTTTGAACCTGTGCCTGCCGTTACCGACTTTTTTCTAGGCTTTGGAGAGCGATTGCTTGGTTTCGGCGATGCCTTCTTTTTGCGTTTAGCTTTCTTGGGTTTTGGCTTAACATCCTTTGAGCTATCATCATCTTGAACTTCTTCCTCAGGCATTATGCCAAAGATTAGCTCAACAACGCGAAGCTGAACAGCTTCTGATTTGAAGGAGTTTACCACACCTGCTAATTCCCTAAGTTGTTTCTTGACTGTTTCAAAGTTTTTTATCATCTTTACTTCCTTTCTTTTTGCCTAACTCTATTAAATATCACGGCTCATGTGTTCTTTGTGCCGTTTAATCTGTGACATATCACGCCTGCTTTACCACGAAGGACACGAAGTTCTCGAAGTTTTAAATTAGGCGGATTCAATTATTGGAACTTTCATTGCCCAGTTAATCCTATCCATTTCGTCAAAAAAGGACCGAAAATCACACCGAGAACGAACACGATCAGCCCGGCCAGAAGATTGATCACTAAGGCAATGATCCTTTCTTTTCCTCGGTTTCTTCCGATTGAGGTTTCAATTTGTTGCATAATTGCTTTGGCTTTGCTCTCCTCAACTTCCGCGAGCTGAGAGTACTTCTCATATTCCTGCTTGAGACGTTGAAGCTTTTTCATACGCTCATTCAGTCCGGACTCAAGTTCCACAATCAGGTTGGACGTCTCCGTTAGTGATGTTTGTGCACGACCGATCTTATGATCAAGGTCGGTCCGCGATTTGCTTAGGTCTTTGACAAGATCGTAAAGCTCTGGGCCAGGAAAGAACGGAAGCATGCGCAAGACGATGCGAGAAAGGCGATCAAACATCCTATGCGTGTCGACTTTTGTCTTTGGCTTATCTGTCATGTTATCTCCTTTTTGCCTAACTCTATTAAATATCACGGTTCATGTGTTCTCTGTTCCGTCTAATCTGTGACAGGTCACGCTTCCTCTGCGACGGTATAAATTACCTTTGCGACAGAAATCACTGAGAAAATTTAATTATATAGTTGTTTAACAATTAAATCATATTCCTTTTGTACTTCTGCTGAATCCCAACCGTAAAAATCTCTTATCTTGCGATTTATATCACATGACATAGAAAGCAAATAAAGCTTCAATTCCTGTATATCTTCATTAACATCACAGTTACAAATATAAGCTTTTCCTGTAAATGTAACCATTTTCTGAATGAAATCCATATCTGGGTGAACAGCTTTACTAAATCTTTGGAATAAATCTGGATAAGCTCTCAGGATGTCTTCAGGGGGATGCTGAGTTTTTTCTTCAGAGATTTCTATTAACATTTGCCATGTATTTGGGATGCTTTTCAACCCTTTTGATCTGTATTCCTTTATTTTGATGTCAGCTTCTATTATGGCTTTAGAGATTTTTGTTTTTCTGTCCTTGGAGGCTTCTGGTTTTGAACTTAAATCTATAATTTCTAATTCCTTTTTAAAGAGTCTCCTCTGTTCAAACGATCTCTTAAAGTCCCATCGCCTGAATCTGGCATAAACTTCATCTTTTCGATCTTTCTGGGAGGTTGGGTCGTTTATCAAACACCAATTGAGCGTTATATAAAGTTCAAAATATACCCTCAACAATGCCATTGAAGACAATCTTACTTCTTGACTCAAAAGTGAATATGTTGTAATCGAGCAATGCCTTGAATATCGCAACACTCCCATCATCAAAAGGTCAACTCTTTTAGGAGGATGGACGTTTTCTTGGTACATTGTAAAAGTATCTTCAAACCATTTGTCTAATGTCTTGTCAATTTCCATTTTTCTTCTACCAAACAACCATTTAATTAAGCTAATTATTTTTTTCCATAGCAATTTCATTTCAACTTTTCTCTGTGTCCTCTGTTGCCAATATTTTATTCTCAAAACTAACTCTGCTTTACCCCCAAAACCTAACCACAACTGCCCATTTTGTCAACATTTTTGACTATTTTATCCCATTTTAGCCCCAAAAATCACGTAAAGTTACCAAAAACCCCAAAAATTCTAACTTCCGCCCCGCCCATCGCGATGGGCCGGGCCTCAACAATTCAAAATTAAGAATTAAAAATTCAAAACTATTCTCTGGCTTCTGAATTCTGTATTCTGTATTCTTACAAAAATGATAAAGATAGCATCGTTCAACGCGAATTCCATCCGCAGCCGCGCACCCGTCATCCTCAAGTGGCTGGCCGAAAGCGCTCCGGATATTCTCTGCATTCAGGAGACAAAGGTACAGGATAAGGATTTCCCGCTCCCCGTTTTTGCCCCAGCCGGCTACGAGATAGTCTTCAACGGCCAGAAGCAGTATAACGGTGTAGCGATTTTCGCAAAGGGCCAAATCAGCAAAGTAACCTGCGGCCTTGACGATGAGCCGAAGGACCCGGCCCGTCTCATTTCCGCCGAGATCAATGGTATCAGCCTGGTCAATACATACATCCCGCAGGGCCACTCGCCGGATTCGGAAAAGTTCCAATACAAACTCCAATGGTTCCGGAGGCTGAGAACATATTTCGACACCCATTTTTCACCTGATGAGCCCGTAGTCTGGCTCGGCGATTTGAATGTCGCTCTAACGGAAAAGGATGTTTATGCGCCTGATAAACTTTATGGCAGTGTCTGCTATTGCAAGCAGGCCGGCGACGCACTGACCGAAGTTGCGAACTGGGGTTTTAAGGATATGTTCAGAAAGCACTGCGACCTGCCCGGCCAATATACATTCTGGGATTACAGACTGCGCGGAGGTTTTAAGAGGAACCTCGGCTGGCGGCTGGATTATATCATGGCAACCGAGCCCCTCGCTGCAAAATGCTCCGCATGCTGGGTAGATACAAAACCCAGGGCATGGGAAAAACCAAGCGACCACACTTTCATCATCGCCGAATTCGACATATAACCGGAACCTGACATATAACCGGAATCTGACATATAACCGGAACCTGACATATAACCGGAACCTGACATATAACCGGAACCTGACATATAACCGGAACCTGACATATAACCGGAACCTGACATATAACCGGAACCTGACATATAACCGGAATCTGACATATAACCGGAACCTGACATATAACCGGAACCTGACATATAACCGGAATTCGACATACAAGCGGAATTTGACATATAACTGGAATTCGACATACAAGCGGAATTTGACATATAAGAAGAAACCCCCGCCGGCAAACGCATGGAAAAAGCCCCGGCAACCCAACCTTAAAACTGGGGAACAGGGATTCGAACCCCGACTAACTGATCCAGAGACAGTTGTGCTGCCATTACACTATTCCCCAGAAACGAGCCGTCCAAAAGGCTGGCTGTTCTGGATTTGCGGTATTCTAAATCACGAAAACCTTCCCTGCAAGAAAAAATATCCCAAAATATTTGTAAAACTTTAGTCAAATACCAGATACCAAGCTTGTCTCTGCGGGGGCGGGGATGTCAAATATCGAAGATCCAGCAAAGCTGGAGTGAAATTCGCCTCAGGCGAACCGAAGGAGGACCAAATATCAAACACCAAATGTCAAATACTTTTCGGCTTTTAGGAGCAGTTTGTTCGGTTTTGCGATATCTTCAATTCTTTGCAGCCTCGCTTGCGTTCGCCGTTTTATTATCCTGCTGACCGTAGTCGGTCCGAGTCCGGGGACGCGGAGCAGGGCGGTTTTGGGGGCATGGTTGATATTTACAGGAAACAGTTCGGGATGGCGGTCGGCGAAGGTTTGTTTCGGGTCAGTTGAGAGGGACAGATTGCCGGCTGTGTCGAAAAAGATGTCCGATTCGCAGAACCCGTACCTTCTCAGCAGGAAATCGACCTGATAGAGCCGGTGCTCGCGGACGAAAGAATCCTCAGGGCGTTTTTGGCTCTGGGGGAGGGTTGCCGCTGCCGATTCGGCTGGGAGGGCCGGGTCGCCGAGGCCGGCCTGGTAGCTGCTGAAATATATCCGCTTCATACCGAGTCTGCCATACATTGCCGCAGAGTATTTTACTATATCGGCATCGGTTTCGTTGGCAGGGCCGACAATAAACTGGGTGCTTTGCTTTACGCGGTGGTACTTTGACCCTTTTGAGGTGAGTTTGCTGATGAGTTTGATAGGCTCGATAATGTCGGTGAGGTAGTTTTTCCTATCGGAAAGTTTCTCCATATATTTGGCGCCGGGCGTCTCGATATTGACGGATACCGCGCTTGCCAGCGAAAGTGCCTTTTCGATGGCGGCGGCCGATGACCCTGCCATGATCTTGAGGTGTATAAACCCTCTGAACGCGTATTTTTTTCGCAGGAGCTCGGCAGTGGCGTTTAGTTTTTCCATCGTACGGTCCGGGGTATGGCGAACGGCGGAACTGAGGAAGATGCCGAACACTTTTTTGCGGTTGTAATAGTCCATGAAAATCTCGGCTGTCTGGGCAGGGGTCAGCGAGCATCTTTGCGTATCCATATTCGCACGGAGCGGGCAGTATTTGCAGTCATTACCGCAATGGTTTGAGATGAGTGATTTGAAGAGAACGCTTTTGCCGCCGTTGGGCAGGGTTATTGGATATATCCATTTGCCATCATTGCCTCTGCTCCTGCGGTCATCTTTGTTCGTACCGCAGGCGCAGGCAAGGTCATATTGGCCATCGGCGCTGAGGATTTTGAGTTTGGTCTCGGTATCGGGTTTTATAGTGATCGCAGTCATTTATGCTTCCGTGCAAAAATGTTCCCTCAGCTTGATCTTGTAGTTAATTGTTATGGATTTGTCAAGAGAAAACTTACCGTAGGAGGCGGAAAGTTTTAGTATTTAGTATTTGGTATCTGGTATTTGGTATTTAGCTGTGGAGCCCCGCCCAACGTGTTGGGCGGGGGGCTATTTTATAAAAAAGATAATTGTTTGCTTTTCGCCAAAAAATGAGTAAAATAGCGGGAGATTGAATTAATAGATGGCACCTGAGGCGTAAAATTTCGCTACGCTCAACACGGACACAGAGAAAGAATTAATAGATAGAAAATAACAAAAAATACTTAAAATACTTGACATTGTGGAGGTTGTGGGTTAGGATTAAGAATGCAAAAGTCAAAGTGCAAAACTGTGGAGGCCGACGAAGTCGGCGGAAGTTAGACTTTTAGGTTTGGGAAGAAAAAAGGTACCGGACACCTTAATTCCCCCGCCTTTAATTCCCTAAGTAAGTTAGGAGAAAAAATGGATAATTCAAACACTCCAAATGGTGAGCCATTGGATTATCATACTTATTATTGGGTATCTTTTGATGAAGAAAGTATTAAGTTTTTTTTGAAAGCTTTCGAGTTTTATTTTAAACTTTTAGAGAATGATATGGAGGAAATCAAAAAAGATGAAGATCTCAGAGAAGTTTTAGATGAAAAGAGATTGAAGACATTTGAAATATATAAGGAACATGATCTGGTCAATGATATGGTGGAATGGTTTAAAGAGAAAATAGATCAAGCAAAAAATTTCTTTGACTATGACCTTAAGAATCTTTCACATGGAACTGTTCGTTTTATGAAATCTGCAGGCGAACTCTACGTGAGTCATTTGAAAATTAAACGTAATTCTTTGTCTTTAAAGCCAAACTTGTCAAAACATACATTAGCAGCTGTAGATAGTTGTATTTCAAAAAATGAAGAGATTTTAAGTTCAGGTGTATTTAAAAATGCTACACTAAAACCCTTATTATGTAATGCAATTGTAGAGCAAGAATCAGTGAAAACTAATGTTGAAAAAATAGAAAGTTTATCCGAAGTTGCCAGACCGCTTCCTGTAATTATAGATTCAATTGAGATACTTGATTCAGAGCTTAGATCTCGCTGTTTAGATTTATTTGCACTTTTTCAAAAAGATGGAAAACTAGAGCGTTTAGATACTGTTATAACTGAAGCTACAAGAATATTTGAAACAAGAATTAGAAATTTAATTTCTGCGGATGAAAAATGTATAGGAGTAGATTTAGCAACAGCTGCATTTGGAAGCGATAAACCTAAACTTGTTGTTAGTTCGAATCCTGCAGAGCAAGAAGCTGCATACCTTTTATATCGCGGCGTTTTTGGTTTTATACGAAATCCAGTTCATCACAAATTAGTTGAAGGACTCATCCCAGCAAGAGTCATGCAAATCCTTGGTCTAATTGATTATTTATTGCATCTTGCAGATAATGCACAGAGATTACAAAAAAAACAAAAGAATGGATAAAAAATGCAGATGATCATGAGAAAACATTCATGTTTATCCCTTCTAAATTTATCCTGACGACTAACTTCTGTTTATATGGTTTCCAGATATACCCGCTTTTGGGTCTTGCTTTCAGATAACACACCGTCGCGGATCAGATGCGGCAATCAGCCGTCGCCTGCATCTATCTTGTTAGCTATTCTTATCTTTCATCGACCGTATACGCGCAGTGATTCGACTAGCCAAAATGGCATAGTCATATGCCTGGTCTGATCTGATATCAATATCATGGGCATGTGCCGCACGATTCCTCAACGAGCGCATGTACTCCAAAAAACTTCCCTCTCCAGGATCGAGTTTGCCTTCATTTGTGAGACGTGTAATGACAGCCGACAGGTTGGGAAAATGTTCATCTTGGGGATTGTCATAATCCCATCCGGTTGCGGCAGCATTGAGGGCGACTTCAACATCTCGCCACGCTTCGACTATGGCGACACGCGGTGCGATGTCAACCAGACGCTTGTATTTTTTATGCGCCGGTTCGGATACGCCCACCGGTGTATCGACAACTTGTTCTGGTGGTGGCAGCTTTGCCTGTTGGGCTTGTAGCTCTGCTTTCGCAAGATCCTGAGAGAATTCGGCTTCGAATTCTTTATATTTGAGTCTTCTCAGACTGGGTAGGAGGTCGCGGAGAGTATGGCGGAGAAAGAACACGATGAGTATAACAGACATCGGCCATGCAAGGGCCTTCACCAATTCTGATAAGAATGTGAGAGAGTCCATTGTCATTCCTTAGCTAACTTCTGTTTATATGGTTTCCAGATAACATCGTAAATTTGACCATATAATATCCAACTTTGTCCTTGCCGTCAAAGGAAATATCTTTAATTAATTTCGCAAATTCTTATAATCACATGACATATTAATGAAGCAACTGTCGCCGCAAAGCGGCGATGAAAAGGTAAAAGCAACCCCGTCCAGAGGACGGTTTCGAAATACAAAATAATTAAAAGCAACTGTCGCCGTGAAGCGGCGATGAAAAGGTAAAAGCAACCCCGCCCAGAGGATGACAATATTTTCGCAAGGATGACAATATAGGGCGACCACAAGGGATCGCCCCTACAAACACCTATCCACGGTCAAGCAAAGCTTGGCCGTGCCACCCGTGTTGGGGATGACAGCATAATAGGGCGACCACAAGGGCCGCACCTACAAGCACCTGTCCACGGTCAAGCAAAGCTTGGCCGTGCCACCCATTACGGGGATGACATTTTTTGGCGACAGTTCTTGTCCACATAGCATAGAAAGCGGTTGCACTATCGTGCTATCGGGTAAAAAAATAAAATTTTTTATCTTCTTTTCACACCTATACTTATCGATTTTCGCACCTTTAAAAATTCCCGATTTTCGCATGAGAGACGCAAGTTCGTGCAAAGGGTGGGGGGCGCGATTGCGGCTTTGCCGCAATCGCGCCCCCAGTATTTGGTATTTGGTATTTAGTATTGAGTAGAGGAGCCCCGCCCAACGCGTTGGGCGGGGGACTATTTAATTGTCCCGTCGCTTACGCTTCGGGCTTGGAAAAATTCGTGTTTATTAGTCCTCCAAAGGCGGATCTGCGGCGTTCATTCGTGGTTCAAAATGATAAAATCTACAATACGCAATACGCATCACGACATACGAAATACGAATCATAAACGTTGTGATAACTGTTTTTTTTCGGTTTGGATGATGAATCCGGATCGGCCGGTGCTGATATGTATGCAAAAAGTAAACTTCGTCGGCAGGTGGCGGGGAGTACTTATCGACGATTCCTGCAGAAATTTCCACCCGAGCGGTACGTTCAAACAAGGCTCAACCGCTGTCCGGAGAATTGCGCTTACCCAGGGAAGGTTCGCCATTGTCGATGCGGATGACTATTACCGGCTGGTGCGGTTTCGGTGGTTCGCAGCGGTGAGCAGTAACACATTTTACGCCGTTAGAAAACATGCTGGAAAACCGGTTAAGATGCACCGAGAAATAATGGGCGCACCGGCTCACTTAGTGGTTGACCATATCGACCGTGACGGGCTGAACAATGCCAGGAGTAATCTTCGTTTATGCTCACAGGCCCAGAACAGCCGGAACGCGGTTTCCAATAACGGGGCAAGCTCAAAGTACAAGGGAGTTTGCCGGTACAGGAAAATAAAAAGATGGCGCGCGACAATTAAATTCAATAAAAGATCGTACAACCTCGGATACTTTACCGATGAAATCGCGGCTGCGAAAGCTTATGACAAAAAAGCGGTAGAGTTTTTCGGCCAGTTCGCGTATCTAAACTTTCCGCCGAAGGCGGAAAGAAAGCTTAAAGTTTAAAGCCAAAAGTGCAAAGCTGTGGAACCGCCTTCGGCGGGGTAATTTATAAAAAAGATTATTAACCGCGGATTTCGCGGATTATGCGGAATTGATTAAAAAAAAATAGTTGCTCTTTCGCCAAAAAATGGGTAGAATTTATAGTTCGTATGATAATTCCCTTAACAGCCTTAAGGGGTAAACTTCAATTGGCCGCTGTGTTCCTGACCGCGGAGAAACGGAAGTATTCAGGTGAGATCAGATTATATTCGCAATGTAGCGATAATCGCCCATGTTGACCATGGCAAGACGACGCTGGTGGATAAGCTTCTTTATCAGTCTGACATGTTCAGGACCGAAGATCTGGATAAACTGGCTGGCGGCCAGCATAACCTGATAATGGATTCGGACCCGCTCGAAAAGGAACGGGGCATAACCATCCTGAGCAAAAACTGCGCGATCAACTATACCGATGCAAGGGGTGATGAATACAAGATCAACCTGATCGATACGCCCGGCCATGCCGATTTTGGCGGAGAGGTCGAGCGGGTCCTGAAGATGGCCGACGGGGTTCTGGTTCTGGTCGATGCGTTTGAAGGGCCGATGCCGCAAACACGATTTGTATTGACCAAGGCACTGGAGCATAAGCTAAAACCCGTAGTGGTCATAAACAAAGTTGACCGCGCCAACAGCAGGCCGGACGATGTTGTCAATGAAGTATTCGATCTACTGGTATCGCTCGGCGCCGATGACGATACTCTCGATTTTCCACTGGTTTACGCATCGGCAAAAGAAGGCTGGGCGACAATGGATCTGGCCGAAAAAACCGACAATGTCACGGCGATATTCGATGCGATAATAAACCATGTTCCCCCGCCGACAGTTGACCATGATGCGCCGCTGCAAATGCTGGTTACGAACCAGGAGCATTCGGATTATGTCGGACGGATAGCGATCGGGAAAATTTTCGCCGGTTCGATAACAGAGGGCCAGATGGTTACAGTTATTGATACTGAAGGTCTGCACACCCAGCAGACCGTTATGCATATCCATCAGTTTTCCGGCCTGGGCCGGACACAAACCGCATGCGTCCAGGCCGGTGATATTTGCGCGATATCAGGACTTGACCCGATTGAGATCGGATACACCATCGCGTGCGCGGACGAGCCGTCGCAACTGGCAGTGATTCCCGTTGATTCGCCAACTATGAGTATGCTATTTAGAATTAACGATGGTCCTTTCGCGGGAAAAGATGGTAAGTATATTACCAGCAGGCAAATTGGAAATCGGCTGGAAAAAGAACTCCAGCAAAATGTCGCCCTGAGAGTGGAACCCGGCCAAAAGGCCGAGGAATTCAATGTCTCCGGCAGAGGATTGATGCATCTTGGGATTTTGCTGGAGAATATGCGGCGGGAAGGTTATGAGATTTGCGTTGGTAAGCCGAATGTGATCTTGAGAACAATTGAGGGCAGGCGATATGAGCCGGTAGAGTTGCTGGTGATCGACTGCCCGCTTGGCTGCCAGAACTCAGTGATGAGCCTTTTAGGTGACAGGCGAAGTGAGATCGTTAAAATGGATGCCAAAAGCGGGGCCGGTGATTTTGTGCATATGGAATTTATGATACCATCGCGCGGGCTGTTCGGGCTGCATGCACGGATGATGAACGCGACGGCTGGTCGGGCGATCATGCATCATACCTTCGAAGAATATGAGCCGATGCGCGGGGCAATACCGCAGCGAAAAGCGGGGGTTATGATCGCGACCAATTCCGGGGCGGTAACCGCTTATGCGCTCGATGCCCTGTACGACAGGGGGATATTTTTTGTCAGTCCGGGCGAGCAGGTGTATGAGGGCCAGGTGGTGGGTGAACACTGCAAAGAAAAGGATATACCCGTAAATGTGGTTAAGAGTAAGCAGCTTTCCAATGTGCGGGCGTCGGGCAAGGACGATGCCGCCAGGGTCCGGCCGGCGAGAAAAATGAGCCTCGAAGCGACGATGGAATATATACAGGAAGATGAGCTTGTTGAGATATGCCCCAACTCGATCAGAATCCGCAAACGGCTTTTAAAAGAAGCCGACCGCCGCAGGGCTGACAGGCAGGCTAAAAAATAAGCATTATTTATCTTTGCAAGTCTTTTTATCTTTGTCGACTACGGGGGCTCTCTGCGCCTCTGTCGTAACTCCGGGCGGAAGTTCCATGATGCGGATATTCCTGAAATGGATTTCCGCCCCTTCAGACTCGAGGCAGAGGTAACCTTTTTTTACCTCCGCCTTGCTGATGCCGTTTACGAATTTGCCGTTTACTGACAGCTTTATGACCCCGTCGACACATACGACGATGTACTTGTTCCACTGTCCCCTGGGTTTGCAGCGTTTTTCGATCGACTTGCTGCGGAGGCCGCGGGGATTGTCAGGGATGATTTTCAACCCCATCGTTCCGAACAGCTCTCCGTGGACATACGCGTCGGTCCGGTTGTGCTGAATGCACCATTCCAGTTCCAGCATCTGGACCTCGACTCCGCGGGCAAGCGGGCTGTCTTTGTATGGAGTACCTTCGGACCAGACGAATACACCGGAGTTTCCGCCCGGTTCCATGTGCCGCCATTCGATTTCGAGGATGAAGTTTTCGTACTGTTTTTCGCTTCTCATAACGCCGATCGGGTGGCCGAAGCAGATGAGCAGGCCGTCGTTTACTTTCCAGGTGTCCTTTGAGGTGTTGACGTTTACCCAGCCGGTAAGGTTTTTTCCGTTGAACAGGTCCTTGAACCCGAGCGGGCAGGAGGATTCCTGGCCGATGGCTGATGCGGTAAGTATTACGGAAATCGCGAATATGCAGGCGGTTATTTTGGTCTTCATTTCATTTCTCCTGAAAATATGGGTTGTGTTTTACTGGTTAGCCACAGAGGCCACAGAGGACACTGAGAAACAATTATTAGACACGGATTTACGCTGATTTGCACGGATTTTTACAAAAAAGAACAGAAAAAGAATTGAATCCCGCAAAGCTTGTCCTCGCGCAGGCGGGGAACGCCAAGACGCAGTGAAAAAGGCTCCCGACCCCTTTAATTTTTCCCAGCCTAAAAGTCAAGGATTTTTGAACCACTTTTTAAACACTTTTTGACAGATTACGCTGGTTTTTTGGTGGATTTACGGGGTTTTTCTCTTCAAAGATTACAAATAGGTAAATTTTATCTTGTACAATGGGTGGTTTGTGGTATAATTGCTCACGTCCGGGGGCAAACCTTAGCTTAGGAGATGGACAAGTGAAAAGAAGTTCAGTCCTTGCGGTCTTGGCAGTGAGTCTATGTCTAGTCAATGCAGGTGCCTTTGCGGCATGTCCATCGGCTGATCTTACCGGAGATTGCAAAGTTAACCTTAAGGATTTTGCCGTGATCGGTTCCGATTGGCTCGGTGAATATGACTTAAGCGATGTAAACTCGCTGGCGGCTCAGTGGCTGGATAATCCCTTCGTAACGACATGGGATACAAGCCTCGATGACGGCACGACGGTTACATTGGCGCTGGCTGGTACTGTGGATGCTGTTATCGACTGGGGGGAACCTAATAATGCAACTACTCATGTAACTACTCCCGGCCCGCACACGCACGACTACGGCACCGACGGAATCTATACCGTCTCGGTTACCGGCAGCGCGATAGCGTATAACACCTATGACAACGGCGGCGTGAATGGCGATAAGCTTATAAGCGTCGATAACTGGGGCTGGCTCGGCTTTACCAACATGTCCCATGCGTTCTTTTCTTGCTTGAACCTCGTTTCAGTGCCGGGCGATTCGGATGGTCTTGAAGCCGTCGACGACATGAGCTACATGTTTTGCTTTGCTCGATCGTTCAACGGAGACATTAGCGGCTGGGATACCTCGGGCACCGGCGACATGAGCTATATGTTCTGCGCTGCGTTGGCGTTCAACCAGAATATCGGCGGTTGGGATACCTCCAGTGTAACTGACATGAGCAGGATGTTCTTTAATGCGTGGGAATTCAACCAGGACATCAGCGGCTGGGACACCTCGGGCGTCGGCGACATGAGCTGGATGTTTCGCGAAGCATCGTCTTTCAATCAGGACATAGGCGGCTGGGATACCTCGGGCGCCGGCGACATGAGCTATATGTTCTACGAAGCGTCGGCGTTCAACGGTAACATCGGCAGTTGGGATACCTCCAGCGCCGGCAACATGAGCGGGATGTTTGCCTATGCGGTGTTGTTCAATCAGCCAATCGGCAGCTGGGATACCTCCAGCGTCACCAAGATGAGCGGCATGTTCGCCGGTGCGTCGTTGTTTAACGGAAACATTGGCGGTTGGGATACCTCCAAGGTCACCAACATGAGCTCGATGTTCTACTATGCGTTGGCGTTCAACCAGGACCTGTCCGAATGGTGCGTTGATCCGGCTCCTTTTCATGATAACTTCGATTACGGTGCCGCCATTGCGGCATATCCTGAAAAACTTCCGGTCTGGGGAACCTGCCCGACGGTTACATTGGCACTGGCTGGCACCGTGGGCGATGACACTGTTGCAGGCGTGATTGAATCGATAGAACTTCTGGATATGTTAGCTGGTGATGTTATCGACCTCGATCTGCATCCGGGCATCGCCAACAGCCTACTGGTAAAGATAGATACGGCAATTGCTAAATTAGAAGATGACAATGCCAAAAACGATAAAGCGGCTATCACTTCATTGCAGGCATTTATCAATGAAATTGAGGCGCAGAGCGGAAAGGAAATTTCAGAAGAACATGCTGGCGACCTGATTGCTTTGGCCCAACTAATGATTGATTTTTTGGCGAATCAAGGGGCTTTCGTAACGACCTGGAATACAAGCCTCGCGTCCGGCACTACGGTTACCCTTGCACTGGCTGGTTCTGTGAACGCCATTATCGACTGGGGGGATGGCACTGTCACCTACGTAACTACTCCGGGTCCGCATGTTCACGCCTACGGCTCCAATGGGATCTACACCGTCTCGGTTATCGGCAGCGTGGGCGCATACAACAGCGAAGACAACAACGGCCAGCTTTACGAGCGCAACAAGCTTATAAGTGTCGATAACTGGGGCCGGGTCGGCTTTACCAGTATGGAATATGCGTTCTATGAGTGCAGGAACCTCGTTTCTGTACCGAATACTTCAGAAGGTATTGAAGCCGTCACCGACATGAGCGAAATGTTCTACAATGCGCACTCGTTCAACAGTAACATCGGCGGCTGGGACACCTCCAATGTTACCGATATGAGCTGGATGTTCTACTATGCGTTGGCATTCAACCAGGATATCGGCAGCTGGGATACCTCCAGCGCCAGCGACATGAGCGGGATGTTCCACCAGGCGCGCTCGTTCAACAGTAACATCGGCAGCTGGGATACCTCGGGCGTCGGCAACATGAGATATATGTTCTACTATGCGTTGGCATTCAACCAGGATATAGGCGGCTGGGACACCTCCAGCGTCACTAGTATGGACCGTATGTTCCGATATGCATCGTCGTTCAACGGTGACATCAGCGGCTGGGATACCTCCAGCGTAACCGACATGAGCGGGATGTTCGATCGTGCGTTGTCGTTCAACGGTGACATAGGCGGCTGGGACACCTCCAGCGTCACTGACATGGGCTCAATGTTCTATTCTGCGGACTCGTTCAATGAGACAATAGGCAGTTGGGATACCTCCAGTGTCACCAACATGAGCTATATGTTCTGGAGTGCGGACTCGTTCAACCAGGATATAGGCAGATGGGATACATCCAGCGTCACCAAGATGAACTTAATGTTCCGCTATGCGCGGGCTTTCAACCGGGACCTGTCCGGATGGTGCGTCCCAAAGATTCCTTTTGAGCCGGACAACTTCGATGATAGCGCCACCAGTTGGATACTGCCCCGGCCGATCTGGGGAACCTGCCCTTGCCTTTCCTTCATAACGACCTGGGATACGAACCTTGGCAACGCCGCGACGGTCACCCTTGCACTGGCTGGTACGGTGGATGCTGAAATCGACTGGGGAGATGGCACCATTACCGATGTAAACACACCAGGCCCGCATGTGCACGACTACGGCACCGACGGGATCTACACTGTCTCGGTCGCTGGCAGCGCAGGGGCGTACAACAGCTTAGACAATGGCGGTGGGATTGGCGAACGAGCAAAGCTTATAAGCGTCGATACCTGGGGCCGACTTGGCTTTACCAGTATGGAAAATGCGTTCTATGAGTGTTCGAACCTCGTTTCTGTACCGGCTACTACGGACGGTATTAAAGCCGTCGGCGACATGAGCGGCATGTTCTACAATGCGGAGTCGTTCAACCAGGACATCAGCAGTTGGGATACCTCCAATGTCAGCGACATGGGCTGGATGTTCTGCAATGCGCTGGCGTTTGACGGAAACATAGGCAGTTGGGATACCTCTAACGTTACCAACATGAGCAGGATGTTCAAAGGTGCGTCGGCATTCAATCAGATGATAGGCGGCTGGGATACCTCCAGCGCCGGCGACATGAACCGGATGTTCAACCTTGCGTCGACATTCAACCAGGACATAGGCGACTGGGATACCTCCAGTGCCAGCAACATGTCCCATATGTTCTACGAAGCGTCGTCATTCAACCAGGACCTGTCCAGATGGTGCGTCGAGCTGATCCCGTCGAAGCCGGATTATTTCGATGACGGCGCCGCCAGTTGGACACTACCTGACTGGCGGCCGGTCTGGGGAACCTGCCCTACTTTTCCTTTCGTAACGACATGGGACACAAGACTCGGTGTCGGCAATAGGGTTACCTTGGCGCTAGCTGGTACTGTGGACGCTGTTATCGACTGGGGCGACGGCAGCGCTGCTGAACATGTAACCACCAGGGGTCCGCATGTGCACAACTACGGCACTAACGGCATCTACACCGTCTCGGTCCTCGGCAGCGTGACGGCGTATGACAGCTATAAACGCGGCGGGGCGATTTCCGAGCATGCAAAACTTATAAGCGTCGATGACTGGGGCAGGCTCGGCTTTACCAGCATGGACTGTGCGTTCTATTACTGCACGAATCTCGTTTCCGTACCAGCTGCTTCAGCGGGTCTTGAAGCCGTCACCAACATGAACGGTATGTTCGCCGCTGCGGAGTCGTTTAACGGAAACATAGGCGGCTGGGATACCTCCAACGTTACCACTATGGCCGGGATGTTCGCATATGCGGACTCGTTCAACCAGGATATTGGCAACTGGGATACCTCCAGCGTCACCGGCATGGTACAGATGTTCAGCTATGCGATGGCGTTCAACCAGAACCTGTCCGGATGGTGCGTCACGAATATCCCTTCTAAGCCGATGGATTTCAGTTTCGGCGCCAACAGTTGGACACTGCCCCGGCCGGAGTGGGGAACCTGCCCTCCTCGTAATTCTTTCGAAACGACCTGGGATACAAGACTCGGTATCGGCAATAGGGTTACCTTGGCACTAGCTGGTACTGTGGACGCCACCATCTTTTGGGGTGACGGCACTGTTGAAACCGTAACTACCTCTGGTCCGCATATGCACAATTACGACACCAACGGGATCCATACCGTCTTTGTCACCGGCAGCGTTACGGCATACGATAGCGCAGGCTACGGTGATACGATTTCCGAGCGCGGGAAGCTTATAAGTGTCGATAACTGGGGCGGGCTCGGCTTTACCAGTATGTCCCATGCGTTCGATTGGTGCTCGAACCTTGTAACAGTTCCGGCTACTTCGGACGGTCTTGAAGCCGTCGACGATATGAGCTATATGTTCTACGGTGCGTACTCATTCAACGGAAACATCGGCAGTTGGGACACCTCCAGTGTCGGCGACATGAGTTCGATGTTCGACGGTGCGTCGTCGTTCAACCAGGATATCGGCAGTTGGGATACCTCCAGCGTCATCGACATGAGCAGTATGTTCTGGGGTGCGTCGGCATTCAATCAGGATATAGGCGGCTGGGATACCTCCAGTGTCACCGGCATGAGTTCAATGTTCAACAGGGCGGATGCGTTCAACCAGGATATCGGCGGCTGGGATACCTCCAGCGTTACCTACATGCACAATATGTTCTACCATGCGTCGTCGTTCAACCAGGATCTGTCCGGATGGTGCGTCACGAATATTGGTTCTAAGCCGGCCGACTTCGATAGGAACGCCGACAGTTGGACACTGCCGCGGCCGGTCTGGGGAACCTGCCCGTGAGAAAGAAAGCTTAAAGTGTAAAGCTAAAAGTGCAAAGCTAAGGAACCGCCACCTTGGGCGTAAACTTCGGCGGGGCTAATTTAATTGTCCCGGCGTACCTGGGGCACAAGCCTTTCAATTGATTATTGTCTATTGTCTATTGATTATTGAATTTGAGCCACTTCGTAGGCTGTTTAAATAGGTCCCTCGGCTTCACTTCGTTGCGCTCGGGATGACAAATTTTTTTGGATTTTCCTTGATTTTTGGCCAAAATATGGTATAATGGGGAAAAGAAAGGCATAAGGCAGAGGGCATAAGGCAGAATAACACAGGGCAAAAGACACAGGGCTAGAGGCCCAGGATTACCGCCAGCAGGCTCGCCTGAGGCGAGTTTCACTCCAGCTTTGCTGGACGGTTTTGGCTCCAGCAGGGGCAAGATAGAATCATTTCTATAGGCCAGCAGGCCGCGGTTTAATCCCATGGCAGGATGACATGATAATCAGTCTAAATCCGCGCGATCTGTGTCTAAAATTGAAAATAAAACCCGTTGTGATAACTGCTTTTTTTCTACGTGGATAGTCGGTGTTGACCGGCCCGTTCTGGTATGCAAGAAAAGAAAAGGGTATGTCGGCTGGTACCGCAGTCTCTACCTGGACTCGAGCTGCGCCAATTTCTATCCTACAACAAATCTTAAGCTCGGCCGGGAAGCCGTCCGCCGGATCCCGCTTACCCGCGGCAAATTCGCCCTCGTCGATGCGGAAGACTATTACCGGCTGATCAGACAGAAATGGAACGCCGTAATCGGCAATAATACATTTTATGCTGCCGGGACACAATCCGGAAAAACCATAAAAATGCACCGTTTTATAATGGATGCTCCGGAGGATTTATTCGTTGACCATATCGACCATAACGGCCTGAACAATGCTAAGGGCAATCTTAGATTATGCACATTTGCTCAGAACGCCCGCAATACACAACCAACTAAAGGTACAAGTTCGAGGTATAAGGGGGTTTGCTGGAAAAAAAATGCGAAAAAATGGGTCGCAAATGTTCAACCAAATAATAAAAGATACTTCCTCGGATACTTCAAAACCGAAATTGACGCGGCAAAGGCCTATGACAAAAAAGCGGCAGAGATTTTCGGTGAGTTTGCGTGTCTGAACTTTCCACTTAAATTTTAGACAGGATAACAGGATAGAAGATATATATAAAAACATAAACCCCGCACCAACCTTGTTGAGTGCGGGACGAAGCAAGATTTAATTTTGGATCAACAGGAAAACGGAAAGAAAGCTTAAATTTTAGACAGGATTACAGGATAGAAGATATATATCAGTTGATTAGTAATCTTTGTATTTATCGGTCCAGGTAGGCCAGCCGCCCGACGGAGTACACTTTACCCAGTTCGCATGCCATTTGAGCAGCCACATTTCCTTAATCCCCACATGCCGGGCATCCATATCGACAAAAATCGCGTTGATCCCGCCTTTGTGACGGTCGATGCAGGTGAACTTCATGCCATTCCGATCCCACCAGGCGTCGTATACATCCAGTTCATGCTCGGTATTGTCCGGAGCCCGATCATTCATCTTCGGGGCGCTGTCACAGTTTACGCAGTCATATACGACAGGTATCATATAGGCGCCTTTATCGGTGGTTTTCCTTACGGCGTTGGCGGAAGGGAGCCTCCAGAAAGTGTCCTCCCCCGGAGGCGGGTCCGCACACCAGTCATTGAATCCATAGCTGCCGGTAGCAAGAGAATCATACCAGTTGGTCCCATCATCCGATGGTGGAAAAGGTCCCCAATCGAGGAATGTACCGCCGGCTTGGTAGTATGAAGGCGATTTGTCGGATTTCTTTGTTGAAGGACACATCCGCAGATCCAAATCCTCGTAATACGGCAGCCAAGCGCCGAGCAGCCATGCTCTCTCCCAATCGACACCACCTCCCTCGATACTTTGCGGGAAACTGTCTTCGTTATCGTTGGCATAGAGAGAGAACACAAGAGCCCACTGTTTCAGATTTGATCGGCATATAGTATCCTTCACCTGCATCTTGGCCTTGCCGAGTGACGGCCCCAAAATAGCAAGAAGCAAAGCGATAATTGCAATTACAACCAGCAGTTCAATCAGTGTAAACGCACTCCTGGCCAACTGAGATTTCCCATTTACACATTTACGAAACATAATTCATTCCTTTCGATGCTGATAATTGTACCATATTCAACTTGAACTGTCAAGATTTCGCTGTACCTAAGGCATAAATGTTTAGTTTTGAATACCTTGGGTGTAAATTGTGGAGCCCCGCCCAACGCGTTGGGCGGGGGGATTTGATTAAAAAAAGGTTCCTGACACCTTTAATTTTCCTGACACCTTTAATTTTCCAGCAAAAAGACAAAGCCGATATTTGAACCAGTTTGAGTTAGTTGGTTTTATAGCAGTCCTGCATAAAACAGCAATCTGTATATTGGCATTGGCCGTTCGAACTTCCGAAACAAGGTGTGCAGTTCTCGGCCTGCTGGATGGTACGAATAAGATCGGGTTTATTCATTTTTCCAGGGGTGATACCAAGAGTTTTGGCTTTTTTCTTTATTTCCGGCATTGTCATGGGTTTTGCGGGTGCGGTTACTGTAGGCATCTTTTAGCTCCTTTATACTATTTTCAACCAATCCTTTTTCAAATGTTATTTATCTGTCGATATATTTATTTTCGACAATTTTCAGCCCGGAGCATTAATCTCGTTATCATCTCGGCTGGTGGATGGAAATAAAGATAAAAAAATGATATATTTTCGGACCATGTTGTCCGTACCTGGTTTGGCTTAAGCGGGCTTGTGCCATGGCGGGAATGACAAAAAAAAGGATGGCTATCACAGCCGTCCTTTTTTTACCTTATGCCTTTTTTTACACTTTCCACTTCTTCCCCTGTCATCCAGTCCAGGATGCTCTCTTTTTCAATATCAGCGCACCGAGGCCAAGAAGCAGGAGCGTGGCGGGTTCGGGCTGTCTTTTTGTTAATAAAATTACCTAATCGGAGGTCCAATTCCCAGCTTGATTAAGTGTCATTTTTGCAGGAACCGCAGGGGCATTGGGCTTCGAACCCGGTGTACATACGATGATGAAGGCTAAAGGATTCATGCTGGATACCGAAAAAGTGTAGTCTGACTCACCAAAAGAGACACCCTCTAAATCACCAGCGGAAAAACCAAGTTCACCAAGAGTACGCGGTGGTCGTTCATTTGATCCCTTTCCCAATCCATATAAACGTATTGCAGTGGCTATTGTAACCATCATGGTTTTTCCTTCCAACCATTTAGCGCCATCAATACGACCACCTTTATTCAGGGGTTTGCTCTCATCAGCCTTTTTATCGCATCCACTCAAGGCCAAAAAACACACAACCAATAAACAAAATGCAACATTTCTTACAGTTTTCATTTTTCGTCCCTTTCGAATAATGGTTACCCCGCCCTATTATACCGAATGACTCACAGAGGTCAACCGCTATACCGCTTTCTACGGCAGAGGATAGCACCAAAGGCAAGAATAGCTAAACTGCACGGCTCGGCCAATTCTCAAACATAGGCCCCTACCGCTTTCTTTCGCAAACTCAAATCATATTTTTAAAGTCAATTAAGGGGTAGCAAACAAATTATTTGGACTCTTTTTTCATAGGTATCGGTATTGGGTAGTCATAGATCTCCTTAAGCATCTCCCACTGTTCATCAATGTTTGTGTCTTGTGCGATAAGATAATCAACGATGAATTCATCAACCACATCTGCTATTGTTTTCCTGATATTGGTTTTGAGATTTGCAATGGGACCTATTCCCACACGACCGGTTTGCCAAGTGGTAGCACTTGATGCACATATTTTTAGATTTCTTCCTAACCAAGTTGTTTGTTGAAACTTAGCCGTTAGGCTATATGCGTACGCATATAAATTATTTACATCTGTTATTAGCACAATTGGATTTATCAAAAGACGTGGTGTTCCGTCCTCAAGACCCCATTCCGTGTGAGTAAGCACCTTAATTCCATATTTCTGGAGTCGTAATTCGACATCGGTTTTTATTAATATTTGTGTCAAACCTGTTTTCTCCACCTCCGGTTTTATTGAGATTACTTCAACATACACTCCATTTAAACCTGATAATGTTAAACTTTCTAACACTCGTCTTGCTTCAGAATCAGTGTATGTTGTATCTGAAACCAATGTACCACAACACAACAGTGTTAAAACCCATACCGTCTTTTTCATTTTTCCACCCTTTCTGAAGAGACACCAAAATTGAGTTGTCATAATAATATATCGCTCCGCCCGCATGGTCAAGAACTGCTTTACTTTACATATCTGAATATGCAGACTTTTTAACCCCCCGATTTTACCCCCTCCGGCGCTATCGTAAGGGCTGTTTTTGGGGGCTTAAATGCTTCAAATCGCATATTTTGCTGTATAGTAGAGAGGGTCTCAGGTAATAATATCCAATCGAGGAAGTTAAAGATAATAGGGCTGTGAACTACTCAAAAAGGTTGCAACCATATCACCAGCGGATACAATGCAGTCCATAAACAATGAAATCTGAAGAATCTAATCTGAAAGGAAATCGAATGAAAAAGTTTATGTTAATCGCAATGCTTACGGCTATCTTCGTCCCAGCCAATTCTTTCGGCGAGGAACATGAGAAAGGACCGGCCAGGTCGGCAGCCAACAGAGAACAACAAATGCGGATGCAGCACATGGAGCTTGAGCTTGAGAAGCGTGAAATCGAACTGGGCTTTCAAAGGCAAATGAAAGAGCTTGAATTGCAGCAGCGTAGAAACGAAATCAAGGGCTGCAAACATCATAATTGGAAGCATGGGAAATGTCGCGGCCTGTTATTGCTCTTTCTTATCGTACACATCCTTACGGCAGTCTGGGTATACAAGGACATTCAGCAACGCAAAGCAGGCTCAGGTGTCTGGATAGTAATCGCACTCATTACCGGCCTGCTTGGGACGCTGGTATATGCGGTGGTTCGGATTGGTGATATTCGACATGGGCATTCTGAATAAGTCAGCCAATGCTCGATACAGGAAGATGTTAAGAAAACAGGACTGTGAGCCTCCTTACCCACAGCCCATATAATATCGCAGACTATCACCTGCGTTTGGTTAAAGCCAAAGCACCACCAAAGGCAAGAATAGCTAAACTGCACGGTTCAGCCAATTCAGGGCCGTTTTTATCACGGGCAGGTTCCCCAGACCGGCCGGGGCAATGTCCAACTGGTAGCGCCGGTATCGAAGTCGGTCGGCTCAAAAGGAATCAGTGTGACACACCATTCGGACAGGTCCTGGTTGAACGACGACGTACCGCGGAACATGCTGTCCATCCGAGAGACGCTGGAGGTATCCCAACCGCCGATATCCTGATTGAACGACGACGCATCGCTGAACATCCCAAACATGTTGGTAACGCCGGAGGTATCCCAGCCGCCTATTGGCTGGTTAAACGACGACGCATAGTAGAACATAAATATCATGCTTATGACGCTGGATGTGTCCCAACCGCCTATGTCCTGGTTGAACGCTGACGCATCCTGGAACATCCTGGGCATGTAGGTAACGCTGGAGGTATCCCATCCGCCAATGTCCTGGTCGAACTCATACGCACCATCGAACATATAGCCCATGTTGATAACGCTGGAGGTATCCCAGCCGCTGATGTTACCGTTGAATGAGTCCGCATATTCGAACATCGAGTACATGGAGGTAACGCTGGAGGTATCCCAGCCGCCGATGTTACCGTTGAATGAGTCCGCACCGGCGAACATCGACTCCATGTCGGTGACGCTGGAGGTGTCCCAGCCGCCGATGTCCTTGTTAAATGACGACGCATTGGAGAACATATGAACCATGCTGGTGACGCTGGAGGTATCCCAGCCGCTGATATCCTGGTTGAACGCCGATGCATTGGAGAACATCCCGTACATGCTGGTGACGCTGGAGGTATCCCAGCCGCCGATGTTTCCGTTGAACGAGTCCGCTTCGTAGAACATCTCAAAATCAGTCAAGTCAATTACATACTGGCTGCTTCCGGTATCATCCAGGTTACAAATCGGATTCCACGAGTCGAAAAGATTCGGGTCACCATTCGGATCGTGACTCAGCCATGCCGCTGAAAAAATTGAAAACTCCTGGAGATTGATCACACCTGCCAAGGCCGGTCATTTGCGGCGAATCAGCAAACCGCCTAAGCCAAACAACAGCAAGGTCGCCGGCTCAGGGATGATTTCAAACTGTATGTTTTCAATGGCCGGGCTATAGCCATAACCTTCGGGAACATCAGATAAGTATATTGAAAACGGATCACCGCCGCCCCAAAGACCTGTTAATACATTACTCACATCAACTGTCGGCAGATCGCCCGAATAAATAATGGTAATATGAGGATTCGGAACCCATTCCGGTGGATCAAACCCATTATCCCATTCCCAGGCAATTTGATAACTCCAGATCTCTTCAACAAGACCTCCACTGAGGGTGGCTGTAGCATTAACATTAAGATCAAGTTGATGTACTTCGCCGCCTGAAAAATCTAAGTAACTATCATCACCTAATGAAAGATGCCAAATGCCACCAGTGCCACTTCCAAGTGTTGAAGTTCCAAGGACTGTTCCAGTGCTTTCCTGCGTTAACGTTAAACCATCCATCCCTCCTTGCTGGTCAACCAAAATGCTTTCTGTTCCAGTTAAGGTTTCGTTGTCACCATATGTATAGACTTCATAAGTATAAGCTAATACTGGTGAAACAAAAAAACACATAAACATGATGTACAGTGTCGCCTTTTTCATTTGGCTATCCTTCCTCAATTTTAAGTTTATTATACATTTTATGGTTATAAAAGTCAAGTTTATTGTTTTATCCCGACATCCAATGTCTTTAGTTCAAGCAGGCCGTCATAGACAGCATCCATGAACTTTTTCCAGTCGTCGGGGTCAATTTCTTTCTGGATATATGGGTCTTCAAGGCAGATTTTTTCGAGGAATTCAATAATTTCTTTAAGATCAAGAATTTGCTCATCGATAGGTTTTTCCGGAACAGGTTGGGGCTCGTAAGCCGCTAATATTGCTGCAAGAGGTGGCGCAGCCATCATCATACTTTCTCCGCCGCCAGACATACTGTACATAACCTCAATATAATCTTCCCGCCAGCATGCCTGCCACAACCAATTATCACAGAAAGACGCAAAGTCGTTAAGATCAACGTCATAATCGCTGTCGAAGTCGCATATTTCATTCCATCTGTCCTTTTGAGCTTGACTGATATAACCCGGATCATTAGAATCGCTGACGTAATCAGTGTGATTTGGATCACAAACCGGGTCGTTTGGATCATGACTTAACCATGCCGCTGAAAATATTGAAAACTCTTCGAGGTTAATCACACCGTCATAGGTCCAGTCGTTCGGATCCCAGGTATCTTCACAAGCCACTTCGTCGGCACCGATATCGATAGTGGTTTCCTCTTTGCGTTCTGTGTTGTCCATATCAACATCACCAGTATTATAAACACTATTGTTACCTGCGTTTCGGCAATCGGATTCGTATTTGATATGGTAATAACCATACGGTTCCGAATCGTAAACAAAATCCGGCACACAGGTGATATTACCATTTCCATCAGGTGTCGAACTCTGGCTGTTCGGATCATAGATACAGCAATAATAGGTCGTGCTGATGCCCGCTGCCTGGGGGCTATTTGTTTCTTCCGGGTTGTTATAATACAGGATGTTATTTCGAACATCCGGAGTGTTACTGCCTACAAATCGAATACCCTCATTGATATTATCAATAATCGTATTATTGTAAATGTCCGGACTGCTGGAAGGATTCAGAATGTTAATTCCATAATAAGCACCTCCAGAACCATTTAGATAAATCACTGAGTTTTTAATAGTCGACATAGACGAGGCTGTATAGATACCGTCAAAAAAGTTATCATGGATTCTACAGTTGTAAACATTGAGCGAGTAAGCACTGCCTTCCTGATAAATGCCATATTGCCCATTGTCCTTAATTACACACCATCGAATTGTTGCATTTGCATCTGAAGAAAATATACCTCTCTGGGTAATATTTTTAACAATACAGTTCTCTACAGAAAAATCTGAATTATCACCCCAAATTCCTCTAAATCAACACTGCCGTCATTGTCAAAGTCTGCAACGTTGCCCGAGTAGTGATAACCCATATCCACTATCCCGACGTCCCAGACTTTATCCGTTCGGGTAGTATAAACATCCAGCCCCAAATTCTCGGCTGTATCGCTTCCTGCATCCACACACGGGCTGTTTGCACCCTGTCCCGCTACGGTCTGGCTTAAATAATGATCACCTAATGGCCCGGTTGCAAAGAGGGGATCAACGTTTATCTCACCTGTACCGGGTAATGGCGTAAAGGGTTGGGAAACGTGCTGGCCTATATCGTACGGACCGTAGTCTTCCCAGTAATTTGCATAAGAACTATCCCAGACATTATTATAAGATATATGCAATAGTGGTGAAGGAGGATCATTAGTACAATGTGCGTAAATCCCGATTCCATTATGTGCAATTATATTGTTGGAAATGATTTGTGGGGACACAGGATCACAACTGAGCCCGGAACCGCTATCGGTAATCGTGTTGTTGATAATTGATGGAGCTGAACTGAAACACCTTATTCCGTTTCGGAAATTACCAGCTATGACATTGTTGAATATCGTCCCGTTGGAATCTCTCATTTCGATACCTTCAGTGTCATTATCAATGACCTTATTGCCCTTGATAATACAATTTGAATTGCTGAAAAGCGTTATGCCATTACGATTGTTGGTAATTACGTTATTTTCAATAGTAACTGTAGATTGCGAAATAGTTATTCCTGAGATGAGTGTAGAACTGGAACCACTGTTGGTTATTGTAAAACCGGATATTGTTCCGGACGCTGAGCTAAAAGATACGACATGACCGTTTCCTCCCCCATTTATAGTAGTTGCATCAGCCCCCGAACCTATCAAAGTTACACCATTTTTCATATCGATATTTTCATAATATGTTCCTTCAGCAACAATAACCATATCACCGCTAACGGCCGCGTTGATCCCCGCCTGGATAGTTGTGTAATCGCCTGTACCGTCCCAGTTAACATTAATGGTCGCGCCAAAACAGGGAACGGACAGAATGGTTAGAACAAGAATTGCATTTCTCATTGTCTCTACCTCCTAACTCAGATTTTTGCCACCAGATGTAGCTATTATACCATCCAAAATCCATTTTGCAAGAAAAAAAACGGAAAATACTCAAAAACCCGCTCTTCCACCACAATGTCGTTCCTCAGGGCTATAATGTTGATGGTTTTTTGGGAAAAATCAACGTTATTCGCGTCTAATACCCTTAATAACTTCCCCCCACCCAACGCGTTGGGTGGGGCTCCACAGTTTTGCATTTTGATTTTTGATCTTTAATCTTTTTTCCTGTCTTATGGCTTGTTTTTACAATTTTTAGTTTTTAATCTTCGGCCCCCAATCTGGTAAAGTCGCTGCAGAGTATTGCCGATATGACGAGTATGCTGGAGGTTTTGTTATGCGAGGTCCTATATTTCATGGTATGGGACATCGTTATCAGGTAAAACCAAACAGATTCAGGTGAAAAGGTGAAGATATGGCAACCAAACAATTAACACTGATTAACCAGATAAAAGATATGTGTACTGGAAATGATGTGGTTTACCGGCCGCCTGGATATGCTCAGGACATCATGACCAAAGAAGTCAGGACCTTAACTCTGGACCATACCGTCAGCGCCTGTATTCGGCTCATGAAAACATTGGGCTTCCACCATATTCCACTTCTGGACACTCCTTTTGAGGGCGATAAAAAGCCACACTTTGTTGGTGTCGTTTCAGACCGAGATGTATTAAGGATGACTTCCCTGTCTATAGATAAGCCGGGCGGACAGGAAACAGACAGACGAGCGCTGAGGCAGTTATTGGCACAGCTCGTAGAAAGAAATGTTAAGACGGTTTCGCCCGAGACTCCAATGCCAGAGATAATTACGACTATGCTCGATAATCACATTGATATGGTCCCGGTTATTGTCGCCGAAGAAATCGTTGGTATTATTACGACCACGGATGTCATCAGGGTTTTCCTCAAGCTTGGCAAAACCCTGCATCAGTTGTGTCCGGACATGGACGATTCTCCCCTGCCGGCCGGTGCAAATCCTTTGCACAAATGGATATCCCAAACCGTTCGGGACATTATGACAGAGCAGGTCATTTCTCTTACACCGCAGGACGAATTGTTCCGGGCAATTGATACCATGCAGGAGGGTGAATTCAGACACATTCCAATAACAGATGAGCAGGGTAAACTGCTGGGAATTATCTCGGACCGCGATATTCTGCGCCATCTGCATTATGCAGGCCGAAGACCGCTCCAGCGGCAAAAGAAATTTCACGACCACCTCTTCAGGTACGATCCCGGTTTCATCAACCTCATGATGTCTTTGGAGACGATTATGACGGGCAAAGTAACCCACGTCCCACCTGAGACCAGCGCATACACCGCCGCAGAGAAACTGCTGAAATCGAAGGTGGACTGCCTTCCGGTGGTTGATGACCAAAACAATCTCATGGGAATTGTTACCACTGTCGACCTGATGTCAACACTGCTTACTATCTACAGCTAATGCCCAAGGTACTGACCATGTGTCAGTTTGGGTTTAGTCTTCTACTTTTTTCTTTGCGTATTTGGCAATAATCTGCTGCTGGACATTTGACGGCACCGATTCGTAGTGGCTCAGTTCCATTGAGTAGCTTCCCTGTCCGCCGGTAACGCTTTTCAGCTGACTGTTATACTGTGTTACCTCGGCAAGCGGTACTTGTGCCTTCACGACAATCATATTGCCGGCCAATATATCCTGCCCTGTAACTCTGCCCCTTCGACCAGCCAGATCACCGGTAATATCGCCCATATTCTCGGATGGGATCGTTATTTCGACATTCACTATCGGCTCAAGCAGGACGGCTTTTGCTTTTGTGAGTGCATCGAGAAAGGCCCCTTTGCCCGCGGCCCTGAATGCAACTTCCTTGGAATCGACCGCGTGGTATTTTCCATCATAGATGGATACTTTGATATCCTGCAGCGGAAATCCTGCAACCGCGCCCGTTGCCATAATATCTTTGATACCCTTTAAGACTGCGGGTTCAAACTGGCCGGGAATTGACGCGCCGAATATGTCCCAGCTGTATTCAAGTGATGGGTCGGCGTCCCGCTCAGCGGGTTCTATGCGAAGGTAAACTTCACCGAACTGGCCAGCTCCGCCGGACTGCTTCTTATGGCGGTAGTGGCCCTGGGCCTTGGCAGTTATCGTTTCGCGGTAAGGTATCTTCGGTATCTTGGTATTTACTGAGAGCTTGAACCGTTTTTCCAGTTTCGAGAGAACCACCCGCAGATGAAGATCGCCGATACCGCTGACAACCAGTTCGCTTGTCTGCGTATCTCTGCTGACCTTAAAGCAGATATCCTCTTCGGTAAGTTTGTCGAGAGCGCCGCCGATTTTACCTTCATCGCCGCGGGATGCCGGTTCAAGTGCAAGTGAGTACATCGGCTTGGGTATCGCGGGCATCTGGAACCGGCCGCTGACTTTGCCATCGTGAATCAAATCACCTACGGTCAGTTCCTCAAGTTTGGCCAGTGTAATTATATCGCCTGCGGATGCGGTTTCCAGTTCCTTATTTTCGGAACCTTGCGACTTCAGAGGATGCCCTGGCCGAACAGCTTTTTTGGTTTCGTTGATCAGCATCTGGGTCGAAGATGTAAGTGTTCCGCTAAAAAGACGAATAGAACTATATTTCATATTTGAACGCGGATCGAAACCGACTCTAACAACCATACCTGCAAGCGGGCCGTTGGGATCGGCGGCTATGGCCATCTCTTCTTCGGCGTTTTTCAGAATTGCCGGCGGTGCCTGTCCTGGAGAAGGAGCGCATTTGGTGATAATGTCGAGCAGTTCGCTGATGCCGACCGCATTTTTGGCATCGGTAAAGACTATCGGCACGATGGTATCTGCCAGCAGGGCCTTAACGAAAACTTCGGCAATTTTGTCTGCGGAAACTTCCTCACCGCCGAGATAGCTTTCCATCAATTCATCGTCGGCTTCGATAATACTTTCGATAAGGTCGGTGTGGCTCTGCGCGACATCGGCAACGGGTGACTGGCCGCTGTCGTTGTTTATACAGTCTATTATCGATTTCTTGTCGTTTGACGGAAGGTTGGCGCAATGGCACTGGCTGCCGAATGTTTCCCGGATATTTTTCAAGAGGTCAGGCCAGTGTATATTGTCGGAATCCATTTTGTTAATAACGATAATTCGGGCTTTTCCGGCATCGGTCGCGGCGGCAAAGAGTTTTCTTGTGTTTACCTCAATACCTGCTGAGGCACCGATTACGACAAGGGCGGTCTCGGCGGCGGGTATCGATTGAAGTGCGGCACCTATAAAACCGGGATAACCGGGAGTATCTATAAGGTTTATCAATTTACCATTATGGTTGGTGTGCAGCATTGCAGAGTGGATAGAATGCTGCCTCTGCTTTTCCTCCTCATCAAAATCGCTGACGGTGGACCTGGTTTCAACTGTTCCAAGACGATTGACGGCGCCGCTGCAGTGCAAAATTGCCTCTGCGATGGTGGTTTTGCCACAGCTTCCGTGACCGAGCAGGACAACATTTCGAATATCGTTGATATTTGACACTTGTTCTAACCTCCAAAATTACTTATGACTTATTGTAAAGGACATAAGCGGGGCATTCTATACAGATTATGGTTGCCGGGCAAGTGAAAAACCAAAAATTCCACCCCTTCCTTATGGCTCACGGTGGTGATATTTAACAAAAAGGCGGTTTTTGGCTCAAAAAAGCTATTGCAAAGAACAGCAAGTACGGTATAATCCGTCGTTTACGGATTTTGTATCAGAAAGGGGCAAAATAGATGATCTCAATAGCTGAGAGTGGAATCGATTTGTTCGGCGAGGCGCTTCCGAGCCTTGATGAACTTAAGGAACTGGCCAGGTGTGTTAATTCGAGTGAATCGAATATGATAGAATTTTCCGAATCTATTAAAGCCAATGGCAGAAATAGTCTGGCTGCCGGTATTGGCCTGGCAATTCTCGGCAGGTGGGAAGAATCGGTCGAGAATCTGAAAAATGCCAGGGATTGCAAGGAAAAATTCATCTATCTTGGAAACGCACAAAGCTGGATTGGCCAAATCGACAAGGCCGTTAAAAGTTTTGATCGGGCAGAGAAAAAACGGGCCGATTCGCTTATGGTGGCCCTTGAAAAGGCAGATGCATATAGACGGTGCGGTCAATTTGACAAAGCAGGTGAGGTGCTGGGCGGTTGCGCCAATTTTGAGAATGTCAGTGCCGAATATCATTTTCAGACAGGCCGGCTTTGCGATAGCCAGGGCGACTACGAGACGGCGATAGAAAATTATTTAAAGGCCGTTGAACTGGATACTAATCATGTCAGGGCATTGTTCCATCTTGCATATTCAAGCGACCTTCGCGGTGATGATGCGGCAGCGGTGGATTTTTATAAACAAACCCTGGAAATTGCGCCGGTTTATGTAAATGCGCTTCTCAACCTGGCGGTACTTTATGAGGATGAAACTCAGTATAAAAAGGCCATCAGTTGTGTAAATGTCGTTCTGGAAAATCACCCGAACCACAAAAAAGCAATCCTGTTCAAAAAGGACATTGAAAGTTCGCAGGTGATGATTTATGACGAGGACAGAGAGAAACAAATGGATAAGCAGCACCAGACACTGGAGATTCCAATATCAGATTTTGAGCTTTCTGTTCGCAGCAGAAACTGCCTCAACAAGATGAACATCTATACAATAGGCGACCTTTTGAGGATTTCCGAAGCGGAGCTTTTATCGTACAAAAATTTCGGAGAAACTTCACTTACTGAGATTAAAAAGATACTGGATTCAAAGGGACTGGACCTTGGAATGGACATAGAGGACAGGGCCTCTATGCTTGATGAGGACAGCGAGGAGTTTGACGAGACGAGGGAAGAGTTGCTGGCAAAATCTGTTGAAGATATGAACCTTTCGGTTCGTGCAAGAAGGGCGTTAGGCAGACTTAACCTGAGAACCATTGGAGACGTTGTAGCAAAGACAGAGGCCGAATTGCTTGGTTGTAAAAACTTTGGAGTAACAAGTCTTAACGAAATCAATGACCGTCTTTCCGGTTATGGACTCAGCTTGAGGACGCTTGAGTAGGCCAGTCTATAAAGATTTCTTTACAGGTACTTAGTGGGAAACAGACGATGCCTACAACCAGGAGAGTTATTTTTTCGGTAAAGAAGGTTGTGGTATCGGCAGGTATTCTGGTTTTACTGTTTACCGGGTGTAAAAAAAAATACGAACCCGTTGAGCCTGTGCCGGATATGAATATCAGCAGCCGGTTTTGGGTCAGGGTTTTGCTCTTTGACAATATCAGAGAATGCAGTCTTACAGCGGTCAGCGATCTTGTTGTTTGTGATGGTAACGAAAAAAATATTTGCGGTTTCGCCGCGGCGCCTAAAGCGATAAAGGTTTCTCTAAAGGATGGCGGAATTGTAATTGACGGTGTCCCGATTGGAAAAGTAGCTGTTATCAAGACGCAGGAGCCACTCATTTTCGGGATTAACAAAGATCGTTATCGAGGCCATCTGAAACTTATGGTCAGCGAAGATAATGGCAGCTTTGATGCGATAAATCTTGTTCCTATGGAAGCGTATCTTTATGGTGTGGTTGGTGCGGAGATGCCCGGATACTGGGAGACAGAGGCACTTATGGCCCAGGCAATAGCGGCAAGAACATACTGTTTATATGTCAAGGAGACCCGTGGCGTGAAAAGGCAGTGGGATATGAAGACAACTGCCGCACACCAGGTCTACCGGGGACTAAAGGCAGAGACAGTCACAGTTCGCAACGCGGTGAATAAGACGAAAGGAATGTTTCTTACTTCTGACGACAGCACAAACAAGGATGGAATTTTCCCTGCCTATTATGCTTCAAGCTGCGGAGGGCATACGGAAAACAGCAAAAATGTCTTTGGTGATTCTTATGAGCCACTTGTTGGAGTGAGCTGTAAATATTGCAGGAAAGTTGCAAAGAAGAAATTTTTCTTTTGGCCAAAGGTTGAGTTTGCGACCAAAAAGATGAGCGGAAAGCTTACCGAACGATATAAGGTACTGGAAAAAAAACTCGGTGCGATTGAGTCCATCAAGGTATCGCAACAGAGCCAATACCGAGGATTCGCCAGAGTTACTTCGGTCGAACTTATCGGCAGCAGCGGCAAAAAGGAATATCTTCGCGGTGAAGATTTCCGCCTCGCACTGGATACGACCGGCAATAAGCTCAAAAGCGCATGTTTCAGGATAAAAAAATCTCGCGGCAAGTACAAATTTTTAGATGGCAGAGGTTTCGGACACGGTGTTGGAATGTGTCAGTGCGGCGCAGAGGGGATGGCAAGGGCAGGAGCAAAGGCAGATAAGATACTCAGCTATTATTATCCAGGCTCTAAAATAAAGAAGCTTTATTAGTTTCTTGCAAATGAATTTAGAATTTCCGGTTTACCCGGCTCAGGTTTTATTTTGAAGAATTATTTTGATGTTATCTGTACTGACGAGGCGACTGCTGCCAGGCGAGCCAGACTGACAACGGCACACGGAACCGTAGAGACGCCCGTCTTTATGCCGGTAGGTACTCGCGGTGCTGTTAAAGGTCTTACTCCAGACCAGTTAAAAGAGACCGGCTCGAAGATTATGCTGGTAAATACTTACCACATGATGCTTCGGCCGGGTGTTGAGGTCGTCGAATCGCTCGGCGGGTTGAATAAGTTTACCGGATGGCAAGGGCCGATACTGACCGACAGCGGAGGCTATCAGGTCTTTTCGCTGAGCAGTTTGAACAGGGTTGGAGATGATGGTGTAGAATTTGCCAGTCATATTGACGGCAGGAAAATATATATCGATGCAAAGATCGCCACGGATGTTCAGAACAGGCTCGGCGGCGATATTATTATGTGTTTTGATGAGTGTACTCCATTTCCATGTGAGATGGACTTGCTTGAAAAGGCGGTAGAAAGAACGATCCGCTGGGCAGGGCAGTGCAGGGATGCCCACGCCAATAAGAACCAGTTGCTCTTTGGAATAGTACAGGGTGGAATTGATGCGGACCTTCGCGGGTTTTGTGCCGAGAAACTTGTCGCTATTGGTTTCGATGGTTATGCTATCGGAGGTCTTAGTGTCGGTGAGGGGCATGAGAAGATGGTTTCGACGGTAAAAAATACCACGGCCCATCTTCCCGCCGATAAACCGAGATACCTTATGGGTGCGGGAACACCCGATGATATAATCGCGGCGGTCGCGGCAGGAGTGGATATGTTTGACTGTGTTATGCCGACAAGAAACGGGCGAAACGCGTTTGCCTTTACCACGGCCGGACCAATTCGGTTAAGGAACAGTGAGCATATTAACAGTTCAGCTTCCGTCGAGGATGATTGCGAGTGTTATTGCTGCAAAAACTTTTCAAGGGCGGCATTGAGGCATTTTTTTAATGTCGGAGAAATGTCAGGACCGATTTTGGTATCGATACATAATATAACATTCTATCAGCGATTGATGAGAGAAATAAGAGATAGAATAGAAGACAGATCGTTCACGCAGTGGGCGAAGAAGAAATTAAAAATCAAATTTATGTCTTAGGTAGATTAAAAAGCAAAAATAATCATTAGTCAATAATCAATTAAAAAGGGAAAACGAAATGAGTAATTTTTATATCTTAGCTGCTGGCGAAAATGATGTAGTCAGCGGTGAGACGATGAGTGATGATGGTACGGCAATTATCGCCGACCAGACACAGACAGGTGCCGATGGCTCCAATGGCGGCGCCGCAGGCGGTCAGGGAACAGTAGATGGCGGGCAGCGGTCTCCTTTTAGCGGTTTGATTTGGATGCTTCCGCTGGTTGTTGTGATGTATCTGCTGATGTTCAGGGGACCGAAGAAGAAACAGCAGCAGCATAAGAAGATGGTTCAGGCTTTGCAGAAAAACGATAAGGTCAGAACAATTGGCGGTATCCTGGGAACCGTTATTGATGCAAAGGACGATGAGATCATACTCAAGATTGATGAATCGAATAATACCAAAATCAGGATTACACCCAGCGCGGTCAGTAAGGTTATCTCCAGCGAGGCTAATTGAATAACTCAAACTGACCGATGGTCAGTTTGAAAGTGTAAAGTTTTAAGCTGAAAATGCAAAGCTGCCGAGCCCCGCACCAAAAGGCCAAAAGTGGCCGGCGAACAGAAAAGGCAAATGCTGCTTTTTGGTACGGGGGGCTATTTTATGAAAAAGATGATTGTTTGCTCTTTCGGCAAAAAATGAGTTTCGGTTTGTCCGGGTTAGGAACAAAAAATGAATAAAAATCTGTTGTGGAAAGCATTATTAATTACGGTATTGGTAGTTTTTGCGGTTCTGTGGGTCTATCCGCCCAAGGACAAACTTAAACCAGGTCTGGATTTGGCCGGCGGTACGAGCCTTATTTACGATATTGATGTTTCGGACCTTGATCCGAAGGACGCAAAGGGTATCGCCCAGCGGATGATTCCAATACTTCTGCGCAGAATTGACCCGACAAATGTAGCCAATATCATAATGAGGCCGCTGGGTGACAAGAGAATTGAGATACAACTTCCTCTTGCAAGTGCAGAGACACGGAAGAAGCGGGTAGCCTATGAAGACGCTCTAAGAAATCTCGATAAGAGCAATGTTAATCTGCTCACGGTAAAGCGGGCACTCTTTGCCGACCCTGCTAAGAGGGATGCGATTTTCGCAGACTTCGCGGGAGATTCAGAAACAAGAAAAGAAATTCTTGACGAGTTGGCCCAGTCGCATCAGGAATACAAGGCAAAACAGGACAAGAGGGATGCCCTCTCCGAGGAAATGGAAACGGCAAAGACCAGGCTCGATTCGACGGGGTTAAGCGGCGATTATGTCGAGGCAATGGCATCGCAATGGATCGAACTTGACGAGAATAGCAGAAAGAAGACTATTGAAAAATATGTTAAGGATAGCAAGCCCGAAGGTCTGCTCGAAAGCCTTGCCGACATTCTGGCAAATAATGCGGGAACTGTCAACAAATATGTCGATGCCTACGCGGATTGGTCAGTTGTAGTCAATGAACTTGCGGATCCGGAGACCGGAGCGGCGGTACGGTTCGCCGATGCGGAAAAAAAACTTATGGAGCTCAATCTCAGTATGGGCCAGGTAGAGGACATACTGAAACTTCCCGCAAAATCATCACAAAGGCGTGAGTATCTTGCATCAATGCGGGAACGGTTTCCGCAACGCGAGGCCAAAATCGATGAAGTCGTGAAGGCCTACACGGATTATAAGTCCGTCGGCGGCAGACTCGACGATCCGCAAGACCTAAAGAGGATGCTCAAAGGTGCCGGTGTTCTCGAGTTCAGAATACTGCCGACGCCCGGTGACGGTGTAATAATGGCAAGCCAGATCGAAGGATACAAAGAGGCCCTCCAGCGGGTTGGTCCAAAACAGGCATCCGACAGAAAATATCTCTGGGCAGAAGTGGAGAAGCCGGATGATTGGAATTACGGCGATACGGTAACAGGGATTTTCGGCGAAAAATTGTATGTGCTTGCCAGCAATCAGACAAACGAGGCAATACTGCCCGGCAGTGGTGAAAAACAGTGGAAGCTGAAAAGGGCATATCCAACCTCGGATTCGATGGGACGTCAGGCCATAGGATTTAATAATGATGAGATCGCCGCAAGGCTCTTCCACAATGTAACCAAAAACAATATAGGAAGGCAATTAGGCATTCTCCTTGATGGTATTGCGATTTCAACTGCAAATATTCAGACCGCAATTCGTTCCAGCGGTCAAATCACGGGTTCGTTTTCGCCTGATAAAGTTGATGAAATGGTCAATAAATTAAATGCGGGTTCTTTTCCTGCGCGTCTTTCCGCCGTTCCCGTTTCAGAAAAGAGTATCGGCTCTTTGATAGGTGCAGATAACCGCGACAAGGGAATCAAGGCGGGACTGATAGGACTTGCGGTGGTCGCGGTGTTTATGCTCATTTACTACGTCGGATGCGGAAGTATCGCAGATATCGCACTGTTTATGAATATGCTTTTCGTACTCGGGATGATGGCGATGTGCGGAGCGACCTTTACGCTTCCGGGAATTGCCGGTTTGATTTTGACTATAGGTATGAGCGTTGATGCGAATGTTCTTATTTTTGAACGAATCAGGGAGGAGCAGGATCGCGGATCGTCGCTGCGGATGGCGATACAGAACGGTTATCAGCGGGCGTTCAGAACTATTTTTGACGCAAATGTTACCACATTTATCACGGCCTTGATTTTGTACATGGTCGCATCAGAGGAGATAAAGGGTTTTGCGATAGTTCTTATGTTCGGTATTGTTTCAAGTATGTTTACGTCTCTGTTCGTAACTCGGGTTGTGTTTGAATTCCTTCTTGAGAAACGAATCATTCGTGACCACCTTGTAATGCTCCGTCTGATTCACAAACCTGATATTAACTGGATGGGTATGTCAAGGGTGTTCTTTGTGGTGTCAGTTGTTTTGGTCGCTGTTGGTATGCTGGTTTTCTTTGGCAGAAACGATGTTGAAAACAATAAGTATGATATCGAGTTTACAGGCGGAACGAGTGTCCAGATAAATCTTAAGGAAGGTACCAGCTTTGACCGTGCGGATGTCGAGCGGGAGATTCGTCAGACCGGACTGAATCTTAACAATCCCGCCCTGGCCGCCGCAAAGGTTTACAGTATCGGCGATGACAATCTTCAATATGAAATAAGTACGATAGCGACGAATAAGACATCCGCGACGGTGAGCTTTTCCCATCCCGGCCAGACGGTTGAAACCGTTACCGCGGCAGTTGAAGAGGCGGCGAAAAAATCAGATGAGATGTTTTACAATCTGTTGGTAACCGCTAAGACGGGTACGGATTTCGAAGTGTCCACCAGCCAGGTGAACAAATCACTCGTAAGAGAGGTCCTTGCCGCGGCCTTTGCTGAAGGTGTCGAGGTCTCCGAGCCTGTTGTCAATGAGGTTGTCAGCAAGGCGGTCAGGGAGACGTTCGCCGGCCTGCTGGCGGTGAATGAAAATCTCGGCGTTAAAGTCGGCCCTGCTGAGAAGGTCGATGAGGCGACGGTTGAGCTTGCCGAATTCCTCGGCGGTGTGCGGATTTCCTGCACCCTTGAAAAGGAAGTAACGTGGGCTAAGCTCAATGAAAGGTTCAAGGCGATCCGTTTCAAACCTGATGCCCGCGACCTGAAGTGGGACAGCAGGTACAGGATCTTAAATGACGATCTGGTGGAATTTGCCGACGATGATACCGTTAAAAGTTTCGTTTATGCGACCGTTCTTCCGGAGGCTGGTTTCCGTCAGCTTAGTGAGTCGGAGTGGGACCGTTTTATTGCTAACGAGACGACCAAGATCGAAAAGGCCGCCGCGTTGGAGACGACCCTTGCCCGTGTAACTCAGATAGACCCGTCAATCGGCAAGCAGGCAAAGACGCAGGGTTTAATCGCTATCGTGATGTCGCTGGTTGCCATCGTTGGTTATATATGGATCCGGTTCGGCACAGCCAGGTACGGTTTTGCGGCTATTCTTGCGCTGGTTCATGATGTATGTATTACTTTGGGTGCGGTAACGATGTGTACATACATTGCAGGCACCCCGCTGGGCAAGGCACTTTTGATAGGCGATTTTAAGATTAATCTGCAGATGATTGCCGCACTGCTGACCATTATCGGTTATTCACTTAACGATACGATCGTTGTTTTCGACCGTATCCGTGAAAACCGCGGCAAGCTGGCCAACCTTAATCCGCAGATAATTTCCAATAGTATCAACCAGACACTTTCAAGGACGCTGCTTACCTCGTTTACCACATTTTCGGTGGTTCTCGTGATGTATATCTGGGGCGGTGCCGGGCTTCGCGGATTTACCTTCGCGATGCTGGTCGGTATCGTGGTCGGAACATATTCATCGATAGCGATAGCCGCACCGGCTCTGCTGCTCGGCAAAAAGGATAAAAAGAAATAGGTCAAACCGGGCCCTTACCGATAACGGGCAGGGGCCCGTTAGTTTGGGGCGGAAAGTTGGGGCAGGCGAACTCGCCAAAATACTCGGCGGCCTGTTTGTCATAGGCTTTCGCGGCTTTGATCTCATCTTCAAAATATCCGAGGTGGTAGGATTTTTTATTGAATTGAATTGTGGCGGACCATTTTTTTCTTTTTTTGTGCCAGCAAACCCCTTTGTACCTTGAAGTTGAACCGTTGTTTGAGAACATATTGCGTGAGTTCTGGGCAGTGGTACATAGGCGAAGATTGCCCCTGCAATTATTCAATCCGTTATGGTCTATATGGTCAACGACTAAATGGTCTGGTGCGTCCATTATCAAGCGGTGCATCTTGATCATTTTTCCGCCATCTCTTCTGGCGGCGTACATTGTTGTGCTGCCGAGCTTGGCGTGCCAGTTAAATTGAGCCAGCCGGTAATAGTCCTCGGCATCGACAAGGGCGAATTTTCCCTTGGTAAGGGGTATTCTGCGGGTCGCTTCGGAGCCGGCTTTGAAGGTGCCGCTCGGATAGAAATTGGTGCAGGATTGTTCGAGTTGGACTATCCGCCATCTGCCGATGTGGCCGGCTCTTTGTTTACAGCCGAGCATCGGACGGTTCGAACTCATCATCCAGATCGAAAAAAAGCAGTTATCGCAACGGATAAGATTCGTATTGCATATGTCGTGATGCGTATTGCGTATCATAGAATCCTTAAAAATAGAACACAGAACACAGAATACAGAACAAACAAAAAAACTTCAAAATTCAAATCCGAAGCAGGAGTTAAACTTCAAATCTTCAAAATTCAGAGACTACAAAAAAAGTAGTCCCCCCACCCTTTGCACGAACTTGCGTCTCTCATGCGAAAATGGCCAATTTTTAAACATGCGAAAATCGATAAGTGCTTGTGAGGAATAGAGATAAATTTTTTTATTTTTTTACCCAATAGCACGATAGTATAACCGCTTTCTATGCTATGTAGACAAGAAGGGCCGGGAATAATTAGACGCTGATTTCGCTGATGACGCTGTTTTTTGGGCCAAAAGTAGAGAAAATTTGTAAAAAAGTCATCAACATTGAGGTGGCCAGAGACGGCATATATACGGACGGTTTTCTACCTGAGGTATAAATTGACAATTTGAGCCGATTCAATGTGAAAAGGGCAAGAAAAAAAGATAGCATTAACAATGAAAGCTATTTTGCTCTGGGTTTCCTTCGTAAAATTAAACCACCTAAGCCGAGAAGTAAGAGCATAGCTGGTTAATCTTCTACAATGCTGGATTCCAGCCAGTTTTCGGCAACAATACGCAAATCAGCTAAATCAACTGTTCCGCCTTTATCCACATCGGCTCTGTTGCAATAATCAGGCTCGCCACAGCCGGTGTCCTGCCAGTTTTGGCTAAGGGTCACGAAATCGGGCAGATTGACGGTGTTGCTTAAATTAAGATCACCCGGTATTGCTGCATACCAAGCTGAATCAGGATTGTTGTAGGTAATTTGTAAGGTTCTGCTGTTATCCACAAAGTTAAACTCCATCTGTAGCGTTGTCTTTTTCAGGCCGGGTATAGCATCTGGCGGTATCGTGTACGAATATGAAAGCTCAATAGAATTTGCATCACTTGGCTCAAGCACGGTTACTGTAGGAAAGACCTTTACAGAATTACCACCCAGCAGCAAGTTAGGATCATCGTACTCCGTCTGTTTTATTGTAACTATAAGGTTTTCAATATTTTCTATATCATTTCCGATAGCATGTGTGATATTCGTCAGCGTTATCGATTGATTCACATCCTCACCTAATCGGTAAACAGGCGAGTTCGCATCTATAAAGGCATAATCAGTAAATTGAAAGTCGTAGTCGATAGGCCAATGTGATGCTATAAGGTCGATAGAACCAAGATTAGGATCGTTGCTATCTGTTCCCGCTGCCCATATTTTGCCTTTGCCTTGATATACAGGATCATACGGCTCGCCTGTAAGCTGTTTAGCCGAATGCTTCATCACTTCCCAGAGATAGCCGTTGTTAACCTCAATATTATTCTGCCTTGCATATTGGAGCTGAAGAGCGATTAAGGCGGAGACATGAGGGGCTGCAAATGATGTACCCCAAACCCACCAACCCGAATTATCAGGTTTGATCGTAGCGACACGCGCACCAGGTGTTACAACATCAACTCCCCCATTCGTACTACCTCCACTATGGTCATAAAGTGTCTGGTTTTCTGCATGTCCGCCTACAGAAATTACGTTGGCGAAAGCAGCTGGATCGCCAGAGTAAGGATATCCTTCGTTCCCGGATCCAGCAACTACTACAATTCCTTGATTATAAGCGTTATTACAAGCCGCCTCAAATGCATCTCTCAATGCTGGTAGAAGACCATATCCCGCTAAACTCATAGAAATTATATCTGCTTTATGTGGTTCGGTAGAAGCCCACTCGATACCGGAAATTACATCACTAATAAAACCTTCTAAATCTTTATCCGCTACCTTGACTGCATAATAGCTAGCATTGTATGCTGGCCCAACAATTACCGATTCTCCTTCACCGACAGCAAGTGCTATTACTTTTGTCCCATGATCTTCAGCAACATCATCAGTAAAAGGGTCTCCATCATCCTCGACAAAATCTTCTCCACCTAGATAATTGGCATTAATATCAGGTAATGTGTAGTTAACACCTTGATCAAGAAAAGCTATTTTTATCCCCGTACCATCTAAGTTATAATTATCCCAAGCAGCTTGAGTATCCAAGCCAGCTTCTAAGTTATTCCACCTTACTGTAACATTTCCGTCATAAGCAGTTGGGATAATCAAATCTATTTCTTCTTCCCACTCCCTAACCGGCTCCTCCTGCACCCTCCTTGGCTCTGGCATCCTTATCACCATATCAGGAACTACATCCCTAATCCCCTTCTCCTGTTTCAATAATTCAATCTTATCCTGGTCTATCTCACAAACTACCGCATCTATAATCTTTAATTTTCTTATAACTTTGCCTTGATACTTCTTAATTAAGGCAGTATTTATTCCATCTTCAAATCTGACTATAACTCTTTCCTTTCCTTGGTTATGGAGTGATTCCAGATATTCTGTGGTAGAGGATTTTTTTGCGGCAAAAGAAGATGCTGACACAGATAAGACTAAAATCAGAATAGTCAGAGCTTTTACTGTCTGTCGCATACCTCTATATCTCCTCTTTAGTAACAACTGAGGATATGGCTGCGGTGCAGGGAAATGCTATTAACACATTTGAAAGTATGACCGTCCTCATCATTCTTCCTTCCTAACCAATTTTTGCCCCCTATTTGAGATACAGCGATTATACCCTGAATATAGCGACAGTCAAGGCCAAATAACGAAAATTACTCAAAATTATTGCCAAACAGACTGCAAGGGGTTATAATTTTGGCGAAAAGGCAAATAATTGATTATTGATTATTGATTATTTGTGGAACCGCCGGAGGGGGATTAATTGATTATTCCGCGTGTGCAAAACCTGCTTTGCAGAACTTGCACACCCTACCAGAATGTACTCTCTGTGGGCTCTGTGGCTATTTTTTTCTGTATTCACCACCTAAGGTGCAAGCTAAGGTGCAAGCTGTATTCTGTGTTCTGTCTCCTGTGTTCTAACATTGTTTACAACTGGCCAAACCATCCCGCCATAGGTTTGGTTCTGTTATTTGTCCCGCCACATGTTTACGGTCATTTTTTCAGCCTGTACCCATTCGCTGTGCCAGTCGAGGAACAGGACGTTGCATCCGTCTTTGTGGCGGTCGCGTGCGATCCTTCTTCCGAATGTGTCGGTCTCGTTTGTTGAATCAGGTAGATGGGTGGTGCTGAAGATATCGCAACGGATATGATTCGTATTGCGTATGTCGTGATGCGTATTGCGTATTGTAGATTTTTCCATTTTTAACTTTTGACAGGATTACAGGATAGAAGCTATATATTTAAAAAACAAACAAGATTAACATTTTGGATTAACAGGAGCATAATTTTGAACCACGAATGAACGCTAATAAACACGAATAAAAAACGAAAAAATAATTAACCGCGGATTACGCGGATTACACAGATTTAAAAAGCCCGAAGCGCAAGCTTGTGCCCCAGGTACGCCGGGACAATAAAACAGTCCCGGCCAACGGCCGGCTCCTCAATTCAATAATCAATAGTCAATAATCAATAAAGTAGTCCCTCTATACTTTGCACGAACTTGCGTCTCTCATGCGAAAATGGGGAATTTTTAAAGGTGCGAAAATTGATAAGTGCTTATAGACAAAGAGAATAAATTTTTTTATTTTTTTACCCAATAGCACGATAGTATAACCGCTTTCTATGCTATGTGGACAAGAAGCCTCCAAAATTTTGACAGGATTACAGGATAGAATTTCGTTGAAAAGTGAAAGGTTTTAGGTTATGATGGTGTAATCGTAGCACAGGTTATCGGAGACAGGAGGCCCCCCTCAATTGTCTCCAATTTTTTGAGGATTATGATATGAATGTTAACATCAAAAAAATAAACGGCAGCTGGCATGCTGGCTACACTTTAGACAAACACGTAAAAAGTTCCGTGTTTATCGGAGAGAACGAGTATGGACATCCTGAATTCGACACAATTAGAACAGATGTAGGTGAGGCCATATATCAATTGAAATATCAAAACAAACGTGAAAAGATACCTTTACTGGTTGATGCATTTATTGAAAACTTGAAATCAAAACTTAGTACAATAGGATTTATTGTTCCTATGCCACCTTCAAAACGAAGGAGATTTCAACCTTTAACAGAATTGGCCAGGGAAATTGCTAAGAAAATGGATGTTCCACTATGTGAAAATATATTAATCAAGAAAGTTGGGGCTTCTCAAATAAAAGATATAAAGTCTGTTGAAGAAAAGGACAAAGTATTAGCAACCGCATTTTCTATTAATGATGAATTAGACAATGAAGGTTGCTGGGATGTATTGTTAATTGATGATCTTTATGGTTCAGGAGCTTCACTGAATGCTGCGACCCAAACTCTTAAGACATATTCTAAAGTTAAGAATGTTTATATTGCGGTGTTTACTAGGAAAAGATAACCATGACAACTGTTTTCATATCTGGTTCAATGCGAATTAAGAACATTGATAAAAAAGTCAAAGATAGGATTGACAACATTATTGGTTCGGGATTTGATATTGTATTGGGAGATGCCAGCGGTGTTGATAGCTCAATTCAAGATTATTTACGCAAAGTATCCTATCGGAATATAATAATATTTTATAGTGGCGACTCACTTAGAAATAATTTGGGTCATTGGAAAACACATAAGACTTATTCGAAGTATAAACCGGGCACTCGCGTTTTTTTTACTGCAAAAGACATAGAGATGGCATCCATCGCTGATTATGGCTTAATGGTCTGGGACACAAAAAGTACAGGTACTTTATGTAATGCAATTGAAATGTTGGCTAATAGGAAAAAAACGGTAGTATTCATAAATAAGATTAAAGAATTTATCGAAATTTCTGATGTAAACGATTTTGAAAAATTGATTTCTTATATGTCAGAAAGTGCTCTTGTAAAGGCTGATAAAAAAATAGGGTTGAAGAAGAAGGTTGAGTTGCTTAAGTATAAGGAAAATAGCTTGTTTCCTGTTTAAAAAAGTTAATTTCCCCATATATAGAATGTCATATTGTTGGCAAATCATTTATTGTCCGTGTTAATAAGTAAAATCTGTGGCTAAACAACGCCTTCTATTTTTGCTCGTTTTTTGGTTTTGTATCCTCTTGTCTTATTGGAAACTCTGCTTTGCATTTTTTGCATATCCCAACCTCCCCTATCATTTCTTTAGTTGCTCCATATAAATCCTTGCCACATTGTGGGCATTTGATGCTCACTACATTCATTTCCTTCCATATAGCCAATATCGGAACTAATGTTAAAAAACCTGCAACTGTCATTATGGTTTTCTCTCCCTTTCCACCTGTCATATACATAGTAACGATAGCCAAGCCCATAACAAATAGAAGAACACCTATAGTTTTTATAAACTTCCACACAACTTTTTTGGGTTGAGTTAACAGTATAAAGAAAGCGTCCGTAAAAACGTATATGGATAGGACAATAATTATTCCTAAAAAGCCTATAACAAGTATAATCTTACCAATTGTTCCTGTAATAGCATCCATAATCTACTTCTCCCCAAAAACCTTTTACAGAAACTCCTCCTACAATTACAAAGCATTAAATGCCAGGTACCTTTTTTTATTTCTTTTCTATCGCTCTAAGGATTTCTTTCATGTCTGTTTTTACGCTGTTGCTAAGATTTTTAAGACAAAATTTAATTTGCCAAAGAAAATACAATGTTACAACAAACCAGAGAAACAAAGCGAAATACGTCACATCATTCATTTTTACCCTTTCCGTTTCTGTTATTACCAATCCTACCCGGACTTATACTTCAAAATGTCAGCTTCCGCATGGGTAAAGAAAACACACTTTACCCATCCACCTTGGGTGCAATTTATGCCCCAGGTAGCTACCAAACTTGTCCCCCATTTCTTTCACTCTACTTTTCGATTCTCTCATATTTGACCATATTCTCAATCACGGGCCAGTAAATAATATCTTTATATTCCGTCTTTTTTACTTTCCCTGTAGTCGGTTTAATTTTCCTTGCAAACTTTTTGTCTTTTTTTGCAGATGGTGGATATGCAGGGAGCATTCCTGGCATTCGTGGAAATCCCAACTTCGTCTTTTCCTCTGTGATGATTAGCTCACCATTATTGTCTTCAAAATCTTTTCCAATACTATAAAGCTTAAACTCATCCCCTATAATCCTATAAATCAAATTACCTTCACTGTAAGGATCTTTGGGGAGATTTTTCAAATATCCACTTGAAATAAGTTCTTCAAGAGTAGCAGGAAGTTTGCTGTTATCTGCCTGAAACCTTAGTATGGCTAGCACTGCAATCAAGGCTTCAGTTTGTGCATTTGAGTCTTGAAACGTGGAAAATATTCTGTGTAATGGAGGAGCAAGTATTTTCATAAAAAAGTTGCTTTCAACTATTTTATCTATTTCATCCAGTTGTTCCGTATATTGATGATGGATCTGCCATTGAGTTTTATCCCTAAGCTGGTCATAGAGTTCAAAAAGACGATCTATTTGGCGAATCACTTCATGTCGTGACGGTCCAACAAAAGCATTAATCCAGAGGAAATTATTGTCATTACACATACAACGAAATTGGTTCATAAGTCGAAAGGCGGGTCTATTAATACCTCTTTTCCAATCAAGAAAAATTCTTTGAACAGCATCATACATAAATATCTTTTCAGTTTCACTGCCCATAATATAACTATCATTATCAAGTATGGTTTGCAGGGAATCCTGAAAGTGTTTCAGCTCTTCAGTGCCAGGGCTTGAATGAGGCAAAATATATAGGGCTGTTTTTACAGCATCTTGTCTTATTCTTGTTCCCATAAACTGTTCAATTATAGATAAATTCTCACGACAGTAAAGTTGTCCAACACGATAGCAATCGATAATATCATCAATAGATGCTCTAAAATTATTTTTATATACATTGAGTTTAGCAGAGGAGATTAACAACCGAGATAAGTCTCCGGTAGTGCTGCGTTCGGGGCATAGTATTCCAGAAGCATAACCTTTTTCAGATTTCCTCTCGAACCAGCAATAAGGTTTTTGAATTGCCAATTTGATCTGATCTAATGCAGGTTTATTTGATACGATCCACTTTTCTAACAGGAGCAGTGAATTAGGGTCATTGCTGTTAAAAATCTGTGTAGCCTCTTCATTCCTCCTGATCGTGCTATTAAAATCACGTAACTTTGTTGACGGAATAATATATAACTCACATGCCTTTTGAATATGATCGGCGGCGTTCCGCTCAGGTGCAAACTCAGCGGGTTTTGTCAATTCGTTGTATCTTGCGACATAATCAATAGTAATTTTAGGGAGGGCAACTAATGTTACGATTATTTTGGCTAAAAGAATCCCTGCTAATATAAAAATGATGATCTTTAATCTATGTTTTTTCACTTTTATAACCTCAAAGAAATAGAGGACAGCCGGTTTTTCATTCCACCCCCATTCTACGCATTTTTTGGCGAAAAGGAAGATGTTTTTAGATTGTATATTGTATATTTTTTCTCTGCGCCTCCGCGGGATTCAATCTTTTAATCAGCGTCTAAAATATAAAATGCCCCGCCGCAGGCGGCTCCATTACTAAAAACTAAAAACTAAAAATTAAAAATTTTTAGTTTGCTTTCAAATGAAAAGTTGCCGACAGTCTTCTGCCGTTTGGCGTCATGAATGTTGCCTGGAGGATGAATGTATCGGTAGATTGGGGGATAAAGTCCAGCGGCAGTTTGAAATGGTATGCCCGCAGGAAGTCCCGCCAGTATTCGTTGTTTACCTCCGATTCCTCCAGGTCGATATCCGGCCAGGCGGCGATCCGTTTTCCCATCGGCTGGGAAGTTCGAGGTACGAAGTGGTAGAGTTCAAACCTGAACATTCCGGGCGATTTTATCCTTACGCCGTCGGAATCGATAAGGTCAATGAAAATATACAGCTCGGCGTTCTCCATATTTCTGGAGTCTGCAACAATCTCCGTAAGGCCGACAAACCGAATGTCCTGAACATAGTAGGCCTGCATCATCGCCTGATCGCTGAGTGAACAGATATTGATTTCCGAATCGTCAGGCTCACAGCCCCAGCAGAACATTATCACCAGCCCAGCCGATACCATTATGATTATAGTAGATATATTTTTCAAACCAAACTTCCTTAACTAAAATCGAAAATCTACAATATACAACTCGTGCCCTAGGTATCTACAATCATCAAAGGTCTTCATCCAGCATATGTCCGAACATTTTTTTCTTTGTTCTCAGGTAGTCGATATTATGTTCGCCGGCTGCAGCTCTTAGCGGTATCTGCTCGGAAATCTTAATACCGTAAACTTCCAGCCTGCTGATCTTTTTCGGATTATTCGTCAGTATCCTTACATTTTTCAGCCCGAGGTCGCGGCATATCTGGGCACCGATCCCGTAGTCCCGCTTGTCGGCCATGAATCCCAGCTCGATATTTGCCTGGACGGTGTCCAGTCCCTGTTCCTGCAGTTTATAGGCGTGCAGCTTATTTGCAAGTCCTATCCCCCGTCCTTCCTGCCGCAGGTAAACGAGGGCACCGATGCCAGCCTCTTCTATCATCTGCATCGCGGTTATCAACTGGTATCCGCATTCACACCTCTGCGAATGGAAAAGGTCGCCCGTCATGCATTCGGAATGCACTCTTATCAATACAGGTTCGTTATGCTGGATCGGTTCGCCGTCTTCATCGAGGTCACCTACGCCGCCTTTGCAGAGTGCCAGGTGAGGCTCAGCCGAGCCGGGGCTCTGGTATCCGATAAGCTTGAAATCACCGTAATCGGTAGGCAGCGAAATCAACTGGATCCGTTTTATCTGGCTTTCCTTCTGCAGACGGTGTTCGACGAGTTTTGCGATGGAGGTGATTTTGAGTTCATGTTTTTTGCAGTATTTGGTAAGCTGCGGCAGCCGGGCCATCGAGCCGTCATCGTTTATTATTTCACAGATCACCCCCGCCGGTTTGAGACCAGCCAATCTTACCAGGTCGACGGCTCCCTCGGTTTGGCCTGCTCTTACCAGCACTCCGCCATCCCGTGCCCTCAGCGGGAAGATATGTCCGGGGCGTGCGAGGTCGGCGGGCCTGGTTTCATCGGCTGCGGCGAGGCGTATCGTATGAGCGCGGTCGGCGGTGCTTATGCCGGTGGTGATCCCTTTGCGTGCATCAATGCTGACGGTAAAGGCTGTCCCGAGTTGTGCAGTGTTTTCGGGCGACTGGGCGTGCAGTGCCAGAGAATCACACTTTTCCTCGGTCAGCGGCATGCAGATGAGTCCCCTGCCGTGAGTTGCCATGAAATTGATGGTCTCCGGCGTAATCATCTCTGCAGCGGCGACGAGGTCGCCTTCGTTTTCACGGTCCTCATCATCGACAAGAACAATCATCCTGCCGGCTTTGAGATCCTCAAGTACTTCAGTTATTGTGTTAAGTTTAGTCATTTTCCCTTTTATCATCGCCTGCGACTGAATTCTGCTCCGAGTTATTCGCATGATTTTCGAACTGCTCAATATACCTCGTTCCGAGTCGTATGTAAATAAGAGTTGTTAAAATTGCCGCTGTTGCCGCGGACCACCACAGGAACGACATGAAATAAATCCATATATTCGTCAGGCCAGTAAGCTCCGGCGCAATAAGTATCGCTGTTACCATAGAGAGCTGCAGGAATGTTCCGACTTTTCCGATGAACAGCGGTTCGATATGAATTTGTGATGTCAGGAAGTAGATGATGATAAATCCCAGCAGGAGCAGCATATCTTTTCCGATTATCAGTACCACCACAGGTTTTGGCAGCAGAAAACCGTTGACCGCGGTTTTTTCTGTTGCAAGCAGCAGGCACGCACATGTAATCAGGAGCTTGTCGGCCATCGGATCGAGAAATGAGCCCAGCTTTGTAACCTGTTTTTTTACCCTTGCTATGTATCCATCTATGACATCGCTTGCGCACATGGCCAAAAAGATTATCAGTGCGATATAACGCACGAGCGTGCTGTGCTGGAGTTCGTTTGCCTTCAGCATGCAGATAACGAATGGTATTATCAGCAGAATTCTTACTATTGTAATCTGGTTCGCACGGTTTAGCGTCATTTAACTTCCCCGGTATATGTTTGCTATTGATGTTAAATCGTTTTTCCGCCGTCGATTGTAATAACCTGTCCGTTGATATAATCGTTTTGCAGCAGGAACATTACTGCAGAGGTAATCTCCTGCGGATTACCGAATCTTCCGGCGGGTATTTGTCTCAACTGGCGTTTTTCCTGTTCGCTGTCAAGGCCGGCCGGGGGGGTTATGATTCCCGGGGCCACGGCATTTACTAATATTCGCGGAGCAAGCTCGGCGGCAAGTGATTTCGTTGCTGCAATTATGCCGGCCTTTGACGCACAATAAATGCTGTAGCCGGGCCATGGCGAGATACCTCCGATGTCGGTTATGTTTATTATCTTGGCCGCGGGGTTTGGAGAATCTGAGAAATACTCGGTAACCAACTCAGCGAATATCCTGCTCAGCATAATAGGGCCGGTCAGGTTGGTATCGAGCAGCAGGGCGGCATTATCGAAAGTAACCTCGCTGAGAGGTTGCCGTGAAAAACAGCCAGCCGCATTTATCAGAATTCTCGGTTTGTCCAAATCCGCGGAATGGTCAAACAGTTCCTCTATCTGCTCAGGTTCTGCGATGTCGGCACAGATCGCGACGGCATCTGCGCCCAGTTCGATAATCTCGCCTGCGAGCTGCTCTGCGGCGGTGTGGTTTTTGTGATATCCGCATACGCAGTTGCAGCCTGCCCGGGCCAGCGACAGGGCGATATCCCTGCCGAGAGAGCCGGTTGAGCCGGTAATTACCGCGGTTATACCCCTAATTTCCATGCGGTATATGGTAATCTATAAAATTGTCTTTGGCAAGAGGTAGTTTTGGGGGTTCATAAAAGAAGATTAAAGATCAAAATGTAAAATGCAAAACTGAGGAGGCCGACTTCGTCGGCGGAATTTAATAAAAAGATCATTAAACGCTGTACCTAAGGCATAAAATTACGCTGGTTACGCGGATTTATAACTACTTTTGCCACAGAGGGCACTGAGGGCACAGAGTTGTGACTGGTAAAACCAATTGCCTCGCTTCACCTCGGTTGCTGCGCATCGATATTCTTGGGAGAACAGTGTTTAAGCTCCTCTCGCTTTAGCTACTGACCTCTTTTCTTAATCTTTGTTTATATCGGTTGTTTCCATTCCTCGTGGTTTTTTAAAATTTCTTGCACAGATTTAAGATAATCCAACTGTGCGATTGTTTTTAGATTGTTGACCTCGCTCCCATAATTTTTGTCAATTCCATGCATTATCTCGTGCCGGTTAAGAACATTGTACCCTGGGATACTACAGCGTTTCTTTCCCATTTGACCCTGATTCAGCATAAGTGCTGAACCGCAGCGCAAAGGTCCCAAAAAGGCGCCATAAATGCTGGTTAGAGGGATAGAACCTATTTTGGTTTGCAACGCTTTTTTTGTTTTTGGAATTCTTTTTTCACATGAAAACAGGTATACCTCAAGCATACCATAGCAAACACCATCAGCTTGTGCCAACAAGACCGGGATACTTAAATCATACTCCTTGCGCTTATGAGCCTTAAACGCGGACCGGAAAAGGTGCGCCCGCTCAGGAAAAGCTATTGTCAAACTGGAGAGTACCTCATCTAATCGCGTTGTATAGAATTTAACCAGCAACCGGTCAACTTGCTCATCATCGTTGGATTCAATTAATTTTGTTAGATGATCCGCTGCCGGTATCGAAATCTCCAATGGCAAGAACCAACCTTTTTCAGCGAGCTTTCCAAGTAGGCTTTCTGTTTTATCAGGAAGTTCGCGAAGGCATTCAGCCACGGGTGCCATTACTTCGGAAATCTTCTGCATAAGCTCTTTTACGGGGGCCGTAACTTGAGAGATTTTCCTCGTATGTTCTGCCATTGCTTCAGAAATTTTTCGCATATGCTCCGTTGTTGGTCTCTTTGCTTCCTGAATTCTTTGATTCAATTGCTTGATGCTCTCCTGAACTTTCCGGTATTCCTCATTGAACCCGGAAAAGTCAGGGATTTTAAATTCGAAAGACTTCATAAGAAAAGCTCCTTGTA
>SDBT01000748.1_pt1 | contig 53202 bp, 52 predicted proteins | sample 2277101 | NCBI WGS metagenome assembly SDBT01 (sample SAMN10404973, study PRJNA504765) | marine sediment metagenome | isolation source: marine sediment core GS10_PC15, 103 cmbsf | place: Arctic Ocean: Southern Knipovich Ridge | collected 2010
TCCCCGTACCGCAACCTAACTCCACCACAGTTTTACCGATAATATCATCGTAAACGTACGCTGCCAGATAGAGTGTCTCTGCTGCCACGTTTGAGGGCGTGGTGTACTGCTCAAGGTAAGCGTTGGGTAGCGGATGGGCTTCAATCTCTGACAGCACTCGTTCTAGGTCGCGTTTCCGAACCAGCCTCTTCTGACCAGGTCTTCCCATTTCATTTCTCCCAGCATAACAAGTGTTTCGTTAAGAGATAAAAGAGGTTTACGAAAAATTGGTGCATCATCCAAGGAAAGGCGAGGGCAAGCAGTATTTACAAACGCGTCTATTCCGGGAAACTGCATGAGGGCACTGGGCGTAACTTCTCTGAGGGCAAGTAATGTAGCATTTAGTCCACTGTGTTCAAGTTTTTCTTTGATATTAATCGCTTCCCTCAGCCGCATCTGTCCACTTTTCAAGCTTATCAAGATGCCAAAACTCTTTGCTTCCTTTGCTTCAGATATGTTACCCCAACGTTGCATGATGACCCTCCTAACTTGATCGTGGATAGGATACGCTATTTTTTCGTAAGGATCAGCAATTATCGTGGGCTTTTCCGTGGCTAAAGCTACACCAATGGCGTGAAATCTGCCGCCGCCAACAAAAAGAAATGCCTCAACAGTTTCCGAAACAGATTGGGCGTTGCTAAAATCACATCCGAGCACCTGCCCAGAATATTTAACTCTGCCAGCATCACCCACCAAAACGGTTTTTCCAGCAGCCTCAAGCAGGTTTTTTGCTTCGTCTAGTTGGTGGACATGCTGAATCGTTGTGACCAAACCGATTTTGCTCCAAGATTCAAGATAAGGCAAGGCATTTGCTACGGCTTCCTTGATGCTGATTTTCGCCCTCACCTCAACATAAACAGTTGGCACATCAGTACTCATGGTCATGGGGGTGTGCCCGTAATGAATTATGAGGTCCGCACCCAGAATTTTGGCTTCAGAAACAGCTATGTCACAGGCGCCGTAACATGGATCAGATGAGACAATTGGTAGAGCCCCGGCTTCCTCAACAACTGCGGCTAGGCGAGGAGCCTCGGGTTTTAATCCTTCCGGAAGCTGCAAGAACACGATTTTAGGCTTTCGTTTCTTTATTTCTTCTTTCAGTCTCTTCTCTTCAAGATCGAAGGACATTGTTTTCATCTACAGTTTACTATTGGATCAGGATAAGGGTGGCTCCAGCAAGCCAGAGCATCCGTACTCACGATCCATCATTGAAAATATTTAATCTTCATACCGCTGATGCAAATTTCTTGATCAAGTACTTGGAATTATCCTCAGTTATACATAGTTCCTTAGCTATTTTGACGGAGTCTTTGTTGTTTCTCTTAATAAATTCGATCAGTTCAGTCTCTATCTCTTTTACTGAGAGCAAAGTTTCAACAACTTTGTCAGGATTGACACCAATCGAATCAAGATGCATCGTCAAGAACTTTAGAAAATCTCTTCCAAGATCACTTGGTGCCTGACCACAGATGCCCACAGTTCTTGCTGGAGTCATGGAATGAGCTCCTTCACATAGCATTTCGATGGCTTTGGTCACTGCAGGGTTAGATTCGTCGAATTCCCAGGCGATTTTTTCGCTGTCACGATCTATTCCGAGGATTAGCTGCGTAAGGTCGTTACTTCCTATGCTGAAACCGTCACAGTATTCAGAAAATATTTTTGGAATGATACAGATGCTTGGAACTTCAGCCATGAAGATGATGACGGGTATCTTTAGTCCCTTTTTCTGAAAAGCTTTTTTGATTAGTTCAGTCACTTTTTCTGCTTCAACAGTTGTCCTGATGAAGGGTACCATTGGAATTGCGTTTGTCAAACCTAGATTGTGTACTTCTGTAAAAGCTTCAAGTTCTAACGCATACGCCTCACAGAAGAACTCGTCAATGTATCTTGAAGCCCCTCTGAAGCCGAGCATAGGATTGCTTTCTTGGAACTCAAGTTCGACCTTATTAACCTCGATTGCTGTTGAATCACAGACAGGACATTTTTTCTGTGGTTTCAAAGATATGCTTTTGCCACACTTGCAGCTTATGTCATAATATATTGCTCCCGGAAGAGAGGCATACTCGTTTGTTTTGAAATCAGAGAATCTCACAATAATCTTGCGAGGCTTGAATGCACCAGCGATTATCGATACACCAGTCTTTAGCCTTTTGACATATTCATCAGTTAAAGACGTGACGAACGGGTATTTTTTCTTAACGTCATCAGCCCACCTTTCAGGACCAAGCTGGTCAGCCCTCAAAGCAAACACAGGATGCAATTCTGCGCTTGATACGATGAATTCGATTCGAACAAGAGAACTGCCCTGAGAGGGAAGTTGACTCACATGCAAAGCCTCAGCGGGACTGCCAATATTCACCATGATCTTTGTTATGGTTTCTGGAATTTCCTTTAGCTCGACTTCTTGTACCTCAAAAGGTATCTCGCCCCTGAAGATATTCGCTACACCAGATGAACAGTCGAGGGTGATCATGGTTCCGTCTTCTAGGCTAAGGGCATCAACAACACCAACAGCACATGGAATCCCTCGTTCTCTAGAAACTATAGCAGCATGAGATGTTCGGCTACCTCTTTCACAAATTATCGCAGAAACTTTCTCGAGACTCATAACAACTTCCCAATCGGGCGTCGTCATGGAGGTAACAAGCATCGGCGTTATGCCCTTCTTGTTAAATTCTGCAATCTCCTTCACAGCTTCCTCAGGAGTCCCTGCTTTAGCAACAGAACCTGACGCAATCTTTGTTCCAACAGGTATACCAACAAAAATTGGAGCCGCTTTTGGCGTCTCTTTAAGCTTGAACAGAGTCAACACTGTTCGGGTGGCGTGAACAGTTTCGGGTCGCGCCTGCGTTATGAAAACTTTACCATTTTCGACTGCATATTCTACGTCCATTGGTTTTTTGTAATACTTTTCTATAGTTGTAACGAAATTAGCAACCTGATTTGCCTCATCAAAAGTGATTACTCGCGGATCATGTAAACCAACAGGAACTTCACGATTCTCTTTAGTTTTCTCGTCATAAACAAGCATTTCTTTTTGAGGATCTTTGGGCGGAATGGTTCCGAGAAGTTTAACTTCTGGTTCTTTAACAAAACCCGTCCAAGAGGCACTTTCTTTTCCTTGTACTATCATTTCTCCTAAGCCATAAACTGCTTGAATTACGCCTACATTGCGGTTGCCGGTATTGGGGTCTATGGAGAAAGCAACTCCAGCCTTTTCGGAATCAACCATGGTTTGGATGACAACAGAGATTAAACCTTGTTTAAGCAGTTCAGCCTCTGACATGTCTAGAATCTTTTTCTTACGTAAATCTTGTCTGTAGTCTACAACTCTCCAGCCGAAGGCAGAAGCGATACATTTCAAAACATACTTAATCACACTGGAAGATTCTAAGTGAATATTGAGATACGTTTCAAATTGCCCAGCAAAAGCGGCAGTAGCCATGTCCTCGGTAATTCCGGAACTTCTGACGGCAACCCTATTCCGTCTAACCCGTGCCTTAAGCATCTCGATTTTTTTCTCTAATAATGCAATGAGCTTTGGTTGTGTCTTTATGTTTTCGATAAAGGTTATTAGTTCCTCCGCAATCTTTCTAGCTTCGTCCTCATCGTCTTTAGCTAATGCATTATCCAACTTTGTTACTAAGCCGACAATTATCGAATCGTGGAGTAGCAACTTAGTGAATTCTGTAGTGACCATTACAGCATATGGAACGTTATCCTTTCCCAATAGACGGAACAGTTTAGCTAAATTAGCACCCTTTCCGCCTGTAAATCGTCCATCAGCAGCGATGTCTTCCTCAATATTAACAATCAAATTCTCAGAAACCAAATTCAAACACCATAATATCCATTAATTGATTTATGAACATCAAACAAAGTAAGGAGCAACTCGTTCTTGCAAGTCCCGCCCTCATGGGTAGACCCCTGCAAAGCTATTCCCTCAGTTAATCTCCAAGTTTCTTGATTACTACACGACAGGGTGTAGGGAATTTGGCGCTTCCACGTTTTAGCGCCAGAGTTGCAAGTTCAAGACCATCCTCGTTTACGTTAGCTAATATAAGTGATTGCCCTATTTTCACGCGGGCTGCGAGTCCTACGGCTTTTCCAAAGGCATTTCTCATTCCGTCTTGAAGTCGATCCGCGTGGGCTCCAAAAATCATTTTGTTTTCTCGGAGCACAACATGAGGATAAGGTAAAATCTTCAAATGATAATTGTTTCCCAGTTTTTCTGAGAGAATCCTATTGGAGGCTATGCGTGCAGCTTCCAAGGCGTTGTGTCTAATCTGAACTTGCTTCTCAGCGACCAAACGGACTTGATATTTGTAGCTGCCTGACGGGTTGCCCATAGTAAATTTCACTATTTTTGACACAGGAGAGCCGCGGATATACTTTTTCCGGGTATAGGCCTGACCCTTTACCTCCCGATAGTTATGAGCCTTCATTGTCTATTCCTCACATGCTCTGCCTATCATAGTTAAACAGATATTATAAAAACTATTCTGTGTAGGAAATATTGATTCGCAAAGAATCATGAAAAGCGGCAATTTCTACGGATTTCCTTTATGGTTAGTAAATAATAACATCCATTGAGAAGACTACTGTCGAAGGCATATATCATGTTATATTTTTTAACCGTTTCAATTAGCATGGATTTGCCAAGAACATCAAATCATCATTTACTGTCCATTGACAAAACAATATCCACAGGTCATATTCTTTCGGATACAAATCAGGTCTAAAGCTTTCGTATAAGATCATTCGTTAAGATTCCAAAGTCTTCTGGTGCCAATTCCCGCACCCTCTTCGCGCTATAAACTATAGAATCAGCCAATTCCACCGCTTCTTTCCCGGTTATTTCACGTTCACGTAAGAAGGAAATCAAAGCGTTTCTTACCTTTTTGTTTCGCTGAGTAAAGAGGGCTCGAACAACTTCAAAAAACATTTCTTCACCGTCCACTTGGAAAGGTGGAGCCCTAGGCTTCAGACGTACCATCATGGAGTCCACATCTGGCGGGGGATAAAACATATTTCGAGGGACATAATCCAGAAGCTCCACATCTGCCCTGTAGTAGATAGTAACGGTTAGCCTTCCATAATCTTTGCTTCCCACCGAAGCCGCTAACCTCTCCGCAAATTCTTTCTGTAGAATCAGAACTGCCCACTTAAATTTTCTTTCTAGAAGTCGAAAGAGAAGCGGAGATGAAATGGAGTAGGGAGGAGCTGAAACAACCTTGTTGAATGGGGGAATAGAGACCTTGAGGATGTCGCCTTCTATTAAATCCACGTTCCGTAGGCTGTGAAGTTGCTTCCTCAAAAAATTCACAAGCCGTGGGTCAACCTCGACTGCAATGACTTTTTTGCATTCTCTAGAAAGAAGTTGTGTCAGAAAACCAAATCCTGCTCCAACTTCTAAGACAACATCATCCTTAGTTAAAGAAGCAAAGGATACTAATCGTTGTAAGATGTCCGAGTTCACTGTAAAGTTTTGTCCCAAGCGTTTTTTTGGGAAAAATCCGTAAAGGCGAAAGAGATGCTTCGCCTGTCGAAGAAGATTATTTATTTCCACTAGGGCGCTCTCGTAAACAGTCTATATTTGCTCTCGACAGCCAGTTCCTCCAAAATTCTCCGTGTAATGAGCTTGGAAGGGTTAGGCATGTTGACGCGATTCTGTAAATCCTTCAGGTTCTGGAAGGGTTTCCTATCTCTTTCATCAATAATTTGCCACATGTATTTCTTCCCAATTCCGGGAATCAGTTCTAGGCCATGCATTCTAGGCGTTATAGCTTGTGCTGTGTTGAAGAAGTTAATGAACCCCTTTTCTCGATTAATCACTATCTTCTCTACTGTTCCAGAAAGTTCCATCTTAGCGTTGGATGTTAAATCGTCATAGTTTATCCGCCCAATGATATAGGTTATTTTTCTCCTAGAAACTTTTCCAACGTATACTCTGTCAGAGGTCTTGAGGACAACACCGTCTCTAGCGATTGCCTCAAGGAAAGTGAAGTATTCCTCGCCGACTACCTGAATCAGTGCCCCCGCTCTGTACCCTGGTCGAGTCCCCAGCCGTCCATGAGGAAGATAATCCAGAACATAAGCGTATTCTTCATATCTCTTCTCGTTCCTTTCCACTCTTTCCCCGCCCCCGAAATGGTAACAACTAGTTTAGGTGGTATATAATTAGAAAGTCCTTTATTCCTTTTTTCTATACTTGTTCAAAAAAGCCAATATTTTTTCTAGTTTAGAGGATTCGATTATCCTGCGACCACCAGCTAAAAACACTTTGATTTCGTGGATGTTTTCAGGCATAGCATTTATTATTTGCACAGCCTCTTCTTCTTTCACTTCAAATTCTTCAACAAGCTTGTTCACAAGAGTGTCCACTTTATCCGAATCAACTTTTGTGAATTTTGTCGCATAATCGAGGGATCGTCTCTGGAACTGGTCCAGTCGTTCCTCACCTATGGCTTCCAAGGCTTCTTTTACTTGAGGAACTGTGATGGTGCGTTCCTTTAGAACATTTCGTGCCATGTTCTAGGTCTCCTTATGGGGGGTAATGTGTTCTGGGCGAACGATTATTTCTTTGATTGCGTTTCCTTGGGATACGTTAATGACGTAACTTCTCCCTCTCTTCTCAGAGATAACACCGATTCTGCCGTGAAATCTTCTATGAGGCATCCCTTTATGCATACTAGGGTCTAGTTTAATCACAACCTTTTCATCAGGCTCATAATTATGTAGCAATTTGCTGAGTCCTGTCTTTCCCCGTTCTCTAGGTTTCCTTTTTAGGAGGTAACGGGTTTTTCTACGATATCCTTTCGCTTTTCTTCCCAACTTAAGATTCCTCCATGATGACCTTCAAAACGTCTAACTCGAGAGGCTTAGCTTCAACGTTGATAATCGAGGCTACACTAGGGACTGTTCGCCCTTCATCGCCGCTTACCAACTCTTTAATATAAAGCCCTCCTTGACAACGTATCTTCATTTCTGCACGATTAGGCGCCAACCTCTTTATATGCGCCTCATATATGTACCTTTCTCGAACTAGGTCCGCTCTTCGATGCAAAACACGTAAGGGTGTTTGTTGATGAATGACAGCCTTCGACAATTTTTTAGTTACAGCCTCCAACTCTTCATCAGAAACAGCTCGGTCAAAGTCAATAAAAACTTTGTAAACTTTCGTTGATCCCTCTGCTTTCTTCAATTGTCTAACATCACCTTTGCTCGCCGAACGAAGATTCAAAACCTCGACTTTGCCCCGAGCTTGCTCATTGATGACCTCGGTCAGACTCTGCAAGTCTATGAATCTCCTTTGAGGTCGTTTAACTTCCATAATAAATGGCCTTCCGGTTCCCAGCATCCGAGCATCCACATCTTCTCGCCCAGCAGCATGAAACGCCACAGCGTCTCCCCCAGTTTTCTCCAAAAGAGGCCCTGCAATGATCTCCTCGACAGACTCTGAATACATCTTTCCGGTCCCGTTACACTTCGGGCATCCCTCCCCTCTACAACGTCTACAGAACCACTTTGATTGGGGAATATCGCGAACAAGTTTTTTGTATGCCCCCCGGATATAGAGGGGATTAGATTGAAGAATAATCTCTCCAGTGAATGGTCTAACGAGAACCACCACGTCAGGCTTTTTGTATTCAGCCAGCTTACTTGTAGCCACGGCGATCTTTTTCCCGATATCTCGACTGAATTCGTTCCGCATGCTTTCGCCATATCCTACCTCAAAGCGGGCCTTAAACTCGTCTTCCCTCTCTTCAACTACGGTCGGCAGTTCTATACCAACGAGGAAAGTAGTATACTCGTAGGCTTGAAGCGTCTCCAAGGCGTTTTCTACCAGCGTATCCACGCTTTTGAAGAGCCCCTGACAGAGGAAACATTCCTTCGTTTTTCTAGGCCTCTTTCTCATCTTCCTAAGTATCTCAGCCGCCATCTCGAAAGCTCCGTTCGCAGCGAGGATTCTGAGATTTGAGAATCCTACTTTCTTGCCGGAAAGCGCTAACTGATGATTTTTCATTGTCAAGAGGAGCTTCAGAGTTTCGCCCCGATTTTGATCATCAAGTCCATAGCCAAGGAGAGCAAATTGTCTCCCTAAACAGTGGTCACATATCGGATGCGCTTCAAGCATTTCTTGCGCCTTTTTGAGTAGTTCCACGAAAATTCCTCGTTATTTAAGTAATGAATTTCAATATCTGATTTCGGATTTCTTTCTCAGGCTGTGGGAAACCCTTTTCCGAAGAAGGGCATCCGCTTTCTTCTAAAGGTTTTCATCATTTTTTTCATGTTGTTATACTGGGTTAGTAGTTCCTTCACTTCTTTTTCGGTGGTGCCTGAGCCGCGGGCAACTCGGCGGATTCTGGATGATGAAAGAATCTTTGGTTTCTCCCTTTCTTTTGGTGTCATAGACTGGATTATCACACGCCATCTTTTGAGGGCATCTTCAGCCATGTTCATCTGTTCGTCAGGAATGTTGTAGCTCATTCCTGGAATCATCTTTAGGAGGTGCTTTAAGGGCCCAACTTTCTTCATAGACTCAAACTGTTCATACATGTCCGTGAGAGTGAATTTTCCGCTCATAAAGGCGCGAACTTTTTTCTCAGGCACCTTCACCTCTGCATCACGCACTTTATCAACGAGGCTCTGAAGGTCACCCATACCCAACAATCTGCCTACAAATCGGGATGGAATAAAGGGTTCAATGTCGCCAAGCTTCTCACCCGAACTGATGAACTTTATAGGTGCTCCGATGGCAGCCACCGCCGAGAGGGCGCCTCCTCCCCTAGCAGAGCCATCAAGTTTCGACACCAAAATAGATCCGATTGGCGTGGCTTCGTGAAGCGCTTTAGCTTGTATTGCTGCTTGTTGACCAATGGTTCCGTCTATTACCAAAATCGCTTCGTCGGGCTTTATTGCCTTCTCCAGCCGCTTCATCTCATCAATCAAGTCCTTCTCTTCTTTGTGACGACCAGCAGTGTCAATAATTACAAGGTCATAATCCTTGAATTGTTTTAAACCTCTCAAGGCGATCTTTTCAGCTTTCTTTTCTTTTGGTTCACCATATATGGGAATGTTTGCTCTGCTTGCCAGCTGATTCAGTTGGTCGTAGGCTCCAGGTCTGTAAGTGTCCGTGCAAACTAGGGCAGTTTTTAAGCCTCTTTTTTGGAAGTATTTCGCCAATTTTCCAGATGCAGTGGTTTTTCCTGAACCTTGGATTCCCACAAGCATCAGAACCTTCCTTTTCCCGGGTTCTATCTTCAACGAAGCAGATTTTTCACCCAGAAAGCGCGTTAACTCCTCATAAACCACTTTTATTATGTGTTCTCTTCTAGAAACACCCGGAGGAACCTTCTCTTTCAGTGCCCGTTCCTCGATTCGTTTAGAAACTTCGAGAACCATCTTAACATTAACGTCGGCTTGGAGTAGCGCTCGCTGGATGTCGCGGACAAGTTCCTTTACTGTTTTCTCGTCCATAACGGGTGCTCTGAAAACCTTCTTTAGAGCATTGTTTAGTGAGGAGCCGAGACGATCCAGAACCATGATTTTCTCCCACTTAAAAATAGATTCTCCAGTTATAGGTATTTAGTTTGTAGCATAATTCTTTTCTCCTAGTTAAGGATATTTAACTAGGGGAATGCGCTTTCAGAATCGGTTAAAATTGTGGAGAAGAAACCTATACCCTCTGAGGCTACGATGATAATTGGACTCCCTGATGTGGGGCTCGTAGGTCTCATAGCAACATCCTACTTGATATCTGAACTTAACTTGGAAGAGATAGCACATATGGACTCAGACCTGCTTCCTCCTGTTGTCGTCTTACATAAGGGGTTGTCTCATGCGCCTCTACGAATATATGGAAACAAAAATCTTATTGCTGTGATTTCAGAGTTGGCGGTTGCAGCACCGGCTATATACACGATAATGAGGGAAATTGTGGATTGGGGAGAAGCCAAGAAAGTTAAAAGAATAGTGTCCATGGGAGGAATCCCCATAGAAAATAGGCAATCAATTAAGGAACCTGAAGTTTTTGGCGCAGCGTCCAACCAAGAATTGCTTGACACTTTGAGCAAAAGCGGATTGAACATTATGAATGAAGGCTACATAGTTGGTCCCCAAGCCCTTAGCATGCGATATAGCGCCAATAAGAAAATGTCAGCCATAGCAATCTTAGCCCAATCTTTCTATAATTATCCTGACCCACAGGCGGCTGCTATGGTACTGAAGGAGCTCTCAAAGATTTCAGACGTCAAGGTGGACAGCTCCAAACTTCTTGAGAAAGGGGAGGAAATCCGATTGAAAGCTAGAGATCTGATGAAACGCACTCAGCAAGAAATGAATCGTATGCAAAAGTCTCAGGAGTATGATCTCCCATTATACGTTTAGGGGAAAGGTTGATGTCTGAGAAAAGAAAAAAACGTTCAAATTTGGATATACTCGACAAATATCTAGAAGAGCTTAAGACATTGACAGACAAAATTATGGGATCCTCCTTCCCTGAGGGTCCCAGTTGGAATACGGAAACTTGCTGTCTCCACGCTCTATCTAACGTTTTCATAACTCCCAGAGAAGTTGTTGTCACAGCGGACCTTCCAAATATTGAACCTAAAACAGTAAAGGTTGAGATGGTGGATGAAAACCTCATCGAGATTACAGCTAAAATGAAGAAAAAAGTGAGGTTCGCCGATTTGGGCATATATCATAGCAGGGGGAATTTTCTTTCCTACGTTGCCAAGGTCGTGTAGATGTAGCGGTTGATGCAGAAAAAATGAAAATCTCCTGTGAAGAAGGCATCCTAGAGGTACGATTCCCAAGAAAGAATAGACATGCACTCAAAAGCGAATAACCAAATGAAGCCTCAAAACAGGTTTTTAGATTCGTCACAAATCCGACGGCTCTTCTTGCATCATCGGCCTCGTATAAAGTCTATCTTAATTGCTAATGAGTCTTTCTGAGTTCTTCCAAGGCTGAAGCAACAATCAAAGGGAAGGCTATTGTAGCGTCACAGATGACGGTTACCTCTTTTGCTTCAGGCTTAACTTTTCCCCAGCTAATTGCTTCTTTCAAAGTAGCTCCGCTTAGACCTCCGGGTTCTGGACGATCCATTGTGATTTGGATTGCACGATCGACGCCTTCTCTGAAAGTGTTGGCGAATAAGGCAAAGTGTTTGGGCCAGCCTCCGCCTAAAATTATTATTCCTACTTTTTTGGCTTCGTAAACAATGTCCACAATCGTGTGCGTGTCAAGGAGCGGGTCTATCCTCAATTTTTTGTCTTGCCCGTACATCCACATGTGGAACCCCACTATGGAATCGACTAAGCCGGGGCTTATTACTGGAACTCCTTTCTTTGCTGCGGTGGCGAGGATTGAGTTGGGATCAGAAATGTTTTTACCAATCTCGAAAAGAAGCTCGGTGGTGGATATACGTTCTCTCTTTTTTTCAGGTATGTTTTCGAGGGTTTCGTATATCCAGTTTTCTAAGCCCTTGAAGGCGTTCTGTTTAATGTAAATATCGCCTATTCGCCCAATATCTTTTGTCTTTAATTCTTCATCTTCAGCAAGAAAGGTGCCTATCCAGTGACGGTACCCAAGGGCTTCCACCATGTCGTGCACCATGTTAGCTCCGGTTGTCACGATTGCATTCACGTATTCTTGGTCTATCAAGTCTCTAATGATTTGCCTCATTCCCCCAGGAACCAGAGGACCTGCTAAGGTCAAAAACACGGTATAATCTCTGTCACTGAATATCTCCGTTACAATTTCGGCTGCCTTGCCAATGTTTCCGGCGCCAAGCACCCCACATTTGTTCATTTCAGAAACAAGGTCGCCTACTGTTAAGCCAGTATTCAGTTGCATATGTTTTACGAGCTTCAATTCTTCCCGCCACGGTTATAATTACTCTAACGAGTAAAGATTTTGCGATTAGCGTTTTAAAAAGGTAGTCACAGAGACCAATTTCAGGTCAGAAAAGAGGGGGTTAGCCTTTTGTTCGGGTTATTCTGGTTCTGCCCAGAATTTGCCAATATTCAACTTCAACGCCGGAAGCCAATTTAGATTTTAAGGATTCATCCTCTGGGTAAGGCGCTTCAGTCATCTCGTAAGTTTCCAAGTCCATCAACTGAACAGCCGCTGGCAACAAGGCGATAATTTGCCCAGTTTTTTTCTCTATTAGAGGAACGTCAACACGAGCACTAACAGGCTTCACGAGGGTTCTTTTCGCTTCATCAAAAACGCCTATGGCGACGATACGAGCCTTTGCGGAGCCGTGTTTTCCAGGTTTTGATTTGGTATAATTCACTATTTTGCATGGCTCATCATTGATGAGTATATAACTGCCGACTTTTAGATTGCCCAAATCCACAGGTTTGCTCATGTTGTCCAGTTCTCCTGATAGAAGAATTTCACGCATTTCTTGGTTAATAATCTATCGCCTAAAATACACACATTACAATAAGAGCAGTTAGTAACATAAAATAGCCAGTTTTACAGTTTTTTATATTGGATGTAAACCGAAGATGCAGTTTTATTGTTGGGACCCAGAAAAGATTAACGGTGGAGAGTCTAGTTATCATAAAGCTGAAGGTATTTCCGAACAGCATTTTCCATCTTCTGGAGGACAGAGTCTCTAAAGGTGAAAAACCTTGAAAGGAAAAGCAATAGTTCTGGACACCTCAGCGTTCATAGCAGGTTTTGACCCACTTACAGTCCCAGAGAAGCAATACACAGTCCCCGAAGTTAAGAATGAACTTAATGCAGGTTCCATGCCTTGGATGCGCTTCAACGCAGCCATAGAGAACGGGAAGATTACGATTATGAAGCCGAAAGATTCCTGTTTCCAAGAGATTCTAGAAGCATCCAAAAAGGTGGGGGACATGCGTTACCTCTCCGAAGCGGACTTGCAAGTTCTAGCCTTAGCGATGGAACTGAAAGGAAGAGGATTAAGCCCGTTAATTATCACGGACGATTATTCGATACAGAACGTGGCTAACAAAATTGATGTAGAGTTTACGTCGTTAATGACTTTTGGAATAAAGTTTCGTTTCAAATGGATTCTATATTGTCCCGCATGTTACCGCAAATACCCGTCAGATTACAAGTTCAAGTCCTGCGAAGTCTGCGGAACCGAACTTAAGAGGAAGCCAAAGAAAAAGTCGCGCTTATGAGCATTTTGGCAGAAGGTTTACCAGGTAAAATGGCGCCGGGGATGGGATTTGAACCCATGTGGCGCCAAGCACCACCGGTTGTCTTTTGACCCATATTTGAGTCATTTCGAGACCGGCACATTACCGCTCTGTCACCCCGGCAACCAAAGTTGTAGAGTTTGTTACCACTTAAAAGCGCTTTTGCTCAAAAAATTTCGCAAATCACACCAACAAAGATGTTACAGTTTCTGGAAAGCAGCAAACAAGACGGCGCTATGTGAAGGATGTATGAAGTTTTTCTTCTCTTTGTTCAAAGCAGATGTGTTTTAGCCAGTTTTTGTCGTCAGTAGTTGGATAATCTGTTCGGTAATGGGTTCCTCGGCTTTCTTTTCGGGTGTGCACAGCTTTTGTTATCAATTTAGCTACGGTCACCATGTTTTTTAATTCAAGAAACCGCGTGTTTACTCCGGTCCCACCAAAAGCATCCAATCTTCTGTTTAGATGCCCCAGTTTCCTAAGCATTAGACCCATTTTTTCTTTGGTGCGGATTATTCCAACATAATCCCACATTGCAGTTCTCAATTCTGCTTTGATATAGTTCAATTCTTGAGTTTCTATGTTAGTGAATGCTGTTTCTTTTTGTTGCGGCGGGGCTTCAATTTCGTTCTTCAGATAGTTTTTTGCTTTTTGTGCTCCTAGAGAAGAGAAAACTACAGACTCTAACAACGAGTTACTCGCCAACCTGTTAGCTCCGTGTACTCCAGTGCAGGTACATTCGCCAAAAGCTAAAAGATTAGCCACGGTAGTCTCCCCATACTCGTTTGTTTTAATGCCCCCGCAGATATAGTGTGCAGCTGGAGACACCGGAATTAGGTCCGTTGTAATATCTACGTCATACTTCAAACATTCTTGGTGAATCATTGGAAAACGATCTAAAAGGAAGTTTTTGCCTTTGTGCCGAATATCCAAGTAGACAAGTCCGTTCTTGAGTTCATTAAATATGGTTCTGGAGATAATGTCTCGAGGAGCAAGCTCGCCCCTACTGTCGTAATCCAACATGAAACGTTCCCCCTGTGCATTCACAAGAATTGCTCCTTCACCACGAAGAGCCTCAGATATCAAAAAGTGCGGGGCAGCAAGTTTGTTCAAGGTAGTAGGATGAAATTGCACAAATTCCATATCTTCAATTTTAGCACCGGCTCGAAGGGCCATGGCAATTCCGTCGCCAGTAGCAATTTCTGGGTTTGTTGTATTCTGATAAATGTAGCCGATACCGCCGGTGGCTAGTATGGTTACCCTCGCAAAAATGTCACACATCTTTCTGTTTTTTATATCAAGTATTCTTGCGCCAATGCATCCTGTGTTTTTTAGGATAAGGTCTATGGCAAAGCAATCCTCAAAAACTTCGATGTTTTTGCTTTCGCGGATGCTTTCAGTCATTGCCTGCTCTATTTCTCTTCCAGTAGAATCCCCAGAATGCAGCACTCGAGCCATACTGTGCCCACCTTCGGTAGTCAAATGAAGTTCATCGTTCTCTTTGTCAAATTTTACTCCAAAAGAAAGCAAGTTCCGAATGGCTTCTGGTCCTTTTTCAGCAAGAATTTTCACTATCCGTTTGTTGGATAAGCCAGAACCAACATTCAACGTGTCCTTGATATGTAACTGAACGGAGTCGTCTTTTCTGGTTACTGTTGCTATTCCGCCTTGGGCGAGGTTCGTGTTTGATTCCATGATTTCTTTTTTTGTTACAATTATTACTCGTCCATAGTTGGCGACCTTAAGGGCGAAATTCAATCCGGCTATGCCGCTTCCAACAACTAAGAAATCCGTGTTCAAATCGTCAGCTCCAAGTTCATGTCTAAAACAGGTGCAGAGTGAGTTAGATATCCTAAAGATACAACGTCAATTCCAGTTTTGGCATATTCCCGTATGCTTTCTGGGGTTATATCGCCCGAGGCTTCCAAAAGCACAGAATCATAAAGGGCGTCTTTACGAAGAGTCTCAAGGGTCTGCTCGATTGCTGCAGGCTTCATATTGTCAAGCATTACAACGCAGGGCGGCTTCAGTCTCAAAGCTTTAAATTTTTTTGCGGCAATTACAGCCTCTTCGGTGGAGGTGACTTCAATTTCTATGAACCCAACAGTATCTGCAAAAGCTGAAGCTTTGGCTATTGCGATCTCAATGTAATCGTTTACGCTATTGCTCTTCAGGGTTTCAAGGTGGTTATCTTTGATTAGGATGGAATCCCAGAGCCCAAAACGGTGCGTTAAACCGCCTCCCAAGAAAACTGCTTTCTTGTCAAGATACCTCAAAAGTGTTTTTCTAGTTGCGGCTATTCTAGTGGTATAGCCGTTCAGCGAATCAATCAAACGCTTAGTTTCTGTGGCTACTCCTGACATTCTCTGCAGAACGTTTAAAATAATTCGCTCTGTTGCAAAGATATCTTTTTGTCCGCCTTGTATCTCCAGAATTGTTTCTCCATTCAAGACATCTTCGCCGTCTTTTGAATAAGCTTTTACGTCGAGGTGATGCTTCCGGAGAAACCAGCTTACTTCTTCGAGTCCCCCGATGATTCCTGGCGCTTTGGCTTTCAAGAATGCTGTTATGGGCTCGTTTTTTGTTAGAACTGCTTCGCTGGTTATATCTCCAGCTCCAACGTCATCATCGTATTCTTTAGCAAAAAAAGCGTCTAGCCAATTAAGATAATTCTTATTGTTTAGATTGAGTTCTTTCCCTTTCTGGTAGGCGGTTTCAACAAGTTTTTGCCGGTCCAAGACGTCAGTCCACATTTAACATTTTGTCCAGAGCCTTTTTAGCTCTGACCCTTATATTTTCTGGAACCGTGACTTTAAACTGCTCTTTCTCTAGAGCATCCAAAACAAGTGCCAAAGTAGTTTTCTTCATTTGAAGGCATGTTCCTCCAGGCGGTGCTTGGAAAAAGACTTTCTCTGGAAACTCAAGCTTCAGCCGCTCTATCACGCCAATCTCCGTGGCTATGATGAACGTTTTATCTGGACTCTGTTTCACGTAGTTGACCATACCAGTTGTGCTAAAAACCTCATCAGCCAAATCAACAACTTCGGGGACACATTCGGGGTGAACCAGAACTTTTGCAGCTAAATGCATAGCTTTTGCGCGGATAAGACCCTCAGGAGAAAATTTGGTGTGCACATAGCACCACCCGTTCCAAGGGATAATTTTCTTGTCAGTATGCCTCATAACGTAATGCGCTAAGTTGGAGTCGGGCACGAATATGACTTCGTCTTCCTCTAAAGAGTTGACCACTTTTACGGCGTTTGCGCTAGTGCAACAAATATCCGATTCAGCCTTCACATCAGCGGTTGTGTTAACATAGCTCACAACAGCAGCATTATGACACTGTGCCTTCAATTTTCGCAAACCTTCAACATCGACCATGGCTGCCATCGGACAGTTCGCCAGCCGGGTTGGAATCAAAACGGTTTTGTCGGGGTTCAAAATGTAAGCGGATTCAGCCATAAAGTCAACACCACAAAAAACTATAATCTCTGCACCTGTTTCTATTGCCTTTTTGCTCAACCCGTAGGAATCGCCAATGAAATCCGCTACATTATAGATTTCTGGTCTCTGGTAGATGTGTGCCAGAATTACAGCGTTTTTCTCTTTTTTCAGTTTATTTATTCCTTCAATTAGCTCCTTTTTTTCCATTCTACCAACACTACTTGTCCTAAAAGTCTAGAGGCATCTCACAATTTAAACGTATTACGGAAGCTTTGACATGACAAGGTCAGCTATATCCAAGCTGTTGTCGTAAATTTGGTGTATCGAAGAAGCAACGGCGAGAAGATGGCTCCCCACATCCGCTGGAAGGTCGAGAATAGCTGTTTCAATCTCGTGAAAGATAGACTCAACCTTTTCTATTTCAGACCGCACCGACTCTGCAACAGAAACGTCATGATAAAACACAGCACGTATGGCATTTTCGTGAGCGCCATAGGCAACATTATGAAGATGTAGGATAAGTTTAGAAAGATTGTCCGCAATTTTGGCGCCGCCTAATTTGATTACAGTCTCACCAATAGAGGCAGAATGGTCGCCTATAGATTCAACCAAACTAGCTACCAAACGGTAATCTAAACAATCGATCGGTAAAATACCGAGTTTTTCGCTCAGCCCCGGATTCTGAATAACTGTTCGAAGAACTCGTACCAAAAGAAAGTACAGACGGTTAACTTCGTTGTCCCGTGCAACAACATTTTTGGCTAGTTCCACATCGCCCTCAAGAAGAGCAGTCACGGCGTCACGATGCACTCCTGAAACTATCGAATATTCTCTTTGAAGAATCTTTTGGGGCGGAAAAGTAGAGGGCTCCAAGAGACACTGCATAACAATTTTTGAGTGGTTCTCCTCAACAATCTCAAGACCAACCAAACGAGTTGACGCCTGTTTTACCCGCTCACGATCTAGGGGGCTAATTCTATCTTTAGCTTGAACGTGAATTATGTCGTATCCTAACAAATATTTCTCAATGGTTACACGATCAAGTAAAGGAGAAGGCGTAATCACCGCCACGTGAGGAGTCCGCTCTACATTATATTTCGGATTGATAACTAGTGATCCATCAGCGGACTCGGTGACGGAAACAACAACTCCACGATCAAGCCCGTTTCGTTCAGCCCAATCTTTAGGGAGACACACGAAAAAGGTTCCGCCACTTGTTCTTTGAATCTTGCGGAGATTCATCTTTGAATCCTCAAGCAACTATTGAATTAGTTTAAAGTAAAACGTATTATTAAGAGTTAACTAACAAACATCTGAATAATAAAAAAATGTCATAACAGGTATAAACGCCCCAAGTAAAAGAGGTCCCCCCGAAAAGACAGTTTTTTGTCCAGAATAGAACAGAATTAATAGGATACGAAGCACATATTACCAGTTCAACAGAGGGAATCAAACGAGGAAAAAATTATGAGTGAAGGCGAAAGGCTACATAAAGCCGTTTCCTTCACAATAGAATCTGGATACCAATTGGACAAAGAGGCTTTCGAATTCTTGAATGTAGTAGCTAAAACAGAAGACCCGCTCTATTTAATGGAAGAAGCTGTCAGGAAAATCAGAGATTTGTCTCAAAAGCCTCTGTTCATAGACCGAGTTTTTCTGGAGACTATGAAAAAGGAGCATTGTCTTGAAGAAGAGAAGCAGCTTCCTTCAAGTTCATCGTTAACCACTTCTGACTCAAGAAAGAGTTTTAGACCGTACGCTAAAGATGTTGAAGATGAAGTAAAAGTTCTCGTAGACCCAACAAAAAAAATATGCACAACAGGCTCCATCAAAGAGTATCTGGAATACTTTCAAGACAGGTTTAAAAGATTAAAGAGGATTCTTAGAAAAAGAATGGATGTAAAAAATGCTGTACCCATATTGGTTGCACTAAAGTCGCCGACCAAATCGAAGGTTAATATTATAGGTATGGTTACGAAAAAAACAGAATCCAAAGAAAGACTCTTCGTGACAATCGAGGACATGGAATCAAGCGCCACCGTACTCGTATCTCCAAACTTAAGCAAGGAAATTATAGCAAAAGCCCAGTCTCTACTATTAGACCAAGTTATCTGTGTAAAGGCTATAAAAGGAAACAACGATCTGTTTATCGCAAAAGATTTCATTCTGCCAGAGGTGCCACAGAAGACCCCCCACAAAGCTTCAATCCCAATCTACGCAGCTCTTATGTCAGACATTCATGTTGGAAGCAAAAATTTCATGGGAAAAGAATTCAACCGATTTCTACTATGGCTAAAAGGAGAATACGGCAATGAAAAACTGAGAAACATCGCCAGTCACACCAAATATTTGGTCATAGCAGGTGACATTGTAGACGGGATAGGAATCTACCCAGGACAGATGGAGGAACTGGCGATAATTGACATTTATGAACAGTACCGAGAAGCCGCAAAACTCCTCGAGCAGGTTCCCGAGTATATTGAAATAATAATTATTCCCGGCAACCATGATGCATCTAGAAAGGCATTACCACAACCGGCGATACCTAAAGAGTATGCAGAACCGCTATATGAAGCCCGAAAAATATATTCGCTTGGAAGCCCATCCACAATTAGCCTCCACGGAGTGGAATTACTTCTATTTCACGGACGGAGCTTAGATGACATCGCAGCGGTTGCCCCAAACGTCAGCTTCGATACCCCGGACAAATCAATGAAGCTCTTGTTACAGGGTAGACACCTTGCGCCCATTTACGGAGAGAGAACGCCTATTGCCCCAGAAAAACGGGATTTCATGGTTATAGAAAGAACACCGGACATTTTTCACGCTGGACACGTTCACGTGTTAAAATGTAACAGGTATAGGGGAACGCTCATAGTGAACTCGGGGGCATGGCAAAAACAAACAGACTTTCAACAAAAAATGGGGCTTGTTCCTACCCCGGGGATCGTGCCCGTAGTGAACCTCCAAACATCTAATATTTCAACAATAGATTTTACAGAGAATTGGTGAACCAAGGCAACAAATCTAGCTAGGCATACATTTTCAACTTCATGAAACCCCAGCAAAGCATTTAGGGACATAACTTAACAGGTCACGGAATCTGTCATTGTTAGTGAACGCGTTCCTGACAAAACTGCGACCTATTCCTAAGCGAATTTTTTTTGTGCGCCCATATCGACCCATGCTCACAATCCGCGCAGTTAATAATCCCAACATGTCTAACTCACTGATTAGACCACTCACGCGTCTCTGAGTCAGCGGCGAGAGACCGGACTGATCACAGAGTTCACAATATATTCCATAGATGTCTCCGGTGATTGTGTAGTTAACTTTTGCTTTACCCAAAAGATAAACACTGCACAAAACTAATTTGGAATGCATTGGAAGATTTTCCAAAACATCCACGATTCGATCATGTTCCATGCGCTTCTCTGCCTGCCGCACATTATCTTCGCTAACACAATCTGCGCTCTCCCGCTCTGCTAACTCGCCTGCAACACGAAGGAGGTCCAAAGCGCGTCTGGCATCACCGTGCTCCGCGGCAGCCAACGCAGCGCACAATGCCACAGCACCATCTAATAGAGCGCCTTCAGCAAAAGCCACTTGAGCACGCCTCCAGAGGATGTCTTGGAGTTCAGCTGCGTCGTAAGGTCTAAAAACTATCTCTTCCTCACTTAATGAACTTAGAACTCGTGGATCCAAAAACTCCTTGAATCGAAGATCGTTTGAGATTCCTATTATGGATGTTCGACCGTGACGAAGAGTCTCATTTACTCTGGTTAATTCGTAAAGGAGGGTGTCGCCACGAGCCTTTATCAGTGCATCAATTTCGTCAAGGACAACGATGAAAATTTTTCTTTGCTTGTCTAGCCCCTCTTTGAATCGATCAAATACTTCACCGACAGCCAAACCTGTGAAAGGAACCTTCACATCTAAAGCGCCACACAAGCTTGAGAGAACTCGGTATTCAGTGCCAGCCAGACGGCAATTCACATAACAAAATTCAACAGACACCCCCAGTTTCTGTGCCTTAGAGTAAAGTTTGTTCAAAACATATTTAGTGACTGCTGTTTTTCCTGTTCCAGTTTTTCCATAAATAAACGCATTTGAACAGGGAGAACCTCTCAGTACTGGTGCTACAATTCCACCTAAACAACGAATCTGTTCATCGCGGTGCGGAAGTTTGTCGGGAATATAATCATTGCGTAATACTTCTCGGTCTTTGAAAATATGGGTATTACTCAGAAAACGATCGAAAATGTCTTCAAGAGTATCAATTTTGGTCAGTCTGGTAATCTCCTCTAAGAGACAATGAAATTATTGCTTCAATTGTGGTTCCAGTAGATAAAAACGCTCATAAAAAAAACTAGACAATTTACACAAAAAACTAAAGGGAGATAAAACTTTCTGGGTAAAATCAATTTTAGGTTGTTTGTAGATGTGAAAGTGTGTTTATGGGCTCTCACACCCCTATATTTCTCATGGAAAAAGTAAGGTTTCTATGTGGTTTAACTAAGAAAAGAATCAAAATTTGTGAAGGATATATTATTATTAAAAATAATCTCATTAAAGTTATTTCTCAAATTAGTATTTAGTATTAATCATCAAAAAAATTAGATTTAACTCTACAATTTTTTAACTTTAAGGCTTAACCAGAATCCTAAATGAACTTCTTTAGTGCAATGGAAACGAAGGGGTCGGAGTCTTAACAAACTTTGGGGACTGAACTGTATCTTTGTGAGACGCATTACATGTTATTTGGCGAAGAGTCTTCCCTTGTTTACTAATTAACTTGTTTGTTAACTTCACTGTGAACTCCTGTGAAATTAAATAGTATATTTCACGTTTTTACTGTTTATTTTGTAAAATAGGTCCAATTATGTCTTTTCACGAGTATAGAAGTAACCCCTTGGTTTCTACTGGAAAACCAGCTTCATCCCTTTCTCTTTTTTGTTTTGTAAACGTGGAACGTAGTGAAGCTTGTGAACCTAATAAGCTGCAAATTTTGCTTTTTTAGATTTTTAGGCTGATTTTACGGTTTTTCACTAGACTCTATCTACCACAATATCTATAACTTGTGAATAGATAATTAGTGAACACTGTTGCTTAATTGGTGCACGGCATGCCTACCAAAAAAATACGCATCGAGATTTCCAATAATGGAGATCGCTACACAATAACCTTTGAGGGTCAGGTTACGCGAGATAAGGCTCTTCGTCTACTTGATTTGGTTGAACTTTTGGGATGTAATCCAACTGTAAATCCTGAATCAACTCGTTCTGCATCCGAAATAACTAAGATCGAAAAAGTTCGTTTAGTTGCGGAGAAAATTTTTCCTGTAGGCTGGTTTTCTTCAAAAGAACTACAACTAGCATATGAACAACAGTTTAATGAACCAGTCCATTTGAGTACTGTCTCAACTTATCTGTCTCGTCTAGCGGACCGAGGATTTTTCATTAAGAAAGGGGCTTCAAATCAACTGCGTTACAGAATTATGACTGCAATATCAAACTATCAGGTTCACGAAAGATAATAAATAAACTATCTTTTATTATGTTTAATTTAATGCTTGACTTGTAAGACTCTTCGTGTTTGAGGAGAAACCCGCATATGAGTAAGATCCAAAAAGATTTGGTAGAATTGAAAACCAAGCTTAAGGCATATGTTAATGAGGGTCGCCAAATAGGCTACGGCGATATTAAACGGCAACCGTTGATTATTACCAAACCTGATATAACCAAAATTAAACCTCTAAAAAAGGTTAATTGCTGTGATTCACGGTTTTTGGCTGTAGACTGCTCTACTAGAACATTGAAGAGAGCCCACAACTGGGGCATTTACCTTATGCGGGTTGCGTACGCTTCTGTGGAGGGGCGTAAGGTGAATTGGGGCTATGATGAAAGTCTTGTGGGTACAGTTGGGGACCGCCGTTACCGCTCTAACTTTTTGATGGATCGGAGGTTGCAACTAGAAAGTGAGCTGGCTTTAAAGCTTCTTCACGAAGAGCCTACTGGGGCTGTAGAGCCACATGGGGAGACTCTTCGTGGATTGGGTGAAGGCGATTATATTCTGTTGGATGGTGCTAGTTTCTTTGGTGGAAAACGAGGGTTCCAGACTTCGCTATACGAAGAGGCTCTTCGTAAAAAGGTTAATCTTCTTGCCGTGAGTAAACAATCTCCTATGTTGTGTGATGAGAAGGGGCGAGATTTTATGGCGTCAACAAGTATAATTTCACCCCATTCGCTTTGGGTTTATCATCCGGTTAAAGAAGCAAATATGGCTGAGCATCTGTATGGAGACGTATCGCTTGTGAAGTTGTGTGAAGACAGTCCGCATGTTTTCCGTTGTGACATAATGGGGTCTTTGACCTCTCGTGACGTATCTGAGTTCCTTTCTCCCCTTACATCGCTTTCCGAAGACCCAAGATGTTTAGGTTATCCAGTTACCCTTTGGCTCGCGCATGAATTTTCTGGGGCATCAAATTCAAAAATTCTTCAATATTATGATTTAATTGAGAAAGAGCTGTCGGAGGATGGAATCTTAGAGACTCTTCGCAGGGAAGAGCTTTCCTGCAGTTTTGCTGACAAAATCCATGGAATATCGCGTCCTTATGATGGTGGTGAAAGTTTTGACCGAATTTGAGCCTGTTGGTTTTGTTCGTGAAGTGAAGGGTGATACTGTTTCTTTTTTCCTAAATCAGGGAATAACTCTTTCTTTTGGTCAGATTGTTAGAATAGATTCTGATAATCGGAGCTTCTATGCTCGTGTCGTGGATGCTGGGAGTTCCTCTACGCTGAAAACTAATGAGCAGCTTCGTGAAGCTGAGGGAAAGGAGTCTTTTGGTCCTTACTCCAGCTTTAGGTATGTTGATGCGATTCTGTTACTTGAAAGTAATGCTGGAAATATTCGTTCTCCAACTTTTAACCCTAATTATATGGATCATGTGTACACAACAAACGAGGAAGACTACTCGATTTTGCGGCTTTCGGGCGATTTAGAGATAGGTCTTTTGCGTTCAGGAGAAAACGTTCTGGGCGCGGTGGGACTAAGTGTTAAGGCTATCCCAAAGATGATGGGCATGTTCGGAATGACCGGATCAGGAAAAACCAACACAGAACTTGTTCTAAACGCGCGTATAATCGATAACCCTGAAACTGTTGGTCTTATCTTCGATTTCGCCGGTCAGTTGTTGTCCGGTAAAGATATTGGGTCTGAGAACGGTCTAGGGGAGCACCCTCTTTTTCATAGTAAGGTTCGTTATTATTCAGCGAGAGGTGGCAAATTATGCATAGGCTTACGCACTCTTACTCCTGGAAGATTATGGACGATTTTTCCTGAAATTGGGAGGCCCCAAATCAGAGTTGCTCGGAGGTTGTATGAGCAACTGGGTAAATGTTGGATAGAGGAATCCCGTGAAGCCTACAGTTTAGAGGGCTACTTAGGTGTTGGAAAAATCATTAACTACAAATCTCCGAATGTAATTAATGCTCTGATGAGTAGGCTTTCAGACCTTCCATCGCATCTCTTTCCACCTTCCAACTATAACTTCATAGACGATGTGGTCCAAAACATAAGCAAAGGAATCACCTGCCTCATTGACATATCAGGCTTAACTTCTGAAGAGCAACAAAACGTCACATGTCTAACGGCAACAAACGTTGCAAAACATTACAAACGGTTGTGGGAAAACAATTTCGAAGCATGGAAAAAGCTCCCAACTCTATTGATAACTCTTGAAGAAGCGCACGCGTTTCTTGACCCCGAAATACACAAAACCATCTTTTCCGATATTGCCCTCACATATCGGAAGTATCGAGTTGGATTAAATGCTGTCACGCCGAGGCCTTCCAAGATAAATCGCGATGTCTTCGCCGAGCTTTGGACCAAAGTTATCATGAAAACTGAATTGAAACGAGACCGGGACTATCTCACCCAAAATACGCCTTACATGGAATACAGCGATACCGAGATTAAAATGCTTGACATCGGAGAAGCATTACTTATTTCAGAACCACAGATTCGATTTGCCGTTCCTATAAAGGTTATTCATTACCCTGATTACCTAAAACAAAGGGGAACGGCGGAGTATGATTTGCCGCCGTCAAAGCCTCTTTCTGAGATGGATGAGAAATTGAAACGAATCAAATCTGCAGGGGAGTTTCTTGCGGATGAAGAAAGGTCTAGAAAGCGCTAGCTTCTCTTTTCTTTAGTATCTTTTTCAACTCTTCTTTTAGTCGATAGACATACGGCATCTTATGGGTGTCCCTCTCCAAGTAGCCGTCTTTGTACAGCTTCTTCATTAGGCGAGCACTATGCTCCCTTGTGAGACCAATCTTTTCTCTTATTTCAGGCGCCGTTTTTTCTCCCTCTTTCCCAATTGTCTCGATAACCATCAGTTCCGTTTCAGTCAGTGGGGCTAAGACTTTTTCCTTTTTTATGGGAATAGCCGCTTCTATCTTAACCTCAGGAACATAAACCTCTTGCTTGATTTTTTCGATCTCAACAAGCTTTTTCATAACTTTGTCTTGGGCTTCCTTTATACCCGCAACTTCGTTGCGCATCTCTTTAATCTGCCCAGAAAACTTCTCCTCAATCTGTGGGGCACCATCCATCAGCTTGGTAATGTCTGTTAATCGTTCCTCATATTCTTCTACCTTTTTTACGACTTTTTTGTTCTCCAACAAGGCGTTCTCCATCTTTTGGGCAACAAAAAGAACTCTGTCCTTTTGCCTCCTGAATTGGCTGTCAACACTCACAACGATATCATCTATGACTCCTTTTGCTCTGTCATACTCTTGGCGCAGAGTCATTATTCGGCGATAATAAAGAAACAGTGCCGAAACTGTGCCAAACAACAGAACCGATGTCACTGCTAGTATAAAGTCTGAAATCACTATTCCCTCTCCTCACATGTGATTTCATCGTGATGTTGTGTGATCTGCATGCGTAATCACATATCACATTAGTATATAAGCAAACTTAAAGTTTTCCCTAACTTAGACATCGTGACATCACACGTCACAACTGTCTCACAACAAAGCTGCAGTAAAACTGTGCTGACTGACACGATCCCTTAACTTTTTCTCTTCCTCCCTTTTCACATTTCTGCTACTAAAAACTGTTAAAAACACCTTATTTTTGTAATAAACCCCAAAATGGGATTAAATTGTGGAGCGAAAATTCCTGTTCTGTGATTATGTGGGGGCTGCACTGTTTGGGGACTTGTCTTAGCACAAAGCCGTCCTTTTTTGTGATAAAACGGCTGTGATTTGTGATGTCACAGTCTTTTTGATATTCTTCGTGGGTTAGAGAGTTCCTCTAGGCTGTTTTTGAGCTCTTCGTGGAGTCGTGCCACGGTCCTGACATGCTCTTCTTTCGGCATCTTTTTTGCGAGTTCTCTTTGAGTGTTTATATATGTTTTCAGCTTGTTTGCAGCCTCTAAATATGGTTCTAGGCTGATTTCTTCGAGAATTCCTAGATATCCGAGGAGCAGAATTGTATAGATTGAGTGTGTGACATTCTGTCTGGCTTGCCTTAAACTTCTGTTGAAAGCGCCTCTACTTACGGCGAAAATCCGTAATTTGGCTTTTTCGTCGTATTTTAGGCTTCTATCGGATATGTTTTCAGCTAAAACATCTATTAGAAGCGTTTCTAACTGTATTTTGGTTAAATTACTATTTTTTGACAGTGTTTTTACCATCGGGTCGTTTAGTGAGTAGTTTAGCCAATTTTGGGTCTTTTTCTTCAAGTTCAAACTCTCGGTCCCAACCCCTGTTCTAAAGGATACGCTTTTGTATACGGCGCCCTACAATAAAAAACTTTACCAGAATTCGTCCAAAAAACCCATGTTCTAAATTTTCTATAATTACTAAAAAACAAACAAAATACTAACAAAGAATTTAATAAACTACACAAAACTAGGATTAAGGAATTATCCAATCACTAAAAAAACAGATTCCTCCTTTGCCTTTTGCTGGAAAATATTGTTGTAACCCAAAATCTGTTGGTGCCACCTCAACTAACTGCATCACCCTTTCTCCTTTGGGCTAATTACTCCCTCCAGAAGTCAACTATTTGCTCTGTGCCATGCTCTATTTGCTGTATTGTAACCTTGTGCTTTATGATTTGTGTGATTTCTGGTCACAGCTAGATCACGTGTGACTATCACAGAATCACATGTGACGTCACGCACAAGCCTCTTCTTAAAGGGGCCTTTTTTGAGGTTATTTCTTGCTTTATTTCCTTTTTCGGCCTTTTCAAGCAGGCTGTTGGGTGGCCTGTCTGTCGTTTTGTGATTCTGTTGATGTCACAGGAAACATCATCACATACCGTAGATTGGTGGAGCTCGGAAGCATTCCGTCCTGTAGGAACTGTGTAAATTAGCTGAAAATCAAACCTGAATTTTTTGCGGCAAATTCTGCCTGTTTTCTCCTCGGTGTTACAATACCTTAACGCACTGCTGCAAAAAGACTGGGGCGCATCTGCTGTTACGGACCTGCGGGCTCCACATTAAATTCCTCAAATAACGACCAAAAATTTGGGTTTGTAAACATAATTATTAATAAAATATTGCTTATGCTTTATACCATTGACGGTTCTAATCTTTAAAACATCATTCATCACTGTTGCTTTGTAACCCCTTATTTCTATCTTCAAGTTCCCTTTTCACGACCTTTTTTTCTCTTGATTTAGCGTTTTCACTTGTGCTTTTAGGACAAATATTTAAGCCATTGTCGAGTTATAGTTTGAAACAACTATCATAATCACGGAATTAAATAGATTCATATCACAGGGGCTTTGAAATGGGTAGAAGGAGAAGAAGCGTAGTTCGTATACCTAAAAAGAAATTGCCTACTGTTTTCCTCTGCCCCCGGTGCGGCAAGCAAGCAATCAATGTTGCAATATTCTCTGGCGGTGAACGTGCTAAAGTGCGTTGTAGTAGTTGTGACTTAACTGAGGAATTGGATACTAGGCCTGCTTTTGGGGCGATCGACATATACTGCCAATTCACAGACCTTTTTTATTCAAGGTTAGCTGTCTAGTGAAGGAATCAAGTATGGTTGGCCGGGTAGAAAAATATCTCTTAGAGAAGATTGAGAAAGAAGGGACCATTCACATGACTCTTGTTGATCCCGAAAAGGTTACTCCATCGTCTGCCTCTCGTATATCTAAAGATGCTGAAGCTTGCGATACAGCGGCTATAATGGTGGGCGGTTCAACTTCTGTTTCCTTTTCTCATCTGGATAAAGTCGCAAAAGCTATGAAAGAGTCTGTGAAAATACCTGTAATACTTTTCCCTAACAACATCACTGGAATAACCAGACATGCTGACGCTATCTGGTTCATGTCTCTCCTTAATTCTGCAGACCCATACTTTCTTATGGGCGCTCAAGTATTAGGTGCGCCAATAATCAAAAAATTCGGTTTGGAGCCTATTCCTCTTGGCTACGTCATTGTGGGCGAGGGAGGCGCGGTTAGTGTCGTGGGGAAAGCCGTTCCTATACCATACAACAAACCTGAACTTGCAGCTGCCCATGCCCTAGCAGCCGAATATTTTGGTATGCGCTTCGTATACTTGGAAGCAGGATCCGGAGTCGGAAACCCCGTGCCCGCTGATATGGTAAGAGTGGTCAAGACTGTAACGGATCTTCCCTTAATTGTAGGCGGTGGTATACGAACCGGTGAACAAGTGAAAGAGATAGTGAAAGCTGGCGCCAGCATCGTTGTAACCGGTAATGTTCTGGAAGAACACAAAGGGAAAAACAAGATAACCGAACTGGTAGATAACATGAAAGCCCACAAAAAACGGCGCTAAAAAAAGTTTCCATTCACACTAGGAATCCTTTATTTTCTGAGAAGCTTTTTTTCTGTTTACTTTTAGAAAAGCTCAATACATTGCTTCGTGAAACTTAAGTAAGGAGGACGATTTTGACGATCCCGATGAGCAAAGATTACAAGCAATATGCTACTTTTTTGGAAAAAAGCCTTGAGAGCATATATGCTGTTGCGCGAGAAGCGCGGAAAAAAGGGTTAGACCCTGCTCTTGTTCCAGAGCCTGAGGTTGCCAAGGACTTAGCTGAACTAGTTGAGGGGCTTGTTGGTCCTTCTGGGGTCGCTGAAGGCATACGCGATTTAGCCGAAAAAATGTCTCGAGAGGCGCTTGCCTTCAAAATTACTGAACATATCATAAATGGAAAATTTGGGGTCATGGATGCTCGTGAAGCCGCTGAACAGGCCATACGAACCGCTCTTGCTATATTAACTGAAGGAATAACCGCGGCTCCTATACAAGGAATCGCTCGAGTAGAAATTAAAACTAATTCTGATCGAACAAACTACTTGGCGATATACTATGCGGGTCCAATTCGCTCAGCGGGTGGCACGGAACAAGCTTTAACCCTAATAGTTGGTGATCACATTCGTCGCCTGCTCAAGCTAGACACCTACAAACCAACAGAAGACGAGGTTGGTCGTTTCATAGAAGAAGTGCGGCTGTTTGAGCGCTCGATTGCCAGATTTCAGTATCACATCTCAGACGAAGAGTTACGAAGAGCCATCCAGAACATCCCCGTTGAGGTCACCGGCACAGAATCAGACCCAGTTGAAGTTTCGTCCTTCCGAAACCTTCCTCGAATCGAAACAAACAAAGTCCGAGGCGGAGCTCTCAGAGTCGTAAACGACGGGATAGTGGGAAGATCAGCAAAAGTATTGACAATCATCGAGAAACTCAAGATTGATGGATGGGAATGGCTTGGGGGTCTAAAAGAATTCTCGAAGAAAAAGAAAGCCGGATTCATGGAAGACGTAATAGCTGGGCGCCCAATTTTCTCGTTTCCATCTAGAACCGGAGGCTTCAGGCTTCGCTACGGAAGATCCCGAAACACAGGACTCGCAGCTGTCGGCATACACCCCGCCACCATGCTGGTTGTCCAAAATTTCCTTGCCGCTGGAACCCAGCTTCGTTTAGAGGGTCCTGGAAAAGGAGGGATTGTAGTTCCAGTTGATAGTATTGAGCCTCCTGTTGTGCGCTTAAAAAACGGGTCCGTTGTGCGTGTTACTCTCCAAAATTTCAAGCAACTGGAGAAACTGATTGCCAAGATTCTGTTTCTTGGGGACATTCTCATCGGATTTGGCGACTTTCTGTATACCAATAAGCCTCTTCGTCCGTCTGGCTACACTGAAGAGTGGTGGCATGAAGAACTTGTGGTAGCCCTTGACCAGAAATTTGGTGCTGACTTGAAGGAAGCTGCCAAAGCTGTAGGCTTGTCTACTTCGCGTCTTGATGACCTTTTGGCTGATCCCTTCAAAAATAGGCCGAACGCCAAGGAAGCCATTGCGCTTTCCTCTGTTTTGGGGGTCCCTCTTCATCCTTTTTTCACCTTTTTCTGGGAGAACATTACCCTTGAAGAGTTTGGGGTCTTACGAGACTGGCTGTTAACATCTGAAACGAAAGTTGAGTATACTTTGGTTAAAGAGATTGTTGGCTTGAAAGACAAAGCTACGAAGAGTATCCTTGAGAAACTCTATATTCCCCACAATGTCATCACAAACAATGTCCTCATAAAAGATGATGAGGCACACATTCTCGCTTTTTGTCTTGGATTGAACGCCCCTGATCGTATGGTAGACTCTTCGGGAAGTGTTTTCGAGCATATACAGAAGTTCACGGGTGTTTCGATTAGGGCGAAGGCTCCCAGCTTTGTGGGCGCCAGAATGGGGCGTCCAGAGAAGGCTAAACATAGAGAAATGAAGCCTCTTGTTCATGCTCTATTTCCTGTTGGGCTTGCTGGCGGTTCCCGACGTAACCTCTCTGAGGCTTCGAAGAAGGTTGCGATTGAAGTTGATCTTGTGAGTCGTCGCTGTCTAAAGTGTAACAGCGTGACTTTCAGGATTAGTTGTCCTCAGTGTGGCTCAGAGACTGTTTTAGAGAAGTTTTGTCCTCAATGTGGGAGAAGTTTAAAAGAAGATGCTTGTCCGGTCTGTAAGTCTTCAACAAGAAGTTACGCTAGACAACGAATCAACATAAGGGCTTTGATGTCTTCAGCTTGCAGAAATCTACGTCTTCACATGCCCAGCCTTGTTAAGGGCGTAAAAGGCATGACAAACGAAACGAAGACCCCCGAGATTTTAGAAAAGGGGATTCTACGAGCTAAACATGGTTTATCCGTCTTTAAAGATGGAACAATCCGTTTCGACGTCACGAATGCACCTCTTACCCATTTTACTCCTAGGGAGATTAGCGTCTCGGTTGAACAGCTTCGAATCAATGGTTACCTGCATGATCATGAAGGAAACGCTTTAACGGAACCTGACCAGATTTGCGAGCTTAAGTTGCAGGATGTAGTTATTCCCCGTAACTGCGCAGTATATTTTGTTCGTGTTGCCAACTTTCTGGATGAACTGCTTTATAAGGTATACGAGCTTCCGCCATACTACAAAATCAAAAAAGCCACCGACCTAATTGGGCGCATCATTGTGGGTTTGGCGCCACACACCTCAGTTGGTATCATCGGAAGGATTATCGGTTTTACTCCACTGAAAGTTTGTTACGCGCATCCTATATGGCATTCGGCGAAACGTAGAGACTGTGACGGCGACGAAGATGCATTGATGCTGGCTTTGGATACAATCCTGAATTTCTCTAAAGTCTTTCTACCCTCTCACATAGGAGGAATAATGGACGCACCTATCCTGATTATCCCCGTCGTGAATCCTATGGAAGTGCAGCGGCAAGCTCACGAAGTGGATGTTGCAGGAAAGTATCCCCTCCTGTTTTATGAAAAAACTTTGCAGAAAGCAGACCCAAGACAAACAAGTACAATAATCGATACCATTGAAGATCGATTAAACACAGAGGCTCAGTTTGAGGGCTTCAAGTACACTGTTCCTGTTTCGAACATTAACATGGGCAACCCCGAGAGCATATACAAAAAATTTGGGAAGATGACCGACAAGCTTCATAGTCAGCTCTTGTTGGCAGAAAAGATTGAAGCTGTTGACGCTGATGTAGTGGCCAGAAAGGTTTTGAACACACATTTTATGCGTGACATAGCTGGAAACCTAAGAGCCTTCACTACTCAAAAATTTCGTTGCAAAGGATGTAACAAAAAATTCAGAAGGATACCTCTTCTGGGCAAGTGTACAACCTGCAAGAGTGATCTGATTCTTACCGTGTACCGTGGGGGGATCGAAAAATATTTGCCTGTGGCGATCCAACTGGTTAAAAAGTATGGGCTCTCAGAATATTATGCTCAGAGGCTTTCCATGGTGGAGGAAGAAATCCTGAAGTTATTTGAAGGCAAGAAACCTCGACAGATCAGTCTCACATCTTTTTCGTGACTTAGCGGCACATGTGCAAATCTTTTTTGTCTCAAAGACTAACCTGTATTGAGGGCACATGTTCAAGCTAATCCATCATCCCAAAGCTTTCCTGAACCTAAAAAGGAACGTTCAACCAGGCTTGTCGGCTAGGACACAAATAATTTCTGTCCTTGAGAAGAGAGAATCTAAAACTAGAACCATTTCCCAAGAAACGGGGCTGAGCTATACTGCTGTTCTTTATCATCTTCATCTTCTTGAAGCAGAAAACATTCTTAGCCGCAGAGGCAGGCGACCCTATGTTTGGCAGCTAACTGGCGCGGGGCAACAACGGCTGATAGATTGTAATGGAAGCTAGAAATGGCATTCACATGGCGATAGTCCACACTTAGGACACTTGTTATTGTATTTTGATAGTGCTGCCTTCTCTAAGTTGATGTTTACGACGTTTGCCAGAGAAGCCAACCAAGCGAGAACATCAGCAAATTCTTCCTTAATAGCCTTCGTGTCCCCCTCCTTTAGGGCTTCTCTCAGCTCCTCAACTTCATCCACAAGCCAATCCAGTGTTCCCTCTGTTCCTCGATCAGAGTCTCTATCAAAATATAACTGTCGCATCATATTCTGAAATTCATGGATATGCACTTCTTTTCTTCCTCACAATCAATTAGTAACGATAAGAACTGCTTTTTGTCATATCTTCGAATCTAATAAGCCCTTCTAGACCCTTACCAATGTAGAACGTTATGAAATAGCGGTGCCAATAATCTGGAATTATATCGTCATTACGTTTTGTTCGCTCTATATTCGTTGCCCGTATCCTTCTATACATCCCTGCTTTATCTGCCCCACCAAACGGGCAATCTCCGGTAATGTCTCCTCTGGTTTTTCGAGGTTCTTCTCGTAGACCCTAGCGTAGGCGCTTCCTGCTATTGCGCCGTCTGCTCCTGCAGCAACTACCGCTAAGGCTTGCTTTCTGGTTGAGATGCCGAAGCCTGCTAACAGGGGCATATCTGTGTGTTTTCGGACTCTTTTGACTAGTTTTAGGGTGAAGTCGCCCAAGCTTTCTCTTACTCCTGTGACGCCTTCAACACCCATGACGTAAAGGAAGCCTGATGCGATGTCTACGATTTTCTTCAACCTGTCTCCAGTCGTTGTTGGCGCTATCTGGAATATGGGGTGTATGCCGCTCTTTTTGCCTTCAGCTAACAATTCATCCGCTTCTTCAACTGGAACATTGGGCACGATTATCGCTTGGGCGCCCGCTTCCTTTATTTTGTTTAGGAAGTTTCCTACTCCCGTGACGTAAGGGATGTTATAGTAAGTCGTAACTACAATCGGATTCTCTATGCCCATCTCTCTCACCTTCTTTATGCCTTCGATGCATCTGTTGGGGGTCATGCCATTTTCTAGCGCCCTTTCACATACTGCCTGAAATGTTGGTCCATCCGCTGTTGGGTCCGAGAAGGGAATTCCGAACTCTAGTATGTCTGCGCCATTTTCCACAAGCGTTTCTATTAGTCTAAGGGAAAACTCTTCATGTGGGTCCCCGTAGTAAACGTGGGGCATGTGAGCGCCCTCTCCCTTATTTTGTAGCTCTTTGAATTTGTCTTCAAGATTCATGGAAATACCTCATAATCGTTTCAAGGTCCTTGTCGCCTCTTCCAGAATAGTTCAAAACAACAAGTTCGTTTTCGTCAAATTCTTCTTTATGCTTTACCATATACACGATGGCGTGGGCTGTTTCAAGGGCGGGTATCAATCCCTCAGTTCTACACATGACCTTTACAGCCTCAAACACTTCCTTGTCGAAGGCGCAGCTTACCTTCACCCTTCCACTGTTAACTAGAAACGATATTTCTGGACCTCTTCCTGGGTAATTGAGTCCCGCCGCTCTTGTTCTTGACGGCTTTATCTGCCCGTTTTCGTCTTGCAGAACTTGCATTACGGCGCCATGCAGAACGCCTGGTTTGCCTATTTTGAAAGCAGCAGCGCTGTTGTCGGCTTCTAGGCTTTCGCCTCCGCCCTCAACAAAAACAAGATTCACGTCTTTTTCGTTGATGAATGGTCTGAAGGCTCCTAATGCGTTGCTTCCTCCACTTCCGCAAGCAACTATCGTGTCTGGCAGTCTGCCCTCTTTTTCGAGTATCTGCTCTTTGATCTCCTTTCCGATAACGCTCTGAAACGTTGCAACAATCTCCGGGTACGGATGAGGACCCACAGTTGAGCCCATAAGATAATGGGTGGTCTGTGAACAGGTAGTCCATTTTCTTAACGTGTCTGAGACCGCGTCTTTTAGAACTCCCATTCCAATGTCGACAGGTGTTACTTTTGCTCCCAACAGTTTGATGCGTTGCACGTTGCTTGCCTGCCTCTTGATGTCCTTCACGCCCATGAAAACTTCTGTCTCCAGTCCGCAGACGTTTCCTGCCATGGCTGTTGCGAGTCCATGTTGTCCTGCTGCGGTTTCTGTGATCATGCGAGTTTTTCCCATTTCTTTTGTCAGGAGCGCCTGTCCTATGGCATTGTTGAGTTTATGTGAGCCTCCGCACACTAGGTCTTCTCTTTTGAGGTAAACTTTGCATCCGACAAGTTTGCTGAAGTTCTTCGCGTGATAGAGAGGAGTTGGTCTTCCAGCATAATCCTCCAGTAATCCGTTAAGCTTCTCCTGAAATTCAGCTGTCGGATAATGCTTCTCAAAAGCTGCTTCCAACTCGATTAGAATCGGCATCAGTATCTCATTTACATACTGTCCGCCATACTCTCCAAATTTTCCCTTTTTCACTTTCATTCACCTTCAGTTATTGGTAATTTGATTTGTTTTGCATTTTCAACAAACGCCCGAACCTTCTCATGATCCTTAACTCCCGGGCTGAGTTCAACGCCGCTAGCAACATCAACCGCGTAGGGCTGAACCGTGAGAATGGCTTCTTTGACGTTCTCGGGCTTCAATCCTCCAGCCAAAATTACTGGAACTGGCGAAACAGCTTCCTTAATTTGCCTGCTTAAAGTCCAATCGTGAACATTACCTGTTCCGCCATATTGCCCCTTGCTGAAGGAGTCCAAAAGGACCGCATCAACCTTTTTCAAATCCTCTATAACCTTTTTGTTCAGGGCGTCTTCTGTCACGTAGACGGTTTTGATCAGCCGAGTATCTTTTATTTTTTCGCGGATTTCTGAAGAATCAAGCTGCTCTTTTCCGTGAATCTGGATAGCTGAAGGCTTTAATCTCTTGTAGACTTCAACTAGCCATTCGATGCTCTTGGGAGCCGTAACTACTACGCTGTCAACAAAGACTGGAACTTGCTTTAGCAGCATTTCTGCCCTTTCTAAGGTCAAGTTTCTAGGCGACGAAGGAACGCCCACAATAAAGCCAACTGCATCCGCTCCCGCAGCTACGGCAACAGCCAAATCCTTCTCTCTTGTTAACCCACAAATTTTCACTCTGACGTTTCTCAATGGGTAGTAACAAACTCCTTGACCTTTGTTTCGATGTTGTCAGCCATCATGATCGATGACCCAATTAAAAAAGCTTGAGCGCCGCATTCTCGAAGAAACAGCAGGTCTGCGGGGGTCATTACTCCGCTTTCGCTAACAACAACCTTATTGTTGCTTTCATGTTTCTTCAGGATTCTCTCCGTTATTTCAAGATCAACCTTAAGCGTTCGTAGGTCACGATTGTTGATTCCGATCAAATCAGCGTCGGTTTCTATGGCAGACTGGAACTCGTCTTCGTTGTGGGTTTCTAGCAGCACCTCAAGATGTCTCGAGTGTGCTTGTGTAATCATCTCGTCGAGACTACATTCGCAATATTCCCGTTCGAAAAGGGCTTCTATCAGGAGAACAACATTAGCGCCGATTCTTGATGCTGCTTCAAGCTGTATTGGATTGATGATTATGTCTTTCATGAGGATCGGAAGCTTTACCGCTTCTCTGACTTTTGCTAGGTAACTGAGAGACCCGCTAAAATGTTTTGGTTCTGTCAGAACCGATATTCCTGTTGCCCCGCCATTTTCCATGGCTCTAGCAACTTCAGCTGGATCAAAACTGGTTTTGATGGTTCCTCTGGATGGTGACGCGGTTTTAACTTCTGTTATTACTGCGTTTCGTTTGCTTTCAGTTATCGCCTTTCTGAGACTAACAGAAGGAGCTGTGAGTTGAGTTGAAGCTTCATAGTAGCCTGCCGTAACGGTTTCTTTGGCGTCCCTTGCTAGGGTATCGAGATAATCAGGCATGTTCTGTCTCCAACTGTTCAAGTTTTGAAATGTTTCCGTGAGAGAATTTGACCAGTTCCTTGAGTTTCTTGTAGGCGCCGCCGCTTTCAATCGATTCTTTTGCTACTTCTATTCCGTAACCAAAACCGTCAGCCTTTCCCGCTACGATAATGGCGGCAGCTCCGTTGACCTGAACAATTTCCCTCTTCGAATCATTTTCGTCACAGCATCCATACAAAATTTTGAAGGTGAGTTCAGCGCTTTCTTTTGGTGTGGTTCCCTTGATGTCCTCTAGTTTGGCTTGTTTGATGCCGAAATCTTTTGGCGCCGTTTCCTTTGTTGTAACCTCGCCCTTTCTTAACCACGAAATACGCGTCTTTCCGATTGTGGATATCTCATCTAACCCATCTAAACCATGGACGACCATTGCTTCTTCGCAGCCAAGATTCTTCAGAGAGTAGGCTAGGGGCTCTGTTAATTTGGGGTCGTAAACTCCTAGCAGTTGGGCGTTGGCGTCTGCTGGGTTCGTCAGGGGACCAAGAACATTGAAAACAGTTCTAATGCCCAACTCTCTTCTTGGACCAATAGCATACTTCATGGCTGGGTGAAATGCGGGAGCAAACATGAAACCCATGCCAACCTTCTCGATAGACTCCTCTACAGCTTTAGGCTCCACGTTAATGTTAAGCCCTAATCTCTCTAGGACGTCGGCGCTGCCGCATTTGCTGGTGACTGATCTGTTTCCATGCTTAGCCACCGCAATATCTGCTCCGGCAACCACAAAAGCTGCGGTGGTGCTGATGTTGAATGTTTTGACCCTGTCTCCTCCTGTTCCGCAGGTGTCAACAAGCCGCCCCTTCACGTTTGGGTGAATTCTGTTGCAGCATTCCTTCATGACTGAGGTGAAGGCGGTGATTTCTTCGGATGTTTCGCCCTTTGTTCTTAGGGCAATCAAGAATGCACCTATCTGCGCGTTTGTTGCTGCGCCAGACATGATCTCCTTCATGACTGCCGTAGACTCTTCGTAGGTTAAGTCAGCGCCATTGACCAGTTTATGTATGCTTTCCCTGATCATTTTTCGTTTCTTCCTTCAAGAAAATTTTTGATAATCTTTTTTCCATTCTCACACAATATTGATTCGGGGTGGAACTGCAATCCTGTAATTGGGTATGTTCTGTGGCGGACTCCCATAATCTCGCCATCATCAGTGGATTCCGCGGTTACTTCAATACATGATGGGATAGAGCCTTTTTCTCCAACAAGGGAATGGTAGCGCGTTGCCGTAAACGGATTTGTAACGCCCTCAAAGACGCCTTTCCCATCATGCCTTATCATACTCGTTTTTCCATGCATCAGCCGATTTGCCCGTACAATTTTTCCGCCAAAAACGGAGATTATTCCCTGATTTCCAAGGCAAACTCCTAATGTGGGAATCTTACAGCTCATCTCTCGCAAGACTGAAGAACAAACTCCAAAATAGTGGGGGTCTTCGGGTGTTCCCGGACCTGGAGAAATAACTATCCGCTGTGGGTCTAGTTCGCTTGCTTGTTGGAGTGTTATCTGGTCGTTTCTGTAAACGATGGGTTCTCCTCCAAGCTCTCCGATGTACTGGACGAGATTGTAGACGAACGAATCGTAATTGTCGATAACCAGCACTTTCACTCGTTTTCACTTCCTGACGCTTCTAAAGCTTTGATTAGCGCACGGGCTTTGTAATCCGTTTCATACCATTCTTTTTCTGGGTCAGAGTCTGCTACTATGCCCGCTCCAACTTGGATGTGGGCGTTGTCTCCGTTGGCAACGAGCGTTCTGATTGTTATGGCAAAATCTGCATTGCCGTTATAGGAGAAGTAGCCTACGGCTCCGGCGTATGGTCCCCTTCTTGTCGGCTCTAGTTCTTCGATTATTTCCATTGCCCTGACTTTAGGGGCTCCTGAGACTGTACCTGCTGGAAAAACAGCTCTTAACGCGTCATACGCGTTGCATTCGTCTCTGAGGTTGCCGACAACTCGCGAAACGATGTGCTGTACGTGGCTGTATTGGTGTACTTTCATGAATTCTGGGAGGTGAACGCTTCCAAACTTTGAAACTTTTCCAATGTCGTTTCTGCCCAAATCCACCAGCATCACGTGTTCGGCCCGTTCTTTTGGGTCTGCCAGCAACTCTTCGGTCAGCCGTTTGTTTTCTGCTGGGTTTTTTACGTGCGGTCTTGTGCCTGCTATCGGAAACGTTTCAACTGCCCTGTTTTCGACTCTCACAAGCATTTCGGGGCTTGATCCAACTATCTGGTGTTCGCCAAACTTCAGGAAGTACATGTAAGGTGATGGGTTTATCTTTCTGAGGTTGCGGTAGAATGCAATCAGGTTGCCTCTGATTCGAAAATCGTAGCGTTTGGAGAGAACAACTTGAAAAACGTCCCCAGCTGTTATGTACTCTTTAGCTGTTTCTACTGCTCTCTCAAACCTCTCTTTGGATATGTTGACTTTCAGTTGCTTATGCGCCAAAGCTTCGTTGTTGTCTGTTTCTCGTAGTCGTTTGTCGATTTCTTCTAGCCGATTTTCGTTTAAATAGTAGTAGAATGCCTGCTTGTTTCTGTGATCATAAATTATTCCATCATCGAAAATCCCAACTTTAATGTCAGGGAATTCTTGGTCGTCCGTTGCCTTTTCGGGCAGTTTTTCCCAGTATCGGACTGCGTCGTAGGAGATGTAGCCTACAGCTCCGCCAACGAATCTTTGTTCCTTAAATCCAGGTCGGTTTCTTAATGTTTTCGCGATTACCTCTAACGGCTTTTCTACTTTTTCCCTCTCTTTTTCGTCGGTTCTTTTGTTGTGGGTAACCGCTTCTCCGTTCTTGATTGTGATTGTTAATTCTGGGTTGAAACCTATGAACGAGTATTGTGACAGTTTCTTTGGGCCTTCAATCGACTCGAGAATGTATGCGTTTTCGTAATGGTTATGGAGTTTTGAGAAGATTTCGAGAGGCGATTTATTGAAGGATATTTTTCTAATCTTCAATTGGCGAAGTGGAGTCTTTGATGTGTTTGGTTTGTGGATGCCAAATATTATCCCTCATTTTAAAGCTCTCCTAAGGAATGTTGATAGACTATGACGCCATATTTAAAGCTTCTGAGTATAAATCTATACGTTAGAACTGCTTTTCCACGTTGCCTCTTGTAAGGTGAACTAAAACAAACCAACTAACCAGACAAAGAACTACGCAAAACTGTTTACGCTCGTAAAAACGAGCAAACAATTCCGAAATCAGGTGCGTAACTTTAATTAACTTCTCATGAAATTGTATGAACTGAACCAAAATGGGTATGCGAAAGAAAAAACAGAAAGACGGAGTACGAATGCCCGCTCAAGGCGCTGGTCTTCTGAGATTTTTTGAAGAGGACACTAGAGGTATTAAGGTTAAACCTGAATTAGCTGTTATCTTTGCTGTAGCGCTTATTGCAGGTAGCATTTTGGCGACGGTCTTTTTCGTATAGCTTCTACTCTTCGTGTAGAACTTCGATTCGTTGAACAGAACTTAGGTTGACAAAAACTTCGCTTCTATCTTCTCTGCTTACAATCTGCGGCACAGGCTGAGCTATCGTAGACCGCAACGTAACAACTTCAGCGTCAGAAAGCCAGATGCCCGGAGGTTCTCTGGTTACAGCGGCTAATGTCCCTTCAAACCCGTAGGAAGGGTCCAAAATTGCGATCATTTTTCGCCCAACATGCCGCTCGAGAATCTGAAATACAGACGGAGGAGGGGAATCGGCTTTTGACATAGCCTTTCAATCTAAATTAAACTTGCCATAAAAGCTTTTACGCCCCAAAATTATGATTTTAAACATGCTTTTCAGGGGCCCACTCCTAAGTTAGGTGTCCATTTTTCAATTTTTTTCATAAAAGTGTCAATAGACTTTTCCTATTATAATCCCATTTATGTAAAAACGGTTCTCCGCTACCTTTTTTGCGGCACATTTAAGTAGACATGAGACGGCAGAAGTATAACCTTAATATTTTTGAGGGCTTTCCTAGAATGATGTAGCAGAGAGGCTTCGTGTTGACAGACAATTCAACGGATAAATACATTGACAAGGTTGTGAAGCGATATTCCAAACTCTTTAGTCTTCCTTCCCAAAACAAAATCGTGGTTTATCTTGGAGTTCTGTCTCTGCACGGCGGAATCCTGTCAATCCTGCCTTTGAATTTGTCTCTCGCAAACTTTGCTGCTGGTCTAGGCTTCGGCGGAATCTTTCTCTTCTTAACATTGCTCTCAGACTTTATCGTCAGCCGCACTTCAATGAGGCATGACTTTATTTTCAATTTGAGACGCTGTTCCGCCCTCTCATTATTCTCTTCCCTCATATTGTTTGGAGTGCTTCTTCTCGGCTGCTTAATAATCAGTCTTCTTGGAGCACCAGAACTTTGGACCCGGTTCTTCTTCTTGGGCTTCAGTGGAGCCCTGATACTTCGACTACTAGTTTTCTCAGTCACATCATTTGCAGGATTCGGAGGAACCCTATTCTCTTCTTTCTTACAACCCGCCTTAGTTGCGCTTCCCGTCTTTTTTATGGGCTCTACAATCGGGTATACTCCAGAGATGCAGCTTCTGATGTTTGCTTTAGTTTCTGTTTCTGTGGCTCTCTTGACTGTGTTTGTTTTCAAATACTTCATGGATCGCGTAGGTACAGGAAGCCTCGGTATCGCCTCCTCAGTCCTCTTCAAAGCCTTCTTAGCCAATTGGACAGAGGACCTTATTGCCCCCTTAGAAAGTTTCTTTGAGAAACTTGGTAACCTGCACGACATCAACGTCTCCTTATTGACTTTCAGAGCTGGCGAAAAACTAAAGGCGGCAATTGTTGTTCCAGCCCTGCATCCGGGTCCATTCAAGAATCTTGGAAGCAGTCTCCTTCCTTCTCTGATTCAAACAGCGATTCAAGACCAGTTTGGTTGTGTTGTTTCTGTTCCTCACGGCTTAGTGGGTCACGAATTAGATGTTTCCACACAATCTCAAACTCAAAGAGTTGTAGAACGTATAGTTGGATTCGTGGGCTCATCATCCAGCAACTCTACAGCCACCCCTATGGTGCGAAGTGAAAGCGGGGATGCAACAATTAGTTGCCAAATATTCGGGGATTGCGCTTTTCTCACGTTAACCACAGCGCCGAAAACCATGGAAGACCTTCCTCCGGAATTAGATGCCTTCATTGTCGGCGAAGCTGAAAAACGTGGGCTTTCCGCCCTTGCAATCGATGCCCATAACAGCATGGGTAGTCAATTCGATCTAGAAAATGCTGTAAAATCCTTCAGCGAGGCTTCTGTGGCTTGTCTCGAAGAAGTGTTGAAAAGCAAAAATTCGTCTTTCAAGGTGGGCGCATCAGCAGTTGTGCCTCAAGATTTCAGTGTTCAGGATGGCATGGGTCCTGGAGGCATAAGCGTGATTGTAATAGAGGTCGACGGGCATAAGGCGGCTTATGTGACCATCGACGGAAACAACATGGTGTCTAGTTTGAGAGAAAAAATTCTCTCGGCAATAAAAGAACTTGGAGTAGACGACGGAGAGGTTCTCACCACTGACACCCACTCTGTATGTGGCATGATACATAGCGCTCGGGGTTACAATCTGGTGGGTGAAGCAATCGATCACTCAAAACTAATCAGTTACATTAAAGAGGCAACTACTCTTGCTTTGGGTAATCTGGAGCCGGCAGAGGCGTCGTGGCGCACTGAAATAATTCCTGATGTTAAAGTCATTGGGGAACAGCAGATAACAGAACTAACTGTTTTAGCTGACAAAACAACAGAGTGCGTTAAACGGGTCGCCGTAATCGTATTCCCCGCGGCTGCAGTCCTTCTAACTAACCTTCTACTTTTTCTTCTCTAGTAGCTTAACTCCTCAAATTTCCGAAAGCCTTATTCTTCTAGTTTCTCTTTCTCAAGATGGGGTTTGTGTTTTGAGTTCAAATGATGAGCTAGTTACTCTATTCAAAAATCAAATCAAAATCGAGAAAACAATTGTCGCTTCAGTGGCTGAGGGCTTAGTTGAGATTGAGAATCCAGCTGTCAAGGGTGTCTTGAAGGGAATTTCCTTAGATTCCACGAAGCACGCTGAAATGTATTCCTCTGCAATTAGCCTGTTAACCAGTATCCCTCAAGCTTTGACCGAAGGGAACCTTGACAAACAGAGAGAACTTGTAGAGAAGCACATACACATAGAGGCAGAGATAATCGAGAAACTCCGCGAGGTGCTTCCATCTGTCCAAAACAAGAAAGTTAAGCTTCTACTGACCGCAATATTGTCCGATGAGGTTAGGCATCACGAGCTCTTGAAGAAAGTCTTGGATATTCTTGTTAGAGGAGAAACCATAACAGATGATGACTGGTGGGATGTCCTGTGGGAAAACGTTCCGTTCCACGGAGCCCCAGGTGGATAAAAAAACTGTTTTAACTGAAAGAGACAAGGCAACACAAAGCCGTCGCATTTCCCAGTCAGTTTATTCCAAGATTATGCTATTTCGCATGCTTTCAACAGTTTTTGCCAGCGACGGTCAACTTCGCTCTGAATCTTTTCTAGAACCTGCTTGTTTTCAGGCTTGAATAGGTGCTTGAATCTTCGTTGCGTCTTCAAGTATGTCTCTACTGGCTTCTTTTTCTCTGGCTTCAGCGCTATAGCCTTGCTTTGTGGCGAGAGCTTGTATTCGCCGTATTCGGCTTCCCACAGTGGGAATACGCATGTTTTAACTGCCAAACGAGCGATTTCAACGGTTTTTTCTGTTTCGCTTCTCCAACCTCTTGGGCATGGAGCAAAAGTGTGTAGAAATGCTGGGCCGTTCACTTCCATTCCTTTTCTAGCCTTTACCACTAGGTCTTTCCAGTATGCTATGTTGGCTGTGGCGACGTAGGGCATTTCGTGGGCAACCATTATGTCCGCTATGGGCTTTTTGCGCTCAGGCTTTCCTGGAATAACCTTTCCAGCGGGCGAAGTTGTTGTCCATGCTCCCATGGGGGTACCGCTGCTCCTTTGTATGCCCGTGTTCATGTATGCTTCGTTGTCGTAGAGCACGTAGAGGAAGTCGTGCCCTCTTTCAACTGCGCCTGACAAAGCTTGGATGCCTATGTCAAAGGTTCCACCGTCTCCGGCAAAAGCAATAACATCCACGTGTTCATCTTTTATGCGCCCCTTCTTCCTTAGAATCTTCAGTGCAGTCTCTATTCCAGACGCGTTGGCGGCTACGTTCTCGAAGGCGGTGTGTATCCATGGTATCTTCCACGATGTGTACGGATAGATTGTTGAAACTACTTCCATGCAGCCTGTGGCGTTGGTGGCTATGATTGGTCCTCTTGCCGCCTTCATTACCAAACGAAGAACTATTGCTGGACCGCATCCCGCGCAGGCTCTGTGTCCAGACGCAAACTTCTCAGGTGTTTGAGCGAATTCTTTACTTGTAAATTTCCATTCTGACAACCTTTTCACCCCATCCTATTCCCTTAAACCAATAAACTGAACCGTGTTTTCAACTTGCCCTGTTTCTACAATCTTCTGCAGTTCCTTGTAGATGCTGTCAATCATGTATGGCGGCGTGTCTCTTCCTCCCAAACCGTAAATGTAGTTTACTAAGCGTGGTCTGTCTGGCACATCGTAGACTGAGTGGCGGATTTCATGGAACATTGGTCCTCCGTTTCCGCCAAAACTGCATGCTCTATCCATTACTGCAACCGCCTTCTTGCCTGAGAGGTTGCTGATTATGTCTTTGACTGGTAATGGTCTGAAAGACCTTATTCTGAGTAGTCCCGCTTTGATTCCGTTTTCGCGCAGTTCATCTACCACAGTTTTTACTGTGCCCGCTGTTGAGCCTATGCATACTGTGGCTATTTCTGCGTCGTCAAGCTTGTATGCTTCAACTAAACCGTTTCCGTAGCTGCGACCGCTCTGTTTTGCATACTCGTCGTGAACCTGCTTGATAACGTCGAGAGCTTTTCTCATGGCTTCTTCTTGCTGTCTCTTGTGCTCGAAATAGTAATCGTGAAGGTCTAAAGGCCCAATCGTTAAGGGGTTTTCTGGATCAAGCTTGAAAGGAACAAGTTCTCCTTCGTGATTCATTACTTGTGGAAATTGCCGTGTTCCCACAAATTTTTTCACAACTTCATCTGGAAAAATACTCACGTTCTCTAGTGTGTGACTTAAAACGAATCCGTCCAAGCCAACCATCATGGGAAGCATTACCTCCAAGTTCTCAGCTATCTTGAATGCCTGAATTATCGAGTCATAGACTTCTTGGCTGTTTTCTGTGTAGATTTGTATCCATCCCATATCCCTCTCAGCCATAGAATCTGAGTGGTCACAGTGAATGTTGATTGGAGCTGACAATGCCCTGTTCGCAACAGCCATTACAACAGGAACTCTACAGCCAGAAGCAACGCCCAACATTTCATGCATCAAAGCTAAACCTGCAGATGCTGTTGCAGTGAATGTACGGGCACCGGTTGCGGATGCTGTTATGCTGCATGTCATGGCGCTGTGTTCTGATTCTACACAGACAAAAGCTGTGTCTACTTCGCCGTCGGCGACGTATTCGCTGAATTTTTCAACGATTATGGTTTGTGGCGTAATTGGATATGCAGCCACCACATCCACGTCACATTGCTTAGCTGCGAAGGCTACTGCCGTGTCGCCATTCAAGGGCACAATTTTTTGTTCAACTTTAGCCATTGTCTGTTACTCCTTTCCTTCCAAAACCATCTCTACCGCGGTTGCGGGGCATTCGTTGGCGCATATTCCGCAGCCTTTGCAGAAGTCATAATCAAACACCATATCGTTTGTTTCTATGTCATGTTTTATTGCGCCTTCTGGACAGTAAATGTGACAGAACATGCAACGGGTACACTTTTCTGTGTTCCAGATGGGCTTGTAAGAACGCCAATCTCCAGTTTTGTATTCTGTGCTAGACTTCCAGCATACACCACCAATGGTAACTTCTTTCCAGCTTTTTGGCTGTGCACTCATTCAGGTTTTGCCTCCTTGTACGCTTCCTTTAGAACTCCTATGTTCTTTTCTCCTAGTGGACCTGGAAAACGTTCTTGCACGACTTTTTCTATGCTTTCCATTTTCACTATCCCGGTTGCGCGGGCGACTACGCCAAGCATAGCCGTGTTAGTGATGAATCTTCCCAGAATCCTCATTGCTATGTCAGTAGCGGGAACTGTCCAAACAGTTCCCTCTGCCATTTTCAGTTCTTCTTTCATCGTCTTTGGGGTTTTAGGGGTATTTACTATGAGAATTCCATTTTCTACTAAACCTTCTGTGACTGGAACGGTTGCCAAAAGGGTCGGATCCATAACTATTGCAAGATTTGGTTTGTAGACTGCACAATGGAGCCTTATTGGTTCGTCGCTGATGCGCGTATAAGCTTTCACTGGTGCTCCCATCCTCTCAGGACCGAACTCCGGAAATGATTGGATGTATTTTCCTTCGTGGATTGCAGCCCGCGCCAGAAGCTCGCTTGCTGTCCATGCTCCTTGGCCGCCACGTCCATGCCATCTAAACTCTTTGAGGGTCAATAAACTTCCTCCAAACAGCATCTCATGTGATCATATGAATTACGACATACAAGTTACCGCTATTCTTAAACATTTAGGGAAAAACGTTTCTGTAAAGCATTTTTTGTTCCTTATTTTGTTACAGTGGGACTCAAAGTTTGAGATCTGTTCATGTGGTTTGCGGTTAACCGAATCGTACGCATTATAGATAGACCGATTGTGAACGGGGTTTTTAACAAAATTTAAGAGGGTACAAGGACAATCAAAAGTTTAATCCCTAACGGATGTTGTTTGTTAATAGACGAGGTAATGAGCTTTGGCTAATAATGGAGCAAAACCTGAAGAGGTGACAATCAAAACCGATAACGTTGTCTTTATCGGCAAAAAACCTGTAATGAACTATGTGACTGCTTGTATAACCTTTTTCAACAGCAGCGAAAAGCAGGTTGTTGTTAAGGCAAGGGGGCGGGCAATCAGCAGAGCAGTGGATACTGTAGAGTTGCTTCGTCGCGCCTTTGTTAAAAACTTGGAAATAAACCACATCGAAATAAGTACCGAAGAACTGTTTAGAGCTGAAGGCGGTCAAAAATCGAATGTTTCAACAATCGAAATAGCCGTCGCTAAAGCCAAGCCCAAGCAACCTCAAGAAGAAAATTAGATTCTCCCCCTTCCTCTCTGTTCGCTCTTCTGCATACTTTTTTTATTTTCGGCTATTGCGAGAATTTGTTTCAGGGGTCTCAGATATCTATAAAAGTACTGCGATTTAATGGGTTGTTGTTGGTGTGATAATTGCCTGATTATCCTAAGATGATTGTTCGTCCCCCTGGTCCGAATGCCAGAGAACTCGTTAAGAGAGACTCGGTTACGATTTCCCCATCATACACTCGCTATTATCCGCTTGTGATAGATTCTGGACGTGACTGTATCGTGAAGGATGTAGACGGAAACGAATACATCGACTTCAACTCTGGGTTGGCGTGCCTAAACGTGGGGCACAAGCACCCCAAGGTTGTCAAGGCAATAAAGGGTCAATGTGACAAGTTTCTTCATTACTCTAACACCGACTTTTATTATCAGCAAACCGTGGATCTGGCTGAAAAACTGTTTGAAATAACTCCTGGCACTTTCCAGAAGAGAATACACTTTGGAAACAGCGGAGCAGAAGCTGTGGAGACGGCAATCAAACTTTCCAAGTGGCACACTCGTAAACACCAATTTATCGCCTTTACCGGCGCCTTTCATGGCAGAACATGCGGCACCACATCTCTTACCGCCAGCAAACCAACCCAAAAAAGACACTACTTTCCATTGCTTCCGGGAATAACCCATGTGCCCTACCCGTATTGTTACCGTTGCCCCTTCAGTTTGTCCTATCCCGAATGCGACTATAAATGCGTAGATTTCATAGATGAACAGGTTCTGCAAAAATATGTGCCTCCCGAAGAGGTTGCAGGCTTCGTTTTTGAGCCTATCCAAGGCGAAGGCGGATACGTGGTTCCCCCTCCCGGATACTTCCAGCGGCTAAAGAAGCTGGCTGACAAGTACGGATTACTGTTGATTGCTGATGAGGTTCAATCTGGTATGGGAAGAACTGGGCGATGGTTCGCTGTTGAACATTGGAAGACCGAGCCTGACATTATTTGTGCAGCTAAAGCCTTGGCTTCAGGGTTGCCCTTAAGCGCAACTGTGGCTCGAGCCCGGTTGATGGATTGGGAGGCTGGTTCCCACGCCAGTACCTTCGGAGGAAATCCGTTAGCCTGTGCAGCGGCTTTGACTGTGATCGACGTAATCAAGGAGGAGAAGCTTCTTGAGAACGCTGAAAAACAGGGTAACTATATCATGAAGTGGTTGCAGGACGTTAAGGAAGAACGGGAAATTGTGGGGGACGTTCGAGGTAAGGGGTTAATGATTGGGGTTGAATTTGTGGAGGATAAGGCGACCAAGAAGGCGGGGGCGGATCAGGCTAGCGAAGTGATGATTCGTTGCTGGAGACGCGGAGTAGCAATCATAACCTGTGGCGTTTCCACCCTCAGGTTGGTTCCGCCGTTGACCATCACCCGAGAACTGGTAGACTCTAGCCTAGAAATAATCGGGGACGTTATCAAAGAAGTTAACGAAGAGTCCTCTGCCTGAAACTTATTTTTCTGGTTCTTTTAGAACATCTACTACTGTAGAGTAACGCGAAGAGAGTTCCATCTGGTTTTCGTATCCCTTCTTTGCGTAAATGTTTTTCATTTTTATTCGAGTCCCCACCTTCAAGTCTTTCACAGCTTCTGCCATTTTTCTCCAAGCTGACACTTTGAGTTTTCCTGTGGAATCGCTCAACTGGAAAGAAGCAACTGCAACTTTTTCGTTTCGTGATGTGACAACCTCCCTTACATCAGGGGTTGTTGCGATGGTTCCTTCGACTGTTATCAGACCGTCAGTTCCCTTTATGTCAGCCAGTTTTTTTGATGGTTCCACGAGAATTTTGATGTTTCCTCGGTTTCCCAAATTTAGTTCCAGATTTCCATCAAATCCCTCACGTACGTATCCGTGTGAAATTCTGATGGTTTGTTCCCGTTGAATCTTTCCGCTCTCAACCAATTCTACTTTGTCGTCCCACAGAACCACCCTCAAAGTTCCGCTCTTATCCACAACTATAATGCTAGCACGTTTCCCTTCTGTCCAATCTCTGCGAGTGAATGTTTTGGAGGGATAAACGGTGGCGACCTGTCCAGTCACTGTTACATCATTCAATCCGGAAACAAGGTCCTGAATCTGAATTTTGAGCCGAAGAGGCTTCTTGACGATTTCTACCCCCAGCTCCGAAGCGGCAATCCGCGCCGCGGTTTCATCGGTTAGAAAATCGCCTGCCTCGCTTTTTTTCTTTTCAATCATTTCTAGAATTTCTTTGCGCTTAATGTCAGAACGAGACGACAGAATTCGCTTAATGATTTCCTCTAAATCCATATTGCTTCACTAGATTAATTTGTTCAAGTTCCTCTTGGATGTTGAACTTGTAATGTTGCTTTTTCTTTTGTCCGTATGCTTAGACAATGGACCACCTGCTTTCCGGAGGTGGGCTATATGCTGTGCTGTTTTAACTGTTATTGATTTAATCTTGTTGCAAAAAACGAGGACCAAAGAAAACTATGTCTCTTCGGTGTTTTCCTCTTTGCCGTAAACCAAATACAAGAAGCCTAGAACCAAAGTTATGAAAATTAACGCTACTAAAATAATGAGTATCCACGTGAAGTATGCATCTGCGCTCATCTAAATCTCTCCTTCGTTTAATATTTGAATGTGAGATATTTAAGCTGTAACCTTTTTCCACTCTTCCATGAGGCACTCGTAGAGCCTATCCTCTTCCTCGACCTTGTCGTACCGTTCCAGAGCTTCCGCTATTTTCTGAGCAATAAGGTGGTAACAGATGTTTGCTTCTCTGTCCATTACTCGGAAATAGAAATCGTCGCATGAACAGAAAGCCGCGGCTGGCATAATTTGGTATTCCCTTTCTCTGCCTACGACTATCCAGACAATCCTGCCGCTGGGGCTAAAAACATATTTTTTTACTCTCTCCTCTTTTATGGTGTCCCATGCTTTAGTAAACCGTGAGCCAAGGGCTTCTGAAAGCTGGGTTAGATGGTTACCCGTTACTTTCCCATTGGTTTTTGCTTCCTCGCAAACTTGTTCGAGCACCTTGATTTCTTTGGGTATTCTCATGGGCTTTTCATTCCCTTGAACGCGTTATGAACTTGTATGGCGAAGCGGTTGTGTTCCAGCAGCGGACTTGACGTTTTGTTGGGTTACTCGATTTTTATTTGTTCTCCGCTGGGCTTCTTTTTCTCTTCGATTTTGGGTAATGTAACCTCTAGCACTCCATTTTTGTATGATGTTTTGGCTTTCTTGGGGTCAATTTTTGCTGGGACCTCGATTTCTTTGAAGTATTTGCGCTCAGGTGCCTCAACAGAAATCGTTAATTTGTCTTCTGTTCCAGAAAGTTTGATGGCTTCTTTTGCAACCCCTGGCAATTCTATTATGACCTTTATTTCACCGTTTGTGTTGACTATGTCAACAAGCGGCTCTCTCTCCTCCTTTACATCGAGGTATGGTTGGTTTAAGCCACCGGCTTCGGATTCGCTTGAAGGCTTGACGTTGCCAAATTCTCTGATTTTCGGTTTTCCGTCCGGTCCAATGGTCATGCTGTAGCCGTACACGAAGGGTCCCCACTCTGGTATAGTTGAGCCGTCAGGAAGCTTGCGTTCCCGTTTCAAGTCTTCTGGGATGCGAGTTTTGAATTGGCTGAACTCCCTCTCCATCATCTCCTCCATTTCCTTCATCATGTCTTCGATGTCTCCGAAGAACCGGTTTCCAAAAAATGGATTGCTTTTCTTTCTTTTTTTAAACCATTTCGGCAAGTCATCCCCTGTCATCACTTCACCTTCGCAAGTAAGTACGTCTAGAATTCATTAAAACTTTTCTGAACGTATATTCTAACCCCAATACTGACTGGTCTCTTTTTGGGGTTAACTCAACGCTTTCAACTGATCAACTGTTCCCAGAAAGGTTCCGTCCAGAAGATAAACCTCTGCATCATCTATGTTTACGCAGCCGGAACGTAATATTGGACCGATATATGTGTCAGTCTTCTTTTTTCCTCTTTTTCTTTTGTTGATTGGTCTTCCTCCAAGGAACTGGTTGAAGGAGGGCATTATGAAAAGCTGTGAAACGTTAAGCTTTACTTTATGTTGCTCGTTAAGAACGCCCGAAATGTCAGTTTCCATTTTGGCGCCTAAGTGCTTGAGGAGAGATTTCGCTAGCTGTTCTCCGTTGCATGGTGCCTTGACAAAAACCTGTTTTGTCATCCTGAATCCCATGGGGTCGCGGATGGCTATTGTGGGATGAACGTGACCTGTAACTAGGCTTCTGCATTCTAGCAGTTCTGGCGTTGGCCATGCATGTCCGTGGAAGAGTCCGACATCTCCGAAGCTGGTGCCTGTTGGGGGAAGAATTTTTATGGTTTCTGGAAGTAGTGGCTCAAGGTTTCCATCGTGGTTTCCTAGAACTACTTGGATGCCTGCAACTTTTTCTTGTATATCCTCGAAGAATTCTGGGATATCCTTCCACTCTTCTAGGGCTACTTTGGTTATGGCGTCTTTTATGTCTCCTAATAGTATTAGGTGTGTGGGTTTTGTTTCTTTGATTAGCTTGAGCAGCATATTCTTGATTTTTGGGGTTTGGGATGGAACGTGTACTCCTCTTTTGGCTTAGGAGTCTTTCCCAGCCTATGTGAAGGTCAGAGACCACTAGGGCTCGGTCATTGTTTTCTTGCAGGATCAGGGCTGGATATGGCTGCACAGGCTTTATCTGCGTCAAGGTATCACAAGAGTAATCTCTGTTTTTGTCTGTTAAAAACTGTCCCTGCCAATCCTGCTCGCTTTTAGGCTACTAGAGCCGCTTTGATTGCCTCATACAATGTCCTGTTCGAGGCTGATATGAATGATAATCGTTGGGTGGCTGCTAAGGGAACGTTAAGATGTTCCCCTTCTGGACCTAGTATGATTCCGCCTGCCTCGCGGAGTATGAGATATGAGGCTACCATGTCTGTTACCCTTAGTTTTCCGCGGATGTCAATGAAGGCGTCTGTGGAGCCGTCTGCAACGTAGCAGATCTCTAGGGCGTTGGCTCCGAAGTGGCGAAAATGCTTCCCAACCTTGAACAGTCCCTCAAGTTTGGTTACAAGCTCTTCGATTCTGAAGGTGTTCAAGTCGACGCCAATAACAGCATCTTCTATCTTCGATATTTTGGAAGGCTTGATTCTTTCCCCGTTTTTGAAGGCGCCCCCATTCTTCTGCGCAGTGTATGTTATGTCGTGAACGATGTCAGATACGATGGCTGTTTCCACGTCTTTAAGCCACGGTCCCCTCGAAACCGCAATAACGTTAGCACTGAATGGTAGTCCTCGAACTGCGTTGGTTGTGCCGTCCACAGGGTCTGTTGTAACATAAATTTCGGATGGTTCTGGTCCGATCTGTTTTGTTCCAGCCTCTTCACTGATTAACGTGCATGATATTTGATGCTTGTTTAGGCAGTCTATCAGCGCCTTCTCAGCCGCTAAATCGATTCTCTTTGATGTGTCGTCGCCTGCTCCAACCCCGAAGCCTGTGGCTGCTTCTGGTGAGCCGTAAAGTTTGAGGGCTTCCTTTCTCATATTTTGTGAGCATTCCTGTAGTATCTTTAGCCAATCCGTCATGTTTTTCACGTCTGTTCCTGCTTTCGGATAATAGAGTTCTCCTGTGGGCTTTTAAACTCAAATGCAAGCGAAAAGACACTTAAGGAAGATTTGATTGCCTGAAACAAAGGAGCGGGGGTCGCCGAGCCAGGTCAAAGGCGCAGGCTTCAGGTGCCTGTCCCGTAGGGGTTCGTGGGTTCGAATCCCACTCCCCGCACCATTTTTGCTTTGATTTTTTGATTGTTGCGTAAATGCTAAGTGTGAAGATTAGGTTCAGCATATACATGTGGAGGAAGAGGCTATAGAAGCTAAACGTTCTGCAACAAGAATTGTCGTTGTAATTCCCACCTTGAACGAATGTAAAGCCGTGGGAAAAGTGTTGGGTGCAGTGAAATCTGCTATGGATTGCTATGAATATCGAATGTTGGTTGTGGATGGACATTCCACTGATGGCACAGACGAGATTGCCAAGGATATGGGTGCCGACGTTATTTATCAGCGGGGCAGAGGCTATGGGGATGCCTTGAAAACTGGTTTTTTTTATGCACGAAAACGGCTAAATGCTAAAGTGATTGTGATGATGGACGCCGACTTAACTTATGACCCCAAACATATACCCAAATTGGTAGCACCTATTTTGAATGATGAGGCTGACATGGTAGTTGGTAACCGGTTTGCTGGAATGCAGGAGGGAGCAATGCCCTTCGTTAACATGGTTGGAAATAGAGTGCTTTCTCTAGTTGCAAAGTTGGCTTTGGGGCTTAACGTATATGACACTCAAAGTGGCATGAGGGCCTTCAAATCTGAACTCCTAGACCGTATGAATTTAGTGGCTGTGGGTATGCCCTTAGCGATGGAAATGCTGGCAGAAGCCCGTTCCGTTGATGCTAGAATACGTGAGGTGCCCATAAGCTATAGGTCCAGAGTGGGAGAAACTAAGCTTAATCCAATAAAAGATGGAGGCAGAATACTTGGAACCACTGTGAGGTTAATGTTTGATATTCGACCTCTACTTTTCTTTGGGATCATAGGAACCGTTTTGGGGGTAATGGGTTTACTTCTTCATTACGTCACGATTCCCATCGAGCTTGTGAATGTGGTGTTTCCGTTTATATTCATAATTGGGGGCATGCTATTGTTTTGGTTGGGTTTTGTGACCGTCTTAGTCAGGAAACTTAGAAGACGTAAGTGATGTCGAAGTGTAATACCAGAAGATGTAATGCTGATTGTGAAATGATGTTCGTGGGTTCGAATCCCAC
>SDBT01000749.1_pt1 | contig 53186 bp, 40 predicted proteins | sample 2277101 | NCBI WGS metagenome assembly SDBT01 (sample SAMN10404973, study PRJNA504765) | marine sediment metagenome | isolation source: marine sediment core GS10_PC15, 103 cmbsf | place: Arctic Ocean: Southern Knipovich Ridge | collected 2010
TCCCAGTTCAGCAAACATCTCCAGGCTCTGCTCGTACCTGGCCTGCGCCTCGGCATAGTTGCCTTGATGTTGGTGAATCATGCCCAACTGATGCATAGATGAAGCCATCCCACGCTTGGCCCCTAGTTCACCGAACATCGCCAGGCTCTGCTCATACCTGGCCTGCGCCTCCGTGTAGTTACTCTGTTCCTGGTGAATAGTGCCCAACTGATGCAGGCAGATAGCGATACCTTGCTTGTCGCCAATCTTAATACGAATCGCCAAACTCTGCTCTTGATTTTGTTGTGCTTCCTGATAGTTGCCCTACAACTGATAAAGTACCCCCAACTGGCTCAGGGACGAGGCTGCCCCGCTCTTATCGCCCAGTTCCCTCTTGATCGCTAGGCTCTGCTCATACATAGCCTGCGCCTCGGCGTAGTTCCCTTGATGCTGATACACGATTCCCATTTGATGATATGTTGCGGCAAGATTCTGTCTGTCACCTTGCTCCGCAAACACCTCTTTCACTCGCTCATACATCCTAACGGCCGTTCTGTAGTCGCCAAGCATCCGATAGACCGTAGCCAGGTTCCCCATCGCCACTGCTTTGTTCGGCCCCTCCAGCGTTTCGACGGACTCGTTCAGCAGTTGGATGAGCCGCTCCAAGTGCCCCCAGCGCCTCATTGGCTCTGTGGCAGCATCCACAATCTCAAACGCCTTATCATGATCCCCTGCTCGATAAATAGTACTCTCGCGCTCGCAGCAAGTCCCCCAGGTCATGGGTCTGCTGCCCCTGCAATTCCCAGAACCTGGCCGCTCGCAGCAACAGGGCCCGCTCGTCCTCGGCGCTTTCGGCGCGGCGACGGCGGGTGTAGTCGCGCACCAGGGCGTGCATGGGGTACACTACCTCGTCGCCCACTTCTTTGCGGGCCAGCATCCCCCAGCTCAGCAGGGCGCACAGCTCAGCATCCACAGCAGGCGAGGCATCCCGCTCATCACCCAGCATCCACTGCAAGCCCTCCAGCGGCACGTCCTCCTCATACACGCTGGCCCGCATCAGCAAGGTCTGCGCCCGCGGGGGCAACTGGGCGTAGGTGCGGTCCAGCAGGGTGAACTCGATCATCTCCCGCTCCACGTCGGCAATCTCCAGCAGCGCATCGGCCACTGTGGTCACGGCGGCGCGGCGGGCGAAGACGTCAATGGCGTAGGGGTGGCCGCCCAACTTGCGGTATAGCTCCCGCTTGGTGATGGGCGGCACCGGGTCGGGCGGGGGGACAGGCGGGACACCTGCCCCTACGCCTTCGGCCAGAGCCAGGTCGCCGGGCAGGCGCGCCCTCTGCGGCGGCGCCACCGGCAGCGGGGCCAGGGCGTCGTGGTTGTTCATGTGCTGCACGGCCATGGGAAAAGGCAACTCGCCCAGTGGGATGTGCCCCACCTCCCCCGTCAGCCGCCCGCCCAGGGGATCGAAGTCGTAGCGGCTGGTGAACAGAAACTTCGTCTCCTTCACCACCCCCTGCAACAACTGCTCGAAAAACCTCGCCAACGCCTGGTCTGCAATCTCATCCGTGTCACGTTTCACGTCTTCACGTTTTACGCCTTCCCGTACCTGTCGTCCCTTGGTCAACACATCCTCAAAATTATCGAAGATCACCAGAAACGGCGCCTGGTTGAGGATCTGAGCCATGACCGCCGTCTTGTCCACCAGACGTTTGGGGGCGTGGATAACCGGGTTGAATTGGTTGATGCCGGCCAGGTTGAGGAAGGCGTTCATCTCCGACAGCACGTCCTCCGGCCGCAGGGCGGGGGTGGCCTTGATGGCCTTGACCCCATAGAAGTGGCGGGCCAGCTTGGTGGCCACGCGGGTGGACAGCACGCTCTTGCCGATGCCGCCCAGCCCGTGGATGATGAAGGCCCGCTTCCGCTGGCGGGTGAAGCCCTGCCGGATGCGCCGCATCTCCCGCTGCCGTCCCACGAAATTCTTCTCCATCACCGACACCGTGCCGAAGTCCAGCGGCTTGTCCAACGCCAGCTCCTCGGCCACGGGGCGGATGGCCTCCACCGTGACGCAGGCCGGGTCGTTGAGAAAGAGCACCGGCGTGGCGAAGTCCACCCGCTGGCCCCCGTCTTCGCCAGCGGCGCTGGCCATCAGACGGAGAGCTTGCCTTGAGCTCAGTCGAAGGGAAAGCCGCCCCTCGGTCAGGGCCACGTCCACCGGCTTGTTGTGGGCCAGGGCGGTGTAGAAGCGCCCGGCGAAATCGGTGGCCGCCCGGTCCAGCACGGCGTACTGCATCGAAAGCACCGCCGACACCCCCTGCCGCATAAGCCGGCGGGCCAGGTCGGCGTAGGCGTCGTTGTTGGAAGTCCGCGCCGACTGGCAGGCGCTGAGCACCACCAGCCGCAGGCTGCGCCCCACGTTGCGCAGCAGATCGGCGACGTCGGTGTTGGCCACCTCCGCCATGTTCCCCTGCTCGTCCTCCAGCAGGAGATACCCCTGCTCCCGCGCCTCGCGGTACACCCCGTGGCCGGTGAAGTGCAGGACGTCGTACTCCTGCTCCGACAGGTAGTCCTGGATGGTGTCCAGCGTGGCGTCCTCGCAGAAGTCCACCTCCACCACCCGCTCTCGCTGGAGCTTGTCCAGCGCGGCCAGGATGACCTCCTGCTCCCGCTCGGTGTTCAACACCTGATGATCGAGCAGGTTCACGGGACTGGAGACCACCACCAACATGCGCAGGGCGCGGGTCAGAGGCTGCACCGTGCGGCGGGCGACGCCCAGCGGCAGGCGGGAGATGGGCGTCTCCCAGCGAGTGACCAGGAAGTTTTCATCATCGTGCAGGAACTCCCAGGGCAGGTTCATCAGCTCAGGCGATCCCTCCTCCACCCGCACCCGCAGCCGCAGGCCCGCGTCGTCGGCCTGGGCCTCGGCTAACTGCGCGGTAAAGAGCGCGCCCACGTCGCCGCCCAGCGTCAGCCCGTAGAGCATCCGCCCGAACTCGGCATGGAAATCGTCCCTGACAAGTTCCCCGTGCAGGGCGTAGGCCTCCAGCCGCCGCAAGTCCTCGCGCATCTTGAGGGTGCCCAAACGCAGGCTGAAGTCGTGTTCCACGGCGCGTCCTCCAGCCTCGTCGGGCACGTAGGCAGTGAACTCGTGCGGGGCGCGCTTCTCCAGGCACAGGTCGAAATCATGGTGGGTGGCCGTCATGGCGATTCTCCTTCCACCACCTCTTCTGCCAACTGCCTGCCCGTCTCCGTCCACAGGTAGTCCTTGAAGAAAGCGGCCCGCTCCATGGCCGGTCCTCCTGCCAGCGCGACGCGGCACTCGTGGGCCAGCTTCCCCTGTTCGCCCAGGTACAGCAGACCGCTGGCGATGGCGCTGGCTCCTAGCTTGTCCAGGATATCGGCCTCCACCACCACCTTGCCCTCCCAGGATAAGAGAGCTCCCTGTTCCTCTGGCGGCAGGGGGCCAAAGTCGGTGCCGTGTTCGGCAATGGCCTGGGCTACGCGAGCCACGAATTCCTCAGGGTAGCCCTGTTCGCGGAGGTATTTCTCAGCGATTTCCGCGCTGACCCGGCCGTGGATGGAATGGTCGCAGACGAACATGGAGACGTCGTGCAGAACGGCGGCTACCCGCACCACATCGGCCACGTCATCGTCGGCCCCTTCGCCAGCCAGAATCTTCTCCGCGTTGCGCAGCACGTTGAGCGTGTGTCGCCAGCGGTGCTCGGCTGTGCGAGGGAAACGCCGCACCCATTCCTGCTCGCTCCTGGCTGCCGTCTCCTTCAGGTATTTCCTGGTGAAAGCGCAGATCTGATCGAATTGAGTCTGGTTGAGCATGTCGTCTATGACTCCTCTATACCAACCTAGAACCCTATCCTCTTATGCCTCATCACCACGCTCTGCACCAGACCCTCGGCTATGAGAAGGGTGATCAGGGAACTGCCGCCGGCGCTGATGAAGGGCAGTGGGATGCCTATCACCGGCAGCAGGCTCAGGTTCATGCCGATGTTCACCAAACTCTGGAAGAAAATCAAAGCGGCCACGCCGCAGGCGATCAGGCGGCCAAAGCTATCACGAGCCAGGCTGGCCGCTCTGAGAATCCGCCACAGGACAATGGCGATGAGGGTAAATAAGACCAACGCCCCCACGAAGCCCATCTCCTCGCCGATGACGGAGAAAATGAAATCGGTGTGCCGCACTCTCAGAAAGTGCAATTGGCTCTGGCTGCCGCTGGCGTACCCTTTTCCCAGCCATCCACCGGAGCCGATGCTGATCAGGGCCTGGTCAATGTTATACCTGGCCGACGGGTCCCCGGCTGGGTTAATAAAGAGGAGGAGTCTCTCCTGCATGTAATCCTTGAGTGAGAACCAGATGAGCGGCATGGATAGAAGTCCAACAAAGCCGAAAATGCCTAGATGCAGCAGGCGCATCCCTGCCATCAAGACCATGATCAGCCAGATAACCGCCAGGACAATCACCGTTCCTAAATGCGGCTGCAGATAGATCAAGCCCATAGGTACGGCTACATAGATAATGGAAATTAGGATATAGCGGAAACGCCCTATCTCTTTCTCATGCTGGGCCAGGAATTGAGCCAAGGTAACGATGATCAGCACCTTGGCCAGCTCCGAGGGCTGAAAGGAAGAGCCAGAGATCCAGCGCTGCGCCCCGTGGGTTACCTGCCCCATCAAGAGAACCAGGAGTAAAGAGATGATGGTCAGGGCATAGAGAGGCTTTTGCAGACTTTCGAGGGAGCGATAATCAATGGCGGCCACAAATAGCAACAGAACCAGACCTACCAGGGCCCAGATAGCCTGTCTGCGAGGCAGGTCTCGCAGCTCTGGCGTGTCCGGGGTGGCGCTGTAAATCATGGCTACGCCGAAGACGATCAAGAGCACTGTGGCAGCCAGCAGCACAAAGTCAAAGTTGCGCCATATCTTGCGATCCATCTGTCACCAAATTGGAAATTGGAAGTTGGAGGTTGGAAGTCTGTCCTGAGCCTGGCCGAAGGGTTGAAGGTTGGAGGTTAGAAGTTTCCTCCCTGCTCCCTTGCTCCTCTGCCAGTCATCCTCTCTGCCCGCGAGCGCCGAGGAGGGGGATGTCAGCTATCAGCCGACTGTGCCGCTTACCCTGAGAGAAAGTAACCTCCACCCCCTCGCGATCTATCTCCACGTGCTCAGAGATGACGTTGATGAGCTCGTTCTTAAGGGTTTGCAAAAGTTCCGGCGAGATCTTGACCCGGTCGTAGGCCAGCACCAACTGTAAGCGCTCTTTGGCGATCTCCCGGCTGGAGGGTTTGCGTTGTCCGAGCAACCAGTCTAGAATTCCCATGCTACCCCCTATCATTGGCGAATAAAGCGAATAAAGCGTTCGATAAGATTGGGCATCTCCCTGATGTCCATGAAAGGGACCTCTTCGCCCAGCAGACGTCGAGCGATGTTGTGGAAGGCCAGGCCAGCCGGCGACCTGTCATTCAGAACGACGGGCACCCCCTTGTTAATGGAGATGATGATGGCCTTGTCCTCAGGGACGATTCCTATCAAGTCTATAGCCAGAATCTCAATGACGTCCTCTGTGGTTAGCATGTTGCCATAGCGCACCATCTCCGGCCTGAGGCGGTTGATGATCAGGCTGGCTGGCCCTTTCTCCTCCGCTTCGATCAGGCCGATGATTCGGTCAGCATCGCGAACGGCTGCGACCTCAGGTGTGGTAACGATGAGTATCTTATCAGCCGGCGCGATGGCGTTGCGGAAGCCCCGTTCGATGCCGGCAGGCGAATCAATGAAGATAAAATCGAAATCGTCGCGCATCTGGTCGCAGAGCCGGACCATATCCTCAGGGCTGACGGCGGTTTTATCGCGAGTCTGGGCGGCGGGCAAGAGGTACAGTTCCGAGACCCGCTTATCCCTGATCAGAGCCTGGCGCAGGCGGCAATACCCCTCGGTGACATCCACGATGTCGTACACGATGCGGTTCTCCAGCCCCATCACCACGTCCAGATTGCGCAGGCCGATGTCGGCGTCAATGACCACCACCCGTTGGCCCGAGAGGCCCAAAGCCACGCCCAAGTTGGCGGTGGCGGTGGTTTTGCCCACCCCTCCCTTGCCCGAGGTGATAGTGATAACCTTAGCTGCCATTTTCTCATCTCCTGACTTAGAGGTTGGAAGTTCCTCTGCTAGCGGCTAGACTTCCACGCTTTAACGATGATTCTCCCTTCTTCAACGGAGGCTACCTCTGGTATGATCCCACGCCTTCGTTTCCCCTCCGGCGAGCGAGCGATGTGTTCGCCAATGCGTAACTGGGTGGGAGCTAGTTCCAGGGCACACACGACGGCTTGGTCGTCACCTGTGGCCCCGGCGTGAGCCGTGCCCCTGAGCCTTCCCCAGATGACGATGTCACCGCCGGCGATGATCTCAGCGCCGGCGTTTACATCGCCGATGACCACCACGTGGCCCGGATGCCGGATGACTTGTCCTGAGCGCAAGGTGCAGCGAATCAAGGCCCCCTCGCTGAAGTCCTCTTCGGTTCTCCAGTCTGGCTGGGGTTGGAGATGGAGACTGCGTCTCGTCTGCAGGCCCAGATGGCGCGCAGCAGCTCTAGTGACTGGCGCTTCGCTAATCACCGTCCCCAGGATGACCTCGTTTTGGGCTAACAGGGCTTTGATGTGTCCTATCTCCGCGATAGACAGCTCCCGCCGCCCGACGGCCAAGGCCACCCATCCCCCCTTGAAGAATGAGGCCGTGCCGCTCAGTCGCTCCGCGAGTTCAGCCAACACGCTCGCCAGATCCCCTTCGCCCAAGGTCACTAGCAGACCATCTTTTGTGCCTTTGATATTAACACTGTCCAAAGCCATCCCCGCTCCTGCTTCAATAATACCTCATAACGATAGACTTGTCAAAATCGCGAAAAACAGACAGAAGCCATTGTCCGAGAACACAAGAAGGCGAAGCACAAAAGGAGAGCCTCGCCCTTGACATATCAAAGACTTTTGATCGCGCGGGAAGTCCTCCTCCACGGTCTCCTAACCAAGGCGGAAAGGGTTCGGCCAGGAGACCTTCACCCATCCAGGACGCTAATACAGACCTAACCTCGTAGCTCAGGAAGAATCCTTTCGTAATAATCCAGCGACTCTGGATTGACCAAAGCGTCCCTGTTCAGTACCGGCCTGCCATTGACGATGTTGGTGATGGCGCTTTCGACCTTCTTCATGCTGTAGGTGTAAGGAATGTCCGGCACTTCTACGATCAGAGCCGGAACGTGCCGGGGAGAGGCGTTTTCCCGCAGCGCTTTCACAATCGTGCTTTTCAGTTCCTCCGTCAGAGACAAGCCCACGGCAGGTTTCACGAACAGGATGATGCGCTGGTCGCCCTGCCAGCTCTGCCCTATGGCCAGGCTATCCGCGACTTCCTCTAGCCTTTCCACAACGTCATAGATCTCGGCTGTGCCTATGCGCACGCCGGCAGGCTTCAAAACGGCGTCGGAACGGCCGTAGACGGTCATGCCGCCTGTATCACTGTGTATCACGATATAATCCCCATGGCGCCAAACATTCAGATTGGGGTAGTAAATGAAGTAAGCATTTTTGTACTTCTGGCCATCTGGATCGTTCCAGAAGTACAGCGGCATGGAAGGGGATGGAGCTTCGCAGACAAGCTCGCCCTGCTGATCTAGTATGGCGTTGCCCTCTTCGTCGTACGCCCTGACCTTCATTGCCAGGGACGGCCCCTGCAATTGGCCGGCGTATACCGGGCTGATAGGATTACCTGCGGCGAAGGTTGCATTGAGGTCTGTACCACCCGTGATGGAATTGAAATGCAGATCCTCCTTGATTTCTCGGTACACGTATTCAAAGCCTTCGGCCGAAAGGGGTGATCCGGTTTGCGATATTTCTCTCAACGATGATAGGTCATAATCCCGGCCGGGCTTAACCCCCTGCTTCTGGAGGTAGTTGATGTAAGTTGCGCTGGTGCCGAAAATGGTTATTCTTTCATCTTGAATGAGTTTCCACATCGCCCCCACATCGGGGTAAAGAGGGTTGCCGTCGCATAGAACCACAGTAGCTCCTACCGCCAGAGAACTCAGCAGCCAGTTCCACATCATCCAACTACAGGTCGTTATGTACGTGATTCTGTCTTCGCGCTTCAAGTCGGTGTGCAAAATGAGATCCCTTAAGTGAGTGATCAGAACTCCCCCGGCTCCCTGCACCATACATTTAGGCTTACCGGTGGTTCCGGAGGAAAACATGATATACAGGGGATGATCGAAGGGCAGTTGTTCGAACTGGATGGTGGGTTGTGTTTCTTTGGTCAGGAAATCCTCATAGTGTACGGCGTTGGGGATGGGGCTAATGTCGGGGTTCGCTGTCGCGTAAGACACCACAATAACCTTCTCCAGTGAGGGAATTCCCTTGGCGACTTCCGCGGTGTTTTCCAGAGTGTCGAAGAGCTTGCCCTTATAAAAGTAACCGTCGGCAGTGAAGAGAACCCTTGGCTTCGCCTGGCCGAGGCGGGCCAAAGCTGCCTGGGAGCCGATGTCCGTGGCGCAGGAGGCCCACGTAGCTCCAAGGCTGGTCGCAGCAAGCATGGCGATGGCCGTTTCCATCAGGTTGGGCATGTAGCCCACCACCCGATCTCCCGGGGCAACCCCTATATCGCGCAGTGATTTGGCCAGGCGCGCCACCGTGTCGTAAAGCTCGGCATAGGTCATGGTGGCCGATTTCCAGGTTTCTCCTCTGAATATGAAAGCTATCTGGTCGTCTCTATACCTTAACAGGTTCTCGGCAAAATTCAACCTCGCACCGCTAAACCACTTGGCGCCAGGAAACTTGCTTAGATCGTTAACCACCTCGTCATATCCCCGCGAAGCCTTGATCTCTCCGAATTCCCACATGGTAGCCCAGAAATCCGGTATGTTTTCGATTGACCAATTCCACAGTTGGGTGTAAGAGTCAATCTCAAGACCGTATTCTTCGTTGACGACACCGATAAACCGAGTTATGTTGGCCCGGCTCTTGCGTTCCCCGGAAGGCTCCCAAAGCGGCGTCCTGAGGTCGCTTCGCTTACGGTCGAAGGATGGTTTTTTCATGAAACGTCCCCCTCCCATCTTTCTATCTTTTCAAATCAATCCTCGAAAGCGAGCCTGTTTGGTCAGACAAGAGAGGGCAAAGACAGCCCTGTTCACCTGGGAGTAGACGGGGAAGCTCTGGCCTTCGATCTTCGCCACAGCCTCCCTAACATGGGTCTCGTTCCCTTCGACGCAGAAAAGCACTGGCTTGGCAGAAGCCCGGAGTACATCGAAGTCGGGAATATAGGTATCCCAGCGGGGAATGGCGAAGAGGTTAATTATCAGCGAGTCTACTCCCTCGTCACCCAGCAGCGTCTCAATGGCGACCCCATAGGGTATCTCCAACCAATTTCGCTCAATAGCCGGCCAGAGGTCTATGGGATTCCTCACTCTGTGCCAGGCAGGCGTTATCTCCCTGAGAGCTTCCAGCGTGGCGGGCGAAAACTCGGCCAGCTCGAGCCCCTCCTTCTGGCAGGCGTCAGCGGCGATGACGCAGCCCGCCCCCGTGTAGTGGATGACGCCCACCCTGTTCCCCGTGGGGAGAGGGAGGAACGAGAAAGCCTTGACCACGTCGAGCATCTCCTCGAAGCCGTTCACCCTCAGTATGCCCGCCTGCTTGCAGGCCGCCTCGAAGACCTCAGCTCTGCCGGCCAGGGATGCAGTGTGCGACAGGGCCGCCTCGGCGCCGGCCTCGGTGGTCCCAGCCTTGAAGACGACGAGGGGCTTCTCCCTGGCGATTTCTCTCGCCACCTTCAGGAACCTGCGGCCATCGCTCAGCCCCTCGATGTACATGGCCACGACCTCGGTCTGCGCGTCCCCCGCTAAGTACTCCAGGATGTCGGCATCGTCCACGTCGGCCTTGTTCCCCAGGCCAGCCACCTTGCTGATGCCGAAGTGCTGGGAGGTGAGGATGTGATCCAATAGTATCCCCAGGAAGAGGCCGGTCTGGGCAATGAAGGCCACGTTCCCGGAGGGCAGTTTGTCTATGGGAGCGAAAGAAGAGATGAAGCGATTCTCACCGTTGAAGATGCCGGTGGTGTTCGGCCCGACCAACCGGATGCCGGCCTGGCGGGCGATGGCCATCACCTCGTCCTCCAGCCGTCTTCCCTCCTCGCTCCCCTCCGAGAAGCCGGAGCTGATGATGATGACCGCCTTGACCCCCTTCCGGGCACAACCTTTCATCACGTCCACCACCACCCCCGCGGGCGTGGCGATGATGGCTGTCTCGACCTGATGGGGGATTTGGTCAACGGTGGGATACGCCTTGAGGCCCAGAATCTCACCCGCCTTGGGGTTGACGGGGTAGACCTCGCCCTCGTATCCCAGCGTCAGCAGGTTCTGGAGGATGTTGAAGCCTGCCTTGTTCGGAGTGGCGCTGGCCCCGACGACGGCCACGCTTCGCGGCTCGAACACGGCGGTGAGGTCTGCTTGAGGCGCGGCACCGAACCTCCCCCCTAATGTTGGGGGGGACTGAGGGGGGGCGACGACCTGCCCCGTGGTCTCCTCTTCCAGGATCATCCTGGCATCAACCACCAGACTCCCCTGGGGGTAGGCAAAGACGGGGTTCAGGTCCACCTCTTTGATAGCAGGGTAGGCCGTCACCAGGTCGGAGACCTTCAGCAGGATGTCCCTCAGGCTGGCGACGTCGGCCGATTGTCCTCGGTAGCCCTGGAGAAGCTGGTAGCCCTTGATCTCCTCCATCATCTCCTGGGCGTCGCGCTGGGTCACGGGGATAACCCTGAAGGCGACGTCCTTGAGCACCTCCACGAACACGCCGCCCAGCCCGAACATCAAAACGGGGCCAAAGGTGGCGTCCCGCGTCGCGCCGACGATCACCTCTAGCCCCGGCCTCGCCATCTCCTGCACGCTCACCCCGACTACGTGGCGATCTTTGAACCTGGCGGCGAGCTCGTTGTAGGCCGCTCTCACCTCTCCCCTGCCCACGTTGAGCATCACCCCGCCAGCATCTGACTTGTGGACTATCTCCGGCGATAGGATTTTCAACACGACGGGGTATCCTATCGCCTCGCTCATACTGACGGCTTCTTCCTCAGATTTAGCGACCAGCCCGCTCGTGGTGGGCACGCCGATGTCTCTCAGGATGGCTTTGCACTCATGCTCCAGCAGGTAGACCCTGCCTTCGCGGCGTGCGCCGGCTATGATCTCCGCTATTGAATCGGTCAATCGTACCTCCCCTTGATGCCTATTCCTCCCGTTGTCTCAGAAACTCCTCCACGTACTCCTGCGCCTTCTCCACAGAGCCAAGTAAACGCGCCAAATCTCCCCCTGCCCGCTGTGCCAGGTGTGGAGCGTCCAGTTGAGAGAAGACGAGAAACGCCTGGGTGTAGTACCCGGCTGCCTGCTCTATATCTCCTTGCGCGGCGTAGAAGTTCCCCAAATTGCCATAGGTCCTGGCCATGTTCAGTGGGTCACCGGCTTGTTGGAATGTTTCGAGTGCCTGCTGATAGAACTCGATGGCCCGACCCCACTCCCCTTTGCGTGCGTAGACACTGCCCAAATTGCCGAAGGTCTGGGCCATCCCGTGGATGTCCCCCACCCGTTCCTCGGTTTCCAATGACTTCTCATAAAACTCGATGGCCCGATCCCACTCTCCTTTGTCGGCATAGACCAGGCCCAAGTTGTTATAGGTGACGGCTATCCCGTGGATGTCCCCCACCTGTTCCATTATTTGCAAGGCGCTCTCATAGAACTCGATGGCCCGATCCCACTCTCCTTTGTCGGCGTAGACCAGACCCAAGTTGTTATGGGTCTGGGCCATCCCGTGGATGTTCCCCACCCGTTCTGCGGTTTCCAATGACTTCTCATAGAACTCGATGGCCCGATCCCGCTCGCCCTTTTTGGCGTAGACGCCGCCCAAATTGCTATAGGTTGCCCCAATACCTTGCCACTCTCCTAGACGTTCCGCAATTTGAGCAGCTTCCTTCCAGTGCACGATAGCCCTGTCCCAGTCTCCTTGGAGGCTGAAGATCGATCCCAAATGGTCGTGTGCTCTTCCTTGACCATATTCATCTCCCTGGGCTAGAGATACTCGTAATGACTCCTCAACAGCGATCAGAGCGCGATCCCACTCGCCTCGCTTTCTGGCGATGATGCCCATGTTGTTGAGCAGCGTCGCCTCCAGCCCGGCATCGTCCAGATGCTCCCGCACCGCCTCCCGCGCCCGCTCCAAGCGCTCCATGATCTCCGGCCAGTAGCCCATGCGGTCCAGGCTGCCCACCAGGGCGGAGGAGCTCTCCGCAAATTCCTCCCAAGCTTCCGCCTGTTCCCATTGATAGCGTTCCTCAAGCCCCTCCTGTGGTGTACCGCCTTCTTCCCTAAGCTTGGTGTGAAGATATTGCGCCGCCAGGCGGTGGACGGCGCGGGGGTCTTCGCGCTCGCCCAGACAGGCGTAGGCGTATTGGCGCACCAGGGCGTGGTAGCCGTAGCGCACGCCGTCGTAGCGCAGCAGCGAGCGACGCACCAATTCCCCCAACTGATTGACTGCCTCGTCCACCTGGCCCACGCTCGCCGCTGCCTCTTCCTCCACCGGGATTTCGAACACGGAAAGACGGGTGAACAACTGCTGCAACGGGCTGTCCTGTCTCAGGGCGTCGTAGGATAGTGCCAATGACGCCTCCACCCCGCGCAAGGGCTTGGCCCGCAGTTCGGCCCACACTTTGCTGACACGGCGGCGGGCCACCAGGGGCACGAACAGGGACAAGGCCAGGGGATGGCCCTCCAGGAACTCGATGAGGGCGGGGATGGTCCGCAGGTCTCCCTCGGTGGCGATCTGGACGTTTTCGTCAACGGCCAGGGCCTTAAACAACTCACCCATCGCGGCATCGTCAAGGCCGCCCAGGGGCACGGTGCGCCAGCCCCGCGCGTCGGGGTCGGCGCGGCTGGTCAGCAATGCACGGCAGGAGGCGGGCAGGCGGCCCAGGAAACGGCTCACGTCCTGGTCGCTCTCCACGTCCTCGTAGTTGTCCCAGATCAGCAGGCAGTCTTCCAGATTGGCCAGCAGCCCGCGCACCAACTCTGGCTTTCGGGCAGGGTCGGCCTCCCTGAGGTCCTGCCCGCAGAAAGCGCCCATCTGGTTGAGCAAGGTCTCAAAGGCTGGCGCACCCTGGCAGCTCAGCCACAGCACCCCGCCCGGCCAGCGCCAGGAATGGCGGTGGGCTATCTCGATGGCCAGGGCGGACTTCCCGATGCCCCCCGCGCCCCACACCACCGCCACCTGTCGCTCCTCCAAAGCCTGCACTGTCTTTCGCATCTCATCGGCGCGGCCCATGAAATAGGGATTGGAGGGCACGCCATAGAGGACGCTGGTGGCCTGGGCCACCCCCTTGGCGTCCGCGCCTGCCAGGGTGCTCCGCAGCCCCGCCACCCGGGAGCGCAGGCCGCGCAAGACCGCCATCTGCGCGGGATCGAACAGCGCGCCCTGTCGGCCAGCCGCCTCCTCCAGGCGGTCCAGGTCATCGCGGCGCTGGCGCAGCTCTTGGCGGAGCGTGTCTAGTTCTGGGGCGGCTTCGGCTTCAGGCGGGCGAGGGCGGAACAGGTGGAACTTCCCTCCCAGAGTGGGGGGGGTGCGGGCGTACAGTACGGGGATGAACCAGGTGTCGCGGTAGCGGCGGGTCGCCAGGGGACGACGGCCATCGGCCACGGCCTCAATGAGGGGCTTGCCGTGGGCCAGCGAGGCGTAGAACTGGCGGGCGAAGGCGGCTGCGGTGTTGGTGGGCACGGAGCACTGCATGGCCACCACCAACGGCACGCCAGCCTGCAGCAAGGCTGGCGCCGCGCCGGTCCACATCCCCTCGGCCGCGGTGACGGCCGTCTGGCACGCGCTCAGCACCACCAGCCGCACCTCGGTGTTGCGCAAGGTAGCGGCCATTTCATCGGCCGACACAAGCTGCACAGCGCCGTGCTCGTCTTCGAAGACGAGATAGCCCTGGGGCTCGGTTTTGTCCAGGGCGGCGTCACACTCCCCGCAGGTGATGCGCTCTGGCGCGTTCATGGCTGCGCAGTCGGGGCACTCCAAGCCGAAGACGCCATGACCATCGAAGTGCACCACGTGGTAGCCGCCGGTGGTCACTGCCTCGGCCAGCATCTCCTGGGTCGGCGGGCGCAGCACGTCCACCACCACGTCCTCTTCTTCAACCAGGGTACGCAGCCCGTGCAGCAGGGCGCGCTGCTCCATATCAGGGTCGAGGGGCGCCACGCCAGCCGGGCGGGAGATGACCAGCAGCACCCGCAGCGGCAGGTCGCCCAGCGACTCGGTCACGGGCAAGGCTGCTTCGGGGTAGCGGGAGAGGGCGATGGTGGTATCCCGCACCAGGAAGCGGCCCTGATCGCAGATCAGCTCCCAGGGCAGGCGGGCCAGGCGGTCGGTGCCCGCGCCGAAGCGCATCTCCACCTGGAGGGGTTGGCGGGCCTGCCTGGCCGCGTCCAGGGTGGAGACGATCCGTTGGCGGACGCCGTCGTCAGCGACCAGTGCACCGTACAGCGCCTCACCCACCGTGGAAAGCAGCTTGACCAGGCGGTCGCCCCTCAGCACCCCCAGGTCGCGCAAAGCCTGGCGCTCTTCGGGCGGAAACCGCTTTTCCTTGTACTCCCGCTCCTCCAGAGCGCGCAGCAAGGCCCGCTCCTCCACCTCGGAGAAGGGCAGCGCCAGATCCGCCTCGGCCTCGCCCATCTGTGAGTTGGCCTTGAGGTGGTAGCCATCAGCGACTCGGCTGAATTCCAGGGTCAGTTTGTGGGTCATCGCTCCTCCCACTCCTCCACCAAAAGCGGGGATTTGGCAATCCCCTCGGAGCAATCTTGGTTCGTAAATTCGTGCTCACGAATCCACGAATCTACGAATTTACGAGTCCCGAATCTACGAATCTTCGGCCAAAACGAAGTAGACGTCCGTCGGCTTGAACTTGGAAAGGCGCAGGTACTTGGCCTTGACACATTTGCCGATCCAGTCGGTGGTGGCGTCGTAGGGGTCAACCCCCAGGAGACGGCCCATGAACAGCGTGTCGGCCCCTTCAAACTCGACCTGAACGAGAACGAAGGGACACTCTGGCAGGAACTCCTCGCCCCCGAAGTGGCAAACGGTGAAGGCATGGATGGTTCCCTCGTCGGGGAAGCGCACCCACTCGGTCTCCTGGCCGCTGTACATGCAGTGCCCTCGGGGAGTGGCATAGGTATAGCCCGTCTCCGGTTCACGACAGCCCAGAAAGACCTTGTTGGTCAGCCCAGCGAAGAAGGGGGAATCCTGCCCGTAGGAGTGCAGGTAGGTGACGCTGTAGGGTTGCTCAATCAGAATTGGTTGCATCTGTTTGAGCAGGGCCAGCGTTTCCTCGTTCAGTTCCCGTGGGAAGGGAACGTTGTGGAGGATGTAGCCGCCCAGAGTCTCTTCTCTTTTGCTGACGATTTCCTTTTTATCTCTATCCATTGTTCGCTCCTCACTCCCTCTCCAGAATGCTGACAGTGACATAGGTCCCAGTTCCTGCGTGGCTGTGGATGGCGCCGCGCCCAGCGTCGGGCACCTGCAAAGTGGCGTCGCCAAAGTGCTTGCCGATGGCGCCCTGCAACTGCCAAATGGCGAAGACGGCCTGCATCAGGCCGGTTGCCCCCACAGGATGGCCGCAGGCGATAAGCCCTCCCGAAGGATTGACGGGGCACACCGGTTCGTCCGGCAGGTCCAGCCCGTAGTCCACGCCGGGCATGAAAGCCTTCCCGCTGGCAGCGAATTTGCCGCCCTCCCCGTAGCGGCACAGGCCCATGTCCTCGTAGGTCTGGAGCTCGCTGGAGGTGTAGGCGTCGTGCAGCTCGACGAAGTCAATTTCATTCAGCGGATCGGTGAGGCCGGCGTTCTGGTAGGCTTCTCTGGACCCCATGCGGCCAGCACGGAAGGAGTGGATGCCGGGGTAACGGAAGCCTTCGCCCCACAGCTCTTTGTAATAGGCCCGTGAATCATCGTCCATCTCGCTGGGCAGGGCGTTGTAGCGGTAGAAGTCCTCGTAGGATTGGTGAGGCCGGTCGGCCATGCGCATGGCGTCCGTCCCGCGCCCTATGCCAGCGACTTTGACCAGCGGACGGGCAATGGTTGCGCCCGCTCTCTCCAGCTTGGCCAGCCCCTCTTCACTGCAAAGGATCGTGCTGGCTGCGCCATCGCTCATCACGCAGATGTCCAAACGGGTCAGAGGCCAAGCCACCATGGGCGAATCGCGCACGTCCTGGATGGTGTAGCGGTTTCGTTTCTGAGCATACGGGTTGTGATAGGCATTGATGTGGTTCTTGACTGAAACGTGGGCCATCTGCTCCACAGTGGTTCCGAACTCGGCCATGTGGCGGGTGACCATCATGGCGTAGTACCCGGAATAGAAGCCGCCCACGGGGTAGTCAAAGCTCACGTCCGAAGCCAGGGCGATGAACTCGTTCCCTTTCCAGGTCTCGACGTGGGACATCGTTTCAAAGCCGTAGCATAGGCAGATGTCCATGTAGCCCGAAGCGATGGCTTTCCATCCTTCCTGGAAGCAGATGCCGCCAGTGGCCCCACCTCCCTCCACCCGGTGGGAGGGTTTGGGGCACATGCCCAGGTAGTCCTGGGCCATGATGCCGGCCATCAGTTGGCGGGAGAAGTGGTCGGAAAAGTAAGAGGCCACCGTGCCATCTACCACCTCGAAGAACTGGGGGTGTTCCAGCCCGATGTCGGCGATGGCGTAGTCGTATGCCTCTTTGACAATGGCTGGGAAGGTCTTGTCGTGGCGGGCCTTGGTGAACTTGCTCACCCCGCCCGACACAGCGTATACAGTTCGCATCGTTGCGTTCCTCCTCACTTAAATTGTTTGGGTGTGTTCAAAACAGGTTGTAGGGGCAAGGTTGTCTCGCCCCTTGGGCAGAGAGACCCTACCCCTACGAAGCGTTTATCAACTGAGATTGGATGCACCCCAATTGGCTGCTCTCTAAAGCAAAGAGCGAGACCCTACATGAGGCATCGCGCTTCTCAAACTCTATCCAAGCTTTGCAAGCACCTCTTCCAACGTTGGCTGGCCGATCTCTTGCAGCTCGTAGCGCACCCGCTGGTATGGGCGATTGATGTTCAGCACGCGGCACAGGTCAATGGGTGTGGCCACGATGACCACGTCGCAGGGGGTGGCGTTGATGGTCTCCTCTAGCTCCTCGATCTGCCGCTCGCCGTAGCCCATGGCCGGTAGCAGCGGCCCCGTCTGGGGATATTTCTCGAAGATTTCGACGATGGAGCCTACAGCGTAGGGTCGGGGGTCCACGATCTCCGCCGCACCGAAGCGCCTGGCGGCCACGATGCCTGCCCCGTAGGCCATCCCTCCGTGGGTCAGGGTAGGCCCATCCTCCACCACCAGCACCCGCTTGCCCCGGATGGCCGACGGGTCCTCGATGAAGATGGGTGAGGCGGCCTCAATGATGACAGCGTCAGGGTTGGTGGCCCGCACATTCTCCCGGACAGTAGCCACGCCCTCCAGATCGGCAGTGTCAATCTTGTTGATGACCACCACGTCGGCCAGGCGCAGATTGGCCTCGCCAGGATGATAAGCCAGCTCGTGGCCAGCCCGGTGGGGATCGGCCACCACGATGTGCAGATCGGGCCTGTAGAAGGGCAGGTCGTTGTTGCCTCCATCCCAGAGGATGACGTCCGCCTCTTGCTCGGCCTCCCGCAGGATCTTTTCGTAGTCAACGCCAGCGTAGACTACCATGCCCCGGTCAATGTGGGGTTCGTACTCCTCCCGCTCCTCAATGGTGCATTTGTGGCGATCCAGGTCATCATAGGAGGCGAAGCGCTGGCAAATCTGCTCTCTCAGGTCTCCGTAGGGCATGGGGTGGCGGACAACCACCACCTGCTTGCCCATCTTTCGCAAGATGTCTGACACCCGGCGGCTGGTCTGGCTCTTGCCCGATCCGGTGCGCACAGCACAGATGGAGACGACGGGCCTTTGGGCCTTCAGCATGGTCTCTTTCCCGCCCATCAGACGAAAGTCGGCGCCGGCGGCCAAGACCATCGAGGCCCTGTGCATCACGTAGTCGTAGGACACGTCACTGTAACCAAAAACAACCTGGTCAATGTCCAGGTCTTTAATCAGTTCAGTCAGTTTGGTTTCTGGATAAATGGGGATGCCATCAGGGTAGCCAGGGCCAGCCAGTTCTGGGGGATAGATTCTGCCTTCGATGTTGGGGATTTGAGTAGCGGTGAAAGCGACCACTTCGTATGCTTCGTTGCCTCGGAAATAGGCATTGAAGTTGTGGAAGTCGCGCCCGGCGGCGCCCATGATAAGAACTCGATCCTTCGCCATTGAATGATTCGCTCCTTTGTCTGTAGTCTTTGTTTGGGGGCTCTAAGCCAACTTGGATAGCAGTATGCCGATCTCATAGAGGAGTACTAGAGGCACCATTACCAGTATCATGTTGAAAGGATCAGGGGTGGGAGTGATGACAGCGGCCAGGACAGCTATCACCAGGACGGCGTATTTGCGATTGCTGGAAAGTGCCGCGGGAGTGACGATGCCTAATTTGGCCAAAAAGAAGATAAGAAGCGGGGTCTCGAAGCTTAAGCCTACCCCAAGAAGGAGGGAAGTAACGAAAGAGATGTATTTGTCTACAAACCAATTGGGCTGGATGATGTCGCCTAGAAAACCTTTGAGGAAAGGTATGGTCGTCGGCAGCATAACGAAATAGGCGAAAGCTACACCCACCACGAAAGAGATGGTTGCACCGGGCAGGATAAGGAAAAGGTATTTTTTCTCCTGCCGCTTTAACCCTGGAGCGATAAAGCTTATCAATTGATAGACGAGGAAAGGCATAGCCAAGGCCACACCGCTGATGAGGGACACTTTAGTAAAGACAACAATGTTCGTGGTGGGAGACGAACTCACAGGTGGGGTTCCTCCCATGGGGGCGACGAGAAGCTGCAGGAACTGCTTGGCGAAGATGAAGCTGAACAGAGTAGTGACGGTCAAGGCAATGACTGACCTTATCAGTCGGTCCCGCAGTTCCTCTAGATGTTGGATGATGGTCAATTGTCCCTCTTCAGCCATTAAGCCTGATCCCCCGGGGCTGGTTTTTTAGGAACGTTTTGGTCCGCGACTTTCTTAGCCCCGTTCTCTTTGGGGTCGAGGGAGACAGTAAGCTCTCGCGTTATCTCCTCCGTGAACTCCTGTGATATTCTCCTCACGTCGCTGACGATTTCGCCGAGGGTCTCGATTGGTTTCCCAGGAGCATTTTGGCCCGCGCCTTCCTTAGCCCCGACCTCTGCGGAGTTGGAGGAAGCATCTAGCTCTCGCGAAATCTCCGTCGTGAACTCCTGTGATATTTTCCTTATGTCGTTGACGATTTTGCCGAGGCTCTGGGCTATCTCCGGCAATCGGCGCGGCCCAACGACGATCAGAGCAATGACGAAGATAAGCAGCAATTCAGCGGTGCCTATGTTGAAAAAATTCATCTCTCACCTTGATTCTATAGGTACTTTTTCCCAGTGGCTTGAGCCAACCCCTTTGGACACGATGGCTCCCAGAACGCCATTCACAAAGCGTCCTGAGCTATCGCTGCCGAACAACTTGGCCAGCTCCACAGCTTCGTTGATGGCCACTTTTACCGGCGTGTTCCCCTCGACGACGAACTCGAAAATGGCCATGCGCAGGATGTTTCTATCTACGACGGCCACCTGATTCAGAGGCCATTCGGGGGCGTTGTCCTGGATCAGGGCATCCAAATCAGCCTGATGCTCGAGGATGCCCTGCACCAGAGTGCGGGCAAAATCGCGCCCTGCTTCGGGAAGGGGTTTATAGACTAGTCGCTGTTGCAGCACCACTTCGGGGTCGTGATGGGCGATGTCAATCTCATACAAAGCCTGCAAAGCCACAATTCGAGCGCGATGTCGGTCTTTCACTACTGGTATCCCGTTCTGCTCTTTTGTTAATCTTCGTTAGGCGGAATCTCCACGTCTTGGATGTGGATGTTGACCTCTTTGACACCCATGCCTACCATGTCGTGGATGGCGCGATTCACTTCGGTCTGGATCTCTTGACTCAGCTTCAGCATATCCACGTCTTGCTCAACGACGATGTACAGGTCTACGCTGACGGTATTGTCTTCGACCTCTATCCTGACCCCATCGCCCGGCCCTCTGCGCCGCAGCAAGCGCCCCATGCTATCCGTCCAGCCGGGGCTCATCCTCACCACTCCGGGCGTGGAGAGGGTGGTGAGTCTGGCAATGGTAACTAGAACGTCGGGAGCGATGATCACCTTTCCCAACTTCTTTTCCATTAAACTCTCCTTGCTTGATTCACAAGCCGCTATCCCATCATGGCCAGGCCGCCATCAACACGCAACACCACGCCGGTGATATAACTGGCCTCATCGGAGACCAGGAAGGCCACGGCGTTGGCGATTTCCTCAGAAGTGCCAGGCCGTCCCAGCGGCGTCATCTCAATGGCCTTCTCGACCAGATCCGGGGGCAGACTCGCCGTCAGGTCGGTGGGGATGTAGCCGGGAGCCACGGCGTTGACCGTGATGCTGCGCGAGCCAACCTCCTTGGCCACGGCCTTGGTGAAGCCCACCAGCCCCGCCTTGGCGGCAGAGTAGTTGGCCTGGCCGGGGTTGCCTGTCAGGCCCGCGACCGAGGTGATGTTGACGATGCGGCCGTGGCGCCGGCGCATCATGGGCCGCATGGCGGCCTTAGTGCAGTTGAAAGCCCCTTTGAGGTTAGTATTGATGACCAGGTTCCAGTCGTCCTCCGACATGCGAGCGAGCAGCGTGTCGCGAGTGGTGCCGGCGTTGTTCACCAGGATATCCAGCCCACCGTAGGTCGTCTGAGCTGCCTTGACGAGTCTCTTCGCATCGTCAGTATCCCTGACATCGGCCTGGACGGCGATAGCCTGGCCGCCCTGGGCCCCGATGGCCTCTACGACTTCCTGGGCCGCCTCGGCATTGGTGCGATAATTGACCACCACCTTGGCCCCCAAACTCGCCAGTTTGAGAGCGATGGCCCGCCCGATGCCCCGTGAGGAGCCGGTGACCACGGCGACTTTGTCCTTTAGGTCCATTTCTCCTCCAGAAATGCTTTCACACCCTCTACGTTTTCTACATTCACCGTCCGCACACTTTTGTCAATGCGCCTCATTAGCCCGGTCAGCACGTTCTTGGGCCCGATTTCCACGAAGGCTGTGACTCCCTGAGCGATCATGTACTGGATTGACTCCACCCACCGTACCATCGAGGTGAGCTGTTCCACTAGCTCCTCTCTGATCTCCGCCACGGTGGTGATGGGCGCGGCGGTGACGTTGGCCACGACGGGCACCCGTGGCTGGTGAAAATCAATCTGGGCTACTACGTCGGCGAGAGCCTGGGCGGCAGACCGCATCAGCGGCGAGTGGGAGGCGATGCTCACCGCCAACGGGATGACCCGCCTCGCACCTCGCACCTTGGCCAGTTCCATGGCTCGCCCCAGGGCTTCTTTATGGCCGGAGATGACGATCTGGCCAGGCGAGTTGTAGTTAGCCAACTGAACGATCCTGCCGGTTTCTTGACTGACCATCTGGCAAATCTCGTCCAGGGCTTCTGCCTCCAAACCCAGCACGGCAGCCATGCCGCCAGGATTATGCTCTCCCGCCTCTTTCATAACGCGGCCGCGCTCTCGCACGAGCTTCAGGCCGTCGGCAAAATCGAGGGCCCCGGCGGCCACCAGGGCGGTGTATTCGCCCATGCTGTGGCCAGCCACGGTCGCCGGACTAAGCTGACTCAACTCCAGTATTCTTAGCAGAGCCACACTGACCGTCAAGAGGGCAGGCTGGGCGTTGATGGTGTCGCCGAGTTCCGGCATCGGCCCTTCGAAGCAGAGTTTGGAGAGAGGAAAGCCCAGGATGCTATCGGCTTCATCGAAGAGGGCTCTTGCCTCAGGATATGTTTCGTACAGGTCCCGGCCCATGCCCACGTACTGCGAGCCCTGGCCGGGGAAAATAAAGGCAATCTTCAAGGTTGGTCCTCCCCTCAACCTAACTCACAACCCCCTGCAACTGGCCGATGATCTCCTCCGCTTCGGCGACGATGCGCTCGATGAGTTCTTTGGTGGGGACTATGTCATGGACCATCCCTGCGATCTGCCCGGCCATGACCGAGCCGTTTTTCATGTCCCCCTCGACTACGGCCAGCCGCAGCTTGCCCGTGCCGAACTCGATGAGCTCTGCTTCTGTGATGCCGCGCCTCTCCAATTCCTCGAACTCGTGCACCATGGGGTTTTTGAGGGCGCGAACGGGATGGCCCAGGCTGTGCCCCGTGGTCATGGTGGAGCGATCCCTGGCTTTGAGGATCGCCCGTTTGTAGTTCTCGTGGGCGGTGCACTCGGTGGTGCAGATGAAACGAGTGCCCATCTGGATGCCCTGGGCGCCCAAGGCCAAGGCCGCCACCAGGCCCCGCCCGTCAGCGATGCCGCCAGCAGCGATGACCGGAACGTTCACCGCACTCGCTACCTGGGGCACCAGAGGCATGGTGGCAATGCTGCCGATGTGCCCGCCCGATTCCATCCCTTCAGCTATCAGGGCGTCAGCCCCCTGGCGCGCCAGTCGCTTGGCCAGAGGCACCGAGGCGATGACGGGAATGACGGTTACGCCTGCCTCTTTGAGGCGAGCCAGGTGGTCCCCTGGCCTCCAGGCTCCGAGGACCACGATTCTCACTCCCTCCTCAATGCAAAGAGTTACGATGTCATCGGCGTATTCAGAGACGGCCAGAGGGATGTTCAGCCCGAATGGTTTATCGGTCAGTTCCCTGGCCAAATTGATCTCTTGGGCAATCTTCTCAGTAGGGGCATTGCCTCCTCCGATGATGCCTAATCCCCCGGCATTGGAAACGGCGGCAGCGAGTTCGGCCGTGCCCACCCAGGCCATGCCTCCCTGTACGATGGGGTACTCTATACCTATTAGATCACAGAGGGGTGTTCTGATCATTCTTGCCTCCCAGGTGAATTATCTAGTGAAGCGGCTATTCGGGCTTCTTTTTCTTCTCTTTGATCTCAATAACCTCGACGCCCCGATAACTGCCACAGGATGGGCAGACCTGGTGGTGCAATCGAAGCTCGTGACACTGAGGACAAGGGACCAGCCCCGGCGGCTTCAGGGCGTGATGCGCGCGCCTATTATTCCGACGTGTCTTGGATATCTTTCTCTTAGGTAGTGCTCCCATTTACTTTTCACTCTCCTTATCATAGTCAGTAAGTGAAACGTGATCCGTGAGCAGGCCATTCTTACGTCTCACGTTTCACGTTTGACCTGGACTTCATTATAAGCCGGAGTAGCCATTGTGTCAAGAAGCGGTCTCGGCCTCTTCTCTCGCCCTCTCGTCTTCTGGACTTGCTTCGCTCTTTTGCATAACTGTGATGCCATTTTGCACCGTGGTCAGCAGACCGCCCAACTGGGACTCCAGGTGGCTCAGAACGGCGATGACATAGTCGTCGGCCTCGGTTTTGACTTTGTCCGCCTCGTACTGGGCCCGCTCAATGATGGTTTGGGCCCGGTCTTCGGCCACTCTGAGGATCTCTTGCTCGCCCAACACCTCCAGGGCCTGTTCTCTGGCCAAGGCCACGATGCGTTCCGCTTCCTCGTGGGCCTGGGCGATGATCCGCTCCTTCTCCCGCTCGGTCCTCTTGGCTTGCCTGACCTCCTCAGGAATACGCGAGCGCATCTCATTGATGATGTCGAAGCACTCTTCTTCATCAATGATGACCCTTGAGGTGAGGGGAATCCGTTGGCCCTCGGTAAGCCTGGATTCCAACTCGTCAATTAGATAAAGGATGTCCATTTCGATTACCCCCTTTACAATTCCCGCTCGGCGGGAGCTTACTTGGATAGAATAAGCAAACCCGAAAAAGATAGCTTCAGTCTCGCAAAGAGACTATCTGCACTTTGTCATTCCCTTTTGCTCCCAATCCCTCGAACTTCCGCTTAAGAGCGGCCGCGACGTGGGCAGGTACCATGCTGTCTATACAGCCGCCGGCCATAGCCACTTCTTTGACCACACTGGAGCTTAAAAAAGAGTACTCCTGGCTGGTCATCAAGCAGACGGTATCAATGTCCGGGATCAGCTTTCTGTTGGTCAACGCCAGTTGGAACTCCCATTCGAAATCGGAGAGCACCCTCAGACCGCGTACCATAACCTGGGCCCCTTTTTGGCGGGCGAAATTCACTGTCAGACAATCGTAGCTTTCGACACTGACATTGGGCAGATGCTTCAGAGCCTGGCGGGTCATCGCCAGTCGATCCTCGGCAGAGAAGAGGAGTCTCTTCAAAGGGCGAGCGTACACCGCAGCGATCAGTTCATCGAAGATAACAGCCGCCCTCGTCGCTATGTCTACGTGACCATTGGTGATGGGATCAAAGGTAGCTGGATAGATGGCAACAGTCATAGAAAACCTCCATCGGACTAAATGACCAATGACCCAACCCCAATCGGGTATTGGGTGTTAGAGATTTGGTCACTTAACTAAGATCGCCTTCCCCTCTCCAAAACTCTGCCACTTTACGAGCCAAAAGGCGATGCTCCGGCTTGCTCAGGTCCGGATCCTCGCTGAACAGGGCCTGGGCCTCGGCGCGGGCCTGCTCCAGAATCCGCACATCGCCGAGCCCGGCCAGCTTGAGGTCGGGCAGGCCGCTCTGGCGAGTGCCAAAGAACTCGCCGGGACCCCTCAACTCCAGGTCCTTCTCGGCCAGGGCAAAGCCATCCTGGGTGGCCTCAATGGCTCGCAGCCGTTCATCGGCCTGTGAGGTTGACGAGTCGGAGAGGAGCAGGCAGTAGGATTGATGCTCGCTCCGACCAACCCGGCCACGGAACTGGTGCAACTGGGCCAGGCCGAAACGGTTGGCCCCTTCCACCAGCATGACGGTGGCATTGGGCACGTCTATGCCCACCTCTACCACCGAAGTGGAAACCAGGATGTCGAACTCGCCGAGTTTGAAGGCCGCCATGACCGCCTCTTTCTCCGCACCCTTCAGGCGACCGTGGAGAAGGCCCAGCTTCAGATCGGGGAAGATCACTTTTTGAAGCCGCCTATGTTCCTCCACGGCGGCCTTGGCCTCGATCTTCTCCGATTCCTCCACCAGAGGGCAGATGACAAAGGCCTGGTGACCTTTCTCGATCTGACTGCGCAGGAAACTGTAGGCCCGCTCCCGCTCTCGCGGCAGGAGCCAGTGGGTCTTTATCTCCCGCCGACCGGGGGGCAGCTCGTCAATGACCGAGATGTCCAAATCGCCATAGATGGTCAGAGCCAAACTGCGGGGGATCGGGGTCGCACTCATGACCAGGACGTGGGGACACACGGGGCCGGCCTCTGTAATAATCCCTTTCTGGCGCAAGGCCGCCCGCTGGGCCACTCCAAAGCGATGCTGCTCGTCAATGATGGCCAGGCCCAGGTCACTGAACTCCACACTCTCCTGGATCAGGGCATGGGTGCCGATGAGGATGTCGGCCTCCCCAGCGGCAGCCTCCTCACGGATCCGCTCTTTCTCCAGTGATGTTAAGCTACCGGTGAGGAGACGAATTGTGATTGGAGATTGGAGATTTGCTAGCAGTCCGGTGATGGTTTTGTAGTGCTGCTCCGCCAGTATTTCGGTCGGGGCCATTATCACGGCCTGACAACTGTTGGCCACGGTCAAGAGCATGGCCGCTGCCGCCACCACCGTCTTGCCTGAGCCGACGTCGCCCTGGAGGAGGCGGCTCATGGGGTAGGGATGACGCAGGTCGTCGACGATCTCTCGCAGCACGCGCTGTTGAGCACCGGTCAAGGTGAAAGGCAGCGACTGGAGGAAGGAACCAAGCAGCTCTTCATCAACGGTCAGCGGCCGGCTTGGCTCAGATCGCCAGAGATGGCGCTGTCGCTGCACCCCCAACTGGATCAGGAAGAACTCGTCGAAGCAAAGGCGGCGCCGAGCCCGCTTGAGGCTCCCCTCGCTCTCAGGGAAGTGGATTTGACCGATGGCAGTCTCCAAGTCTACCACACCAGTCCTCTCGCGCAAATCTGCGGGTAAATGATCAGGAAAGCGATTACACCAATAATCCACCGTCTTTTTCATCAGGCGACGCAGCCAACGCGCACTCATCCCTTTGGTGAGGGGGTAGACGGGCACGAGGCGAGCGGTGTGGATCAGCTCTTTCTCCAGGGGCTCCCACTCCGGCGATTGGAAGACCAGGCGGCCCAGGTATTCGTCAACCTTGCCGCTGAGGACGATCTTGCTGCCAGCGGACAAGCGCCTGGCCAGGTAGGGCTGGTTGAACCAGGTGGCTTGAATGGTGCCCGTGCCATCGGAGATGATGCTGGTGACGATGATCCCTCCCTTGCGTGTCTCGCGGGCCTTAGTTTGCCGGACAGCCCCGATGATGGTCACCTCGTCGCCATACTCCAATTGGTTGATGGTCTTCAGGGAGCTGAAGTCGTTGTAGCGGTGGGGGAAGAGGTACAGAAGATCGCAGATGGTCTCCACTCCCAGCCGCTCGAACCGCTCGGCGTGGCTGGGGCCGATGCCCACCAGGGTGGTGACAGGTGAGTCCAGGCCCAGGCGTTTGCCAGTTGAGTGCACTGGCGGCTGCTTCTCTCTCGGTTCGACCGCCTTTTCTTTTTCAGGCGGCTCCTCTTTCACCTGCCTCGGCTTCTGACCCAGCCTGGTCAACATCTCATCTACAGCTCTCTCCCGCGCCCCGCGATCCTCCAGGGTTGGATAGCTCTGGAGCAGGGCGACAGTCTCTTCCACCAGGCGAGAATGCTCCGCGCCCTCGGTCTCTTGGCGAGCCTCCTGACGCCAGAAGGGGGCGAACTTTTCCAACCCGCCAATGACCGCCCTGTTGCAGTATCCTTGTTCCTGTTCCAGTGTCAATATTCTGGTTAACTTCTCAAAAGCCTTAGCGATAGCCATCATGAAACCTCCGCCATCAATTATACCACACCTCGCTCTGTCTATCAAACGTGATGATCGCGACCGTCACGGTTTTAAGAGTAGTAGCGGCGTTACTCATCCCTCGTTACCTCATTACCCTCTCCAACCCCTCGTAAACGATCACTCCTAATCCATTGGGCCCGACGTGGCAGGCCAGCACAGGGCCGTAGACCAGGATGGGAGGTTTTATCTTGGGGAAGATTGTCTCCAGACGCTCGATCAACATCTTGGTCTCCGCGATAGGTTCAGGAGTGCTCTGCAGAATGGCCATTTGCTCGATTTGGGAGAACTCGCTCACGAACTCGAACAGCTTGTCCACGGCGCCCTCGCGGTCGCGCACCTTCTCCAGGGGGATTATCTCGCCGTCTTCGATAGCCAGGAAGGGCTTGATTTTCATCATGGTGCCCAGCAGGGCCTGGGCATGGCCAATGCGCCCCTCTCTTTCGAGATACCTCAGGGTCTCTGCCAGGAAGACGATGTAGATGCGTGGGATCATGCCGCGTATCAGAAACTCGATCTCTGCCAGGGACTGGCCCTGAGCTGCGGCCTGGGCGGCGGCGGTGGCCAGTATCCCTAAACCTAACGAGGTAGTGAGCGAGTCAACGACAGTGATCTCGCAGCGCCCCAGGAAGCCCTGAGATGCTGCGGCAGCTCTGTCGCAAGTCTCGCTCAGCTTGCTGGAGACATGGACGGACATGATCTGGTCCGTGGTTTTGCTTAGTTTGGTGTAGACAGCCAGGAAATCCTCCACCGACGGAGAAAAGGCCATCGGCATGGCAGAACTGTAGTACAACTTCTGGAAGAATTCTTCGGCCGCGATGTCCACGCCCTCGAGGAAGGTTTCGTCGCCGAGGCGAACCGTGAGGGGGACGACGGTGATTCCCAGCCTCTTGATCACGCTCGCTTCCAGGTATGCAGTACTGTCCGTCACAATTTTCACTTTTCTCATTTTATCCCTCCCTGAACTCCGATGGGCGAAGGTCTCTGACCGAGCCCAAAGACCCCGGCTGCGGTCGGCTGCGGTCAGGAGACCTTGCCGAACTTTTGAGACACTTACTCGAACTCAAACCCCTTCTCGGTGAAAAGTTTCAAGCAAATGTCCACCATCTCAGCATCGTAAAGGATGCCCCTATTTCGTGAGATCTCCTCCAGGGCCTCGTCTATACCGCGAGCCGGTCGGTAAGGTCGGAAAGAGGCCATGGCCTCCACAACGTCAGCTACACCCAAAATCCTCGCCTCCAGGATGATCTCTTCGCCCGACAACCCTTGAGGATAACCAGAACCATCCATCCTTTCGTGATGTTGAAGCACGATTTGGGCCACCGGCCAGGAAAAGTCCACTGTCTTCAATATGTCGTAACCGATCTTGGAGTGCATCTTGATTATACCCCATTCGAAGTCGCTCAACCGACCGGGCTTGCTGAGTATTTCAGCAAGTATACCTACCTTACCGAGATCATGAATCAGCCCGGCCATACGGATTCCATCAATCTGGTCCTGGGGAAGACCCACCTCATTCGCTATGGCACGGGCCAGATTGCCCACGCGCCGTTGATGACCGGCTGTATAGGGATCCTTCATTTCAACCGTCAAGGCCACGGTCTGGATGATTCCGCCCAGGGCTTTACGCAACTTCTCCAGAGCATGTTGAAGTTCCCCATCCGCCCGCTTGCGCTCGGCGATCTCCTGCTGCGCCTGCTCGAACAGGCGGGCGTTCTCGATGGCGGCGGCGGCGTGGTCGGCGAAGGCCTCCAGCCGGTGGGCGTCGGCGGGGCTGAACTGGCCCGGCCGGGTGCCATCCACGATCAGGATGCCCGCCGTCACGCCGCCTACCCGAGCGGGTGCGCCGATGTAGGAGCGCACCCGCTCCCAGCCTTCCCACAGTGCCCAACCAGGGTCGGTGGACGTGTCCGGGATAACAATCGGCTCCCCTGCCTGCACCATTTGCACCAGGCTGGATAACTCGACAACGGGGGTGGAGAAACGAGCGACTTGTTCCTCTATGCCCAGATGTTCGTACCCCCGCGAGCGGACCACCCGGGCGGTATCGTCCTCTATCAGCATGATGTTGAAGGCATCCCCTGCCACGACCCGCTCCACCTGCTCCAGGATGCGGTCCAGCACCTGGTCGGGGTCCAGAGTACTGCTGACGGCGGCGGCCTCCTCCAGTGCCTCGGCCAGTTCCCGCTGCTCCCGCTCCGCCTGGAAGAGGCGGGCATTCTCAACGGCGATGGCGGCCACGTTGGCCAGGGCGGAAAGAAGATCCATGTCCTCCTGGCTGTAGGCATCCAACTGGCAACTCTGCACCTGCATCACGCCGATGGTCTCGCCCTTGATCTTCATCGGTACAAGGAGTGCGGAATTAACAGAGTCTTCCTGCTCCTCCGGCGGCGGCCCTTCGATGATGGTCCCGTTGGCCTTGACTGTGTACTCAGTTTTAGCCCCCCCCTCGACTTGCGCCAGTCGGGGACATAGATCGCCTTGCCCGTGTGGATCACTTGGCTCTGGGTGCCGTGTCCAACTTCTTCCAGCGGGATGGGAGGGAAGCTCGCGACTAGCTACCTATCACTTTGGTCATTAACAACTTGAAGGTTGCTCGCGGCATCTGGTATAATATAAAGGAATAGCCCGAACGCACGAGCCGCGATGCTACTCCACCGATATGATGTAGTGATAATGAGGCTGCCCGCCGTCTACCAGCTCCACGTCCTGGTCTGGGTAGCGGGCCTGGATTTCGTCGGCCAATTTCTGAGCCTCTGTGCCAGCGATGCCCTCGCCGTAGTAGATGGTAATTATCTCGTGTTCACCGGCCTGCATCTGGCGCAGCATCTCCTGGACGACCTCTTTCAGATCGCTGCCCGATGCGGTCAGTTCCCCATCCAAAAGGCCGATGGTCTCCCCCTCCTCTACCCTGACGCCGTTGATCTGGGCAGCACGGATGGCGGTGGTTATCTCGGCGGTCTGAACGCCGTGGGCCGCCTGTTCCATCATGTGGGCGTTGGTCTCCAGATCCGCCTGATGGTCAAAAGCCAGGACCGCACTGATGCCCTGGGGGATGGTCGTGGTGGGCACGACAACTATCTCTTTCTGGGAGAGTTCTCTCGTCTGTCGCGCCGCCATGATGACGTTGCTGTTGTTGGGCAGGACGATGACCTTCTCGGCCTTCAGGCCTTCGATGGCTTTTAATATTTCCTGGGTGCTGGGGTTCATGCTTTGGCCGCCGGGCACCACCGCGCTAACTCCCAGGCTTTCGAACACGCGGGCCAGGCCCGCGCCGGGAGCGACGACCACGATGGCCATGTCGCCCAACTCCTCTGCCACCAGGGGGGGGCGGGCTTGACCACGGATGAACTCCTGGTACTGCTCTTGCAGGTTCTCGACACTGATTTGGATGAGGGTGCCGAGCTTCGCCGCGTAATCGAGGGGCCTGCCCGGCTCCATGCTGTGGATGTGGACCTTGACGGCCCTGGAGTCGCCGACCACCAGCACCGACTCGCCCATGGCCGCTATCGCCTCCCTGATCTCCTCTATGTTCAGGTCTTCGCCCTTGAGGATAAACATCGTCTCGTAGCCGTACTCCTCCTCGACAGGCGCCTCCAGTTCTACGCCCGCCTCGATGATCGGAAGCCCCCCTACCTCCTCTCCCCGCATGAAACGCAGGGCACCTTCCAGAATGACGAACAACCCCTGCCCGCCGGCATCAACCACGCCGGCATCCGCCAGCACCTGCAACAGCGAAGGCGTCCTGGCGACAGAGTGCCTGGCTTCCGTCACCGTTCTCTCCAGCACGTAGAGGAGGTCGTTATTTCCTTCGGCAGCGGCCATCGCAGCATCGGCCGCCTCTCGGGCCACGGTGAGGATGGTACCTTCGACGGGCTTGATCACCCCCTGGTAAGCTATGGCCGAAGCCTCCGTCATGGCCTGAGCCAAGTCCAGGGCGGTGAAGGTCTCTTTTTTATCCAGACTTCTGGCCAGCCCCCGGAACAACTGAGAGAGGATGACGCCGGAGTTGCCGCGAGCCCCCATCAGAGCGCCATAGGACACGGCGTGGGCCACGACCGAGGCCGACTGCGCCGGCGAGCTGTTCAACTCTTTGAGGGCGGCCTGCATGGTGAGCAGCATGTTGATGCCCGTGTCGCCATCGGGCACGGGGTAAACGTTCAGCGCGTTGATGATTTCGACGTGCCTTTCCAGCCAGGCAGTGCTGGCCTCCAAAGCTCGCCTGAATCCTCTCCCATCGCATGAGTCCGTTGTCTTATCCTCGTCTGTCAAAGCCGTATCTCCGTGTCACTAACCCGCAGTCCCTGAACGTGGACGCTCACCTGAGAGACGGGCACGCCCAGGGTCTTCTCCACGCTGAATTCCACACTGTCCATGATATTGTGAGCTACGGTGGAGATCCTGGTGCCATACTCGATGATCACGTAGAGGTCAATGATGATCCGATTACCCTCCAGCTTCACCTCGACTCCTCGCCTGCTGTCTCGCTGCAGGAGTTGGGCCAGCCCGCCCACCAGGCTCTTGGAGGCCATGCCGACCACGCCGTAGCTATTCAGCACCGCCTGGCTAGCGATGCTGGCGATAGCCGTTGGCGAAATCTCGATCCTGCCTAATCTCGTCTCCTCTGTCATTTTCACCTACCTCCAGGGCCACCTGGCCGATTTGCGCAAAGCGGCTTGTTGTGGTATGATATACGCAATGATCTGAAACATTATTGAAAAGGGAGTAAACATGGCTAAGTGTGACACTTGTGGCAAGGGCGTCCAGTTTGGGCATAACGTCAGCCACTCAAAGAAGACCACTAATCGTCAGTGGAAGCCCAATATCCAGAAAGTGACCATCATCAAAGATGGCGTTGCCAAGCGCATGAAAGTCTGCGCCAAATGCCTGAAAACACTTTCTAAAAGCTAATAGCCTATGGCTTTTGAGCCATTCGCTACGCACCAACCTGCCAGCTCAGATTACGGGGCTGGCTTTTTGTTTTCCTGGTATTTATAACACGTTTCTAGCCGCGAAGTTGCTACCACAGTCCTTCCTGGTAGATAATCATACACTGTATTATGGAAAAATGCAAGATGATAAATCCGTTTATCCGCTCGGCATCCGTTGACAGCGCAATTGACCACAGCCGGCCCGGATATCTACGCCCCGCTCCACCCGCAGGGTATTAGGCACCTTCAAGCGGTTGAGCTCGGCCTGGAAAGCCAGGATCCTGCCTCGCGGCGAGGGCTGGTACGGCGATTCAGGCACAGGATTGAGAGGGATCAAGTTGACGTGGCAGAACAGTCCGTCCAGCAGGTGGGCCAACTGGCGTGCTTGCTCTGGGGAATCGTTGATCCCATGGATGAGGGCGTACTCGAAGCTGATGCGCCTCCCAGTTCGTTCAAAGTAATGACGGCAGGCCGCCATCAATTGGGCCAAGGGATAACGGCGGTTGATAGGGACCAGCTTGTCACGCAACTCGTCGGTGGAGGCATGGAGGGAGACGGCCAGGCCGATCTGCTTCCCTTCCCCGGCCAGGCGCCGGATGCCGGGCGCCAGCCCCACAGTCGAAATGGTAATGCGCCGCGCTCCCAGATTAAAACCGTCATCGTGAGTTAGCGTTTCAATGGCCTGCCAGGTAGCCTCATAGTTAGCCAGCGGCTCGCCCATGCCCATGAAGACCACGTTGGTTAATCGCTCGCCCCCGGCCTTCAATAAATGGGCGAAGTATAGCACCTGCTCCACGATCTCGCCGGGAGTGAGGTTCCGCACGAAGCCGCTCTGCCCCGTGGCGCAGAAGACGCAGCCCAAGGCACAGCCGACCTGAGTGGAGATGCAGGTGGTGTGCCGCCGCTCATAGTGCATCAGCACACTCTCGATGGTCTGATCGTCCCGCAGGGCAAAGAGCATCTTGCGCGTCAAGCCGTCGGCGGACACCCTTTCCTCCAGGGGACTCATAGTTTGCAGGAGAGTCGCGTCTGCTAATCGCTCCCTTAGCCTCTTGGACAGGTTGGTCATCTCCTGGAAGTCGGCGGCCAGGGAGCGATAGAGCCAGTGCCATATCTGATCGGCGCGGTAGGCGGGCTCGCCCCAGGAGGTGAGGAATTCCTTCAATTCCTCGTAGGTTAAATCGAGCAGAGGGATCTTGTCAAACGCTCTATGATTTCGGCCAAGACTCATACAATTGCCTCACGTTCTCGAAGACTAAGTCGGGTTTAATGGAGGAGTTCTCCAACTCTTGCCGGCTGGTAGCGCCCGAAAGAACCAGGATGGTGCTCAGCCCAGCCCTCCGCCCACCCAGTATGTCGGTCTCCAGCCGGTCGCCGATGACGGCCACTCCTTCTTTGCCCACCCCCATTCTGGCCAATGCCAAGTCGAAGATGGCCGTCTCTGGCTTCCCCACCACGAAGGGAGCCATGCCAGTGGCCGCCTCCAAAGCTGCTGTGATGGCCCCATTGCCTGGGACGAGGCCCTCCTCTGTGGGCAGGGTCTTATCTGGATTGGTGGCGATAAACTTGGCCCCGCCGCGAATCAACAAAGTAGCGACTCTGAGTTTCTCGTAGGTGAGTCCCGTGTCCATGCCGACCACCACAAAGTCGGCTCCTTCCTCGGCGATGGTGTACCTCTCCCCCAGGGCAGCCCGCAGGCCCTCCTCGCCGATGGCATACACACGGGCTTCCGGCCGCGCTATTTTCTCCATATACAGAGCGGTGGCCTGGGCTGAGGTCAAGACATCGCTTTCCTCGATGGCGATGCCTATCTTGGCCAGCTTCGTCACGTGCTGGCCCGGCGTGCGGGTGGAGTTGTTGGTGAGAAACAAGAAGGGAACCCCTCCTCGTTGCAGGAGGGCAATGAACTCATTAGCACCGACGATGGCCTCATCGCCACGATAGATAACGCCGTCCATGTCAATTATCAGGCTTTTGAAGTTTGGAACTTGGAGATTGGAGATTGGAGTCCTGAACTGCTTCGGGGCGTTCAGGGCTTGGAGATTGGCGGTTTGATAGTCGTCGGCGGTGTCAATGTCGGTAAAGATAGCCTCTGTTTGCACTTCTACCTCCTCCAATTCGTCCTCGTGTTCGGCGATGAGCTGTCGCCCACCCTGGTCGCCTTTCACTTTCAGCAGCTCCGCAAAAAGGGAGCGGGCGAAGAGCACTGGATTGCCCCGCTGGCCGCGATGGGTGGGAACGACGATGGGCGCGCGGGTCTGCCGGTAGCGCTGGACGAGTTTGGCTATGACCTCCGTCGTGATGCCCGGCTGGTCGGCCAGGACGAAGAGGGCCGCGCCGACCTCCGGCTTCAGGGCTGACAGCCCTGCCCTCACGGAACTGCTAAGGCCTGACTTCCACTTCTCGTTGACCACGACCTGGACGGGCCGACCGGCGATACTGGCTCCTGTCTCCGCCGCACAGCAGCCCAGGACGACCATCACTTGCTCGATAGGCGAATCTAGAACGACATCCACCACGTGTTGGATCATGGTCTTGTCGCCCACTGGTAGAAGCTGCTTGGGCTGGCCGAAGCGCCGTGATTCGCCAGCAGCGAGCACGATGGCGGCCACTGCGGATTGCAGATCGGTCATTGCGATTTGGTCATTGATCATCGGTTATCACCTCTAGCACTGGTTGGGGAGCTCGTAAGGAGGCGATGATTACTCGCTCGACGCGCTCGTTTCGCAGAATGAGACGGGCGATTTGGCGAGCCTCGCGTAGGGAGCGGTATTCTGCCATTTGGTTCAGGATGGGGATGACTCTCGCTTGCTTAGGAAGACCCTTCAGGCCGCCCTGAGGATGGCTCAGCACCGTGGCTACCATCTCGACGGTCACGGGATCGCCAAGGGCGGCTCCGGTGAGGCCCGCCACCAACTCAGGACGGTGGACGTGCTTTTCGGCCAGGGGTTTCCCCAGAACGGTGAGGTCGGCCAAGGGCACGAGGATGGTGGTCGAGGGGGGCACCACCGGCTCGTGGGCGGCGGGGGCCTTGAGGGCGCGGTGGCCAGCCCCATCGGCCTCCACCAGGATGACCACCCCGCCGAGCCGCTGGGCCTGTCCTGAGCGTAGCCGAAGGGCCAGGCGGTCCACCAGGGAGGGGGGCACTCCTGCCAGCTTGTTGGGACGCATGGGGTAATCCCTGTCGCTTTCCCCCAGGGCGGTCGGATCCATCTCTTCCAGGCAGCGCTGGGCCAGGAAGACCTTGGGATAGTGGGTCAGAAGCTCTGGCACCTGGACCAACGCCTCTTTCTCGTTGGTGAGGAGCAAGTGCTCGTTCTCTCTGGGGATCGGCTCCAGGATCTTGGTCGTGGTGGTGAACACGACCCGCCTTCCGATTCCAGCCAACTCTTCCATCAAACGCAGGGCCGCCGTCGTCTTCCCCCCAGCCCCGACAAATGAAACAACATCGTTGACTTTGACGTTTAGAGCTTGATGCAGTAGCATTTCACCTGATTATACCAGGTTTCAACTCGCTTAGCAAAAAAGAAGCCACCTGTATCGGTTATGCAGGTGGCTCAGCTACCCTCTCGCAGGATTGAGAATCGTCCCAATACGGGTCAAGACCAACTGAAGGTCTGTTTCTGCGCCCCGACATCGTCGCGGCCTACGGGAGGGTGAACGACTACTACTTTTTACGCCCTGTATGACCTTTCCCCTCAGATGGCCACAATCTGGCCAAAGTAGATTCTGTGATAGGCTTTCTGTGGGTAGTGTCTCTCAATACTGGAATCGAGGAAGCGGGCAGGGTCCAGGTCATCCCAGTAGATCTTGCGACATTCGATGATGAGCTCAGCCTCGGCGAAGCCGGGCGCGGCTATCCGCGTGGAGGCGATGGGCGTTAGACCCGCCTCGGTGATCTTGTCCCCGTCGCGCCCGGATTTCGTGCCCAGAAGTTGCAACGCGCTGCGGCAATCCTCCGGGAACGCGCAGAGCGTGAACGTATCATGCTCCTCCATGAATTGGTAGGTGTAGCGAATCGGGCGCACCACGACTTGCGCGAAGGGCCTTCCCCACATCGCCCCCAGGCTGCCCCAGCCGACGGTCATGGTATTGAATCGGCCCTCTGCAAAATCGCCGCTAGTCAGAAGCAGCCGCTGCTTTGCCCAGAGATGATGGGCCTTCACAAGTAATTCGTCAAACGGGATCGGTGCGTGCGTCATGTGGACCTCCTATTGGGGCCATTGCATTTATCCTGGCGCCTTGCGAATTTGTCATTCCTTTGGCTCGATCTTGCCTCAGGTATTCCTCTCCAATGCTCTGCCAGGTTCGGGACTCCGGTACGCAGTCTATGGCTGATCACAAGCAGTGATCTGCAATGTGATTTGAACGTCTCGCTTCACGAGTTCCTGCGCCAGGAGCTCGTAGGGGACGTCATTGATGGGCGAAAGCAAGCCCCGCTTCGTGAGCTTACCGCTTCCAATCAGTTGGGCGCCGATGCTGGCGGTATAGCCCACGGTACGACTCATGGCGCTGAAGCCTGTTTGCAGGTCGCGCCTGTCAATCATCTGATAGATGAGGCGTTTCTTTTGCCCATCTTTCTTTCTACCCGTCACCTCAACCCGCACGATCACCACGTCCCGCTCATCGGCGACATACTGGAGTTGCGGCTCAAGCAAAGCCGCCAGAAACCGCCTCCGATCCACCGCCATGCCATCTACCATCACTGGTTCGTCGTCGAGAAAGTGCAAGTCTGCTAGTGTTTTCCACCACGCACAGTGGCCAGGCCACCGCAAAGTATAGCGGCCCATGTTTCGCAGCCCAGACGTTTCGATACCCAGCGGAGCGGCGTACTTTAGAGCGTCACCGTTCGGAAAAGCCTCCAGCCTTCCCAGCCCCTCAAGTTCAACCTCGTGGATGTGTTCGGGGTTGAACATCTCGGTGTCTTTTATCTCAACAACCTTCCCATCTCGGATTACGCGCCCGGCTCGATGGTAAGACCTCAATACCCCATCGAATGTCCAGGTCACTTTGTACTTTAAGGCATTATTCGCCGCCTCCAACTCGGGAAAACCAGCGCCGTAGGTGATGATCTCCTCCACCTGATCCAGCGAACGCACGGCCTCACCCAACAGCACCAGGTCAATCCCAGGGTCCAGGCCAAACTCAGGAAGAATCGTCACGCCCCGCGCCTGGGCTTCCTCCGACAATTCTTCCATCTCTGGGGTGGTGTAAGACGCATTAACCAAATGGACTCGGTGCTCCACGGCAGTGGCAGCAACAATGTTGTGAAAAACTACCGGCATCAGATCAATGGCCACCTCCGGCCCCTGCGCCATCAAGCGACCTAAGCTTTCCGCACTGGCAGCATCAACCCGTTTGCACCGCACGTTGTCGTATCCTTTGCTCTGCACGTAAGTCTGGAGACCCTCGAAATCCCAGTCCGCAGCGACGACCTCTGTCACTTCTCTGCTGTGTACGAGATCATGCAGCGCGGCTTTCCCTTGCATGCCCACACCCAAAAGCAATACCTTCACTAGAAAACCTCCTTCTCGATGATGTGCACCTGGCTATTGGCTATTTCTGACTCACGAACCAACCGGTAAGGCAATCGCGAACGTCGTCCCTTCTCCGAGCGTGCTTTCCACCGAAATCGCGCCGCCATGCAATTCGACCAGCGATTTGGCAATGGCCAATCCCAGTCCCGATTCCCCCTCGTGCGCCTGCCGGGACTCATCCCCGCGATAGAAGCGCGTGAAAATCCGCCGCAGTTTGTCTGGAGCAATGCCGACGCCGGTATCCTGCACGGTCAGCAATACGTTGCTCCCTCGTTGGGCAGCGGCCAGGGAAATCCGCCCGCCGGCGGGGGTGTGGCGGAGGGCGTTGCTGACCAGGTTCCCCAACACCTGCGCCATGCGTTCCGGGTCTACGTTCACGGCTGGCACGTTCGCCTCGGCGGTGACTTGTAGGCCAATCTCCAACTGCTGGGCGCGAGGCAGATGGGCGGCCGCCGTTCGTTCCAGCAGTTCTCGCGGATGCGCAAGTTGGCGAGTTAGCGTTAGCTCCCCGGCATCGGCCAGCGACAGGGTGCGCAGATCCTCGACCAGGCGGCTTAGCTGCTCGGCTTCCTGGTGTATGGTCTGGAACGTCTCGGCCGTGGGCTGCAGAATACCATCGCGCAGGGCCTCAGCGTATCCCTTGATAACGCTCAGCGGGGTTCGCAGGTCGTGGGCGATATCGGCCGTCATTTGGCGACGCAACTCGTTGGCCCGCGCCAGGTCCGCGCTCATCTGATTGAACGAGGCGGCCAGTTCACCCAATTCATCCTGGGAGCGGACGGGGACTTGCTGCGCGAGTTCGCCTTTGGCCATAGCTCGAGTGGCGGTGGTCAGTTCGCGCACGGGGCGCGTGAGCCTACGGGCCAAAAAAACGCCCAAGAACAGGGCGATCAAGGTAGCCGCCAGGGCGGCGTACAGCGAGGCTCGATTTGTGCGCGCCAGGTATTGCGCTTCCCGCCGATCAAGCGGCGGGGGATCTCCTGTGACCAACGCGGTCCCCACGACCTGGCCATCCACTTCAATTTCGACGCCCTGGGCCAACTCGTCAGCCGAAATGCGGTCGCTGAGGCGATACGGCCCGGCTGGCAGTACCACATAGCCGTTCTGGTCTGCCACAGCAAACACGTAGGTTGGCGGTAACTGCCCCGGACGGTTTCTGTCCTCTGGTTGTGGCAGTGGCGGCAGCAGTTGCTGGCCCGGTCGGGGTTGTGGCGCGGGCGCCGCTGCCAGTCGGTGAAAGTATTCCCCTACCCCCAGCCACGATTCGTACGTTTGATAATAGGCCATCGCGTTTGCCAGGAAGTTGTTCTGCGCTTGCTCCAACACCAGGCGGTCAAACTCCTGGAACGTGGCCCACCGGGCAAAGAGGGCGGTCAGCACCGCACCGGTGATGCTCACGATCAGGAAGGCAAGTACTAACTTGAAAGCCAGGGAACGTGTCATGGGGCTTTCCTCAGGGGCGGGCCTCGGCGCAAAAGCGGTAGCCAACTCCAAACACCGTCTCGATATAGCGCGGGTTGCCTGGGTCTGGCTCGATCTTGGTGCGCAGGTTGCGAATGTGCACATCAATGGAGCGTTCCAGACTGTCAACAGCAACCCCTTGCACCTTTTCGAGCAGCGCATGGCGTGAGAAGACGTGGCCGGGGGCGGACATTAGCGCCGCCAATAGATCAAATTCAGTGGGAGTCAATTTGACAAACCGATCCCCCACTTCTACCTGACGGGTACCCTTGTCGAGAGCGATGTCGGCCACACGTACTACCTCTGTTGGGAGTGCCCTTTTTTCGATGCGACGCAAGACAGCCCGAATGCGGGCCACGAGTTCGCGCATGCTGAATGGTTTGGTCACATAGTCATCGGCCCCCAACTCTAACCCCAGCACTCTGTCCGATTCCTCCAACTTGGCGGTGAGCAGAATGATGGGGGTGTCTTTTTCTTTGGTGTAGATGCGGATGAACTCGTAGCCGTCCATTTCGGGCATCATGATGTCGAGGAGGATGAGGTCTGGTTTTTCATGGCGAGCTACATGGAGGGCGGTGCGTCCGCTGTCGGCCGTCACGACTCGAAACCCCTCCTGCGTCAAATACGCCTTGACCAGGTCCCGCAGACTTTTCTTGTCATCCACCACCAGGATTGTCTTAGGCATGGCACATCCTTTTCCGTTTCACTCAGGTGCCAGGCACTTTCTTTGCGGAAGTGCCTGGCACCTTGGCAACTCTTCCCATCCAGATTATACCCCCGAAAGCAGGCCACGTCAACAGGGAGCGCGGCTCGAGTCCATGCTCCCTGTTCCGTATGCTCGTCTGACGTCCAACACCTCCCCCTACATCAAACGCATGTCTCTCCCCAATGTGCCGCCGCCTGCATGATGTCCACGATGTCAATGTCGCCGTCGTGGTCCAAATCGTAGTGTGGGTCATAGTTGGCGTCGCCGACGTGCGTTCCCCATCGCACTGCTATCAACATTATGTCTACGATGTCCACTACACAGTCGCCATTGACATCGCCTGGCAGTGGAGATTGGGCCACATCCCGCACGACCCGGACGTAGTTGTAGATGCGAATGACGTCGCCCTGCGGGCCGTGGCCGTAGGTGTAATCGGTGCCGTCATCATATTTGGGGTCGCTGCGCTGCGCACCGGCACCGTGGACATCCTGCAGAGCGTAGCTGCCGGAGTTCGGTGGCTGCTCCATGTACCCCAACGCCTCGCCGAACGCGACGTAGGCCGCCCATCGCCCCGGCGCTCCACCCTGGTTCGCATGGGTCGTGCTGGTCCAATAGAAGGGGTAGTTCGTTCCACCACCTTCATCAACGATCGAGGTCGTGTCGAAGATCGGGTCAATGGCGGCTGAACCGGTCGTGGAAGGCGACCGGGCGTAGTCGACAATGCTCTGCAACTCCTTGGCGTCCGGTAGACGCCAGTCGTCGTGGTCAAGATAGTTCTCAGCGTTTTTCTGCTGCACCCAGATCAGGGCCTCTTCCCAGTTCATCCCCGCGCTGCTGTCGTCCTGCGACCACATCAGGCCAGTGGCGCTATCGGTGACGGTGCCGTCGCCGTTATCCACAAAGTCATTCACGCCGTAGCCCGTATTGCCCCGAACGTAGCGGACGAACTGGATCATCTCGACGCCGCCAGGACGCTCCCGCCCGTACCCTTTGATGCGCCCGTCGGCGAAGTTCACCCCGAAGGTCGTCGGTGTGCCGCCCATTGTGGTGCCGACGTACTCGGTGCTCGACCAGTATTGGGCATCAATGATTCGCTCGCCGGCGCTGGTGTCGCCATATTCGAAATCGAAGTAGTCCGTGTCTATGAACGGCACCAGGCCGGACGTGTCGCTGCCCTGGTAGCCGCTGGGGTCAAGGCCTCTGAAATCAATCAACGAGTACAGTTCCTTGATGGTCGGCAGCCGCCAGTCGTCGTAGCCGGCCAGGCTGAAAGCGTCCGCGCCTGCGACCGCCTCGGCCCAGGTGAGCTTATCGCCCGGCGTCTTCTGCCACATCAACCCGGTGTTGAGGTCCGTGACCGTGCCGTCGCCGTTGTCCACGTAGCTGGGCTGATTCCCGGCGTACTGGGCGTCCTGGCCGTAAAACGCCTCACCTTCACCAGAGCAAGTGATTTCGCTGGCATTGTCATAGCATCTGGTCTGGCCGGTGTCCACCACGACATACGTGGCTTCTGTGGCTCGAGTGACGGTGACGGTGGCCGAGTCGGTATCCTGAGCGCCATTGTCGTCGGTGACGCGCAGCCCGATGGTGAAGGTCCCTGCGGTCGCTGCGACGAACTCGGCCGTCACGCCCGTGGCGTCATCGTACTGGCCGTCGTTGTCCAGGTCCCACTCGTAGAAGACGATGGTACCGTCGGTGTCGCTCGAGCCCGACCCATCCAGCGTGATCGTGTCGCCTTCCGTGCCGGAGTACGGGCCTCCCGCATCGGCCGTGGGGGCGACGTTCGGCAACTCAGACACGGTGATCGTTGCCGCATCGGTATCCGTGGCGCCGTCGTCGTCGGTGACGCGCAGCCCGACGGTGAAGGCCCCGCTGTTGACGGCGTCAAAAGCTGTCGTGCCGCCCGTGGCGTCGTCGTATTGGCCGTCGTTGTCGAGGTCCCATTCGTAGAGGGCGATGGCGCCGTCGATGTCGCTTGAGCCCGAGCCGTCCAGAGCGATCATCGTTCCCACGTTACCCGCATAGGGTCCGCCCGCTTCGGCGACGGGCGCCTGGTTTGTCGGGTCGTCGTCGAGGGGCGTGCCGTCGAATCCGGGGTACTCGGGGGCGTAGCGCTCGACGCGGAAGACTGCGCCGGTGTAGTCATACTCCCAAACCGTCTCGCCCGCGGCGGTCACTTCGAAGAAGTACGAGTTCGGGCCGTCGCAGATCAGCGTGTTGCCGTTGGCTAGCCGCTGCTGGCCGGAGATTCTTTGCGAGTAGAAGTCGGTGGGGGTCGCGGCAGTGTAGGTCCAGAGCGGCTCGTCGGGTCCGTAGGCGGAGCCGGGTGTGAGCGTGTAGCTGCCGTCGGGGTTGACGGGGGCAACGATCTCGTCGATCGAGGAGTAGTTCTCGCCGGGGCCTCCGCCGCCGTTGTTGAAGACGAGGATGTTCCCTTCGCCCGGCAGGCCGGCCTCGATCCACTCGGCATCGTGCTGGGAGAAGAATTGCTGGTCGTCGGCGATCCCCGCGTCGTAAGTCTGCGGATTGCCCCAACGGTAGAGCAGATCGCCGCCCATGCCGCTATTGCCCCCGGTGTGGCTGGCGGCCTCGGCGGTGGTGGTGCTGTGGTCGATCACCCAGATCTCGCCGAAGTGGTGTACGCTCAGGATGATCTGATCCAGTTCGGCGTTGTAGTCGACCGAGTTGGTGTGGTTCCAGTCGGCCCCGCTGTTCATGACGTAGTTCAGATCGATCAGCTCGGGATGGTCGGCCACCACGCCATAGTTGGCCTGGCGGGAATCGTAGTCCTGTATGAGATGATCCCAGGCGTGCCACTCCCAAACGACGTCGCCGCTGGTGGGCCCGGTGGGCTGGATCTCGATGGCGCTGTCGGGCCACAGCTCGCCGTCGCTAAGCAGCGAGGGGTCGCGGCCCACGACAATGGCCTCGGCCTCGGTCTTCATCTGCCAGGCGATCAACAGGACGTTTCCATTGGGCAGGATCTCGACGTCGTGATGCTGGAGATACGTGGTGCTAGAGTATTCGTACTCCCAGGTGACGTTCCCGTCCCAGTCGATCGTCTGCACGATCCCCCCGGCGCCGCCCACCTCGAAGGTGGTGTTGTTCACCTTGCCGGTGCGTAGGAGTTCTGAGTTCTCGAGCAAGTACATCGAGTGGCCGGGCCGGTAGTCGGTGTCCCAGGAGTGGACGAAGTTGCCGTCGTTGTCCATCAGGTAGGCGGTCGTGGAGTTGAGCGACGAGAACAGGTTGTAGCCCTCGAACACCGCGGTCTGCTCGCTGACGACGACGGTGGCCGAGTCGGTGCCGGTCGCGCCCAGGTCGTCGGTGACCTGCAGGCCGACGGTGAACGTGTCGGCGGTCGCCGAGGAGAAGTCGGTGGTCGCGCCAATGGCGTCGTCGTATTGGCCGTCGTTGTCCAAATCCCACTCGTACAGCACGATCGAGCCGTCGGCGTCGGTCGAGGCGGAGCCGTCGAGCGTGATGGTCGCGTCGACGTCGCCCGCATAGGGGCCACCCGCTTCGGCTACCGGCCGCTGGTTGACTACGACGCCATCGGTGTCCAGGACGATTCGGAAGCCGACGTGGTAGTACGCGTGGTCGGGATCATCGGGGCCGCGGTAGTAGGCCGGGTCGCGGTTGGCCGTACGCGCGTGCCCCCAATACTCCTCGCCGTTGTACCAGTTGCCGCCGCGGAGCACACGGTAGGGGTTGCCGTCGGGCAGGGGGTCACCGGTGGCGGGGCCCGTGGGGTTGTCGGTGGGGCTTGCATCGTAGTAATCGCGGCCGTACCAGTCATTGGTCCACTCCCAGACGTTGCCTGACATATCGTACAGGCCGTAGGCGCTGGATCCGTCGGAGGTCTGATAGGTCTGCTGGCTGCCCGGCCAGTTGAAGTCCGCCGCATGGTGCAGGTCGCCGTTGTAGAAGCCAACGGGGGTCGTCCAGGGGTAGTTGCCCGTCTCGTACGGGTCGCCCGAGTTGGGCCAGTTGGCCAGCGTTCCGTCCGTGTTCTCGTCGTTGCCCCAGGGGAAGATGTAGTAGTACTGACCGCCGCGGGCGGCGTACTCCCATTCGGCCTCGGTGGGCAGCCGGTAGCCGCTGTTGGTGAAGTCACACTCCCAGGTCGTCAGATCGTAGCACGGCTCGTATCCTGTTTCTTCACTGAGCCAGTTGGAGTAGGCGGCGGCGCCGTGCCAGCGGACACCGATCGTGGGGTGGTTTTCTCGACCGTCGGCCACGGAGAACGTGCTGCCGTCCCACTCGATGCCGCTATAAGAGACGGCGGCACTCGTCTCGGCATAGATGTCGTTCCCACCGACGCCGTAGACGTATCCGCCAATGACCTCGATCAACCCCTGAGACAAGGCCAAATTCAGGTAGTCGCCGTACTGCTGGTTGGTGATTTCAGTGGTGCCGATGAAGAAGGCGTCGATGAAGACGTCATGCAGCGGCACTTCGTCGTTTCCGTGCTCCAGCCCGCCGAGGTCGTAGTGGTCTCCCATCTCGAACTGGCCGGCGGGAATCGATACGACCGCCGGGATGTCCACACCAACGACCGAATAGGAGTACGTCGTAGCGGGCGCGGGCACGGGATCGGTTGTGGCGCCGCCCGCGTTGTCGATGGCGGTGATGTAGTAGCGGACCGTAGCTCCTCCGGCCGAGGCGGGGATTTCTGCGCCGTAGAGGTTGTCGCCGGCGGCGCCGTCGTTGTGGGCGCCATCATCGGCCATCGTCACGTCGACGTACCCGGTGCCCGCATCGTACTTGAGCGTCACCGCCGCCACGGCGCTGTCGTCGGTCACGGTAGCCGTCACCCAGACAGAATCGGCTGCGGTGGGCGAGTCGGGGGTGTGCGCGGCGCCGCTGATCGTCGGCGAATCGTACAGTTCGAGCTGTCCGGTGGGCGTCAGGTCGCGGCCTGCGAAGGCCGCGTAATCCAACGGATAGCGCTGGATCTTGAAGACGGCGTTGTAGAGGTGCCCTCGCACGTCCTCCGAGGGTTCCTCGCCCTGCGTCAGGATCCCGGTGTTCACCTCGGGGTTGATGTAGTGCCACACCGTCTCTCCTGCCGGGGTCACTTCCAGGAACTCGCCGTGTGTGCCGTTGCAGATCAGGGTGTTGCCGTTGGGCAGACGCTGTGCGCCGGAGATGGCTTCCTCGTACATGTCCGACGGCGAGTCCGCCGTGTAGGTCCACGTCAACGTCGTCGGATCATAGGCGGCGCCGGGGGTTAACGGGTAGTTTCCGTCTGCGTCGACCGGCGACACGATCTCATCCACGCTCGAGTAACCGCGGCCTAGACCATTGTTGAAAACCAGGATGTTGCCCTCGCCCGGGTATCCCTCCTCGATCCACTGGGCGTCGTGCTGATCGAACAGCATCTGGTCGGAGGCGTCGCCGGCGTCGTAGGTCACGGGATTGCCCCAGCGGTACATCAGGTCGCCGCCCAGGCCGCTGTTGCCGCCCGAGTGAGAGGCGGCTTCCGCCGTCGTGGTGCTGTGGTCGAGTACCCATAACTCGCTGCTGCCGCGGACGCTGAGCATGACCTGGTCCAAATCGGCGTTGTAGTCGATCGAGTTCATATGGTTCCAGAAGGCGGGGGCGGCGCGGCCATTACCGTCGACGTCGATCAACTCCGGGTGAGCCGCCACGTCGCCGTAGTTGTCCTGGGCGGGGTCGAAGTCCTGGATGAGGTGGTCCCAGACGTGCCATTCCCAAACGACATTGCCGCCGCTGGAGCCCGTGGGCTGAATCTCGATGACGGAGTCCGGCAGCATGTAGTCGTTGCTCTGGATCTCTGGGCGGAGCATGTTGGGGTCGAAGCCGGCCGCAAGGACCTCGGCATAGGTCTTCTTCTCAACCACCAGCATCAGGATGTTCCCATTGGGCAGGACCTCGATGTCGTGGTGCGACACGTAGTCGTCGGTGCCCCAATCCAGCTCCCATACGAGGTTGCCGTCCCAGTCGTACTCCTCGATGCGGCCGCCTTCGCCGCCGCCGACGGACCCGATGTGCGTGAAACACGTCCGCAGCAGGTTCCCGTTCTCCAGCAGATAGACAGACTGGCCCGGTTCATAGGTGCTCGCCGTCCATGAATGCACGACGCGTCCGTAGTTGTCGATCAGGTAGGTGTTCGTATTGTGTTTGGCGGCAAAGAGGGTATATCCGTCGTAGGACAGCTCCTCGTCGTAAACAAAAAGCCCAACGGTCTGCTCCGTCTGCGAGGCGACGACGGTGGCCGTGTCGGTGTCGGTGGCGCCGTCGTTGTCGGTGACCGGCAGCCCGACGGTGAACGTGCCGGCGGTCGACGAGGAGAAGTCGGCGGTCGCGCCGGTGGCGTCGTCGTACTGGCCGTCGGTCAGGATGTACAGCACGTTGTTGGCGGCCCTGGTGAGAAAGTCGGTGTTGTGCCCCATCTGGCTGGGGTCGTTGTCGCGCAGGTACTGGAAGCCCCAGAAGTCCGCCACCTTCCCAGGAGGCAGAAACGAGTCACCCCCCAGTGACCCGGTCAGGAACGCCAGGCCATCAAAAGCGATCGTTGTCCGCTGGGCCTCATCAGACAGGGTCTGGTCAATGGTATAGGCATCGCCACCTGCTGCGTTCGCCGCTGCACTGGCCTCAGTCCAGGTTATTCCCGTTGGAACGGCAACAGCCTCGTACCTGTGTGTTGTGCCGTCAGTATGAGCCCAGGGCACTCGTTGGCCTTGCTGCGCTCCAATAGTCCCTGGCAAGGCAATCACAAGCATCCCAGCGCACAACAGATATAGAGCCTTTCGACTTGCGATAGGTAGTCTGTTCTTGATCATTGTTCAACCTCCTTCTAAGTATGTAGTTTGAGCTTGTTCACTCATCCATAGGATACCAGAAGGTTGTTTATAAGTGGTTAAGAAGTGATTGAGATTTGATTCAGATCTGGCTCTTCTCGCTTTTCCCCGTGCAACTCCTGGCTCAACCGCCGTCGGAAGCGCACCAGGTCGCGGAACGCTTTGGCGATAACCTTGAAGTTCGCGCCGGTAGCCTCGCCTGTCACGCGCGGCAGATGGGTGACTGGCACCTCGGCGATGCTTGCTCGTACTCATATAACAACGAACCCTTCGACAGGCTCAGGACAAGTTCAGAGGATTAACCGAATTTGGACTCGCTGATTCGATGAATCCTCTGGGTTCGCTGTCATATCGTTTACTTCTTGAAGATGACGAACTTGCTGATGATGAAATTCTACAGGAAGGTGATGCCAGTCGACGGGGCAAGCGAAACAATCTCGTGTAGGCCGAAGGTGTTCAGACAAACGTGGAGGGGATTGCGTGCAACGCGGGAAGCCCTCCTCCACGGTTGCCTTGCGCTTTCGGCCTGGACCTGGCGCTTGTCCTGAGCTTGTCGAAGGGATCCAGGCCGAGCAAAATCGGATCTACTGTCACTTGGGCATGGCCTTCAACTGCTCATACGCCAGGTGCACTTTGGTTTCAGGATAGCTAGGATAGGTAATAGCCCACCAGTATTGTTCATCCTCCTCTGTCCAATCGGGGTCGGCGATGTAGATTAGGCTCATCAGCCCGACCCAGGGAGACCAGTGCTCTTTGGCGTACTGGTAGGCCCGCACCAGGTAATCGGCCTGCTGCTCCTCCGTCACGGCATGCCAGGCGTACGCCGGATGTACGGGGTCGGTGGTCCAGCCGAACTCCAGCACTGCCACCTGCTTATCGGCGTCTCCGTTTTCGACCATCACCTGGCGCAGGTCCTCCACGTGGCGGAAGCAATAGACGCGCTTTAGCTCCGGAGGGCTGGGATCGCCGGGGTTGCCCCAGACCGGATGCACAGCCACCACCCCCGGATCTATCTCAGGGGGCGCTTTGTAGCCGGCACCGTGAGCCCCCAGGACGTCGAAGTAAGGCTTGGCGCCAGCGGCGTACATTTCCTTGAGGAATTCAACGTCGGGGACGGCCACGTGATCCCAGCGGCTGGTCGGGGTCAGCCCCGCTGAGATGACCATGGCGTTGGGATCGGCCTCCTTGATGCGCTGATAGCCGATTTTCAGCAGGGCGGTGTACTCTGCCGGGTTGGGCGGCTTCTCCCCCCACTCACGGGACAGGTTAGGCTCGTTCCAGATCTCGTAAGCGCGGATGCGGCCTGCGTAGCGGCTGGCCAAAGCGTAGACGAAGTCGCCAAAGTCCTCGTAGTTGGCGGGAGGGCCATTTCTGTACTCCCCGGCCCAATAAGGCTGATGATCCAGGCGCACCATCAGGTCGAGTCCATGCCTCTCCACCTGGCTGACGATGCGATCGGTGAAGCTCCAGTCGAAGCAGCCTTTGCAGGCCCCTTCGATGTCCCTCCAGCCGAAGCCCTGCTTAACCCAAGCGAAGCCAGCTTCCTTGATCAGCGTAAGATCACGATCGGCTACCTCCGGACGCCACCAGAGGAAGGCCTGCATGCCGTATTCCGGCGAGCTCATGGTCAGAGGTTTAGGCGGCCGAGGTGTTGGCGTGGCTGTAGGGACTGGTGTATCTGGTGGCTGAGGTGTTGACGTGGATGTTGGTGGGGCCGGTGTATCTGTTGCGGGCTGGCTTGCCGGCGTGGGAGTATCTGTTAAGAGTGGGGCAGGCGGGGTTGGCGTGACCGTCGTCGGTTGAGCGAGCGGCGTCGGCGTATCCTCCGGGGGTAGGCCGGGCGGCATTGGCGTATCCGTCGGTTGAGCAGATGGGATGGGAGTATCAGTTGCAACAGGCTTTTCTACGCTCGTCGGTGAGGCCGTTGCCCTGGCAGCAGGAGTGGGGGTAGGGGGAACCACAGCGGGGATTACCTCCACTGGCGCGGGCTCGTAGACGAACAGAGCCCAGATGGAGAAAGCTCCCGCGCCGAGCCCCATCACTACCAATAAAATCGCCAACAGAGGTTGGATCGTGTTGCTTCTTTTCCTTCGAGGTTGCAAACTAGCCTCCTACGGATAAACACTAACTATCCAGACTTGACAGGTCCTTTCCAGCAAGGAGCACAGAGCAGGCCCGTGCTCCGATACGTCAGGGGTTGAACACTTCTTTGCCTTTACTCTTCGCCCTTGGTCTCCCTTTTAATAATCCGCCAGTGAAAGAGATATAAAGGCAAGCCAACGAGGATCATAGCCAAGATGGTGGAGGCGTTCCTGTGCCTTTGGGCTGTAACGGGATCGATTTCGGATATCCTTTCTTTCCAATCCTCGTAATCCGCCAGCCACTGTTTGATGGCGGCTTTCTCCTCCTCAGATAACCCCTCCCCCTCCTGAAGTGTCTCAATCCGCGCAGGTGGATAGGGCATAGCAGGTGGCATCCTTTGGTAAAGCCGGTCTCGTTCCTCGGCTTTGGTGAAGACAAAAGCCTTCAGCCCCATATCAACAAATCTGACTGCGCCAATGGTCAACAAGGCCAGTCCCACCAAGGCGAAAAGGTAAAGGTAAATTGTACGGACAAGCGAATGATGTTTCTCGTTTTTCATCATCGCACCTCACCTGTGAGCTTATATTTTTGAATCGGCTCTACTTTGGCATGTCGCGCAGGGCCGCATAGGCTGGCCGTCCGCTCCAGTCGCCGCGCACGATGCCGAATTTGGCTAGTTCGCTGCTGGCTCCAGCAACGGGCCAGAAGTTGAGGTTCCAACTGAACATCGGCCCCACCCAACCCCAGTCCTTGGCCATCTGGTAGGCCCTGACCAGGAATTGGGCTTGCTCAGCCTCGGTGTTGTCGGGCGCGTAGTCGTAGCCCGGATTTGCCCCCACGCCCATGCCCTCGGTTGAGGCCCAGCCGAACTCGGTAGGCCAGAGTCTCTTGCTGCTGTCGCCGTACACGACCATGATGTTGCGGGCCCCCTCCATGGTGCCACGGAAGACCCAGCTATGGTGGTGATTGCCAGTGGGACCTTGGAACGCGGCCGAGGGATCGCTCCAGGTCCGCCAGTCGGCGTCGGGCGGCACGTTGTAGCCGCTGGGATGTACTCCAATGGCATCAGAATAATTCTTCACCCCAGCTTGATACATCTGCTCCAGGTAAACGAGATCATCAACAGCCAGAGGCGGGTTATCCCCACAGGGGGTCAGTGCGCCGCTGACAACGACAGCGCCAGGATCCTTAGCTTTGATGGCCTGGTAGGCGGCGGCCAAAAGCTGCACGTAGCGGCCAGCGTCCAGAGGCTCGTTGCCCCACTCGTAGTGCAGGTTCTGCTCGTTCCAGATCTCGTAGGCCTGGACCCGGCCTTTGTAGCGCTCGGCCATCGCCGCCAGGAAGTCTGCGAAATCTTGAGGGTTAGCCGGCGGACCCTCAACGCTGAGATCGGTATTCCCCGGCCTGGCCCAATTCGGCGCCTTGACCACGCTGAAAAGAAGCTTAATACCAGCCGCCTGGGAACTTTCCACGAGCCGGTCTATTTCACCCCACTGGTATTGGCCCTTGGATGGTTCGTAATGCTTCCACTCAATCTGCTGCTTGAGCCAGCGGAAACCCAGGTCCTTGACGGCGTTGATGATAGGCCCGTGATCCTGGTTAATGGCATGCACCTGGATGCCGTAGTCGAAACCGAGACCCGTAAGTGGCTTGGGCTTTGGCTTAGGGGTCGCTGTCGGCTGGGGCACAGGAGTGGCCGTCGCTGTTGGTAGCGGAGTGGCAGTAGGCATTGGAGTGGCAGTAGGCATTGGCGTGGCGGTAGGCGTTGGCGTGGCAGTAGGCGTTGATGTGGGCGTGGATGTAGGTGTGGGGGTAGGAGTTGACGTTGGTGTTGGTGTGGGTGTAGGCGTCGGCGTCGGGGTGTAAGTAGGCGTTGGTGTGGGGGTGGGTTCGAGCACCCGCAGGCCAACGTCGCCGCGGCGACTGACCGTCCGCCCCCCATCGGTAGAGATAGCCGCAGCGAAAGTGTAGTCGCCTGGCGCTCCAGCCGTCCACACGTAGCGAGGATCGTCCAGCGGCTTCATGATCTGGGATAGCTGGCCTGCTGCGTCTTGCACCGTCCAGATCAGCGCGAACTGACTTTCCACCGAAGGCACTGTGAGTTCCTGGAACTGACGCACGACCTCCCAAACTCTCTCGTCGTTACCCTCATCGAGCAGATTGGCCACCGTTACGCCCCGCAGGTTGTACTGGGCTATCAGTTCCAGTTTGTGGGCCAGGCACTCCGCGTTACCCAGCCAAACCGTGTGTTGAGCGCGGCTCTCGTCGGTGTAGTTGAACCAATAGGCCTGAGTGGCCTCATCGAAGTTAAGGCCGCCTGACTCCTCCAAATTAGACAGGGCCAGGATCACTTGTTCGCCGGGATCAATGGTGGCGTCCTCCGCCTCGACGGCGATCTGGACGAGGGGGGCCAGGGTTTCGATGTACGGCGCCCTGGTGGTGGTATCGCCAACTTTTTCCAGGCCATAGGTGGAGATGACCGGCTGGATCTTGTAGCGGTTCACCTCACCCACCGCCCAATCCAGCAGCGACTCCAGCCATCCCTCAGGAACGTAGGCCTCAGGATCGGCAGGAACCGGGATCTCGAGGGCATCCACGGCCTGGCCCAAGGCACGCCAATCGTAAGCGCCTGTATCCCAGCTACCTCCATCCCTTCGGCTGGGGGGAGCGACCCTCAAGGTCAGCGATTGCCCGTTCTCGTGCAGCCTCTCGGCCAGCTCGGCGATAAACAGGCTGAACTCATCCCTCAGCTCGACGTTGATTCCTCGATAGTCCAGGTCAATTCCTTCGCAATCGCCACCAGCCGCCAGCCAGGCGATAGTCACCAGATGTTTGTACCGCAGTTCGTCGTTATAAAGCATGGCGTTAACAAGATCGTCCCTGGTGCCACCCTCCTCGCTCCAATTGCGCAGGGTGGGCAAGATAGCAGGCGAGGCCATTCCGCCCAAACTGCACAGGGATTCGACGTCGCCGCTGATTCTGCCCTCATCGCTCAGATAAAGACCCTGGGGATTGAGTCCTACCAGGGCTTCCCTCCTCTCAGGCGGCACGGTATCTCCGCTGGACAGTCCAGTGGAAACAACTGGAGAAGCAGGCTTGGTCTGCATCACCGTCACTGAGGAGGGCACAGAGGACAAACGGGCCACGATCACATCACTCTCGGCGATGACGTGGCCGGGAAGCCACTGCCAATCCTCGCCCGTCCAGGTGTAGAGGTCGAGGGTGCGGTATGGCTCGGCGTCGTTGGGGATGGGCACGGTGAGCACCGCTTCCGTGGGCATCTCCCCCCGCAAGGCGATCTGGTAGAAGGGACTTTTCACCTCCAGGTTATCGGGGATAGCTTCGGCCGCTTCCACCAGTTCCTTCCCGGCTGATTCCTGCAGGAGGTCGAGGCGTGGCACCAGAGTGAGCTTGACCTTGACCGAGCCTGACAGCGCGGCGGGGGGGATCTCCAAGCGAGTGCCATCGGGATCCTCCACCGACCAGTTGTCTTGATTGATGGCGGTGTAGCCTGTCTCCAGGATGCGATCCTTGATTGAGATGGGCGGAAGAAGCAAGGCCACCAGAATCAACGAAGGGATCAGCACGAAGTTGATGCCTCGACTGATCCACTTTTTTGTTGTCACCGTGGTAATGGTATCTGACAAAGAGTTTGGTTTATCTTCCATTGAGATTCTCTCTCCTAAGTTTTAGAATGTGAGACCGAGGTCTCCCAGCACGACGGCTATTTTATCACAAGAGAAGCCTTTTGGCAAATACAACAGATCACAATTCCGCCAGCTAGCCTCGCCGCAAAGGGAGAGTTGAGTCAGTGGCTCTGGCAGGATCTCTCACTTCCTGACAACAAGAATATGCCGAACCACTCGGGCTCGGCATTAACCTTCTGTTCTTCTAGACTTTTCTTAGCTTACTTCAGCAACTAGCTTGCCAACACTCTCTGCCCTATCTGAACTCTCAATTAGTGCTCGACTTGCGAAGAGAGAGATTCAGCATAATCCCTCTCTTTACGTATTTCCTCGTTCTCACTATCCAACTCCAACGCCTTGCTGAAAGACTCTAGCGCCTTCTCGAAATTATCCATCTCAAGGTAAAGATGCCCAGTTGCTCGATAACCTAGTGGGCTTTCAGGAGACAAATAGATTGCCTCTTCACACATCTCAAGTGCGATATCCATTTGCCTTTGCTCTGCCAGAACCGTTGCTAGGTTGCAGTAAGCAACTGTTTCTACTGGAAGGAATTGTTTGGGGAAGGGGTCTTCATCGAACAAAAGATGGTTCCTTTGATAAAAAGCAACCCGTAGTATTGCTGTCTCGTCTTCGGCGAAGTCTAGTGCATTATCCAAGCACTCCGTGGCTCTTTCATACTCCTGCTTCTTGAGAAAGATATAGCCTAGATTGTTGTAGGGAATTGATGGCATATAGTAGTTTAGCTCTAGCAGCCTGTCGGAGAGACTTCTTTCCCTGTAACTCCGATTTGTGGTAAACTATGAGCCAACTCGGATGATTCCAACGCACTGATAGCAAGGAGCGATGCTCATGGCCCGCAGATTCAAAAAGGTTGACTACGAAACAGCTCTCGATCAGACCGTGACAATAAGGGAATGCCGACCGCCTGACCACCTGGCGCGTTTCATCGTTGCTATCATTACGCTGCTGGACTTGAGCGTCATTTATGCC
>SDBT01000750.1_pt1 | contig 53159 bp, 46 predicted proteins | sample 2277101 | NCBI WGS metagenome assembly SDBT01 (sample SAMN10404973, study PRJNA504765) | marine sediment metagenome | isolation source: marine sediment core GS10_PC15, 103 cmbsf | place: Arctic Ocean: Southern Knipovich Ridge | collected 2010
GATGGAACACTATATGTTTCGTATGACAGCACTTTAGACGAGTTGTATCTAAGTTACACCGGATACGGCGTCTCAGATGCCTGGCAAACGATATCCGGTATGCTGCAAAGCAGCAGTCTGGTCAGCGTAGCTATCGGCGGAGGTTCCGATAATGTTGAGTTTGTCTCAGGCGATGCTTACCTGGACAACTTTGAAGTTACTACCGCAACGCTTCTTGGCTGGCCGCCTGTAACGGACCTTGATGAAGATGGCTTCATTGGCCTTGGCGACCTTATGATAATGACTAATAATTGGCTTGGAGGCTTAATATTAGATAGTGTTGGTCATTGGCCAATGAACGACAACGCTTCCGATCTAACTGTTATAGACAGTTCCGGCAACGGAAACGACGGAACCGCCGTTCAAAACACTGACGTGCTGCACACTACAGGTAAGATAGACGGCGCCTTAACCTTTAATGGAAGCAGCGATTATGTGGATGTTGGAGTTGTTCTTACAGGGGCATACACAAAAGTTGCATGGGTTAAGAGAACAACAGCAGCAGGGAATTTCTACAACAATATAGTTTCCTCCGATACACAGTCTCACTTCTTCTGGGCGCCGTATCATCAGTCATATCTGCTTACAGCAGGCCAAAATACCGGTTATTACGTGGTCCAGGACACTGTACCACTGGTGGCTGATGTTTGGTATCATGTGGCTGTTACTTATGACCCGGCAGTGGATTCAGGCCGAATGACCTTGTATAAAGATGGTGCTCTTGTATCCGGCCCGAAAGCCGTTGCCACGGATGTAGCACTTCAGAATCCGAGTACAACGACATATATTGGAAGATTTCTGACGGGTTATAATTTTGGCGGCTCGATAGACAATGTAATGCTATTCGACAGAGCACTAACCGCTGAAGAAATAGAGGTTTTGTACAACGAAGGGAATGGAACAGAAATCATGCCCGGGAGTAGGTTGCAAGATGGTGATTTCGTCGATGATGGAATTGTAAACTTTCTTGATTTTGCCGAGCTTGAATTGGCCTGGTAAAACAACGGCCCTTTAATAAACCGAAAGGTTTACACGAATGGCCAATGGCTCGCGAGGTAACTCGCGAGCCATGGCTGTTTTACACCAGCCGCTTCTTTGTATCTGTACTTAAGGCCTGTAGTTGAACAATGACATGTTGTTATACAGAAAATCTGGATATTAAAAGCCCAAAACCCTGCTGCAAAAAGCTTTTGGGAGCAGCTTTCGAGTAACACTAATCAGAAGACAGCATATTGATATAGTTAGCGAGACAATAATGAATTGATATAATGGCTGAAAAGTATAAACAACACTGATTTTTTGGATGACCCCTGCAACTATTTTGAGAACAGGAAGATGTATGAAGAATATTCCAAACGATAAATTACCAATTGTTGTTAATAATTTCGGCCAGTTTTTCACCTGCTCTCTTAAACAAAGGAAACCGAGAATTATACATGCAGAATATAAAAAGGAAGAATACTTCACGGAAGATCCTGCAAAAAGTAAATTGTCATATTTTATTAACAGAATCATGCTTTCAATCACTGACAACAGGACAAAAAACAAAACAGCAACTGGAATTATACGGCGCATTTTTTGGGAGAGGACAAATGCTTTGCTGTCACAATTACGGATGAATAAACCAGCTTGGTAGAAAATAGTCCAAGAGTAAAAGAGGGTCATAACAGGAAGATGGACGACGGTATCGCACAATCTTGTAAGATACAGGACAGAGAGAGTTATTATGTTGAATACGAGAACCGAAGTTAATCCATAAATCTTACGATTCAAATACTGAAAGAGGGGGGCTAATACATAAAATTGAGCAATCACAACGATAAAGTAGTATGGCATGGATGCTCTTCCCGCCATAAGATTGAATGCGATTTTGTGCATATTGACATCATGTGTTTTAAATGCCTCATATCCAAGGAGAAGGAGTGACCAGAAGAAATATGGGGCAAGAATCCGTAAAAGTTTTTTTATGAGAAAAGTCCCATAATCTCTTAATGAATCAAGCCGTTTTTGTGGCGACCAATACCCAGAGATAAAAAGGAACACCGGCACAGCAAAAAGGAATAACTGACGGTTGGCGACGAGAAAGATTAAATTCCACCCGTTGATTTCAGAATTTTTCCATGAGAGTGCCGTTAAACCGGTTGCATGGATGGCAACAACAGCAATTATTGCGAGTCCACGAAAAGCATCAAATGAAGGATCTCTGACTTTTTGCATATTATACATTACCAGTAAAAATTATGATTTCTGCTCGGTTTCAGGTGACAATTTTAGCTTTTAGGTCATTAGGCGCAGAGCAAAGCAATAAAAGTTGGGTATTTAGGGGCAAAACGCCTAAATTTTAGAGAAATTTCACTTTTTTGCCTTATGGTAAATAATTATTCTTGAAATGTCCAATAAATTCTGCTATAATGGCTCTATTGCTGGTGTAAGTACGCAAATACTGGCACTATTACAAACTACTGAGATATTTCGTGTTCATGGATGAAGGCACCGATCAGGCCGTGAATGGTGTGGTTTGTTCGTATTTCCGCGCAGGGAAGCGAGATCTGGCTCTATACATTGGGCGCATGTGGAAGAGGGGCTGATATCGAGAATTTGAAGCAAAAATCAGCATTGATGCTAATTGTAATTAGCTTGATGTTTTTGGGTTTGGTGTCGGTCTGCGTGGCAGGGGCTGAAATTAAAATTATGCCCCTTGGCGATTCCATAACTGAGGGTTCGGAGGGTAGTACTCTCAAAATTGGGTATCGTTATTCGCTGTATTCATCCTTAACTGCTGTAGGATGTAATGTCAATTTTGTTGGGGGGCTAGACATGGGAGACCCCATTGATTTCGACCGTGACCACGAAGGACATTCTGGTAAAACTGCATCGTGGCTAAATGGAAATATGTCTAGTCGATTGTCAAACTATCCACCGGACTACATCCTCTACCATATCGGAACTAACGACCTTAAATACGGAAGCGATATTTCAGCTTATGTCCAGGACGCAAACGAATCTCTTGAAATAATTTACGATTTTGATCCCGATATAACGGTAATACTGGCAAAGATTATCCTTACAACTGATGCCCCCGCTAACGTGAGGATTCAACAGTATAATATATTGTTAGACGGTATCGCTCAGAATTGGGCCAATGCGGGATATTCAATATCGACCGTTGATATGGAAAATGCCCTGACATATCCTGACAATATGTATAATTTGCTGCATCCAAATGACGATGGTTACGATAAGATGGCGAATGTTTGGTGCAATGCCCTGTTTGACTACTTTGCTCCTGTAATAACATCTACACCAAAAACAAATGGAATCGTAGGGGGGCTTTACACTTACGATGTTGACGCCGACGGTTACCCTGAGCCCAATTACATCCTGCTCGAACACCCGTCTGGAATGACAATCGACCCTAATACAGGATTAATCGAGTGGACACCTCTATCTTCCAATGATTTTAACGTTATTGTTAAAGCCCGGAATAATATTTCTGATGCTAATCAAAACTTTACTATTACTGTCTTGACACCCAATTGCGACATTGTCTTTGAGAGCGTAGAAACGGCGGATACAATGGGCAACGCAACCAGCCTGAAGATTATCAAGCCGGTTGGCACGGAAGAAGGCGACCTGCTGATCGCCACCCTCTCCAAAGACGGAGACGGACCAGGGGCAATCAACACCCCCGATGGGTGGACACTAATCGATGAGGGGGCGGCAAATAATCTCAGAATCGGCGTGTTCTATCTGGTTGCCGGACCATCCGAGCCAAACTCCTACACGATCTCGTGGGGTCCAGGGGCCAGCAAAGAGGCGGTAGGCGCCATCCTTCGCTACAGCGGCGCTGACACCACCGGTCCCATCAACATATCAGCATCCTCTTCAGGCTCCGGTATGTCTGCTTCGGCGCCAAGTGTGACCACCACAGTTGACAATACAGTCGTTCTTCGCCTTGTCGGCGCCCTAGGAAACACTCTGGATGCCACATCGCATCCAGCGGAGCACATAGGCCGGTTCGCCATCACATCATCAGGAAACAAAATCGGTGGCGCTGCTGCCGACCCCAACGCATCCCAGACATTTGCCGGAGCGACGGGCACGGCGACATTTACCTTGCTTTCAGCGGGAGAATGGCGGGCCGTTACCGTTGCCGTCGCACCGGCAAAAATGCTGATTGTCACAGGCCACATTAGAGATCCCCGTGGAGTACCAATAGAAGGTGTACTCGTGGACCCTAATAACGGTGCTGTTGCTGATACAACCGATGTAAATGGTTTTTACGAACTATGGGTAGATTATAACTGGTCGGGGACAGTCACGCCACAAAAGCAGGGCTATTACTTCGATCCGAATGAGGTCTATGCAAATGTTGTAAATGATCACACGGGCGTGGATTTTATGGGTATAAGAAATGAAGACCTCAATATCGACGGCTTTATAGATGAATTGGACTTCTTGTATATTGCTGAATATTGGCTCCAGCCAAATCCGCCCAACGGAGATTTCTTTGAAGATGACTTTATGAACTTTCTGGATTTCGTTAAACTTGCCGATGTATGGGGAAGTTAACGAAGTAATGGTTAAGAACCTAAGAATAAAACAGTCACGGCCTGCATGGATAATATTGTGAACTGTTTTTGTTTTTGCCGCTCGGAACGATTTAAAAATGCTCCCAGTAACAAATACAGGGGCCTAAATCAAGAGAAAAAGGGGTTCAGAACACGAGTAAAATAGTGCCCAAATGAAGACACATATTAGCAAGCCCAGACCGCAAGAAAGCCTAACTCTTTTCTTTATATGGACTTATACGTACTTCTCCTGGCTTCACAATAACTTGTTGTGGAAAAATTTACGAGAAAATCCCTATAATTTGATGAAAAAGTTATTGACAAATTGGCGGGATTCTGGTAGAATGAGTAGAATGGGTGTATCGGCTCCATTGCATCAGATGGGGTAGTTTGTGTAAAGCGGTGCTTTGGAGCATAGACTAGTGCGGAGAGGGTGATATGATCAGGCTTAGGGTACAGGGTACATTTTCCAGTAGAAAAACCGGCGGATCTTCTGCGCCACCGAAAATACAGAAGCCTGCTGCCAAAAAGATACTCTCGTGCAGATACGAAATGAAGTATCGAATCAGCGAGTCAAAAGCCGCGGCGATTGAACATTACATCAAACAATATCTGCCGAAAGACCATTATTCTAAAATCCAACCAAGCAGTGATTATCCAATCGTAAGTCTTTACCTGGATTCGCCGGATTTAAAACTTTGCAAAGAAACTTTGAGCGGCAAGAAAAATCGTTTCAAACTTCGCATCCGCAGTTACAGCGACGAAGTCGGAACGCCCTGCTTCTTCGAAATTAAAAGACGGCTCAATAACATTATTATAAAGAGCAGGGCTCGTGTCTTTTCGGAAAACATCTCCGAGATGCTTTCAAGCCATTGGCAGCCCGACCAGAAATATAAGACTGATAAAGAAATAGTGAGACAGTTTCAGTTTTATGTACAGAGTATCAACGCCAAACCAATTACAAGGGTTCGCTATATTCGTCGTGCGTATGAAGGGGCTTCTGAAAATCGTGTCCGAGTTACTTTTGACCGCAAACTAAGCTGCAATACAAATTATCTGCCGAATGTCTCTCTTGACGGCGGTGGGTGGCAGCGGGTAGAACTCGGCAGGGTTATTCTCGAAATCAAATTTACATCACATTATCCGGCCTGGCTGTCGAGGATGGTTAAAACATTTAATCTGCAATTGCGGTCGATGTCAAAATATACCGCATCTGTAAAGAATTGCGCTTTGCTCGGCTATAATATGCCATCAGTATCTGAGGGGATTTATGGATAATCTCTGGCAAATTCTTGATGGGCCGGCCTCCTCGGGAACAATCTTTACGCCGCAGAGCGTACTGCTTTCGCTAATCGTGGCATTTGTACTTGGCCAACTTTTGGCATGGGTCTATTACTATACTCACAGCGGACTGTCCTATTCAAAATCGTTCGTGCAGGCCCTCATCCTGATAACTATCGTGGTGGCCATGGTGATGTCAACTATCGGACATAGTTTTGTTGCCGCTGTCGGATTGATGGGGGCATTGTCAATCATACGATTTAGAAATATGATAAAAGATACCAGGGACATTGCATTTATTTTCTGTTCACTGGTGGTGGGAATGGCGGCAGGTTCACAACGATTCGCCATCGCAATAATCGGAACAATCGTTTTGAGTTTGGTTGCAATTTATCTTTATTTGTCCGATTTTGGTATGCATCAGCCGCATAACGGTTTTCTCCGATTTACTATGACCGAACACATCGGCCCGGATCACCCTCTACCGAATATCCTGAAACATTTTTGCGGAAAACACACACTTATCTCCGCACAGACCCACGACTTCGGCGACCTGACAGTTGAATATGCATATCAGATTATGATTCGCAACGCAGCCAAAAATGTAAAAATGCTTGCGGAGCTTGAAAAAATCAAGGGCATCAAAAATGTCAGCCTGACAATGCAGGAGCAGTTGTTAGAGGTGTGATTTTGTTTATAAAAAAGACAACAATTCGGCAAAATGGACTGGTACGTTTGAAGTTCCTGCCTATCCTGGTTTGGCTTGCGGCATTGGCGGGCGCGGCTATGATGTTCTACCAACGGTCGGAAAGTTTCCAGATGGTAGGTATTGCCCGCGGTGAACAATGCAATATCGCCGCAACGGTCCCGGGGCGGATCAAGTCCCTTTCTGTACAGCTTTTTCAGCAGGTTGGTCAGTATGATACCATTGCTGTACTTGATGACAAGATGCTTCAAGCACAACTTGCAACGGCGAAATCGGAGATTGAAAGATTAAGGGCAGAGTTGAGTACAGAACGAGACCGTATGGAGGCCGAAAAGGACCAGTGGCAAACGGATATAGTTAGTACGCAAAGGCGGTTTGCCGTTGATATCGAAAATGCAAGGCTGCGAACACTTGAACTGCTCGCCACCATCGAACCGGACAGGATAATGCTCGATAACTTACAGGCCGAAATTGATATCGAAAAGAAACTGCTCGAAAAAGATATTATCGATACCGACTATGCCCTCTCAAAGGCACACGCTAACTATAATGCGTTGGCCAAAAGAATAGAAAATCAGCAAAATGAACTCGACCAAGCCGACCTTTCGCTTGGGCAGGCAAGGCAACGATTCGATGAATTTGCGAAAATCCAGCCAATGCACCCATCCATTGATAATGCACTGAACCCATTGAGGCAGGGAATAACGGTTCAGGAGCAGCGAATGAAGGAACTGTCCGTCCAGCGGGAAGCTCTCGTTCTATCCTGCCCATTCGACGGTGTTGTCAGCCAGATATTCAGACGCGAAGGAGAGGCGGTGGTATCGGCAGAGGCAATAGTTGCTATTGCACAGAACCGGGCATCCGAAGTGGTAGCATACATCGATACTGGCAGGCATGGTATTATTCGACAAGGAAAAAATGTTGAGATAGTAAAGAAGTCCCAGCCTCCTCAGATTATAAGCTCTCAGATATCTTTTGTCGGTCCGGTTGTGGAACAGATGCCACAGCAGCTTTGGCCGAATTCAAATATGCCGCGGTGGGGAAGGCCTTTCCTTATACCACTGCCGGAAAATTCTGAATTGAAACTTGTTTCGGGTGAGATAGTGGGGGTTCGCGGGATTTAGGTTAACAAGCCATTCGTCTGCAGGCGAATATCAACAGGCCAAAGTATGCACGGATACGCAAGAGCCTGTACGGAAAACGCAAATGAAAACGAATAATTATAACCTGTTAGCTTTGATACTAACATCGGTATCGCTGTGCTTCTGTTTCGGCTGTTCGTCTGGAAATGCGGAAAGTAAAGCAGAAATTGACCGTGATGTCTATCAGATCATCGATAGCAAATGGGACCAATCTTACGGCAGTAAGGCAAATTACAAAATAAGCGATACGGAGCCGCTTCCAAATGATATTCAAATCGAAAGAATGCTGTCGGAAGATGGTTTGCTCATACTGCCGCAGGCCGTTGCTATTGCCACCGCGGGAAACAGGCAATACCAGTTTGAAAAGGAACAAATCTATCTTAAGGCACTTGACCTGAGACTTGCCCGTCATGACTTCGACCCTCTGCGTTTTATTTCCGCAGCAAGCGGCTATTCAAAAGATGGCGGCGATGAACTCACAAGCCATCAAACCGCCGCCGGTTTCAGCAGACTGTTTGCAAATGGCGCAAGGATTAGCGCAAATCTTGTACTTGCATGGACGGGTGTTCTGGCAGGGAACGCCGGCGGAGGTTTTTCAACCGTTTTCGGTACAGCCGTTACCCAGCCAATGCTGCGAGGAAGTAACCCTGTGGTCATAACGGAAAATCTGACACAGGCACAGCGGGACTGCCTCTATCAGATTCGCTCATTCAACCGTTTTCGAAAAACATTCGTAGTCGCAATTATCAGTTCATATTATTACGCTCTTCAGAAGAGTGATATACTCAAAGATGCAAAAGAAAATCACAGTCGGCTCAATCAGATATATGAAAGGGTTGAAAAACTTACAAATGCCGGAAAAGTTCCAAAATATCAGCTTGAGGAAATTTATCACAACAGGCTTGCGGCCCAGGATGCTTATATAAAGGCAGAGAAGGAACTTGCTCTCGCTCTTGACGAGTTCAAGATTCAGTTGTCACTGTCTGTCGATACTCAAATACAGCTTGACGATAACGAATTAGCTGCACTGAAACTGCCGGAAATGGCTAAGCCGGCTTTTTCACAACAACAGGCCGTTCAAACCGCTCTGATGCAGAGGCTTGACCTTGCAAACTCTGCCGATGCCATCGACGATGCACAGCGAAAGGTTCTCGTTGCTGCTGATGCACTCGGAGCCGAAATGAATCTGGCCGTCGCAGCTTCAATACCAGCTAGCGGGCTCAGCAGCGATACATCTATAGATGAAATGTTTGCCGCCAGCCTTCAGTTGAATCTGCCGCTGGATAGAGTCGCAGAGCAAAATATCTTTCGTGCGGCTCTAATAACACACTCACAACGACAAAGAGAATTTGAGCAGGCTCGCGACAGCATCGTCCTGCAAGTTCGTCAGGATTACAGAAATTTGACGGAAGCGGCCCATCTATATAGGCTGCAGTCCGAGACACGGACACTTGCCAAAAAGAGACGGGACGATACCTATCAACTTCTCCACTATGACCGTGCCTCTACCCGTGACCTTATTCGGGCACAGGAGGATCTTTACGAAGCTCGCCTGGCTTCAACGACCGCTATGATTGACTATACCATCGCTACACTGAATTTTTACCGTGATACGGGTATGCTCCAGGTTCGGCCGGACGGTATGTGGCAACTGGCGAATAACGATGCGATGCAAATTGAGCCAGCCTATTTGCGCAAAACAGAGCCATTGTTTATACCAGGAGCAGATGAAGAGATTCCTGACCCGGAAGATTTCATTAAGAAATGGATGAACAAAAACAATAACCAAAACCGCTGATACACAAATCCTCAGATAAACATATCTATGGCCATTTACTAAGCCACACCCTTCTGGGTGCAGTTCGATCTTTTCGCCTGGGTCCGTCCATCCAATCAACCATTGAAGAACAGTATAAAAGTTACAGTACAGATGAATGTCAAAACACAGGGAACCAGAAAGATGGGCCGCCAGTTGAATTTGCCTTCGATATTATATCTGTCCATAACTATGCCTGTGAACTGAGTGCCCAAAAAGAAACCAAATCCCGTGGTAACGACAAAGAGCAGTGCCTGTGCCGAACTTCTTATTTCAGGTGCAGCTACCGAATTGACATATATCTGGCCGCCGATCATGAAAAGCACATAGGCTATACCATGAAAGGCCATGGAACCGACGACAAGTGACACCGGCTTTTTCATGGAATAGAGAATATACATTATAAGCCAGCAAGAAACACCGCCTGCCAGGGCCCATTTGAAACCAAGCTCTTTCAGAACAATGCCGAATGCAAACAAAGTAAAAAGTGCCTGTGCAATCTGAGCAATTGTCATCACGGCCGGGACATTCGAGGGTTTAATGCCAAGATCCTGAAGAAACTGGGCCGTGCCGAGAAAGTAAAACCACATCTGGGTCGTTACCACAAATGAAATAATCAGAAAGATCAGAAATGTAGTGTCATTAAGCATACTGAATGCTTTTACAAATGGCAACACATCGCCGCCTGCTCCCGGTGGCGGGGTGTTCGGCAGAAAAAAACAAAAACCGGCCATTATCAACGACAGAATACCCGCCAGTTTCAAACAGTCACTGCCGTCACCTGTTCCTTTTATCCGCCGCCATGCAGTTAACCCCAACCCTGCAAGTACCCACGCAACAGGTGCCCAGATGAAAATGTTTGCCGATGCCGCGCTTACCTGCGCCTCGTCACTATAGCATTTGGCCAATTGAGCAAACATCATCGAATTAACAAGGGGCAGAGTCGCTGTGTAACAGAGCGAGTATAATATCATTACCGTAAACAACTTTCCAAATGTTTTCCTGCCGGAAGCAACCAGCAGTAATATGCCTCCAATCAGATGCGCAGTCAGGAGAATCCACTCCGTTGGGAACCACCTATCGGCAATCAGACCCGCAACCAAAGGGGCAACTATGGCCGCAAGCGGTATCGTTCCATATATCCACCCGGTCTGCTTGCCATTCATCTTCAAAGGGCCAAGTAAGCGTGTCGCCAGAACAGGTGACCAGGCTCCCCATATAGCAAACTCCAGAAACATCAATATGCTCATGCTAAGATATATTTTAATGTCCATTCCTTACCCTTTCGCAATTGAGGCTTTATTGTTCTGACCAACCAATAACCGACAGCGAGGCTATTGAAAAGATCCCTTAAATTCCGCGTAAGACTACCATCATTGTTAATCATTTTCAAGGACGAGTTATGCCCTTTATAAGCGGGTGTGTGAGTTTTTTTCCGATGCTGCGTAACCACATACCCTACAATAACTTATATTAACGCAAAACTTAATAATTCCATTATTTTTTTTAAAGGTAAATCATAGAAGACAAACTAACCAATTCTTCCTGTGGCTGCAGAGCGGCAAAAACTAATCCTGAGCAAAACTCCACTTGCCCCGTTTGCTTGAATCAAGAAAATCTTTTTTTGTCGCGAAAAATGTCTTCTGGGTTTTTTCAGTGGCATCGAGAAAATAAACAAAATCGAATTGAGCATCATCCTTGCCGTGCTCCGTGGAAAAAAGTTTTGCGATTTCATTTGCAGGCAGTGTTTTTCGTCCGGCAATTTCTACCAGTGAAATTCTTATCCCATCTTTTCCTTCCGCAGGCCGATAGCTTCGCCATACAAGTTCCGTACAGACGAGTGCATGGTCGGTCGCAAAATCAAAATTGTAATCATAAGGTTTGCCATGATGCGAAAAGGCCTCAAGTATCGCCTGGGCCTTGGCCTTCTTGCTCACCCTCGGGCGAATCGCCGCCATATAATCGCCGCAGGCCTTTTTCATCGTATTAAACCCAACACCCGGACTGTGCCCCTCGATTACGCAGTAGTCGCTGCCGCCGCTGCCAAGCTGATAGCCAAGCCATTTGGTCGGATATATCTTGTCCATATATTGACCCAAGGTCAACTCCCGGCCGGAAATTTCTTTGATATAAGAGAGAACATCAGTGTCGTTAAAATAATTTTCAAACTTATCCGGCCCGCCGAGATAAAGAATCGCATGAGGCCAGAAACCCGGCAAACCAACATTACTTAGATACCAGTTTTTACGAGACAGCAATATATCACCAGGCTCAAGCTGTTTCTCCATCTCCTCTCGATTTCCATCGGTAATCAAATATGTTCCAATTCTTTTTACCCTCGTATTGCCCATCCATTGCGCAACCCCTCGCTGGCCGTTAAACCAGACCCTGCCGATCTTCCGTTTGAACATCCCTATATCGCTATTAACGGTCAAACTCGCCAACTCAAGCGATTCGTTCTGGTCGATAAGTGCCATCTCAAGTTCAACCTTCTCCCACAAATTGGAACAGCCGGCCTCAGCAATAACCTCTCGACCCTTAAGTCCTTTTTCCATCCACAGCAGATACTTTTTACCCGCGGCTATTCGACCATGGTCCCGCGTACCCTGAAACTGCTCTCGGAACCGGCTAAACGAACTCGCTTCGAGAAAAGCGGCTGGGTGGGGTGTGTTGAGGAACTTAACAACATTTTCATATTGAATTGCCAGCTTAATAAATCGCGTACTTTTTTCATAAAGCGACAACTCCGCCGCCAATGCCATAAGAAAACTGCGATGATGGTAACTGCCTTGTATTCGTGAAGGGTCAAACCTGTACCAGTCCTCATAAAAAATGTGAATCTGTTCCAACGCGAAGGCGTAGTCGTAAATGGTCGTCCAGATATCGCGAAGTAATTTTTCCTCATCCGCTGTAAGGATTCGTGATTTATCCGGACCGAATTGTTTTGAATATTCTTCAAGTTTGGCCAGATGCCGCTCAATCCCTTTGTCATATTCAAAGTAATTCCGCAGGTCCGTTTCAAAAACCATATTAAATTCAACTGGCGACAGTTCCGTCAGCGGACTTGGCTGTGTGACCCAATAAACTCCCAATCTTGCCAATATCACGATGCTGACAAAAACGATTGAAGTTACTACTCTCCTCCGCAAACGCAAGCCTTTATCGGTTGCTTTCGTCGCCGACCCCTCCAGCACCCTGCCGCAAATAATAGCCAGCAGCGAAACAATGCAAATCATCAGAAATATCTCAAGCATTGTCGGCAGCCATCTCATACCCCATGCACCCGCATAGAAACCAAGTGCTACTCCAACCCCAAGCGGCAATCCCAATAAACCGATATAATAAAGTGAGTTGCCAACCTTTGACCTGTATGGTTTCATATCAAATCAGTCATATTTGATTTTTTCAGAGGTCAGCTAAATATTCATCTATCGCACGCGCGGCAATTCGGCCCTGGCCCATAGCAAGAATAACGGTAGCTGCTCCGGAAACAATGTCTCCGCCGGCATAAACGCCTTCAAGCGAGGTTTGCATTGTATTCTCATCGACGACGATATTGCCCCACTTGTTAAGCTCAAGCCCCGGCGTCGTCTGGCCGATCAGCGGGTTTGCACGGTTACCGATCGCGACAATAACGGTATCTACATCCATTACAAATTCACTTCCTTCGATCGGTACCGGCCGTCTTCTACCAGAATCGTCCGGCTCGCCCAGTTCGTATTTAAGACACTCCATTCCATTTACATAACCGTCGCCGTTTCCGAGTATCCGTTTTGGACTTTGCAATATGCAGAACTCGATGCCCTCTTCTTTGGCGTGATGTACCTCCTCGATACGCGCCGGCATCTCTACTTCACTTCTTCGATAAACCAGATAAACTTTTTCAGCGCCAAGCCGCAGTGCCGTTCTCGCCGAATCCATCGCAACATTTCCGCCGCCGAGAACCGCCACTTTTTTGGACATTGCGATAGGAGTATCCGCGCCGCTGCCAAAGTCATAGGCCTTCATAAGGTTGGCCCGCGTGAGATATTCGTTGGCACTATAGACACCAACTAAATGTTCGCCCTCAATTCTCATAAACGACGGCAGCCCGGCGCCCACGCCAATATAAACCGCATCGAAACCGTCTTCTTTCATCAATTGGGCGATTGTTCGCGTTCTGCCTACGATAAAGTTACAGATAATATTTACGCCCATCTTTTTTAATACATCGATTTCGTTCTGTACGATGGATTTCGGAAGCCTGAATTCCGGAATACCATAAACCATAACGCCGCCGGGTTTATGAAACGCCTCAAATATGGTTACATCGTGGCCGGCCCGTCTCGTATCGGCGGCAACTACAATACCGCCGGGCCCGGAACCGATAACAGCGACTTTTTTTCCGGTATCTGCCGCAACTTGAGGAACTGTTTCATCACTGCTGTTTTTACCGTCCCAATCGGCAACAAACCGTTCCAGCCGACCTATCGAAACAGCCTGGGTCGAATCCTTGAACTTTTTGCCGACGGTACATGTTTCCTGGCACTGAACCTCCTGCGGACAAACCCTTCCGCAAACCGCAGGCAGAAGTGAATTCTCCTTGATTATCGCCAGTGCATCATTGTATTGGCCCCGCGATATAGCTACCACGAAATCCCTTATCTCGATTTTAACCGGACAGCCCTTAATACACGGAGCCTTTTTGCACTGCAGGCATCGCATCGCTTCCAGCCGGGCCTGAATTTCCGTATAGCCTGTCGCAACTTCACTTACATTACATCTGCGAAGGGCGGCATCCTGCGCCGGCATCTCCTGAACAGGTATATTATATCTATCCGCAGGTTTAAGTTCGCCGGCCTTTTCCTTTTCCAGAAGTTCGTTTAATAATTTTTCGTCTTTGGTCACAGTAAAAACCTTTTCACCTATCACAATTAAATTATACCGTTTATCCGTGGATGAGTAATTCAAATAACCAAATACAGTCTTACTCACGGACATTTACCACCCTATAAGGGTGTATCTAATCCTATTTTACATCTATGTTCTTTATACGCTTTATGTGCCTTTTCTTCCATATCTTTATAGGCGTCCAGCCTTCTCATCATCAAGTCGAAGTTTACCTTATGCCCGTCAAATTCGGGCCCGTCAACGCAAACGAATTTTGTTTCGCCGCCAACCTCAACCCTGCATCCGCCGCACATACCGGTCCCGTCAACCATAATTGTATTTAGCGAAACCTGTGTTGGCACGCCACAGTCTTTTGTTGTCGAGCAGCAGAACTTCATCATTATCGCCGGGCCGATCGCAACCGCCAAAGCGGGCTTGTCGGCCTGACTGCATATCTGTTTTAACGGTTCAGTTACCAGAGCCTTCTTGCCGTAAGAGCCGTCATCAGTTACTACAATTAATTCATCACTGGTCTTTGAAAATTCCTCTTCAAGGATGATTAATTCTTTGGTTCGCGCGCCAAGTATCGCGATTACCTTATTTCCAGCCTGTTTCATACCCCTGGCGATTGGCAGCAGAGGTGCGGCCCCTATCCCGCCACCGACGCATACGACCGTGCCGAATTTTTCGATATGTGTCGGCTTGCCAAGCGGACCGACAACATTATCAAACGCATCACCAACCTTCATATCCGCCATTTCCGCGGTGCTCTTGCCGAGCCGCTGAAAAATCAGGCGAATTGTACCCTTTTCAGCATCGGCATCGGCGATGGTAAGCGGTATCCGCTCGCTGTAATCGCTGCTAATACTGACAATTACAAATTGACCCGGCTTGCGGGCACTGGCAATTAGAGGGGCCTGGATTTCGAGGGTAAAAACATTCTCAGAAAGCTGCTCTTTAGATACAATTTTGTGTGGCATTCATTAACCTCTAAATTAAAAAGCAAAAAAATACTGTTCCGATCCTTAATTTACCGCCAAAAATGCTAATAGCCGAGGTGGGAGTCGAACCCACACGCCCTTGCGGGCAGGGGATTTTAAGTCCCCAGCGTCTGCCATTCCGCCACTCGGCCGAGCTCAAAACCGCCTTTTTAATATCGTTAATGTAGTTGTCTCTGTACTGGTCTCTATTATCCTGTATTGAAAAGCGCCGAAAAACGCCAAGCAGAACGCCAAGACAAATCAGCCTATTTTCCTCTTTTTCTGTGCCGACAAATCAGGTAACTTCTCAATTGCCGACGCTTCTGCTCCCCTAAGTGTATGGGAATATATCTGCATTGTCAAGGCGATAGATTTGTGCCGCATTACTGACTGAGCGGTCTTAGGATGGACACCGCTTGCCGCCAATAATGTCCCTGTCTGGTGTCTCAGTGAATGAAAATCAAAGACCCGCCCTGCCTCGTCGATATAGTCTATCTTTGCATCGGCCAAGCCGCCCTTAACATTCTTGCGGTTTTCGTCGGTATATTAAACGCTTTGGCATCCGGTGTCTTATCTGCCAACATTGGCCGCAATATCACTGCCGTGTCGGGGCGTATCGGCTGGACACACTCCCTAATGGTGCTGTCGGACATATCTTTGAGTAAAAAAGATAGGCCCGGATTTTTGATAGTCCGGGCCTTTTTTCTATAGTTTTATGTCATTCAGATTCAATATCCGATTTCGTGCAAAGTTGTTTGGGAAAGTTGATTCTTTGCTCAAAAATGCAGGTGTTTATTTGTTTTTACTCTGAAAGTCCTTGGATGTGGTGACATTTTGGTGACAGGGAGCTATCACAAGATCTTGATGGTAAACGATGATCGGCTACCAGAAAACCGGGGAACTTAACTATGTGAAGATTTCTCAGTGAGAATGCGCTGCGACTCTGTATGTAGTCCCGCTCATAACATAAGCTGTACTAAATGGACAGGTCGGGGCACCATCCGGAAAGTAGGTCGTACTTGCCGTTACATCCGTCAAAGCCGACGGATAGCTGCCGGTGTCGGAATTGTATATCTCAATCATAGAGTTAATTACATCGACATTTGTGTCGCAAGCCTTTTGCTTGGCATTGTTTGCGCTTTGAGATATTCGCGGTATCGCGATAGCGCTCAGTGCCCCAAGAATGAGCACCACGATCAACAGTTCAATCAACGTAATACCTTTTGTTTCTTTTTTTACCATTTTGTATTCCTCTCACTTTCCAAAAATGAATATTTATCCTGTTTATTTCGTATTATAATGGTTCCAATATCGCTGCCGCCTCAAGCTCGCCAAGATGTGATTTGGTGGTCTCCTGAAAAACCGGCCACATGTCCTCAACTAAATTGAGACTGTTGATGGTCTTGGGGTCTGGTAACTGACCATTGCGGCATATTGCGTGTAAATCTTTTTCTTTGGTCAGTAGGCGGGCGAGAAAGAGTTTCTCGCCCGCCCGTAACACCAGTTCCTGTCAAGGGTTTGGAAAGAGTAATCATCATTATTTTGATATGCAACGAGCACACCAAAAACAGCTTCAATACGAGCAGCAGTATCTTATCACACTTTATATTTACTCGGGTTTCACAATTGAGTCTGCTTAAATGAGAGGTAGTGAGGAAGCCCTTTCGGTTCCCTCACTACGTTAGAAGAGTCTCGTTACGGCAGTAACGATGGCCGAATTGTGTAAGTTACAAATTGATTTTTTAACTTCTAAAAGAACTACAAGGCAGTATATATTCTTAATTATATAGGTATAAATATGCTAATTGTTCAGCCTTGTGAAGCCATATCGTACTATAAATAGAGCGTCTTAATAGGGAAATACCCCTACGGCGGGTATAAGTCCGATAATATTACCACTAAAACGGTCACATCTGTTGTGCTTTTAAAGAAATGATTCCAGAAAGAAAATACTAAGGGGCGATTTCGAGCTTAGTCAAATATCGAACCAGGTCAGCCACAGAATCAAGCTTTAATTTCTTCATTACCCGTCCTCGGTGAATTTCAACGGTTTTATGGCTTATGCCTAATTCTAAAGCTATGACTTTATTGGCTTTACCGGCACCAACCAGTAGCATTACATCGTGCTCACGGTCAGTTAGAAATGTCAAACGTTCTTTGAAAACGGCGAGTTCAGCCTCCAGTTTTGAAGCCTTTTCTTCGGCCCGCCTGCGTTCGGTGATGTCGAGGCAATATTCGATAATCTGGACGACATTTCCTTCGCTATCAAAAATTGGATAGGCGTGAACTTCGACGTCACGTCCTTTGCCATCTTTGTCGTAATGAGTGTGTTCTACAATGATCGATTTGCCGGTACTTACAACCTCTTTTAACGGGCATGGATATTGCTGGCAATCACAAGGTGACTGGCGGTTGTGTGTGAGCGAATAACATGTAATTCCATTTTCCCATGTATTCGACTCCTTTACGGCCTTATTGGCCAGTTCCACAGTATAATCATTGGCATCAATTACAAAGAACGGATGATCCAGAGAATCTATGACAGTAAAAAGAAAGTTTCTTTGTTGCGCAATTGTAATATCGGCCCGATGTTTTTGGAGGCGGATCTTGGCCTCAGCCAATTCCCGTTCGATAGCTGGCGCGAGCCTGATAAGGTTGTTCTTCATGATATAGTCGTTTGCCCCGGCACGCATCATGTTAACCGCCGTATCTTCGCCAACAACGCCTGAAATCACAATAACCGGAATGTTAATATCTCGCATACGGATAAGAGCCAAAGCTGACAGACCACTGAAATGCGGCATAGAATAATCGGTCAGTACTACGTCCCATTGGACTCGGTGAAGAGCGGATTTTAATCCCTCGGAAGTATCGACTCTTTCGAAAGTTACGATGTACCCTTGCTGCTTAAGGTTTCGCTCGATAAGCAAAGCATCATCTTCGCTATCGTCAATTATCAGTACTCTTATATTCATAGGTGTCTACCTTTATGTTTATGTTCTGACAGTCTCGTTAAGCGTAAGCCAGTAAGTCATGATCCGGCTGATCATCTCTTTGAAATGGGCAAAATTAACGGGCTTTCGGATATAGCTGCTGGCTCCATTTTTGTAACTATTGATAATGTCTGATTCTTCACTGGAGGAAGTCAGCACTACAACCGGCAAGAGCTTAAGTTGTTTCTCGGCTCGGATTTGTTTTAGAGCCTCAAGACCGCCATTTTTGGGCATTTTCAGATCCATAAGTACAACCTTTGGCATATCGGTGACATCTCTGCCAGCGAAACTACCTCTACCAAGGAGGTAATCAATAGCCTCTACGCCATCTTTTACGATTATGATCGTACAGTCAATACCGATGTGTTCAATAGCACGGTTCATAAGCAATTGGTCATTGATATTGTCTTCTACCAGAAGGATTGTCTGTCTGTCAGCCATTTGCTTACTTTCCTTTAATTTATAACATATACACACGATTTATTATCAAAACACAAACTTAGCGCTGCTGCTGTTTTTGTTCGGAGATGCCTACCTCGAGTATAAAAATATGCTTTTTATTCATAAAAATCATTACAATGTAAAATAAAATACTGAGCCTTTTCCTACTTCGCTCTCGGCCCAGATACGTCCGTTATGTCGGTTTATCACCCGCTGAACTGTTGCCAGGCCAATACCGGTGCCGGGAAATTCATCGTTGTTGTGGAGTCGCTGGAACGGTCTGAAGAGTTTGCTTGCATAGGCCATATCAAAGCCTACGCCATCATCGCCAAGACTGTATATAGTTTCACCATCCTGCTCTTTTGCAGCGAATTCTATGTGGGCATGGTCTCGAGGAGAGGAAAACTTCCAGGCATTTTCGATGAGGTTTTGCATCAGAGCAGTAATCAGCATTGGGTCACCTTCGACCAAGGTCGAATCAGGAGCAGTGAATGTTACATCTCTGTCGGGATGTACTTTTTTCAAGTCGCTGATGATACCAGAGGCCAGCTCTGCCAGATCGACTTTTTCGCAAGCCATTTCTTTTCTTGTCAGATGTGAAAGCCTGAGTATATCTTCGATCAAATGGCCCATCTGCTCGCTGGCTGCGCATATACGTTTAATAAAATCTTTGCCCTCATCACCAAGCTCTTTCTCGTAATCTTCCAGCAGGGCATGGCTAAAGCCGTTAATGCTTCGCAGCGGAGCCCTGAGGTCGTGTGAGACCGAGTGGGCGAACGCCTCGAGTTCCTTGTTAACCGCCGTAAGTTCTTTTGTCCGCTTGTCGACCGTCTTTTCCAAGTTGACCCGGTACCGTTGCACCTTCATCTCGGCCTTTTTGCGACCGGTGATGTCGGTATGGACAGAGACTATAACCCTTCCAAATGTCGGATGGTCAAACACAGACACGTTCGCATAACACCAAAAATGGGTGCCATCCTTTTTGATGTTCTTGACTTCCCCATGCCATTCTCCTGTTCTTACCAGGACATCAACGATCTGTTCCTTTGTTTCTTTCGGCGTTTTTTCGGTCGGGGCATTAACCATTGATACTTCCCGTCCGAGCATTTCACCAGGATCATAACCGAACATCTTCTCGAATTCTGGATTAGCGTATTTGATTATTCCGTCATCAAGCCCTATGAGGCAAATGCCCTCCCTGACATTCTTCATGATCTCACTATGAAGGCGTATTTCTTCCTCCACCTTTTTGCGCTTGGTGATATCAAGTCCATAAACATTTACGAAATCTGCCTCTTTAACAGGCGCAAATGTGAGCGAATAAACCCGGCCATCACATTTTACTTCAATTTCCTGTGGCCCGCTTGTGCTTAGTGTCTCCATGATGAAATGATGCCATTTGCCGGGGACTCGTTCGCCTTGTTGACATTTCCACAGTTCGAGTATGGGCAAACTCGACTCATTGCTGTAAAGGATAGTCCCATCCTTTGCAATACGAAGCACAGGATTAGGATTCTCAGCCGGGAACTTGGCAAGTCTGGCGATCTCGTCTGCCGCTTTCTTGCGGTCGGTGATGTCGCGCCAGACCGACCTGCTGTAAAGGATGTTACCCTGTTCGTCGCGAACGGATGATATATTCAGGCTAACCTCTATTTTACTTCCATCCTCTCTTTTTAATTGTAACTCGGCATTGTGTACCTTTCCAGTAGTTACAAATAAATTGAATGCTTTTTTTGCTCCTTCCAGACTGTCAGGATGATATATATCAAAAATGGGCTGGCCAATGATATCTTCTTTGTTATAACCTGTGGCTGTTGCCAAGGTTTGATTGCACTGGAGAACTTTTGCCGTCTGTGCATCTACTGAAACAAACATATCTGGAGCGTTATCATACAAGTCTTGATATTTTTTTTCACTTTCTTGCAGTTTTTCCTCTGCCTGCTTGCGTTCGGTGATGTCCCTTGCATACAGGTTAACGTAACCGGCATCTTTAACAGGTGATATCCCAAAAGACAACACTCGTTCGGCGACCATATCTTCTTCTAACCCACTGCTATCAGTCTCTAACGCTTTTAAGATAATCTGCTGCCATCTTTCGGGGACTTCAGCACTTAGAGCTGTATTCCAGCTCTTGAGCACTTTTTCTGCGGCATCGTTTGCGAACAATACGATACCGTCTTTGGAGATACGCAAAACAGGATTGGGGTTTTCAGAGGGGAATTTAGCAAGGCTGACTGTCTCCTTCTCCGCCTCCTTGCGCACCGTGATGTCGTAAGCGATCTCGATCGCACCAATAATACTGCCAGTATCATCCTTCACAGGAGCAGCTCTTACCATCCAGGAGCCCTGATCAGAAGGCCAATGTTCTTGATTTTGCGGTGTTAATTCAGCTTCACAGTTTTCTCCAATTCTTGTCGCACGCGAAACCGGGCAGTCTTTGCAGGGCCTGTCAAGCCCCCATACATGATAACACTTCTGCCCTTTAACCTCTGATAATGACAGGCCAGTTGCCTTCAGATATGCATTATTGGCCCACTGGAGATTATGATCCAGATCGTGAAAAGCAATTATTTCACCAGTGTTATCTAGAATTAATGATTTTTCATTCTCTGATCGTTTAAGGTCTTTTACCATTTGGCGGAGTTCAGGCGTTACTCCTGCATGGGATTCATCTGCCATATTCATTCCCTTTCACTGACAAAGTCTGTACGATACCGCTCTTCATGCCAGCTTAAAATTCAGGGATGCCCAATTTCGGCTGCAGGACGATGGGGATGAAAAATCTGAAATCTCTATCTATGCTTCTCAATTATACCACCCAAAACCGTGTATGCAATAAAAAAAACGGAAAATACTCAAGCTTACCAGCGTTGGCCCGTTTTTTGCCGGGCAATGCCTTGGCTTTTCGGCTTCCGCTCTCATACCGGCCAACCTGCACAACCAACGGATTGTGGACAAATAATCGCTTTTTGCAAGCTATTTCTTGTACAAACAATATTCTGGGAACATCAAAGGATATTTCACCCCTGCTGCTGGAAAGTTAATCGGCTACCGATAACCGTGTTTTGATTGACTTTCAGCGTTTTTGCAGCTTCGGTTTTTGGTATTCGTCTATAATTGCTTTCGCGATGTCATTTATCGCGGTTCGTACACTGCTTGTTCCGCCTTCGGTCATAATACTGAAAATATAATCGCCGCTGTCAGTTGTGCATATACCGGAAAAGGTGCGTACATTGCTGATATAGCCGGTCTTACCGATCACCCTTCCGCAATACTTCTTCTCCTTAAAGTACTTGCCAATCGTCCCATCGATCCCGCCTGTGGCAAGTGTGTCCTTAAAAAGTTTGTAGTTGCGGCTGTGATAAATGTTGGCAATTACCTTCGTAAGGGCCGCTGGTGTAAGTCTGTTGGCCCTGCTAAGGCCTCCGCCGTCGTCGAGGACTATTCCATCGGTATCCGCGCCGCATCTTTGCAAATATCGTTTCATCAGAGCAAACCCGGCTGACCAACTTCCGCCTGTACCATCGTTACCCTCCGCAGCCATCGTCTTAACGAGCGATTCGGCGGCAAGTGTGAAACTATCCTTATTGCAGCGGGTAAGCACAGCTTTAATATCAGTCGTGTAGGTCCGCAATATCTTAACTTTTTTTTCCGCTTTAACCGACTTTTCGAACAGCCTGCCATCAACATCAATACCCGCGGATGCTAAATGCTCCGCCAACATATATCCGAACAGCCCAGCGGGCCTTTCTATCGCCACATCAAAAGAAGCCTCCTTCCTGCATTTGCCCTTTACAATGAGTTTATTGGGGATATTTGTTCTGTATGCACCGACTGCACTATTGCCCTTTGAGGTCAGGCTGACCTTGTTGGTATATTTAACATATTCAGTATTCGGCTCAATCCTGATACGGGGCCTGGGCGACGACCTGCTGACAAAAAATCTCAGAGTGTTGGCATTGTAGTTAAGCCCGCTTACCTCACAGGCATAAGCCTGATTAAGCTGGGCAGCCGGCCAGCCGGGGCAAACTCGCTGGTCGTCGAAAAATGTGGTATCGATAATTATATCGTTGATAGAATCGACGGACTTTTTCTTTAGCGCAGCGATTATATCGTCGAAAAGCCAGCCGGGCTTTTTGCCGAGCTGAGAATCGGTAACACTATCGCCAAGCAGAGGGTCGCCTCCGCCAATTACAACGAGATTGCCGCCGGATAAACCGAACTTTGTAGTGAATTTATAATCGCCGCCGAGAAAGTCGATCGCCGCCGCGGAGGTAAGAATCTTCATATTCGACGCGGGAATCATAGACTTGTCCGCGTTGCGGCGGTAAACACATCGCCCGGTGGAGGCCTCTACGATTTTCAGGGCGATATCGACTTTTTTGCAGGATTTTCTGCCAACGACGGCATTTACCCGCGCAGTTAAATCCGCACCGGCAACTGCCGTTATCAAAAGGCAAGCCAGAGCCGAAAAAATCATGTTTGTGCGAAATCCTTTTTGCATAAACGCGATTTTACCAGAAATAAGGCGATATTTCAACACTTCTGTTTTCTACTTGAAAAATTGACGGATTGGCGGATAATTGGGGCAGGAAAATTCAATCCTTAACTCGGACGGTTTTATGAAAACGATATATTTCGATTGTTTCGCCGGAGCAGGCGGAGATATGATAGTAGCGGCACTACTCGATGCCGGTGTGGATAGGGAATATCTGCTTGGCAAGCTGAACATGTTGGGGCTTGGCGAAGTAACAGCGGAAATATCAAATGTGAAACGAAGCGGGATCAGCGGGCTTACATTTGTACCAACTGCAACGGAAAAACAGAGCGATCGCCATTTAACGGATATTGTTAAACTAATCGACAAGAGCGGCCTGAGCGATTCGGTTAAAAAACGCTCGATAGCCATTTTTAACGCCCTCGGCAGGGCAGAAGCAGCGGTTCATGGGACAACCATCGATAAAATACACTTCCACGAAGTAGGTGCGGCCGATTCGATAATCGATATTGTCGGTGCATGTATCGCGATAGAAGCAACAGGGGCCGAACTGATAGTATGTTCGCCACTGCCTCTCGGAAGCGGTGTTATCAAATGCGAACACGGGAAATTGCCGGCTCCGGCGCCGGCGACTGTAGAACTGCTGAAAATGGCGGATGTGCCAATAAAAGCCGGCAGAACAAAGGAAGAGATGGTTACACCTACCGCAGCGGCAGTTCTGTCAACAATTTGCGATAAATTCGGTCAAATGCCGGATATGACTATCGAAACTGTCGGATATGGGGCGGGAAAACGCGACAATGACGAAATGCCGAACCTGCTCAGGGTTCTAATCGGAAACTCAAACGAACAGGCGGATACGCAATCCGATACTATCTGCCTGTTGGAAACGAATGTCGATGACGCTACAGGTGAGCAAATAAGTTTCGTAACAAATGAACTTATAAAAATCGATGCCGTAATGGACGTTTATACCACAGCAATTACAGGAAAAAATAACAGAACGGCAATTATGGTTTCGGTTATATGCAGGCTTGATGGAATAGATGCAGTGGAAAAAATGATTTTCGAACAGGGGTTGACTCTCGGAATACGAAAACAGTTCATACAAAGAGCAAAACTTAAAAGAGAAATCCATACAGTCAAAACTGATTACGGAAAAATACAAATTAAGGTCGGATATTTTGAAAATAAAGCGGTAAGTATAAAACCGGAATACGCCGATTGTGCGCGAGCGGCAACTGAAAAAAACGTTCCACTAAAGGTAATTCAACAGGCCGCAATTACAGCTTACCTGCAAAAATATGAAAAATAGCGATTTTGCGTAACTGCTTGCCACGAATAGAGTTACAAAAACTTTTATTTTATGCGATTAAAATTCATACTTTCATTGACAATATGTCGAGCTATTGATATACTCGCAATGGAAATGGCAGTTCGTATGAAAAGCCTTTCCTTTAAAATTGAATTTTTAGCGGCTTTTTGCCGTGGCACGCTTCCGGAGCATCAGTGGATGAATGTTCCGGAAGTTTTTTTATACACATATGCCGGATAAACCAAAAATTTTAAATACTAATATCTAAACTCTAAACTTGTAACTTCAGTTGAAAATAGCAGTTATGACGCAAGCTTCAATTTCAGCCCGGATTTGCGAAAACATAGCGATTAAGGACCATTTTCGCCGATTAATACTGGAAATTGACCTTAAACGGTATCCCGAATTCGCAAAAATCCTTCCAGGCCAATTCGCTGAATTTGATATTTCGCCACTCTCACTGCCACCAATCGATAAGATCCCAAAGGAACTGCGTGATAGCTGCTGTCGAAAAATACTTTTGCCCAGGCCGTTCAGTTTCGCCGGTTTCAGTATCAAAAAGGGCAATCTTATGCTGGCCGAAGTGCTTTTTCGGATTGTTGGCCCGGGCACGCTGCGAATGAGCAGTCTTACAGAAGGCGATACAATAAATCTGATCGGCCCGCTCGGAAAACCATTCGGCATCCCAGCCAGCAAGAAATATGCCCTTCTCGTTGCTGGCGGGATGGGAATAGCCCCCCTGCTGCCGGTTGCGGAATTGCTTGGACGAGATTATGAAAAAGTATCAGTATCGGCCTTTATCGGTGCAAAAACGGTGGACGAACTTCCGTTTGAGCTTGAAAGCGGACATTTTGGCAAATTGACCGAATTGGGAATTGAACAAAAAATCGCAACCGATGATGGTTCCGCGGGTTTCAGCGGGTTTGTAACGAATTGTCTGCAAAACTGGCTCGATAAAAAAAACCTGCCTGCCGATGAAACAGTAATATATGGATGTGGGCCTGAGCCGATGCTTGCGGTCCTTGCGAAAATCGCACAAAAATATGGGATAGGCTGCCAAATCAGTATGGAAAAGATGATGGCTTGCGGGATAGGTCTCTGTCAGGGCTGTGCCGTAAAGACCAAAACGGATGGCAAAAATGTCGAAAATACCGAAAATGAACCAAAATACCAGCTGTGCTGCAAAGATGGGCCGGTATTCGACAGTAAGGAAGTGATTTTTGAGTAACCCTGATATCAGTGTAAACTTTGTTGGCCGCAAGTTAGCAAGCCCCGTATTGACAGCATCGGGAACCTGCGGGTACGCCGATGAACTTGGGGAGTTTTTTGATATATCAACTCTCGGCGGGTTGATTACAAAGAGTATTACACTCAAACCTCGGCTGGGCAATGATATGCCGCGGATAGTTGAGACCAATTCTGGGATGCTAAATGCAATTGGACTGGCCAATATCGGTCTTGAAAGATTCGTCGCAGAAAAAATACCCCTCATCGAAAATATGGATACCGCGGTGTTTGTTAATGTGGCAGGCAGTGAAATCGCCGATTATGTGGCCGTAACTGAACGCCTGGCACAGGAAAATGCGATATCCGGGATTGAACTGAATATAAGCTGCCCGAATGTTAAACAGGGAGGGATATCCTTCGGGACCGACCCAAAAGCCGTTGAGCAGATCACGATGGCGGTAAAATCCGTCTGCGGCGACAAACCGTTGATAGTAAAACTAACCCCAGCGGTAACTGATATTACAACAACCGCAAAAGCAGCGGTCTACGGCGGTGCGGATGCAATCAGTATGATAAACACCATTACCGCAATGGCAATCGATATCGAGACGAAAAAGCCCGTCCTTGCCAACAGAACCGGCGGACTGTCCGGCCCTGCAATAAAACCTCTCGCTCTGTATCTTGTAAACAAGGTCTATAACGAGGTCGCAAAGCCATGCGGAATCGAATTACTCGGCGGAGGCGGGATACAAACGGCCTCAGATGCTATCGAATTTATGATTGCAGGGGCAACGGCTGTTACAGTTGGGACGGCGACATTTATCAAACCGGATGCTGCCGTCGATATTGCCGGCGGGATTAAGCAATACTGCAAAAAACATTCTATCGGCGATATTAAAAAACTTACAGGCAGCTTGCAATAAAAGCGAATAAGTGGTAAACTGCGCATATTGGTAGCGATAAGCAATAAATCTGTGGAGGTGAATATGGATGTTCTGAAACTTTTATACGATTATTTTCCCACCGCCGTCAATACCGGTAAATGCCTCGTGTTTATCAGCCAGGAATGGCGCATCGAACTTACCGAACATAAAAACGATAACTTCTCCGCATCAGACAACGAAGTGCCTGTTGTAAGGGTCAGGATATTCCAGAAGGCACTCAACGGTGAATTTGTGCCGGGACATTTCGAAGACTTCCAACTTGAACCGCTTGGCGAACTGGCGGTACAAATCGAACGATTCGTACAATTCGCAGTCGGATCTAACCTACGGGAAAATGTTTGACGAAAAAAATATTACAAGCATTTTAGTTGTGAGCAGCAAATGGTCGAACTGAACATTCAACAGATAGATAACGATGCAGTTTTTCAGGTCAAGATTGTTGCATCAAGCAGCAGGACGGCTGTTGCCGGCCGGCTCGATGGGATGTTGAAAATAAAGGTTGCCGCCCCGCCGGAAAAGGGCAAGGCCAATCAGGCGATCATAAAATTCCTGGCAAAGGAGCTGGGCGTTAAAAAGAGACAGGTTGTTATCGCGTCCGGCCTGACCAGTACGATCAAACAAATCCGTATCACCGATATAACAACAAGTGATATTGAAAAACTTATCCAATAAACCGGGGACCCATGCAATGAAAAAACGACTTTTACCTGTACTTGTTTTGGTTTCTGTATGCGTCCCGCCTGCGATGGGCCAACTGGCCAACCACAATAAAGAGGGGCTTGGTGTCTATTCGATCCAACGGATACTTCGGCTTGATGAGGACGAAATAGACCTTGGCACCGCTGCACTTGTTATATCGCGAAACTGGGGAGCGGATAAAACACTTTACAGGTATCGTGACAAACTCGACAATATGGCAAATGATATTCTCAAGCGGCTCGGCGATAAGAATCTTCGAGTAGATTTCAGAGCGATCGAGGTAATCAATAATTATCTCTTTGAAGAGCTTGGCTATCAAACCGTGGAAACCGCAGAGGACCCTGAGGACCTGTTTCTGCATACTGTGATAGACCAGAGACGAGGGTATTGCCTGAGCCTTTCGATGCTTTACCTTGCTATCGGCGAAAGGCTCGATCTGCCGCTTTACGGCGTTGTCGTTCCGGGCCATTTCTTTGTCCGCTATGATGACAAAATAAGAAGCTTCAATATCGAGACGACAAGCAATGGCAGAAATGCATCAGACAAACACTATATCGAAAAATTCAAGCCGCCACGAAACAAAAACTCAATCTATATGAAGAACCTGACCAGGAAGCAAACGCTTGGCTGCTTTTTTAATAACCTCGGCAACAGCTATGCCGATTTCGGCGAGTATGACATCGCACAGGAAAGGCTCGAAAGCGCCGTTATAATAAATCCGTCGCTGGCTGAGGCACATACCAATCTTGGAAACATCTACCTGCGAAAAGGACTGAGCAACGATGCGATTGACCAGTATCTGTGGTCGCTGAAAATTGTCAATACCGACCATAAAACCCATAACAATCTTGGCAACGCATACGCAAGTATCGACCTGCTGAGCAAAGCGATATTCAGTTACAACCAGTCTATACAGCTTAATCCTGATTTCGTCGATGCATACAAGAATCTTGCATCGGCTTATCTGAAGCAGAAGCTGTACAGCAGAGCAGTAGCAGAATTGAAAAAGGCCGAGCGGATCAAACCGGACAACAGCGGTATATACGCTCAGCTTGGCGAAGTTTACCATGCAAAGGGTGATTTTGGCACCGCTATTGAGTACTTCAAACAATCACTTGCAATAAATAATGATGCGCCGTTGGTTTTAACCAGTCTTGGATGGGCGTGTATGGAAAACCAGATGCCGGATGAGGCTATTCTGAATTTTTCCGCCGCAGTGAGCGGTGATCCGCAACAGATAAATGCTTGGTTCGGTTTGGCGAACGCATATAATAAGGCCGGATGGGGCGACGATGAAATAGATGCGTATCTCAGGCTGCTGGAAGTTGACCCTGCAAATGTCGCGGCGATGCAAAACCTCGGTAATGCATACATGACAAAACAGGATTACGAGGCAGCGGAGGAACAATATCGCGGTGCGGTTGAACTTGACCCGGAAAACTCCGGCCTGCATTATAACCTCGGACTTGCGTACGCAAGTATGGAATCCTACGAACAGGCACTTGAACAGCAAATGGCGGCGGTGCAGCTTGATGCGAAGAACGGACCCGCTCATAACGCGCTTGCTGTAAATTACTATATGCTCGACCAGATTGATATGGCGAAAGAACATGCTCAAATTGCACAACGACTCGGTGTTGAAGTGCAGGAAAAACTTCTTAAGGCTCTTAAAATCAAGTAGGTTCTATTTAGGAGGTAAGACCAATGAAACACAAATTAGGGCTCAAAATTATTGTTGTGATCGTAGTGGTGCTGGCTCTTTTGGTGGCGGCAATTCAGCTTTTCGGGGGTGCCGCAGTAAAGGTCGCTGTCGAGAAAGCAGGTTCCAAGGCTATGCAGGTCCCCGTTGAAGTTGATGACATCTCGTTTTCACTTCTTGGTGGAACCGTTAATATCCGCGGCCTTATCGTTGGCAATCCGGCTGATTACAAAATCAAAAACCTCCTTGAAGTTGGAAACCTCTATGTGGATGCAGATATAAAATCGTTTCTCTCGGATACGGTCAGGATAAAACATATCAAACTTGATAATATGACTATGAGTATCGAACAGAAGGGTCTGACAAATAACCTTCAGGAAGTGTTAAATAATCTGCCGAAGGCGAAAGAAACCGGACCCAAAAGCCCTCCAGCTGAAAAAGGGGACTCAGCAGAAAAGAATCTGCGTATAGACACACTCGAAATTACCGGTGTTAAGGTGAAAGTGAGGCTCCTTCCCCTGCCGGGCGAAGGTGAGAATGCGGTCGAACTCGCGGTTGCACCTATCAAAATGACCGACCTTGGCACTGACGATAATCTGAGTATAGCCGAACTGACCGGTAAAATATTGTTGGCCGTGGCAAAAGGTGTTGCAGAAAGCGGTGCCGGGCTGCTGCCGGAGGGACTTGTCGGCGATATCACCGATGCGCTCGGTGAACATGGGGCCGCTGCCCTGGAAAAATCAAAAGAAGTTCTCGACAAAGGCAAGAAACTTGGCGAAGATATCATCAAGGAAGGTGGAGATGTGCTGAAGGGACTTTTCAAAAGTAAAGACAAGTAATGACCCTGATTTATGCCAAATGATATTATTAAACTCCTCGATGAAAAAGAGACCGCTGCACGCAGGAATATGCGCTGCGGTGCTATAATCAGTTCAGGTGCAATCGGAGATTGTATCCTCATGCTTCCGCTTGCAGCAGTGATAAAGGATTCGCTTGCGCTTGGCAGGATGGACTTTATCGGCAATAGCGAGCATATAGAATTCTATCCTAACAGAACCTGCATAGATGCCATCCGCTCGATAGAATCTATCCCAATGCACAGGCTCTTTGAGGACAAGCAGCAGTTTGATGTTGATGACCCGGATATGCTGGTAAATGCATTCGAACCGTATCAGTACATTATTAGTTTTATGGGCGAGGCCAGCAGTAACTTCCATGCAAATCTCCTGTACACAGTTAACTGCAGCCACAGCGGGACGGTTACAATACTGCCGTTCGGGCCAAATGAAAACAGCAGTAAACATATCAGCCTGTCATACATAGATAATTTTTTTAGCGAAAACACCGACATAAAACCAACCGAAAAATTCGACATCAACAGCACGCTTATAGCACCGCTGGATAGTGACAGGGAAAATGGCGCGAAGATGCTGGAATCGGTGGGGATTGAAACTGATGAAAAGCTAATCGTTATCTGTCCGGGCGCGGGAGGAGTGAAAAAGTGTTGGCCAATAGAAAATTTTATAAAAACAGCGGAGATGCTTTCCGAGGCGGCGGTTCGTACGCTGTTCCTGCTTGGCCCTGCGGAGACTGAGAGATTTGACGAAACCATCATCAAGGCGATGGATGCCGTTGGTAAAATCTTTTCAAACTGCTCGCTGACTCAGGTTGCCCAGATCATCGCCCGCGCGGATTTATTCCTTGGCAATGACAGCGGTATTACACACATGGCAGGGGCAATGGGAAAAAAGACATTTGCCGCGTTCGGTGCGACAAATCCTGTTTTCTACCGTCCTGTCGGGACTTTTGTAAAAATTCTTGATCCGGCCGAAACACATGGAAACATCGGTAAAATGCTATTGGAAAACTTGCACCATTGAAAACGATTCTGAAAATGGTTGATTTTTCGGCTGATTTGAGTTATACCATTTAGCAAGAAGGTTGAATTGAAACCAATATAGGGAACGATTTTATGCAGGGCAAAACACTAAACCAATTAGCAGAATGTGTCGGAGGCAAAATTGTCGGTGACGGCGAGCGAGTTATTACGGCCGCGGCAATTATCGAAACGGCGGGCGCCGATGAGATTACCTTTCTGACCAATAAAAAGTATATACCGCAACTGGCAACAACAAAGGCAGGGGCAGTTATCACGGCAGAACAGGTAGAGACCGAAGCTGACCTGCTGATTGCCGATGACCCGTATTACGCCTTTATGCAAGTCGTTGTATTGCTCCACGGACATCGAAAACACCCTCAATGCGGTATCAGCGAACATGCCTCAATTGATAAGACGGCAAAGGTTGGCAATGGTTGTAATATCGCTGAGTTCTGCATTATCCGTGAGAATACGACAATCGGGACAAACTGCAATATCTATCCGGGAGTGTTTGTCGGCCCGAATGTTAAAATCGGCAACGATTGCATAATCTATCCAAACGCAGTTATCTATGATAAAACACAAATCGGCAGTGGCGTTATCATTCACGCCAGCGCCTCCGTCGGACAGGATGGATTCGGGTTTGCAACGCATAAAGGGGTGCATCATAAAATCCCGCAGGTCGGAAAAGTCATACTCGAAGATAATGTCGAAATAGGAGCCGGTGCCGCGATTGAACGGGCGACGCTCGACGATACCATTATCGGGGCCGGCAGTAAAATCGGAGATTTGGTCGCTATCGGCCACGGTGCAAAGATAGGCCCCGGATGTCTGCTCGTTCCACAGGTCGGTATCGCAGGCTCAACAACACTTGGCCAATACTGTGTTCTCGGAGGACAGGTCGGAGTTGTCGGGCACATAAAAATCGGAAATATGGTTAAGATTGGTGCCCAATCCGGAATATCAAACAATATTCCAGACGGCAAAACCGTACTTGGTAGCCCCGCAATGGATGCCAATTATACGAAAAGAATATGGGCCGCAATGCAGCATCTTCCGGAGTTGAACAAACGAATAAAAAAGCTTGAAAAAAAGCTCGAAAAATAATTTCATGAACGAAACAAATGTACTTGGCTTAATCGCAGGACAGGGCCGGCTGCCTTTCATCGTTGCAGATGGGGCAAAGAAAGCGGGGCTAAAGGTCGTCTGCGCAGGGCTCGGAGATAATCCCGAAACAGAACTTGCCGGTTGTGTTGATGTATTCATTACTGTTCCGATGGCAAGGCCGGGGACATGGATAAAAAAACTAAGGTCGCACGGTGTAAGCAAAACTGTTATGGTCGGAAGGGTCGCGAAAACCAACATCTACACACCGTGGCGGATACTGCGCTACCTTCCTGATGTTCTCGGTTTGAAAATCTGGTACTGGAGACTGCGAAAAAAAGATAAGCAAAATGATACTCTGCTGTGCGCCCTTGCCGACGAACTTGCCAAAGGCAAAATTTATCTGGAGGACTCGACAATGTACTGCAAAGAACACCTCGCAACAGAAGGGATAATGACAAAGACAAACCCGGCGGCATCGGTTGCAGGCGATATAGAATTCGGCTGGGAGATCGTAAAGAAGCTTGGGGCACTGGATATCGGCCAGGCCGTCGCAGTCAAAGAGAAAGAGATTATCGCGGTCGAAGCGATTGAAGGAACTGCAAAGATGATTGCCCGTGCAGGCCGGCTTTGCCCAAAGGGTAAGTGGACATTGATAAAAACCGCAAAACCAGAACAGGACATGCGTTTCGATGTTCCATGTGTCGGTGCGGATACCATAAAAGACCTGGCGGCAAACGGCGGCAAATGCCTCGTCGTGCAAAAGGAAAAAACCATAATTATCGACAAACCACAGACCATCGCACTTGCCGACAGACTCGGTATCGCAATAGTCGGATGTTAATAAACGCAATATGACTCAAGCGGAAAACAATATCAGCGATTTTGACTGTGTCAGTATTCAGCGGTGGAAAATACTGCTTAATAAAAATTTCCCTGCTGGTTTTGACGCTGAGCAAATTGACCCCTCCAAAATAACCGATGGTATCCGCGGGCCATTTATTAAAACAGCATCGTCAAAATTCGCAAATGTCTTTAAGTGCTCACTGAACTTTGCAGGCAATACCCATAAAATCTACCTGAAATTCTATCTGTACCGCTCGGTTTGGGATTTCGTTAAACATCTGGCTCGCCCTACCCGTGGGCAGCGAGCATATAAAGCAGCCGTTATGCTTGCCGCCAACGGGCTGAAAAGTCCTGAGATTATTGCTGTCGGAACTAATCACCTTGGGCCGTTCTGTATTAAAAATTTTCTGATAACCAAAAGCCTTGAGGGTGCAAGGCCGTTATGGCAATATATCAAAGGCGATAAGGAAAGTGTCCGGAGCAGACTTGATAACACTTACCAGAGAGCGATGCTTCTAAGAAAGATCGGCGAAACTGTGGGAAAAATGCACGCCAAAGGTATCTTCCACGGGGACCTGCGAAGTGGAAATGTTTTTGTTAAAAGAGCTGATGGCGACTGGAAAATTTTTCTTCTCGACAACGAACGAACAAAAAAATACAGCTCTATCCAAAATCGGCTCAGACTAAAAAATCTTGTTCAGATAAATATGTTCAAAGAGGGCCTGAGTAGAGTGGACAGGATGAGGTTTTTCAAGGCATACCTGAATGAAAACCCAGCTATCGACAGGAATGAATGGGCAAATCTCGTTATGCAAAAAACCAGGGCCCGGCTGCAAAAATCAAAATCCTGATATGGCCGCTGGGTCTATCTGTCAGAATACATCTGGTCGTAATATTTCTGATACTGACCGCTAACAACTTCCGAAAGCCATTTTTCGTTGGCCAGATACCAGTCTATCGTTTTTGCCATCCCATCTTCAAAATTTACCGACGGTGCCCAGCTGAGTTCCGTCATTATTCTGCTTGAATCAATTGCGTATCGCCTGTCGTGGCCGGGACGGTCCTTAACATACTTTATGAGTGATTTATCCTTGCCGAGCCTTTCAAGAATAAGGCCGACAACTTCAAGATTCGTCTTTTCATTATTGCCTCCGATATTATAAATCCTGCCCGGCTCAGCCTCGGTTAGCACCTTCCAAATTGCGGTGCAGTGGTCGTAAACGTAAAGCCAGTCGCGAACATACAAACCATCGCCATACATCGGCAGCTCCTTATTGTTGAGGGCGTTGTTTATCATCAGCGGTATCATCTTTTCCGGAAACTGGAACTGACCGTAATTATTTGAACAGCGAGTAATGTTATATTTCAGGCCCCATGTATGGCCGAACGCACACACAAGATGGTCCGCCGCCGCCTTGCTTGCTGAATACGGCGAGTTCGGACTGAGTGGAGTCTGCTCGGTAAATAAACCATCGGGACCAAGCGAACCATAAACCTCATCCGTGGAAATCTGAACGAACCGCCCGACTTCATTATCCAGAGCCGCCTTGAGCAGAATCAAAGTTCCGGTAACATTAGTCTCGATAAATATCCCCGGCTCAACTATCGAACGGTCAACATGGCTTTCGGCGGCGAAATTAACTATTGTCTCAATTTTATGTTCCTTGATAATATCTTCAACAATCTTACCATCACATATATCGCCCTTGACAAATTTATGATTGGCATTATCCATATATCCATCGAGGTTCTGAAGATTGCCCGCATAGGTGAGTTTATCGAGATTAACTACGAAACAATCCTTATGCTCATCCAGTATCATCCGCACGAAATTACTGCCGATAAATCCCGCACCTCCTGTTACAAGTATTCTCATAGTCTCTCCAAAAATTCAGTTAAAGGCTGCTGCCACTGTCTGATGCCGCTGGACAATACAGCCCGTATTTTGTCGCAATTGAATCTGCTGCTCAATGGACGCTGGGCGGCGGTTTTATAATCACTTGTTTTGCAACTGTCGATTATTATATCTGTTTTCAGCTTGTCAAAAATAAACTTTGCCATTTCATACCGGCTTACGAAACCGCTTGCGGCATAGTGAAATATACCCTCAGGGTCGCCGGAAATCAATTCATAAATTGCCCCGGCAACCTCTTTGGTCGATGTTGGAGAACCTATCTGATCATCAACCACTTTTAAACTGTCACGGGTCTTAGCAGCATTGATAAGTTTTTTTACAAAATTACTGCCCACAGCGCCATAAGTCCACTGAATACGGATAATACAAAACTTGCAACCGCTTTGTGCAAGCAACTTTTCACCAGCCAACTTGCTGCTGCCGTAAACACTGATTGGACTGACCTCATCGGTTTCGACATAGGGGATATTGCTTTTTCCGTCAAAAACAAAATCCGTACTGATATGAAAAACTTTCACTCCGCCATCAGCGGCAATTTCTCCTAATCGCCCTACCGCAATGGCGTTTACCTTACGAGCAGCTTCCCTTTCGGATTCGGCCTTTTCAACATCCGTATATGCTGCACAGTTTATGATAATATCGCTGCCTGAAGCGGCCTCGATTAAATGGTCATCATTGGTTATATCAAATTCCGGCAGGTCAAGTACCCGAACGGATGCATCCGCCCTGCCGAACCGCTCAGCAACATCGGTTCCAAGCATCCCCCGCCCGCCCAATATAGTTATCCGCTTATCATATTCCGTCATTGCGGCTCCTCAAAACGAGGAAGTTTATCGGCAGCGATGTCACACAGCCGAGGCAGCACAATATCCCTATCGCTCAGCAGCGGCTCATCTATCGGCCAATCAATCTTCAAATCAGCATCGTTCCATATCACACCGGCATCAGAAGGCGCATCATAATACTCCGTACACTTATACGAAAAAACAGCCGATTCGCTCAACACGCAAAACCCGTGAGCAAACCCGGCCGGTATGTATAACTGACGATGGTTTTTGTCTGAAAGGGTTTCCATCATCCATTGACCGTAAGTCGGCGAACCGGTGCGGATATCAACGGCGACATCGGCAACCTCGCCGGATAGAACCTGTACCAGCTTTGCCTGGCTGTGCGGATACTGATAGTGAAGGCCGCGAAGTACATCTTTTTTAGAAAAGGAGATATTATCCTGGACGAATGGCCCGCAAATCCCGGCAGCATCATAGTTACCGCTGCGGAAACTTTCAAAAAAATAGCCCCTGGCATCGCCGAATACTTTCGGTTCAACAATAAGCACGCCTGGCAGTTTTGTCTTTAAAACATTCACTATAGTTTCTCCGGAAGCGATAACAGATATTGACCGTAACTATTCTTCTTTAACGGCTCGGCCAGTTTTAACAATTGTTCACCGTCGATAAGACCCAATCTGTAAGCAATCTCTTCAGGGCAGGAAATCATCAGACCCTGCCGATGCTGTACCGTCTGAACGAAATTCGATGCACCGAGCATCGCCTCTGCGGTTCCGGTATCCAGCCAGGCCGTTCCGCGGCCGAGAATTTTGGTCTGCAATTTGCCATTGCGAAGGTAGATATTATTGACTTCCGTAATCTCAAGTTCACCGCGGGCAGATGGCTTAACCTGGGCGGCAACTTCGGTAATATCTGAATCGTAAAAATAAAGACCGACGGCAGCATAATTGGATTTGGGTTTGGAGGGTTTTTCCTCTATCGAAATTACAGTGCCATCAGAATCAAACTCTATTACACCATATCGCTGAGGGTCACGAACCTGATAGCCGAATATCGTTGCGCCGCCCTGGTTAGATGCTGCGCTCTTGAGCAATCCGGCAAGACCGTGGCCGTAAAAAACATTATCACCGAGGATCAGACATGCAGGGCCGCCATCTATAAAATCCTTACCGATAATAAAGGCCTGCGCCAGACCCTCAGGCCTGGGCTGCTCGGCATATTCCAGAGACAGGCCCCACTGGCTCCCATCACCAAGAAGACGACTGTACAAAGGCAGATCCTCTGGTGTCGATATTATCAATATCTGCCGTATCCCGGCAAGCATAAGGGTCGTCAGCGGATAATAGATCATCGGCTTATCGTAAATCGGAAGGAGCTGTTTACTGGTTACCTGCGTTGCCGGATACAAGCGACTGCCGCTACCGCCGGCGAGAATAATTCCTTTAAGAGCCACAATAGTCCTTTCCATATATACCGTAACAAATAAAAACTATAACGATTATAGGGGCAATCCCTTGTGGTTGCCCTTTTTATTTAATCGGTCCCTTCCAGAAACTTTTTCATTATCTCGCTGGCTACCGGCGGACAGCCGGGAACATACTGGCATAGTTCCCTGTGCATTGCTGTACAATTGCCAACACAAAGTGTATCAGCGTCAAGGTTGGTGTGGCCCTTGCCGATAGCGATATTAATATCCTTACCATCGTTCCTTGCTTCAAGCATTTCTCTGCCGTTATCCCTAAGCAGCAAAAGCACCGTCGATTGACACGCACTGCAGGATTGGCGGTCCATAACATTAAATCCGGCAAACTCAATAGTAAGACTCTCCGGCGGACGAACAAAAGGAGAAGCAAAATCCCGCCAGTTAGATGGTGAAACTTTTATCTCATCAAGATCGATTACGCCATAGCCTCTATCGGCACCGGCTCGCAGGTGCGGCACTTCCATCGCGGATATCCCCATCAGCTCGCAGGCGACAGCGTCGGCAGCGAAACCATCTGCGCCAACCACTACCGCATCAAGCTTCTTCGGCGTTCCTGCCGCCGGGCCAAGCCCCTCCATCGCAACCGTACCATCGATAATCGCAAGGTGCGGACGGAGAACCGATGCCATATCGGCAATGGCGATATTCAGCGGCTTATCATCACAATCGGCAAGCGGTGCAAGCATGTGCAAATCCACTTTCGAACGTCGCCAAAGACAGCCCTTCATATTCTTAACCGAAAGCGTAACCGCCGTGTGCATGTGCATCTTCATAACCGGAATCGAGACAACAATATCAAACTGGGCAAGATTCGGACACAGCTTGAGCGATTTTATCGCCCTGCCATCCGGAACGGCAAGCGGGATATATCGCCCCTCATCCATATCAAGCAGCGGACAATTTCTATCCCTTGCGACCTGTGCTATCCCGCTGATTTCAAGTGCCTCAAGCGACTTGACGCCAACGATGGGGCTTTCACCAACGGAGACTTCCGCGCCAGCTGTCTGAAAAGAATCAATCGCAGCGGCAACTACCTGCGGATGTGTGTTAATTCCGGTCCCAGGCTTTTCGTTTCGGCCGGCGTTGGGCTTTAGCAGTACCCGTTTGCCTCTTGCAACTGAAAGGTCAATATTGGATAGCGCACTGCAAGTATTATCGTATGGGCCGATGCCGGATGAGACAAACACCGCACGGGCAGATTCGGCAGATACAAACGGGTTAGCCGGCAAACTGTAACTGGAACTTTCGGGAGCCATCGTTAAAACTGGTCCAGGAAACGCAGATCATTTTCGAACAGCAGACGAATATCGCCAATACCGTACTTCTTCATCGCAAGCCTCTCGATACCAAAGCCAAAGGCCCAGCCGGTGTATTTCTCCGCATCAATACCAACAGCTTCAAATACATTCGGGTCAACCATCCCGCAGCCGCCAACTTCCATCCACTCCTGATTACCATTTTTATCGACCCAGAGCAAATCAACTTCGCAACTCGGTTCGGTAAATGGAAAGAAACTCGGGCGGAACCGCCACTTTGTATCGGCACCAAAAAAAGTATGAATGAACTGGCCGATGCTTGTCTTCAAATCGACCATCGTAACATCTTCATCGACAACAAGTGCCTCGATCTGGTGGAACATATACATATGAGTAGCGTCAACAGTATCCGGACGATACACCCTGCCCGGCGCGACAACGCGGATTGGCGGGCAAGTTTCTTCCATTACGCGAATCTGAATAGTAGAGGTCTGGCTTCGCAGGAGAGTGGTATCGTCAATATAAAAATTGTCCGCCGGGTCCCGTGCCGGATGAGCGGCAGGGATATTCAATGCGATAAAATTGTGCCACTCATTCTCAACCTCCGGGCCATAGGCAATAGAAAAGCCCATCCGCCCGAAAATCTCAAGAAGCTCGCTGACCGTCTGAGTGATAATATGATTCTTGCCGATAGTAACCCGCTCACCGGGTAAAGTAACATCTACCATCACTTTGGATTTGCCGGGCGTAGAAGAAAGGGATTTCTTCGAGGCCTCGAAAGCGGATGTAACCTCATTTTTAATCTTATTGGCTAACCGGCCCCCCTCTTTACGCTCACCTGCCGGCAGCTTGCCAATCTGACCGAGCATACCAGTAACACTGCCCTTCCTGCCAAGATACTTAATACGAAAATCTTCCAGGGCCGCTGTGTCCGTAACGCCCTTGATTGCCTCAAGAGCCTCATTACCGATAGTTTTAAAATCTTCAAGCATACCGGCCCCTAAATTGGAACTTATCAAAATCAGCTGTTTTAAGCGTAACTTGTGCCTCAGGTATTTATGCCTCATGTACGCTTTTTGTCGCAACAGGCTATGCTGTTTTGTTTTTTAGTAAAAACAGTCACCAGCACCAAAAGGTAACGCTTTGGCCTTCCCTTTACTATCGCCACTGATGACCTTTTGGTGCTGGGCTCCTTAGTTTTGCACTTTGCACTTTAACTTTTACACTTTCAAACTGGCCATCAGCCAGTTTGAAGTCGTTACAGTGCCGCTTTGGCCTTTTCAACGATTGCATCGAAGCCGACAGGATCCGAAATTGCGATCTCGCTGAGCATCTTCCTGTTAAGCTCAATTCCAGCCTTTTTGCATCCATTGATAAACCGGCTGTAGTTAATACCTCGCTGGCCGCAGGCAGCGCTTAAACGGATAATCCAGAGACCGCGAAAATCACGCTTCTTGAGTTTCCGGCCGATACGGGCTTGAACCGCTGCGCGAGTTCGGGCTTCACGGGCGAGACGGATGAGAGAATTGGCAGGGCCGCGAAAACCCTTGACATCTTTAAGAATTCTTTTTTTGGCCTGCCTTCTGGCGGCACCTTTGCGTACTCTTGGCATATCAGCTTTCCCTTCAATTGTTAAGGTCTCTTTTGTCTACTGCGGCGCTGATTGGAGCCGAGAAGCAGACTTCTTTAATTATAAACTCACCCATTGGGCCAATCAGGTTATGCGCAAAGCTCGCTTCTGGTGGTCTTGGCGGCCTTGCCGGTAATGAGGGTTGAACCGCTTATCCTGCGACGGCGCTTGGAGTTCTTCGTACTCATCAAGTGGCTGCCGCAAGCCCTTTTTCGCTTAACTTTACCGCTGGCGGTAACTTTAACACGCTTTTTCAAACCTTTATGGGGTTTTTGTTTTGGCATTGGCCCAATCCCTAAAAACTAATATAGACTGTATTTATCTGCTATTTACACAAGAATGAGGCAGTTTAGACTATCCGAGAGCCGCAGTCAAGCCCAAAATCGGATTTTTTTACTGCAATATCGCCTCAGAACCCGTTGCAATAGTCCGGTTTCCCGTCATCGCTGTCATAACCGCCCGCATCGGTAGCCGGGTCAACCTCTGCAATCTGGATTCGCTGGATGGAATCGGCGAATTTGGTCTGGCTGTCAATGCCTACGAGTATCCCGCTTACGCGAACATCTCCGGTAGCAATCTCAAAGGGAAACGGCATCTGCGTCCTGAATGCCTTTATTACACTCGCACTCCTCCTGCCAAGGACCGAATCGTGTGAACCGGTCATACCAATATCCGTGATATAGGCGGTCCCATTTGGCAAAACCTTCTCGTCAGCAGTGGTTACATGGGTATGGGTTCCAAAAACACAGGAAACCTTGCCGTCAAGATAATAGCCCATAGCAATTTTTTCGCTGGTAGCCTCGGCATGCATCTCGACAAAAATAATGTCTGCCTGGCTCTTGAGCTTTGAGATGAGAGAATCGATCTTTGCATACGGACAATCGGCAGGCTTCATAAAAATCCTGCCGATGAGCGTAACAATAGCGATCGTCGGGCCTTTGGCGGTCTGATAAATGGCGTATTCGCCGCCTGCGGCATTGTCCGAGAGATTGGCTGGGCGGACGATATTATCAGAGGCCTCAAGGATGGAGATAATATCCCTCTTGCGGTAAACATGGTCGCCAAGCGTAATAAGATTTACGCCGTATTTGAGCAGTTTATCATAAATCTGCGGTGTAAGGCCGCTGCCGCCAGCGGCGTTTTCCGCATTCGCTATAACACAGTCAACTTCATACTCCGAAACAATATCCGAAAGCTGCTGCGAGAGAATATGCCTGCCCGGCCGACCGACAATATCGCCTATGCAAAAAATATTCACCTTCATACAAAACTCCAAACACCAAACTCCAAATATCGAAGATCCGCCTTTGGCGGACCAGATACCAAATACTATCTTGCGTATTCGATACAGCGGACTTCTCTAAGAAGTGTAACCTTGATCTCGCCGGGATATGTCATCTCTTCTTCGATCTTCTTGGCAATATCCCTTGCGACTTTCATAGCAACATTGTCATCGATACTGTCGGCATCGGCGATAACTCGAATTTCCCGCCCAGCCTGTATGGCATAACAGTTCTCAACGCCCTCGAATCCGCTTGCAATTTCCTCAAGTTTCTCGAGCCGTTTTATGTACCTTTCAAGTGTTTCTCTTCTTGCACCTGGCCGAGAGGCGCTAACGGCATCGGCAGCTGCGATAAGAGGTGTGTATTGGTTGTCTGCCGGGATATCTCCGTGGTGGCCCTGGACGGCATTCAAAATAATAGACGATTCGTTGAACCGTTTGAGGAAGTTTGCGCCTATCAGCGGATGGCCGCCTTCAATATCGTGATCCATCGCCTTACCGATATCATGAAGGAAACCGGCACGCCTGGCAATTGTACCGTCAAGACCAAGCTCATCGGCCATAGATTGCGAAAGGAATGCAACCTCAATACTGTGCCGCAGAACATTCTGTCCGTAACTCGTTCTGTAATGCAATGCTCCTATTTCCCGCAAAATCTTATTGCTCAGGCCCTTTACATCGGTCTCAACAGCGGCGGTCTTTCCAATCTGCTGTATCTTGTTATCAACATCCTTCTTGGTCTGTGCCACCAGTTCCTCAATTCTTGTAGGATGAATTCTCCCATCCTGGATCAGCCGTTCCATACTCAGCCGTGCCACTTCACGGCGAACAGGGTCAAATGCGCTTACAACAATAACACCGGGGGTATCGTCAACGATTACATCGACACCCGTGGCCTTTTCAAATGCCCGAATGTTCCTGCCCTCCCTGCCGATCACCCTGCCTTTCATATCGTCACTTGGAATATCAACGGTCGATACGGTTACCTCACAGGTCTGTTCTGCGGCGTATCGCTGGATGGCACAGTTAATAATTTCCCTGCTCTTTTCCTCAGAAATTTCATTGGCTTCGTTGACTTTCCGCTCGATCATAGTGTTCATCTCATGCTCGCATTCGTCTTCAAGCCGCTTTAAGAGCAGTTCTTTGGCCGCCTCGATGTCCATTGAGGTAATTTTTAAGAGTTGATTTTTCTGCTGGGCCACCAGTGTCGAAAGCTGTTTGGCCTTCGCATCGTTACTGTGCCTCTTAGCCTGAAGCTCCCGCTCATCGTCTTTTAACTGTCGTTCTCGCTGTCCGAGCTGTTCACCCCTGCGGTCAAGAACATCCTCACGCTTACTGAGCCGTATCTCCTGGTCGCGAAGCTCTGAGCGAACGCTGGTGGTCTCTGCATTGAATTTCTCTTTTCTCTTTATGTTTTCCTCGGCAGCGGACAGTTGGGCGGCCTTTATAATATTCTCTGCCTCCTTTTGGGCGGCATCGGTACGATTTTGCAGTTCCTGGGTCAAGGCCTTTGCCTTCGCTTTAATCAGGAGCTGCTGGACAATAATCGCTAAAACAAGGCCCACAAAAAAACAGGCTATCGGGAACGCCACTTCCGCGACGCCAATTCCTAAAATCCAGGCGGCCAATGGTACTTGTATGTTCATCGCAGTATCCTTTCAAAAAAATATCAATGAACCGTAAACGATGCACAAAGGGGGCAAGATTAAATGGCGTAACAAGCCAAAAGAGAAATGTTTATGACGAATTTCAGACCCAAACCGGACTCAAAGAATGATAAGTACGGACCTTAACCAGGCTTCCCGCCAAGGCACAAAAAGCTCCGCAAAAGACTTTTTGCAAACATACTTCTCGAATCCTTTCAGCCGGCCAAAGAAAGGCCGCTATACACAAAAATCCAAATCGTCACACTCACCTGTCGCACCTGAAAACCTGACTTGACGAGCCATTACAGCCGCCTTTCGCCGTATTCTTGTGCAACCGGCGCTCTTGTAGCTCTGCCACCAGTTAGCCCCTTTAGCAAGGTTTCACGAAGAAAAAATCTTAAACGAAGCATAAACTCTTTATCGCAAAACCTGTGCAACGGCATACGGGTGTTAACTTACAGGACAATTGTACCTATATTCTCCACGATGGTCAAGGAAAAACATCGGTCCAAAAATAATTTACACAAAAAAAACGCAAAAAAACTAAAAAATCGCTGACACAGCGTTTTATGTGCTTTAGAGCGATTTTATGACGGAATTGCCGTTTTTTTATCGGACTGGACGGCTTGGCAAAGTCAAGTTTACTGCAAAAAAAACGGATTTAGGGTAATTACTGCTTAAATCATAGCCAGATTGAGCCGAGGAAACCATTGTTCCAAATGGGAGCAAAAGCTGGACATTTGGGCCATAGAGATGTGAAAAATATATAAAATCAGCCATTTTCCGGTTGAACAAGGATATTTTGACAATGCAGAAGAAAAAAGATGTACTAACAACCGGCCAGGTTGCCCAAATATGCAATGTCGCCCCGAGGACGGTTACAAAGTGGTTCGATTCGGGCCAGCTCAAGGGCTACCGGATTCCAGGGTCAAAGGACAGGCGAATACCGACCAGCGAACTCATCCGGTTTATGAAAGCCCACGATATTCCCACCGATGCCCTTGAAGAGGGCAAGATGAGGATTCTGATAATCGACAGCGACTGGCAGAGCTCCGATAACTTGGCCAGCGCATTGGAAACGAAAACGAATTATCAGGCCCAGACGGCCCAGAACAGTTTTGATGCCGGGCTGCTGGCCCAGAAAATAATCCCGCACGTCATCGTCGTTAATCTGATGGCCAAAGATATAGATGCCGCTTCCGTTTGCAAATATGTTCGTTCAAATCAGGACCTTGCGGGTACCAAAATAATCGCCTCCGCTGGCAATCTCGGCGAAAATGAGGCAGATGCCCTGCTGAAAAAAGGCTTTGACGCGGTTCTCAGCAATACTTCCGATTTCGATCAGGTCTTCGAGACCATCCAGCAGGTAACTGCAATTATCTACTAATTCCTCGATCAGTGTCAGTTTTACCATCATTTTACCTGGAGGCATAAATTTCCAATAACCTGATGTTTTTCCCCTTTTTTCGCATGAAAATCGGCCCGAAGGAGTATTTTTTAAAAAAAATCCAAAAAAGTTTGCAACCTTTTGGCATCTTGCGCGTCTATATATATGTAAGCGCTTCGATAACCGCATGTTGCAACGACGAATCGTCGCCTTTTTTCTGGACAGAAGTTATACATTAATGTATAATCGCAGTTTTAACCGTTTCACTTACAATATAACCAACTGGCAATTTTGGTGGAAGGTGCGAATATGAAAAAATCCAAAATCATCATTATCACAGTTATAATAACCCTTGTAGTTGTTTTTGTGATTGGCGGGGTTATCAAAAGTAAGACCAAACCCTCCGATAAAGGGCTTGAGGTTCGTATTGAAACCGTTCAGCGCGGCCAATTGATCGAGATTGTCAGTGCGCCCGGAGAAATTGAGCCAAAGACCAAAGTTGAAATAAGTGCCAAAGTCTCAGCAAGGGTCGTGGAATTGCCATTTAAGGAAGGCCAGACTGTAAGCGGCCCCAATCCGGACGCGGACCCGCCTGTACCGGGCTCTGTCCTTATCAAACTGGATTCCAAGGACCTGGAAAGCAGACTTCGCTCGGCGAAGGCAAACCACAAGGCACAGCAGGCACAGATTGAAGTCGAAAAAGCGCGAGTTGCAAGCCAACGGGCAACTATGCAAGGTTCAACGGTTTCACTTAAACAGGCCCAGCGGGATTTTGAACGACAAAAAAAACTGTTACAGTCTCAGGACATCAGTCAATCGACTTTTGACCAAACCCAGTCCCGCGTCGATGAACTGAAATCTCAACACCAGATGGCCGAACATAACCTCAAAGCCGCCGAACTTAACCTTGTTGTGCTTTCGCATTACCTGGAAGGGTCACAGGCACAGATAGAACAGGCACGAGAGGCACTTAGCTACACCACAATCAGAAGCCCTATCGATGGTATCGTTACCAGGATCAATGCGGAAGTCGGTGAAGTGGTTATGACTGGAACGATGAATAACCCCGGAACAATCATTATGGAGGTAGCTGACCTTGCACAAATGTTAATAATTGCACAGGTCGATGAGGCCGATGTCGCGAAACTCAAGGTCGGACAGAATGCCGTGGTACGCGTACAGGCCTACCCCGACAAGGAATTCAAGGGAGTTGTGGATACGATCGCACTTGCACATAACCGTTCCGTCGAAGGGGCGAAATTTTTTAAAACAGAAATACTTCTGAATGTCAGCAGTGAAAAATTATTTTCCGGCCTGACAGCGGATGTTGATATCGAAACACATAAACACAACAATGTTCTTAAGGTACCAAGCCAGGCGGTGCTTGGCAGACAAATCGATACAATACCGCTGGATATCCGCGAAAATAATCCAAATGTCAACAGCGATAAGACCTATGTAGCGGTTGTCTACAAGTATGTTGACGGCAAAGCGGTCGTAACGCCGGTCAAGATAGGACAATGCGACCTGACGCATACAATAATACTTGATGGAATAGCCGAGGGAGACAAGATAGTTGTCGGGCCGTATAAAATACTTAGCGGTATAAAGCATAATAAAAATATTATTGACGAAAAAGAGAAGGCCGCAAAAGAAAAAAAGAAGGGTGAAAAGGAATCGGAACCCAACAGTATCAAAGATAAGAAAAAAGATACGCAAGGCAAAACCAAATAGTGAACAATAACCAGGAAACAGTTATTCGGCTCGATAACACTACACGCATCTATAAGGTCGGCGTGGAAAAAATACATGCGCTTAACGGAATCAACCTGAAAATAGGAACAAATGAGTATGTAGCAATAATGGGCCAATCCGGTTCGGGCAAAAGTACGCTGATGAATGTTATCGGCTGCCTCGACCGCGCGACAAGTGGTTATTATGAACTGGACGGCAGGGATACGACCAAGATGAGCGATGCATCACTGGCACGAGTACGAAATGAACAGATAGGATTTGTTTTTCAGTCGTTTGAACTGCTGGGCCAGTTAAACGCGCTCAACAATGTTGCTATGCCGCTTGTATATTCTCGTAACAACTGGTGGTCCCGACGGAAGATTGCTAAAAAAGTTCTTGAGCGCGTTGGCTTAGGCGACAGGATACATCACAAACCAAACCAGCTCTCCGGCGGCGAAAAACAAAGGGTCGCAATAGCACGGGCACTTATCTGCAATCCAAGCATACTCCTTGCCGATGAACCGACGGGCAATCTTGACAGCAAAACCAGCAAGGGAATCATGGAACTTTTTGCAAAACTTTACCGTGACGGCCAGACTATCATAATGGTTACACACGAAGAAAGCATCGCCTGCCAGGCAAAACGAATCATACGAATGCGGGATGGACTGATCTACAGCGACCTGCCAATTGAAGAGGACCCTGCTTACAATTTCATCCGTAGAGGAGGTGCCAAATGAAGGCGTTGTTGTTGGCACCACTGGTATTTTTACGGTTATTGCTGCAAAGTACACTTCTTGCACTGGGACAAATATGGGCCAACAAGACAAGGTCAATTCTTACAACTATAGGAATTATAATTGGTGTGGCATCGGTAACAGCGGTAATTGCGGTACTGACAGGATTAAAAGCAAAAGTCCTGGCTGATTTTGAATCGTTCGGAACAAATAAAATATACATAAATGTAGATTCCCCCAAAAGAGGACCTTTGGCAAATGCATCACACTGGCAGATCAGGTTTACAGAGAAACATTTTGACGGTATGCTGGAACATTGCCCATCGGTTAAAAACTTTACAAGAATAAGCTGGGGCGACAGGTATACGGTTCGCAATCTGGAACATACCGTCGATGGAGTAAGAATGCATGGGGTGGAGCCTTCATGGAGCGAAGTGGAAAATCGGCCGGTAATACTTGGAAGACCGTTTTCCATTATAGATGAAGAACAGGGCCAGAGAGTATGCCTGATTGATGAGGACCTGCGAGATGAATTAAGGCTCGACCGTGATTGCATCGGGGATACGATCCTGATCGGTTCAAATGCCTTTCGTATTGTCGGAGTAATTGAAAAAAGGCCGGAAATGACTATCGGCGGTGGAATGAACATGGATAATTTCGAGGTACAAATCCCGTTCAGTACCAACAAAAAACTCAAAGGACGTATCTGGATATGGGCAATTGCAACCAGTAAATCGACCGATGTATCAGAAGAGGCGCAGGCCGAGATTAACTTTTTCCTCCGCAGAACAAGAGGAATAAGGCCCGGCGAACCGGACACCTTTCGTGTAATGTCAATTGAGAGCGAACTGAAAAAATTTAATGAGATCGCCGGCATGATAACATCAGTAGCTTCGGGCATTGTGGGAATCTCACTGCTGGTGGGAGGTGTTGGGATAATGAACATTATGCTTGTCTCTGTTTCGGAGCGAACAAGAGAGATAGGACTGCGCAAGGCGGTAGGCGCGAAAAAATCTGCGATCCTGACGCAATTTCTGGTCGAAGCCGTTGTGTTATGCTTCATAGGCGGACTCGTGGGCTTAGGTTTTGGTCAACTTATAACATTGTCGCTGATGAAAATGTTTCCTCTTATGAATCAGACGCATATCCCGCCATGGGCGATAGTGCTTTCATTTGCTTTCGCCGGTTCGGTTGGACTGTTTTTTGGTATATTCCCCGCGGCCAAGGCTGCTCAACTCGACCCTATTGAGGCACTCAGGCATGAGTAAGTACAATTTTGTAAAACCAAGTCAACTGGCAGTTTTAATTTTTTTCGCAGCACTTATGACCGCCGGCTGTCAGGAAGATGACAGCAACCGTGACCTGCCCTCGGTTAATGTCCCAATCGAGAAATTGCGACAGATAGAAACGATTGACCTTGAATCCGTAAAAGCCGAACCAATCAGCCAAAAGCAACCGGGCGAGGTTGAAGCAAGTGTGCTGGAACTTACTTTGGAGGAGTGTCGTGCATTGACAATGGAAAACAACCTCGACATTAAGGTTCAACTTATCGAACCTGCTATCGCCGCCGAAAGGGTCAGCGAACAGGAAGCTCGATTTGAGTCCGCGTTTTATTCCAATTTGACATACAGCACAACAGATACGCCAACATCGACAACGCTTACCGGCTCCCAGGTAGATTACTCCCGAGTCAATCTCGGGGTCGAAGTACCTTTGCGAACAGGCGGGACGCTAACCTTTGACATAGCTGACAGCCGGACAAAAACAGACAGTGCCTTTTCAACACTGAATCCTGCCTATGTCTCCGATCTTTCGGTTTCCATCAGTCAGCCATTATTGCGAAATGCAGGCACCCGAGTTAATACTTATGCAATTCGCCTTGCCGGCTACGAACAGCAGATAATCGATACCCAGACAAAACTTGAATTGATACGCGTTATCGCCAATGCCGACCGATGGTACTGGCGGCTTTACGCGGCAAGGCGAGAATTGGATGTACGAAAAAAAGAGTATGATTTGGCCAAAGCTCAGCTTGAACAGGCCCAGCGTTTCGTAGACGCGGGTGAAAGAGCGATGATAGAGATTATTCGTGCCGAAGCTGGCGCCGCTGAGCGGCTTGAGGCTATTATAATAACTGAAAACAATTTGCGGGACAGGGAAAGGGAGCTTAAAAAACTCCTCAACAAACCCGGTCTGGATATGCAAACTGCTACGATACTTATTCCCGCCACCCAGCCGGATCCGGTCCATTACGAGCTGGACAGACAAACGCTCGTTACAAAGGCGCTCGACAATCGTATGGAAATGCTTGAACTGGAACTGCGAATTGCTGCTGACGCCAGTACCGTTGATTACATGAGAAATCAGGCGCTACCGTTGGTTACTCTCGATTACAGGTACAACATTAACGGACTTGGTGCCACACGAGACGATTCGCTTGAGGTGCTCGGTGATAAGAATTTTGAGGACCATCAGTTGGGACTGCAGCTTCTGGTGCCATTGGGAAATGGCGCGGCCAAAAGCAGGTTGCTTCAGGCCTTTTACCAGCGAAGGCAGCGATTGGCAACACAACAGAACCGCCGGGCACTTATTGAGCTTGAGGTACTTAACGCGATCGACCAGCTTGAGGCGAACTGGCAGCGGATTTTGGCAAGTCGTCAGAACGCAATTCTGGCTGGCCGGCTGTTCGAAGCTGAAAAACGACAGTTTGAACTCGGACTGGGGACATCCACAGATGTACTTAACGCACAAACAGCTTTTGCAAATGCACAAAGCTCCGAAATATCCGCACTTACTGAGTACCAAATAGCACTTGTTGACATTGCTTATGCCACCGGTACATTGCTTGGCTCAGCAAAAATCCAGTGGGAACCAATAAGAGAGCAATGATAACGCAAAGACTGCCATGAAATATAAGCCTGCACTAATAGCTTGAATTAGAGATTGCCCAATCATCGATTTGAGCAAAATATCGGTGTTTTCTGGTTTTTTGGGGTTAAATATTCTGATTGACAATTTGCCGGCAATAATATAAACTCCCGCAAGTCCAGTAGCTAAGGTATCAAAATACCAGATACCAGATACCAGATACTAAATACCAAATACCAAATACTAAATACCAGATACTAAATACCAAATACTAAATACCAAATACCAAATACTAAATACTAAATACCAGATACTAAATGAGACACAAGTGGGTATAATAGTTCAAAAATTCGGTGGAACTTCCCTTGCCAACGCCGATAAGATCCGGCTGGCAGCTAAACGGGCAATAAAAACTGTGGAAAACGGCTGTGATGTGGTGATGGTCTGCTCTGCACGGGGAAAACAGACCGATGAGCTTATAGCCGATGCGATGGAGCTAAATCCAAATCCGCCCAAACGGGAAATGGATATGCTGCTCAGCACCGGCGAACAGCAGACGGTATCGCTGATGGCGATGACGCTTGAGGCGATGGGCAAAAAGGCGATAAGTTTTACCGGCACACAGATACGAATGTTGACCGATGGCTCGCACACCAAAGCTCGAATCCTTAGTATCGATGCGGATGTGATTCACGATAAACTCGACAGTGAACATATTGTTATCGTCGCAGGGTTTCAGGGTATGGACGACCATGATGATATAACTACGCTTGGACGGGGAGGCTCGGATACAAGCGCGGTTGCACTGGCGGCTGCACTTGAGGCGGATTCTTGCGAAATATATACCGATGTTGACGGGATATATACGACTGACCCGAGGATGTATCCGAATGCGGTTAAGATGGACCAGATAAGTTACGACGAAATGCTTGAGCTGGCAAGCCTCGGTGCAGGCGTTATGCACTCAAGGGCCATCGAGTTCGGAAAAAAATATGACGTAACGATTCATGTCCGAAGCAGTTCGGAAGATAAACAGGGAACACTAATAACTCACGAGGTGTCGCAAATGGAAGGTACTATGGTATCAGGGGTAACGATGGAAACGCAGCTGGCAAAAATCGGTTTGATTGGTGTAGATAACAAACCGGGCAACGCCGCCAAAATCTTCGCGCATCTTGCCGGCGCACGGGTAATCGTAAACGATATTATCCAGACCGAAATCAGTGAGGAAAAGGCAAACCTTTCCTTTACCGTCAGCAAAGGCGACCTTGATGATGCCAAAAAAGCGATTGATGAGATCACAGAAGAGGTACATTGCCAATCTGTATTCGTCCGTGACGACATAGCTGAGGTTTCGGCAGTTGGGGTTGGGATGCGTTCGCATTACGGCGTAGCAAATAAAATGTTTGATGCCCTTGCCAAAGCGAAAGTTAATATCGATTCGATTACAACCAGTGAAATCCGCATAAGCTGTATCGTTGATGAGGATCAGGGCAAACTCGCACTGGAAGCGGTCTGCGATGCATTCAAACTGGACAAACCGCCCCAGGACCGTTAGTAAAAAACTCTCTTCATTTGAAAGGTTGTTTTGGCTGGCAGGGGCAAAAAAAAACTGGCGATGAGCAAACGGCGGCGCAAGACTATTATCTTCGGCTGTATCTTTTTAGCTGCGGCGATCGTTTGGCTGGACAGACAAGCCGGAAGGCACATTCGCGAAAAACTCGACCCAACGCCGATAAGCGATGTCGATAAGTTCGATGGCAAAACCTTCAAGGTAACAAATGTCGTTGACGGCGACACCGTCGATATCGATATAGCCGATGGAAAATATAAACATACCAGAATCCGCCTGTTGGGTGTCGATACGCCGGAGACCAAGGGCCCAAGATACCCCGAAATGTACTATGGATCCCAAGCCAGCAAATTCGTTAAAGAACTTGTGCTGGGAAAAAATGTAACGGTTGTTATAGATACCGTCGCCGACCAAAGAGACAAATACCGCAGGTTATTGGCGTACATCAGACTTGACGATGGCAGGTGCGTAAACGAACAGATTATCATGCAGGGTTTTGGCTATGCGGACTTGCGATTTGCTCACAGCCATTTTGATAAATACGAACAACTTCAGAATGATGCGATAAAAGCAAAGGCCGGCCTGTGGAAAGAAGTGAAAAAGGACCAGCTCCCAAAATGGCTCCAACGTGAGCGACCAAACATCATAAACCAATAATCTTCAAATAATCACTAAAATCAGCTATCCGCTGCTGGCGGCTCCTTAATTTTACATTTTGATATTTACTTTTTTACCTGGCTCTGTTATAACCCCGTATCTATGATAATCGAAAAGATAAAACATATATGGGCGGAGCTCAAGGGGCACGCCCCCTACACGATTTTGGGTGCCCTTGCGGGGATCATGTTCATGATCACATTCCGCAACATCGACAAGAATAACGCCAGCGTAATGTTCAGCATATTCCATCCGAGCCATGTACTGCTCAGCGCGATGGTTACGGCCTCGCTGTTTTCGATCCATAAAAAGGGCAAAAACTTCCTGCTGATACTCGTAATTGGCTACTTCGGCTCGATTGGTATTGCAACACTCAGCGACTCGATAATACCATATGCAGGCGAAAATATTTTCGGCCTGGATGTTCCCAGCCATCAACAATTACACACCACCGACGTTCACCAGGGCCACGATGAAGATGAACACACAGCCGACCTTCATCAGGACCGTAGCGAAGATGGCCACCGCGGTATCCATCTCGGTTTTATCGAGGACTGGTACATAGTCAACCCCGCTGCGATTCTTGGCGTATTAATCGCCTACCTGATACCGAGAACAAAGTTCCCCCACGCCGGCCATGTCTTGATAAGTACATGGGCATCATCGGCTCATATCCTTATGAACTCCAGCGGCGAAATCTCTATATCGATGGTATCGGCTGTGTTTGTTGTATTGTTTATTGCGGTATGGCTGCCCTGCTGTATAAGCGATATCGTCTTCCCGCTGCTCTTTGTTAAGTCTGATCTTACACTGACAGATGTTTGCAGTTGCGATGCCCACGCAATCCACAGCCACCCGCACGAACACGAACACTCCGACGAATGCCCACAGGGCAGCAACCAGCAATAAAATTTGACCCGCCGGACGCTTATTCGCTCCAGCCCTGCACTTCTCCATTTTATTTCGTGGTTTCTTCATTGTACTGGAATATCTCTTCTACCTTTTTGCCGAAAGCGCGGGCAATTTTGAACGCCAGACCGAGAGATGGATTGTATTTTCCTTGTTCAATAGCGATGATGGTTTGGCGTGTAACACCAGCCTTGTCAGCAAGCTGCTGCTGTGTCATTTCATCATTTTCAAAACGTAGCCGACGG
>SDBT01000751.1_pt1 | contig 53140 bp, 48 predicted proteins | sample 2277101 | NCBI WGS metagenome assembly SDBT01 (sample SAMN10404973, study PRJNA504765) | marine sediment metagenome | isolation source: marine sediment core GS10_PC15, 103 cmbsf | place: Arctic Ocean: Southern Knipovich Ridge | collected 2010
CACTAAGGCCAGGTCGATTAGAACCCCGTAGGCTGGTGCATGACCCCAAACACTATCCACGATTAAAAATAACAAGAGCGCAGTGGAGAAAGCAATATGCAGCTTAAGCAACCGCCATTCGTGACGCAAACCTTTTCATTGGGTTCGGGCAGTGACCTCGGCTGGAATGCGAAAATCGCCAATGAGCATAGTGACTGGCATGGTTGTTTAGTCTATTTTCCTGTGATCCAGAATTTCAAAATCGGGAGCGTAGAAGACCAGCATGTGCTTTTTTCTTTTGATTCGGTGAAGTATTGCATCGACAGGCCCGATGATGTGAAACTGTATTTTACCCGCCCCGTGGACCCGGTAATGCCGATAGATGTTTATAATACAAAATCCGATACAGGCGTTTATTTTCACGTTCTAAGTTCTGCCTTTGACCTGAATTTTTCAGATAAGGATGATTTTGCATCTAAAAGATTCAATCTTCGTCAGCCGGCCGGCGAGGAGAGCGAACTTATTGATTGCCGGATATCGCCTCATAAAGGTGACTGGCATGCAGCCTTTTACAAATTCAAAGAATACGTTCGTTCGAACTTTGATTTCACCTATTACAAACGGCCTATCCAGCAGGAGTTCCGCAAGAAATTTCTTTCACATTTCACGTTTCTCTATGGCAAAGATATTTACGACCCAAAGACCAACAGCTTCAGGCTCGAAGAATTTTTGAATGAGGGCAAATTAAATTTCGGCGGATATGATTATTTGCTCTTGTGGCATGCCTATCCCCGCGTAGGACTTGATAACAGGGACCAGTTCGATATGCTTAAAGATTTGCCGGGCGGGCTCGATGGTCTGCGTAAGATGGTAGATAAGGCCCATGAAAAGGGTGTATGGGCATTGCTGCCGTACAATCCGTGGGACACTATGAATCGCGACAAAGAGCATTACAAAGAAATGGCCCGTGCGGTCAAGGCGGTTGGCGCCGATGGTGTTTTTCTTGATACGATGAGTCAATTCGAGCAGGTTTTCAGAGACGCTATTGATGAAGTGAATCCGGACGCGATTTTCATCAGCGAGGGCAGGCCGAGTCTGAAGGCCGCGGAATTATTAACCGGCAGTTGGGCTAAAAGGCCTTTGAAGATGCCCAGTGTCGACCTTCTTCGTTTTGTGATACCGGAGCATAATGTACGTAACGTCGAGCGGGCAAATCGTGTTCGCAAGAATATGATTTATAATTCCCTGTTCAACGGAATTGGTCTGATAGTCTGGGAAGATGTTTTCGGCGAGATCAATCAATTTTCGTGGAATGAGCGAATCCTTATCAGCCGTTACAACAGAATTGTCCATGAAAATAATGATGCCTTTTTGACTGATAATCCGGTGCCGCTTGTGGCAAGTTTGCGAGAGTGGCTTTATATCAATGCGTTTGGGGTAGAAGACAAATGCGTCTATACCATCTATCAAAGTAATCGCCATGTTACGAATCGCATGAATCCGCCTCGTATGATGGGGCCTTTCATGGAAGTTAAGCACCCGGCGGACTGGCATTATGTAGACGTCTGGAACCATAAGACAATAGCTGCAGAGGTAAAAAATGGCAAAACGTATTTAGTCAGTTTACAGGAGACGGCTGACGATATGTCGTGTGTTGTGGGTATGCCCGAAAACCTGAAAGTTGTCCGGGATGGAGATGTGCTGAAAATCAAAGCGAGAAAACCTTTAGCAAATAGTACGATTTGCGTAAACACGGTCAATAACTTGACGATGGCTGAAGAAGAAGTACTGAAACTGCCCGGCAGTAAAGCGACTGTTGAGATTTCAAAACTGAAACTGGATTTCCCTTACCTGGTCATTGTAAAGTTGATGCAGCAGGATGTTCTCAAAGACGAGGTTATCCTGAATCTGGGCTGGAAGCGGTTTGAACCAGGTCCTTAACGTTAAAAAAATGTTCATACTTGCAATTTTCGTACAAAAGCATAAGTTAGAGTATTTATCATTCAGGAAAGGAGAGCAAATGCGTATTACCATAAAATACATGCTTGTTTTGTCGCTTTCTACCGGATTTTTCTTTGCTTCGGCAAAGGCATCGACCACTTTTGAGCACAGGATAATTGATAGTGACCCGCCGGATAGTGTTTGGGTTAAAAGCGTAGCGGATTTTGACGGTGACGGGGACACTGATTTTCTGATAGCCGGCCATAACGGCAAAACACAGGACCTTATCATCTGGTATGAAAATCCCGGTACTACCAGCGGCAGCTGGGCCAAGCATATAGCTTATCAGGGAGGTGATGCTTATGCTTTTGAAGGCGGTACAGCCGGCGACCTGGATGGTGACGGGGACGTTGATGTTGTGATAGGCAGTTATTGGAAGAATATATTACTCTGGCTGGAAAATCCCGGCAAAGGCGCCGGCAGTTGGAAGCTTCATGAACTTGGCGCGCCGAAATCCGGCACCACATACCTTTATGATTTTGACGGTGACGGCAAGCTTGATATCGCAACCCGTGCATCCCAGAAGTATTCCGGCCCAGTGGGCAGGGACATCTGGATTTGGAAACAAAATAATCCGGCTTCCTGGACCAGGTACAGCAGGCCTGTAGGCGACGGCGAATTTCTTAATCTCGGCGACGTTGATATGGACGGCAAGATTGATATTCTTTTTGCCAACAAATGGCTGCAAAACAACGGCAGCATCGATGTCGGAACGTGGAAAGAGTATACCTTTACTACAGATTACACATGGCTGTGTACGTTTCCGATTGTAATTGATATTAACAAGGATGGCCGTAACGATATAGTCCTGACACCCACGGTATGGGCCCGTGCAAATTATAAAACCGCCTGGTACCAGGGGCCGGCTAAGGCAACAGAGAGCAACTGGAAAGAACATATAATTGAAGATAATATCCAGTGTATTACTCACGCATTGGGCGTTTATGATTTTGATCTTGATGGGACACTGGATGTCTTTACTGCGGAGATGGCCCACAGCAAAGACCCTGACGAAGTAAAGATATATTACAATACCGACGGCAAGGGCACCAAATGGCAAAAGCATGTGATAGCTACCAGCGGTTCGCACTCGGACCAGTTTCTTGATTTTGACGGTGACGGTGACATCGATATTATAGGTGGTAATCACGGCGGTACGGCCGATGCCAAAATCGAGTTGCGGATAAATAACAGCAAAGCCTGTCGGTAACTTTTTATATAAAGACGTCATGCTGAATAAAGATGACAGGCAAAGAAAAAATTGAAGCAGCTTTCTCGAAGGAGGGGACATCCCAGATAGCGGCGGTAATGTGCTATGAGGACTTATACATTCGCGACCACTGGCAGCAGCTTACCGATTGTCAGTGGTGGTATCAGCATGTTCCGGATATAGAGCGTCAGATGAAATGGCGATGTGACGTCAACACCAAGACAGGGCACGATATGTTCATCCTGCCCTATCTTTATGATTACACCAGCGAAGACCGAAAATACATCACCGTTGAGCAACGACCGGAAGGTGTATTTAAAATTGACAGCCGCAGCGGGAAAGAGGAGCAATTGTCGCCGCCTAAGATTGGCGGCTGGTCTGATTCTCAATTGGAGCCAATCCATCCGGACAAGCAGGCCCGGACAACCGACGATATTGACGAGTTGATTCCTGTACCAGATGATTTCGACCCCAACGAGGTGGTGACAAACGGCAGCGACTTGCTTGCTTCGAGGATGTTAAAAGAATTCGGCGAGCAGATGTATCCAATCAGCCACGTGGATTCGCCTTTGTGGAGCACCTATTATATATGGGGATTTGAAACGATGATGACTATGGCCGCTGAGCGGCCTGATTTGATAAAGCACGCATGCGGACGTTTTCTTACACTTGCGATACGCCAGGTCCAAAGGGCTGCGACTTTGGGTACGGAGGCTATCTGGATAGATGAGTGTCTGACGGATATGCTCAGTCCTGCGATGCTGGAATCGTTGAGCGGGCCGTTTGTTCGCCAGTTGACTGAAGCGGTACGCAGTGAAGGTTTGAAAAGCATTTATATGTTCTGCGGCAACCCAGCCGGTAAGTGGGAGCATTTAGTTTCGGCAGGTGCCGATGCTTTGGCCCTTGAGGAAAGTAAAAAAGGTTTTGTCATAGATGTTGATGATGTGGTAGACAAAGTACAGGGCCGTTGTGCGGTGCTGGGCAACCTCGATGCTATGGAGCTTCTTGAAAAAGGCACAGAAGAACAGTTAAAGGCTGAGATAACCAGGCAGATAGCGGCCGGGCGACGCAACGACAGTCGATTCATAATGAGTATCGGAAGTCCCGTCACGCCGGGCACACCGGTAGAAAGGGTGCGGCTGTATTGTGACCTGGTGCATGAGTTGGGAAGTTCGTAAAAATAAATAACAGGAAGGTATAAATTTAAGGAGAGTAAAATGCAAGGTTATCTGTATATTGCCATCGCTATTGTCGGCTGGGGATTGTGGGGGTTTTTGGGTAAAATCGCGACCAAATATAATTCCGGTGTAACCGTAGCGGCGCTTAGTCATCTGGTCTTTCCCATTGCTTCGGTATTTTTGCTTTTTTTAAATAAAATTAATAAGGAGGTTATCTGCTGGAACGCGCCGGGAATACTGGCTATATTTTTTTCCGGTGCGGCTGCGACTTTCGGCACGGTGTTCTTTTATTTTGCTTTGGCCAAGTCTCCGGCTTCGAGTGTTGTGGTTTTGACGGGCCTTTATCCCGCGGTGACGGTACTTCTGGCAGTGCTTTTTCTGCACGAAAAAATCAGTTTGACTCAGGGTGTCGGATTTATGTTGATTTTGGTTGCAATTTATTTGATAAGTAAGTAATAATGGAAAAAATATTTTGGTTTTTATATCGAAAGGAGCACAAAATGCGTATCGCGGCAAAACTGGTGTTGATATTAGTAATGCTTATCGTTGTTCTGCTTCCATCGGCTAAGGCAAAATCAGCTTCTGAACGCAGTCTTATCGGTGTTTTAAGTCCATCGGCAGAGGAGTCAACGACGTTTGAACACATGGTAATCGACAGCGAGCCGATGAGATGGATATGGGCTAAGGGTAACGGCGACTATGATGGTGACGGCCATATCGATTTTATGGTCGCAGGCTTAGGCAGCGTTTACTGGTATGAAAATCCGGCAGGTACCGGCAGCAAGGACTGGACCAGGCACGTTGCTTACAGCGGCCCGGACGTTGGTTTTGAGGGTTCTGCCAGCGGTGATATTGACAATGACGGCGATATTGACATTGTGGTTGGCGGTTATTATACCCATACGGTCTATTGCCTGGAGAATCCCGGCAAGGGACAGGGCACATGGAAGATTCACGCTCTTGGCGGCCCTAAAACCGATTCCACACATCTTTACGACTTTGACCATGACGGCAAGCTCGATATTGTTACCCGTGCTTCGCAATTATGGTCCAAAGGGGTAGGAAGGGACATCTATATCTGGAAACAGGGCAAAGACCCTTTCAATCCCGCCGATTGGAAAAAATTACGCAGGTCGGTCGGCACCGGTGAACACTACAATATCGGCGATATTGACAACGACGGAAGGATGGATATTGTTGTTGCCAATAAATGGTTCAAAAACGATGGCACAATCAATGTCGCCAAGTGGAAAGAAATTGTATTTACCACCGCCTGGACACATGACCGTACCTATCCGGTTGTGGGTGACATTAACAAAGACGGCCGTAACGATATTGTCCTGACACCGACCGAACGGGGCAACCAAACCTACAAGACCGCCTGGTACGAAGCGCCGGCTGACCCGACAAAAGGCAACTGGACAGAACACATTATCGAGGACAATATACAGTGTCTTACGCACTCGATAGGCCTCGGTGATTTTGATTGTGACGGGACGCTGGACGTCTTTACCGCGGAGATGGAGCAGAGCAAAGACCCCGATGAAGTACGGATATACTTTAATGACGGGGATGGAACGTCATGGACAAAAAAGGTGATTGCCACGACCGGTTCTCACTGGAACCAGTTTGCTGATATCGAGCCGGATGGTGATATCGATATTTTCGGTGCCAATCACGGCCTTGGTAGAAACTCGGGCCAGCCCAAAGTAGAACTATGGGAGAACAAGACCGACCCGCCCATACCGCTTAACAACTTTCACACGATTCGCCTGGACGACAAACGCGAAGAGCCCAGGTGTTTTGGTATTGATGCCGGCGACGTGACAGGTGACGGCAAAAGTGACCTTGTGGCAGGCAGATATTTTTACAAAAATCCCGGCGGCGATATGAGCGCCAAGTGGCAGCGGACGATACTGCCCGGCGACCCCGACATCGATGCGATGCTGATTATGGATGTGGACGGCGATGAATACGGGGACGTTATTGGCGAGTACCTGCCCGGTGTATACTGGATTGAGGCTGACGACACTCAGGGCACATCCTGGTCGGTTCGGGCAAAAATAGGCCAGATTCCAAAAGGGCCGCACTTCCATTCGGCGCAGGGTTATCTCTCGGCACAAATCGTTCCCGGCGGAAAACCGGAAATAGTTCTGTCTTCGCGCGGAGTTTTCTACTTCGAGATTCCCGATAAGCCTGAGAAAGGTAACTGGCCTCGCAAAAGAATTATCAAGTCGCCCAACTCTGAAGAAGGAATAGGGGCAGGTGACATTGACAAAGACGGCGATATTGACATTTGCGGCAGTATAAACAGTGACGCCGAACCCAACCCCGTCGGGTGGTACGAGAATCCCGGTGATGGCAGCGAAGACTGGACGTATCATCAGGTCGGGACTTTGGCTAAGTGGGCGGACCGCTTTTATATGGCTGATTTGAACAGAGACGGGCGGACCGATATTGTGATATCTTCGGCAAACGGCCCCGAGGACGGGGTTTACTGGTTCGAGGCGCCTGCTAATCCGAAAGCGAAAAACTGGAAGAAACACACGGTTATCGTGCAGGAGCTTTGCAACAGTATGGATATAGCCGACATGGACAATGACGGCGATACCGATATTATCGTGGGCCAGCATTACACCGGCAGGCAGATGACACCGAGAAACTTACAGATTTTCGAGAACGACGGTTCCGGCAACTTCACAGAGCACCTGATTCATACCGGCGTAGAGAGCCATCTCGGGGCGCGGGTCTTTAATCTGGACGGCGACGGAGACATGGACATCGCCAGTATTGCGTTTAAGGACTGGAAGTATGTTTATATATGGCGCAATGACGGTGTTCGCTATACAAAACGCAGCCCGAGTGAACCTACAGTGACCTCTGATTCGGGCCAAACGGGACAGTTTCTGCTTTTCGACCAGGTATTGACACACGACGGCAGCAAGCAGTTGTGGGACGACTGGGATTTTCTGACGGGCCTGCCTCATGAGCAGGGTGCGCCGAAGAACTGGGTGACGCCTGTTAATTATGCCGATGGACAGTACCATCTGAGAGTTGAAGTAATGGAGATGCAACCAACCGCTCACAAGGTACCTGTCGCTGTAGGTTTAACAAACAAGGAAAGAGAACAGGACCCGACGGTTCAGCACTGCGTCTGGGGAACACGGGTGACCGGGCCGGGCGTATACGAAAGGGACGCCGCGGTGCAAGGTTGGTGGCATGGCGCCGGAACAGGCAAAACCGGCGAGCCGTTTCTTCCCTGGGATTTCGAAAACGCATACAAGGACAATAGTTTATTTACCTTTGTCAATCCTCATGACGGCGAAAACCCTTATCCTATGAAGATGCGTATAAGTGTCTGGATTGTTTCGAAAGGAGCTAAATTTAACCCGGAATTGAAGTAGCACAACGCTGTCATGCGATTTTTTGAGCTAAGAGGGCGTTTTTCGAATAAAAAATGGATTTGGGCTTGCAATTTCGCCGTAAAACAATATACTTTTCGGTTTCGGTGATAAGCGGAAAACAGGCCTGGATAAAACAGGAGTGAAGTTAGATGTCAAGAGAGTGTTATTTTACCGGTAAACGCACCATAGCGGGCAGGAGTATCGCCCGGCGTGGTAAGGCCAAGCATCTCGGCGGCGTTGGCAGAAAGACCACCGGTATTACCAAGAGAAAGTTCAAGCCCAACATTCAGAAGGTCCGGGCGATAGTCGACGGCAAGATCTGCAGAATCAAGGTCTCAGCCAAGGCCATACGTATGGGTCTGGTTATCAAGCCGTCCAAACGCAACTACAAACCTGCCGAAAAAGCAGTCGGGTAAGAAATAGATTTTTCCGAAAATCCAAAGCGAGGCGAATTACGCCTCGCTTTTTTATTTTTGACAACGGATTATATAAAATTAAAGGCCGGGGGTAAGCCGCCCGGCCTTATAAGATAATGCTTTTGGGTGAATCGTTATGGTAATTGGCTTTCGAGTTCGGCTAACTGTTCGGCGGTAACGTTTTCAGTGGTCAGGTCGCCAAATATAACTCTATACTCATCGTCTGAGATTTTCCACCGCATCAGTACGGCATCTGTGTCCTCGGCAGTAACGGTGTCGCCGTAGTATGCAGGCTCTTTGCCCTGTTTGACTAATTCCGCGTAAAACATAGCAGCTCCGTGAATAGTCATTGTCTTTTCCATAAATTTCTGCATCATTTCCTGGCTTGATTCGCTGTTTGGGTCGGCTTTCATAGCTTTTATATCAAAACTATTCTTCATTACTTTTTCTGATTCTGCCATAATTTTCATTATGCCCATGGTGGTCGGGTAATTACCGTCGGCAATCTCAGCAAAAAGGCGCAGACCTTTGACGGCACTTCCTTCATCCTGGCTGGGCATCTTTACCTCTGCCAGCAAGATATAATCATCAGGTATATTGGGCTCAAATACACTTGCATCGAGTTCTACATCCCATTGGTATCCATCCATAACCATTTGTATCGATTTGTCAGCCATGAAACCTTCCATTTCCATCTCCATTCGCACAGGCAGATGAGTTTCGACATCGACCCAAAGACGCCCGACACAGCTATCAAACTGGCCACCAAAAATTTTTTGGTCGGTAGTCTCAATACCTTCGACTTCTACACCGTCGATTATGTCACGACCCAATTCTGTGTATTGGCCTTCCATAAATTGCCGTACTATATCTCTGGGGTCGCTGTAACCCTGCTGACGCATTTTGTTGACGAGTTCATCAGTCAATAACATACGCATATACTTTTTTTGTTCCGGCATAACTGAAATCATCACCTTCTCTGCTGGAAGCGAGTATTGTGTCATCGCATGTTTGCCATTCATATACGTATCAGCTCTGAATCCGTATTCGGAAGAAACATACATATCCGCTTCGCTGGTAATTTCTCCCCTTGGACTGCCTGTCATAGTTATATGGCTGTTAAAAACACATGTCCGAATTTGTTCAACTCTTTGGACCACATGTGCCCATGCGACACCTGAGCCGTCAAATGAGCCTGTGAAATGCTGCAGGCCCGCAAGTACAGCAATTATTATTACTGCCGCGGTGGCGAGTTTTATTATTCTTCTGTTCATAATTATTCCCCTTGTAATCTGCCAAAGGTCTGTATCGAGTAAAGGCCTTTGGCGGGTTTTGTTAAATTCTGAGAGCATTTGCCGGCGCAGGTTATCTTTGTGTACCGGATTCGGCTCTGTGTCTATTTTGAGCCGACTGATTATTCTTTTTAAGTCATCTTCATTTTTGAACATTTTATGCCCCCTGGTCTACAGTTGATTCTAAATGGTTTCTCAATTTTGCAAGGATTCGGTGCAGCGTCACACGTACAGTGGCGGACTTGACACCGAGAATCTGACCTATCTGGTCAAAATCCAGATTTTCAAAGAACCTCAGCGTGACAATGGTCTGTTGCTTTGGCTTTAGTTTCAAAATGGCCTGGTAAAGCGAAGGCCAATCCGGCCCTGCCGAATCATTGACATCGTTGGTATCTATGGCTGTCATTGAGCGCCCGGCCTGGGCCAGAAGTTTATTTCGCCGTGATGTTTTTCTCAGGTAAGCGTTTGTCTGGTTGGCGGTTATTCGATAGAGCCAGTTGCGGAAATCTGCTTCGGTTCGGCCGGCAAAGCTGCCTATTCGGCGAGCGACAGCCAGAAAAACCACGGAAGTTACATCCTCAGCGATTTCTTTGTCAAAGAGCCTATATACACAAAATCGTAAAATCCGGTCATAATACAGCTCATAGAGCCTGCCCAGGGCCTCTGCATCCGTGCGGGCCCTTAGTACCAAATCATCGTTATCATCTCGTGTCACGATTTTCGCCATAGTACCAACCATTGTCGTTAATATAATTGCGCGCCGTGCTAATATGTTACACTAAATCCTGAAAAAAACCGCTGTAAAACAGGATTCTGCGGCAGGAGGGGTGGGTAATTGGCTGATTTGGAATAAATTCTTGACAATAAGGGCGGTTGCAAATAGAGTATCGGTCTGGTTTGTTTGGCGAACGTTTAAAACATTGAAAAACCCTATTTACAGTACTAAGCAAAGAAGGAGATTAGGATGGCGACAAAGGTTGCAATTAACGGGTTCGGCCGAATCGGCAGGGCCGTGACGAGAATTTTGTTGGAAAGAGGTGGCGAACTTGATTTGGTGGCAATCAACGATTTGGCACCTGCCAAGAGTCTTGCGCATCTTTTCAAATATGACACGGTGATGGGCAAATGGAAAGGCACCGTCGAAGTCGGCGACAGCGAGCTCGTTATTAACGGCAAATCCATCAAGGTCCTCAGTGTCAGAAACCCGGCGGAACTACCCTGGAGCGATATGGGCGTTGACATTGTGGTCGAATCGACAGGTATTTTCCGCATGAAAGAATCACCGAAAGGCGGTTACGGCGACCATCTCAAGGCAGGCGCCAGTAAAGTAGTGCTGACGGTCCCTGCAAAGGACGATATTGAGGCAACGATAGTTCTGGGTGTCAACAACGACGCGTTGACCAGTAAAACAAGCTGCATTTCAAACGCAAGCTGTACCACTAACTGCCTTGCCCCCGTGGCCAAGGTTCTCAATGACACCTTTGGTATCGAGAAAGGGCTTATGACCACTGTCCATGCCTACACAAACGACCAAAACGTGGCAGATATGATTCATTCGGACCTGCGTCGCAGCCGCGCCGCGGCGATGAACATTATTCCTACTACTACCGGTGCGGCAAAGGCCGTTGGCAAAGTCATTCCGGAACTGAACGGCAAGCTCGATGGTTTTGCACTGCGTGTGCCTGTTCCGGTCGGAAGCGCGGTCGACCTGGTCGTTGAACTGAAAACCGAAGCTACGGCCGAGGCCATTAATGCCGCGGTCAAAGCCGCCAGCGAAGGGGCGTTGAAAGGTATTCTGGAATACTGCGATGAGCCAATCGTAAGCAGTGACGTCATCGGCAATCCCGCTTCCAGTATCTTCGATGCGTTGTGCACAATGGTGATAGGCGGTAAGATGGTCAAGGTCGTCAGTTGGTACGACAACGAGTGGGGCTATTCGAGCCGTACCGTCGATATTATGGAAAAAGTGGCAAAGATGTAACCGCAGCTTTCAGGGGCCTGTTCCGAAAGAGCAGGCCCCTGTTTTTGTTTTAGTATTTTATTATTCGTGAAAGGCAAGCAAAGTATGGCTAAGAAGACTGTTGCGGATATCGATGTTAAAGGCAAAAAGGTTCTGATGCGATGTGATTTTAATGTTCCGCTGGATGATGACTGCAATATTACCAGTGACGACCGTATTGTTAAGGCACTGCCGACAATAAACAAGGTTTTAGAAGGCGGCGGGGCCTTGATTCTTATGAGCCATTTGGGCAGACCCAGGGGCCAAAGAAATGAAAAAATGACACTGGCGCCGGTTGCCAAGAGACTATCTGAATTGCTGGATAAAGAGGTTATTTTTGCAGAAGATTGTATCGGCACCGAGACAGAAGCTAAGGCAGCGGCACTTGGGGCCGGTGAGTGTATGCTGCTTGAGAACCTTCGCTTCCACAAGGAAGAGACGATAAAAGACAAGGCCGCAAAGGAGGATACGCAACTTCGCAAGGCCAAAGACGATTTCGCGAAGGAACTTGCCGGTTTAGCGGATGTTTATGTTGACGACGCCTTCGGTACCGCACACAGGGACAATGCCTCGATGTACACTGTGCCATTGATGATGGAAGGCAAACCCAGGGTCATCGGCTTCCTAATCGAAAAGGAATTGAAGTTTCTGGGCAATACAGTCAGTAATCCCGAAAGGCCGTTCGTGGCAATACTGGGCGGAGCGAAGGTCTCGGACAAAATCGGTGTAATTGAGAATCTACTCGATAAAGTGGATTGTATCCTGATTGGCGGAGCGATGGCCTATACGTTTTTCAAGGCCCAGGGGCTGGCAATCGGCAAAAGCTTATGCGAGGACGGGTTTCTTAACAAGGCTACAGGACTTCTTAAGAGAGCCAAAGACATCGGTTGTGAAATAGTTTTGCCGGCCGATACGGTAGTTGCCAGGGAGTTCAAAGCAAATGCCGAGAACAAAGTGGTAACAGGCGATATTGAATCTGACTGGAAGGGTTTGGATATCGGCCCTGCCACGGAGAAGATTTTCACCGAGAAACTCGACGGCGCAAAGACAATCGTGTGGAACGGCCCGATGGGTGTTTTTGAACTGCCTCCCTTCGATAAAGGAACAAAGGCGGTTGCTACCGCCGTTGCCGAGGCTACGAGCAGAGGGGCACGCAGTATAATCGGTGGTGGTGACAGTGCCAGTGCCGTCAAGAAACTCGGACTGACCGAACAGATAAGCCATATTTCCACCGGTGGCGGCGCTTCACTTGAATTTCTGGAAGGTAAAAAATTTAAATGTCTTGAAATTCTCGATGAGAAACAGAATTCGTAGCTGCCGGCAGTATTTAATCAATTCAAACTGACCGATGGTCAGTTTGAAATATCAAAAATCAAAAATTAAATATCAAAATTTGAGGATTCGGCCTGCAGTTGATACTGATTTTATGTTATTTTGCTTTTGTTATAACTTCTTCGTTAACCGAAGGTTAAAACAAATAATCGAAGTTTTTCAGTCAGTTTGGGTTTGTTAATATAAATGCGATTACCTAAAGCAGGGACAATCGAGATTGTACCGTCGATATTGAGTGCCGACTTCGCCCGGCTTGCTGACGAAATAGCAGTAGTTGAATCGGCCGGCGTGAATATCTTGCATCTTGATGTTATGGACGGTCACTTTGTCCCGAATATCACATTTGGCCCGCCTGTTATCGCAAATCTCCGCAAAGTAAGCGATTTGGTTTTCGATGCTCACTTGATGATAACCGACCCGGACAAATACGCCGAAGCGTTCGTCGAGGCAGGTGCTGACCATGTGACGTTTCACATCGAAGTCTGCCAAGACCCGAAAAAGCTAATCGACAAGCTTCATGGGCTCGGCGCCACAGCTGGTATATGTTTAAATCCCCAGACAAGCGTCGATGCGATAGAAACCATTGCGCCGCTTTGTGATATGGTTCTTGTAATGACGGTTCATCCGGGTTTTGGCGGACAGAAGTTCATCGCTGAAGCGGCTAAGAAAATTGACCGAATAAGAGAAATCGTCGGCCCTGACATTCGCATAGAAGTTGACGGCGGGATAGGGACACAGACTGCCGGTCTTGTTGTTTCTTTAGGGGCCGACACCCTTGTGGCCGGCAACGCGATATTCTGTGAACCAGACCGCCTGGCAGCAATAAAGGCTATCGAGGCCGCTGCCAGGTGAATTTTAGTGGTTAAACCACTGAGCTTTTGGTAAAGTTTTACCTACGGAAGTATGTTCTACTATTGCGATTTACACCCTTAAGGGTGGTAAATGTCCGCGAATAAAGCCGTAATTGGTTATTTTTAAGTTACTTACCCGCGGATAAACGGGAAAATTCAATTGAGATCAGTATATATATGGGCAAAAAATCAAACTCCAATTGGAACGGCTTTTCGCTCAAACCGCGCAAAGAGATGCCGGAAGGTCTTTGGATGCGGTGTTCGGCCTGTGAGCAGATGATCTACAAAAGTGCCGTTGAAGAAAATCTTAATGTCTGTCCCAAATGCAATCACCATTTTCGTATTGAAGCAACAACTCGAATCAAGTACCTGGGCGATGAAGGCTCTTTTCAGGAAATTCTGACGGATTTGACCACCGATGACCCCCTGAATTTCAAATTCAGAGACACCACCTACAAAGAACGGCTGAAAAACGATGAGAAAAAAACCGGCACTTCCGAGGCTGTGCGAATCGGCAAGGCCTTTATCAAGGGCAGAGGTATTGTGTTGGCCGTGATGGAGCCGAATTTTCTGATGGGGTCGATGGGTGCTGTGGTCGGCGAGAAGATTTGCGTGGCTATTGACAAGGCGATGGCTGAGTCACTGCCTCTGGTGATAGTCTGCTGCAGCGGCGGGGCCAGGATGCACGAAGGAGTGGTGTCGCTGGGCCAGATGGCCAAAACCAGCGCGGCACTTGCGAAGCTGGACAAAGAAGGAGGGCTTTACATCGCGGTACTGACCGACCCAACCACCGGCGGCGTGACGGCCAGCTTCGCGATGCTGGGCGATTGCATAATAGCCGAGCCCGGCGCATTGATTGGCTTTGCAGGCCCTCGCACTATTGCCGAAACTATAAAAGTGGAACTGCCCGAAGGGTTTCAAACGGCTGAATTTTTGTTAGAACACGGCTTTGTTGATATGATTGTACAGCGCAAGGACCTGCGCAGTGAAATCGCCCGCCTTATAGATTACTGCAAAAAATAGCTTCTTTCACACCAAGCGCCCGAAAATGTAAAGAAAGTACCAAAAAAATCATAAGGATCATGGATAAAGGAAAGAGTCAGGTCTTATTATGATAGCATTTGGTCTTTTTCTGCATACATTAGGAGGTTTCGCAGCCGGGAGTTTTTACATCCTATTCAAAGGGGTCAAAAACTGGGCTTGGGAAAGCTACTGGCTTGTAAACGGTGTTTTTTCCTGGATTGTTATGCCCTGGCTGATTGCCTTGATAACCGTACCGGCCCTAATGTCAGTGCTGACCCAGGCACCTGCAACGAGTATCGTTTGGTGTTATCTTTTTGGCCTGTTATGGGGTATCGGCGGACTGACATTCGGCCTGTCAATGCGTTATCTGGGAATGTCACTCGGCTATGCGATTGCACTCGGACTTTGCGCTGCCTTCGGCACAATCATCCCACCAATATATTTCGGCACCATTGGTGAAATGGTTACCAGTGTATCGGGATTGACCACGCTTGCCGGTGTACTTGTTTGCCTGCTTGGTATAGCGATTTGTGGCTGGGCGGGTATCTCCAAGGAAAAAGAACTCTCAGTAGAGGAAAAAAAGGAGACGATCGAGGAATTCCATTTTGCCAAAGGCCTGATAGTGGCAATATGTGCCGGCATAATGAGCGCTTGTATGGCCTTCGGCTTTGCCGCCGGCAAACCAATCGCAAAGCTTGCAACAGAGACCGGAGCACCATCGTTGTGGCAGAACAGCCCGGTCCTGGTTGTTATACTTGCCGGTGGATTTACAACCAATTTTCTCTGGTGTCTCTTTCTGAACATCAAAAACCGCACGGCTAAAAATTATCTCAATAGCGGCCAGGTTTCGCTTCTAAGCAATTATCTTTTTTCAGCGATGGCCGGAGTCGTCTGGTATCTTCAGTTTATGTTTTACGGTATGGGCTCCACCAAAATGGGCAAATATACCTTTTCAAGCTGGACCATACACATGGCTCTTATCATTGTTTTTAGCAATATTTGGGGCCTGATTTTCCGAGAGTGGAAAGGTTCCAGCAAACGCACAATGCAAATTATAACCGCTGGAATATTTGTGGTTTTATTATCGATTGTTTTTATTGGTGCCGGCAACTATCTGGCATCGCTTGGAAAGTAGGCTGCGATTAAATACTACAGGAGAATTCAAAAATGACAAAGAGGGAGACGATGAATCCGAGAGAGCGCCTCATAAAGGCTATTAATCACCAAATCCCCGATCGCATACCAATTGATCTTGGCGGCTTTCAAACCGGAATACATAAAAGAGCGTACGCTCAACTACTTGACTATCTGGGCCTAACCGAACAGATAACAATTCTTGACCCTGTCCAGCAGCTTGCCAAACCCAGCGAAGAAGTTCTCAAACGCTTAAGGGTTGACATTCGCTATATATGCGCACACGGCCCCGACAGTTTCAAAGGCGGTATCGAGCAGAACAGGCGTAACGGCAAACTCTGGCACGACCTCAAGGACGAATTCGGCGTCATCTGGTCAATGCCGGACGACCAGCAGCTTTACATGGATATTTCCCATCACCCTCTTGCCGATGCTACCATTGCAGACCTTGACGATTATCCTTTCCCCGATGGCGGCGACCGAACCCGCTTTACCGGTGTGCGCGAGCAGGCCCTGAAAATGCTTCGGCACAGGCCATATGCAATCTCGACCGGCATCGGAGGCGTGGTTTATGAAATCTGCTGGTACATGCGAGGCCTGCAACGCTGGTTCATGGATATGATAGAGAATCCCGAATTTTGCGAAGCCCTTCTCGAAAAGACACTTAAATTCTGGATGGACTATTTCGTTGGCTTTATGGCTGAGATTGGCGGCATCGTCGATATAGTTATGATCGGCGATGACCTCACCGGCCAGCATGCCCCCTTGTTTTCACCCGACTTTTATCGCAGCATCGTCAAGCCACGCCAGAAAAAGCTCGTTCAGCACATCAAATCCCTGACCGATGCCAAAATTTGGTACCACACCTGCGGCGCCTGTCTCGAATACATCCCTGATTTGCTGGACAACGGTATTGATATTCTAAATCCTGTTCAAATCAGTGCCGACAACATGGACCCTGCCAAATTGAAGCTAAAGTTTGGCGACAAATTAGTATTTTGGGGTGGTGCCATCGATACCCAGCATGTCCTGCCCTTTGCAAAGCCCGATGAGATAAAAGAGCACGTACGGAAAAATATTGAGGCGTTCAAACCAAGAGGCGGCTACGTATTCAATAACGTCCATAATATCCAGCTCGGTGTCCCGCCCGAAAATATCGTGGCTTTATATGATGCGGCCTATGAATTTGGATTTTACGATTAACACAAAAACGCTGTAAAATCAGGTTTTTAGGGCACAAGTTGCACATTACCATTAAGTTTCTGCTCTAATTAGAACATCCTGTGAATAATCGTAAAATCAGCCTTTAGTTTTTGCGGCAATATCCTTATAATCGTTGGCTTGAAGGTTACTTGGAGCATGTATATGGGATATTTTCGTCAAAATATTGAAGACGCCGAAGGCTATAAGCCCGGCTTTCAGCCTGCGCAATTAGACGTAACAAAGCTGAACACCAATGAAAACCCATACCCGCCCTCGCCGCAGGTTCTAAAGGCCCTGGCAGAGATTACTGGGGAACAGATTCGCCGATATCCGGACCCGGTGGGTAATGCCTTTCGCCAAGAGGCCGCGAAAGTCAATCATGTCTCACCGGATTATATTATCTGCTCCAATGGCGCAGATGATTTGCTCAGCATTGCTTTTCGTGCCTTTTGTGATGAAACTCGTCCGGTGGCATATCCGGTACCTACGTATTCACTTTACCCTGTGCTGGCCAAACTGCAGAACTGCAATACCATTGAGATTCCTTTCGACAGTGAATTCAATCTGCCTGCCAAGCTGGCGGGTACCGACGCGGCCCTTACCATTGTCTGTAATCCAAATGCGCCCAACGGCAGCTTTATAACCATTGATGAGCTGGCCTCGCTGGCCGACGAATTGAATGGAGTACTGCTGATTGATGAAGCTTATGTGGAATTTGCGAAAAATAATTGTACCGAATTAATCAAAGATTTCGATAATGTGATTACGCTAAGGTCTATGAGCAAGGCATATTCACTTGCCGGGATGCGATTCGGATATGCGATTGCCCAGCCGAACTTGATAGACGGGCTGATGAAAGTTAAGGACTCTTATAATGTCGATGCTGTCTCTATTGCGGCAGCTACCGCAGCGACAAAAGACCAGGAGTATTTCAAAGAAAATATTAAGAAAATAAAAGAGCAGCGACAGAAATTGACGCAGCAGCTTCAGGCGTTGAAGTTTGAAGTGCCGGATAGTGCCGCTAATTTTGTCCTGGCCGAATACAAAAGCTGCAACGCAAGTGAAATTTATGACAAATTAGTGCAGCGTAATATTTACGTCAGGTACTTTGATATGCCGGGCCTGGAAAATAAATTGAGAATAACCGTGGGGACGCCGGAGCAAAATGATAAACTAATCTCGGCTTTGAAAAAAATCTTATCAAAATAGGGATATCCTTATGAAAGACAGAATCGCTGAAATTCACAGACAGACAAAAGAGACCGATGTGACTGTCGAGCTTAACCTGGACGGCGTCGGTAAATATGAAATCGATACCGGCATCGGCTTTCTGGACCATATGCTCACGCACCTGAGCAAGCACAGCAAAATCGATATTGTAGTTAAGGCCAAAGGTGATTTGGAAGTCGACGCCCATCATACGGTCGAAGATATAGCGATATGTCTGGGCGAATGTCTGACCGAGGCCATCAGTGATAAGAAAGGTATTGCCAGATACGGTCACGCTTCGGTGCCGATGGAAGATACCCTGGCCAATGTCTCTATTGATTTGTCCGGCAGGCCGAACTTCATATATAACGTTGAATATCGAACCACCACGATTGGTGACTTCGACGTTGAGTGCCTGGAGGAGATGCTGCACAGTTTTTCAAATACCGGCAGGTTAAACCTGCATATAAACGTGCCGTACGGGGCGAACAGTCATCACATAGCTGAGGCGATTTTTAAGGGTCTCGGCCAGGCCCTCGGCGCAGCGGTAAAAATCATTGGCAGTGACGTACCCAGTACGAAGGGAATACTGTGATTGAAGAGCACGACCATGAATATCGCACCGGAATCGGAACCGATATCCACAGGACAGCAGAAGGCAAAAAACTTATGCTCGGCGGTGTTTATATAAAGGCACCGTTCGGTCTGGCCGGTCACAGCGATGGTGACGTCGCTATTCACGCGGTTATCGATGCGCTGCTGGGAGCGGCCGGCCTGGGTGATATAGGAACAATCTTTCCGGATACCGAATCGCGATGGAAAGATGCCGACAGCAAGGAACTGTTGCTCATTATAAAAGAAATGCTTGAAGAAAAACGCTGGGTAATAGTCAATGTCGATTTGACAATTCAGGCTGAACAACCCAAACTTGAACCTGTAAAAGCGCAGATAAAACGCTGTATCGCAAGTCTTTTAGGGATTGATTTTACAGCGACCAATGTGAAGGCAAAGACAAACGAAGGCCTCGGCCATATAGGTGCAGGCCAGGCGATAGCCGCAACGGCAGCGGTGCTTTTGAAAAGAAAATACAAAAGAACGTTGTAAAAGGCTGCCTGGAATTCATTGAGGTTTGTAGATGACATTAAAGCTTTATAACAGTTTGACCAGAAGCAAAGAAGAGTTTAAGCCACTAACGAAGGGCAAGGTCGGGATTTATGTCTGCGGACCGACCGTATACAGCCATGCCCATCTGGGACACGCCAAAAGCTACATAAGCTTTGACATACTGGTTCGGTATATGCGGTATCTGGGCTACAGCGTCACCTACGTGCAGAACATAACCGACGTAGGGCATCTGACTGACGATGCCGATGAGGGCGAAGACAAGCTGGTTGTGGCAGCTAAAAAGGAAAAGAAGCATCCGATGGCCCTGGCTGAGGACTATACGCGCAGCTACTTCGAGGACATGGATGCATTGAACTGCGTTCGGCCAGACATCAGCCCTCGCGCCAGCGGCCATATCGTAGAGCAAATCCAGATGGTAAAGACACTGCTGGAAAAAGGCTACGCCTACGAGGTCAACGGCTCGGTGTATTTCGATGTTTCCAAATTCAAAAACTACGGCAAACTTTCCGGCAGAAACACCGAAGAGATGCTGTCCGGTGTCCGCGTAAAGGTTTCGCCGGACAAAAAGGCACCAGTGGATTTTGCCCTCTGGAAAAAGGCCGAACCCAACCATATTATGCAGTGGCCCAGTCCCTGGGGACAGGGGTTCCCAGGCTGGCACCTTGAGTGCTCGGTTATGAGTACGAAATATCTTGGAGAAACTCTGGATATCCATGGCGGTGGAATAGAGAACAAGTTCCCACATCACGAGTGTGAAATCGCTCAGTCCGAAGCCGCCTATGGGGTCCAGTTCGTTCGCTACTGGCTGCACAACAATATGATTACGGTTGACGGCCAGAAAATGGGCAAGAGCCTTAATAACTTTATCACTTTAAAACAGGCTTTCTCAGGCAGGCACGAAAAATTGACAAGAAATTACGACCCGCTGGCCGTCAGGCAACTTGTATTGAACAGTCACTACAGAAGTCCGCTGGACTTTTCAGACGCCGCACTGTTCGCCGCACAGAGCGGCTATGAAAAAATAACCGCAACGGTTATTGCGGTAAGGAGCAAAGAGAATTCCGCACCCGAAGGTAAAATTGACCAGGAAGTGGAAAAGCAGCTAAAACAGTTGAGGGAAAAGTTCGAAACAGCCATGAACGACGATTTGAATACCTCTATCGCGTTGTCGGTCCTGTTTGAGTTGGTTCGGCTGGCGAACAAACTGCTTGAAGAAAATTCGGCAACTACAGAAACCCTTGATGCGGTTGATAAACTGTTTAGAGAATTAGGCGGTGATTGTCTTGGTGTCGTAAAAGACGAATATCCGCAAATCGGCCAGGCCGATGATGAAATAATAGGTAAGATGGTCGAAAGCTTTATTGAACAGCGGGCCGAAGCCCGTAAGAAAAAGGATTTTGCCGCAGCCGATGCTATTCGCGACAGGCTAAGTGAGATTGGTATCGTGCTGGAAGACAAGACGGGCGAAACTGTCTGGAGAAGGAAATGAGGATACTCGGTATTGACCCGGGTTTGCAGGTTTGCGGGTACGCCTGTCTGGAGACGGACAATGGAGCAGAGAGATTAATCGAAGCGGGTATCTTTCGGACCGACAACGATTCGGTGATAGAAGTCAGGCTAAACGGGATAGCCCGGGACACAAAATCGCTGCTGGATAAATTCGGGCCCCAAATCGTAGCGGTCGAGGAATTATACTCACATTATGCGCATCCGAAAACGGCGATATTGATGGGACACGCAAGAGGCGTTATACTACAAAAGTGCGCAGAAACTGACGCGGAGGTCAGGAGTTTTAGTGCCACGCGCATAAAGAAATCGATTACGGGTAACGGCCGAGCATCCAAGGGGCAGGTACAGAGGACGATTCAAAGTATTCTGTCTTTGCCCGAAGTGCCGCAACCTAATGACGTCGCCGACGCGATAGCAATAGCGTTGTGCTGTTCAAATTCACTAAACACAGCTGATTTAGTAATGGACGGGCAATCGTGATAGCAAGGATTGAAGGAAAACTTGTTGCCCTTAATTCCGACAGCGCCCTGGTGCAGGTCGGCGCGGTCAGCTATGAAGTAATGCTGCCGGGCTATTGTGTGAACGGTCTTTCAGAAAAAATCGGCGCCGATATCGCACTTTGCACGACCGAGTATTATGAGGGCACACCGGGCGGCGGTAACTTGGTACCGAGGATGGTAGGTTTTTTGAATGATGCCGAAAGAGATTTTTTCACTAAATTTGTCAGCGTTAAGGGAATAGGTATAAAGAAAGGTCTGCGGGCGCTGAGCATACCGATAGCTACAATAGCGCAGGCGGTAGAAGATGGTGACAACAAGGTACTGATGTCACTTCCGCAGATAGGGAAAAGGATGGCCCAGCAGATTATCGCCGAACTGAAAGGCAAATTGCGAACCTTTGCAACCGGCGCCGAGTTAGCCGGGCCCTGTGGTGCGGCATTTGAGCCGTTCCAGGCCGAAGCCCTGGAGATTCTTATCGCCTGGGGTGAAAAAAGAAACGAATCAATGGAGCTTGTTGAACTGGCTTGTAAGAAACATCCTGATATAAAGACTGCTGAAGAGCTTGTGCCTCTGGTCTATAGATTAAAACAGGGAATTGAAGTATAAAAAGCGAAAATTGGATTTAATTTTACGTTTTGAACTATAGTTTTTAACTTTTATTTTTTAGTTTCTAAGTTATGGCGATTGACAGAATCATAGGCGGACGAGCGTTAAACCAGCAGGAAGAAGAATTCACTATTTCGCTTCGTCCAAAATATCTGAAAGAATGTGTGGGGCAGGTCAACACCAAGGACAAGCTCTCCATCGCCATTGAAGCTGCGAAAAAAAGAGGCGAGCCGCTGGAGCATATTTTGTTTTACGGCCCGCCCGGCCTTGGTAAAACGACGCTTGGCCACGTTGTGGCAAACGAAATGGGGGCAAAGATACGATGCTCATCGGGCCCGGCCCTGGTAAAGGCCGGTGATGTGATGGGGCTTTTGAGCAATATCGGTACAGGTGACATACTATTTATCGATGAGGTGCATCGCTTGAGTACGACGGTCGAGGAGTTTATTTATCCTGCGATGGAGGATTTCAAAGTAGACTTTACCGTCGATAGCGGCCTGCACGCAAAGACGATAAATTTTCCGCTAAAGCGTTTTACTTTGATTGGCGCAACGACACGGGCGGGCCTGCTAAGTGCCCCGCTTCGCAGCCGATTCGGGATGCTCTATCATCTGGAATTTTACAACAGTGATGAACTGACGCAAATCCTGGACAGGTCTGCGAAACTACTGAAGCTAAGCTGCGAAGACGGTACGCTGGAATCAATTGCCAACAGGTCCCGGGGCGCACCACGGGTGGCGAATCGATTGTTAAAGCGAGTTCGTGACTATGCGCAGGTGAAAGGCTCAGGTAATCTTACCGGCGAAATTGTTGAAAACGCGCTTAAGATGGAACAGATCGATTCACTTGGCCTGGACCAACTCGACAGAGCGTTTCTGCATGCCCTGGTAAATGTATATGACGGCGGGCCTGCCGGCATAGAGGCCATCGCAGCCACACTCGGTGAAGAAAGGGACACGCTTGAAGACGTGGTCGAGCCTTATCTTCTCCAAACAGGTTTTCTGCGCCGAACCAAGCGAGGCAGAGAAGTTACCAGACTGGCCTGCGAGCATCTGGGCCTGAAATTCCACAAAAAGAAACAATCCGATAAGCAACCGGAGCTTTTTGAGCGCGATGACCAATAAATTTGGCTGTGTCTATGTTTACAGAATGTATTTTGCCATTTTTGGCCGATGCCTGAGCAATTCGGTGAAATGAACAATCAAAATCTTTTCGATTCCTTCCAATGTCTTTTCATCGGCTTCGGCAATATTTTTAAAATCGGCCAGACAACCTGCGACAGGTTTGGATAGTCTGATTTTGTCTGCGAAGTTTGCCTCACAATCTCTGCAAACAAGTCCCTTAGCCAAACTGCTGAAATAGACCTGGGGCCAATCCTGTTTGAATCCGCTTTTACAATTTGCACAAATGTTCAGCACAGGCTGTAAGCCAATTTCCTTGAGCAAAGCCAACTGAAATAATATCAGCAATCCAAGAAGGTCGGTTTTTTCTTTAGCCTCCTGAGCATTCCGCAGGAATTGCAATAGCTGGTCGAAAAGTTCCGGGTGCGGGTCGCATTCATTTGTCAGGTCATTAACCAACTCCGCGGTCAGGTAAGAACAATTCAAAGCAAAAAGATTATTGGCCGCAGGTCCCGGCCCCGGTGGAGTATCGAACTCGGTCAGCGTGGCAAGTTTTCTATCGCCGGCTGGACTGAAAACAACCCTGCCGTAAGAGAGCACTTCGATTGGGCCGTCAAATGACGACTTAGGGCGTTTGGAGCCTTTGGCGATAGCGCTGATTTTGCCGGCTGCCTTGGTAAAGAGCGTCACAACTTGAGATGTTTCGGAGTAATCGAGGGCTCGTAGACAAACCGCTGAGTCTTTGGTTAACATTTCTCGTCTCTCGTGGTTCGTATCCTGTGTTTCAATCTACCCTTGGTTGGGAACATTCTTACAGATTCTGATACGCTTTATTTTTCTGGTCTCGGCAGCAGCGATTACGAATCTCAGGTTTTTGTAATCGAAGGTCTCGCCGGCCTTGGGAATATAGCCTAAATGCGAGAAGACAAAACCTCCTATTGTGTCGTAATCTTCGTCTTCCGGCAGATTTAATTCAAACTGGTCGTTAAGGTCGTCTATGTATGTTCGAGCATCTACCTCAATGGTATTTTGGTCGATTTTCTTTATATTTTCGGGCGGGGTTTCTTCGTATTCGTCGGTTATTTCGCCGACCAGCTCCTCGAGAACGTCTTCTATCGTGACAATTCCGGCAGTGCCCCCGTATTCGTCGAGCACTACAGCCATGTGGAGTTTTTGATTCTGGAACTCATGCAGCAACGTTCTTAGCGGTTTTGTTTCAGGAACAAAGTAAGCGTCTCTTATTTTATCACGCAGTTTGAAATCCGCCGGGTCTTTGCCGATTTCGGTCAGCAGGTCTTTGGCGTAGACAAGTCCGATTATGTTGTCTATGTTTTTTTCATAGACAGGCACACGCGAATGGCCCGCGGTATTAATGGTTTTCAGAATTGTATGCAAATCGGAATTCACTTCAACAGCTATAACATCGGTGCGCGGGGTCATAATCTCATCGGCGCAGGTCTCGCTTAGCTCCAGCACGTTTTCAATCATCTCCTGCTCTTCAGCATCGACCGCACCCTCCATTCTGTGCTGCTCCAAATCGGTCAAGAACTCTTCCTGTTTTTCTTCCCTGTCTTCTTCCGGGGTGGTAACAGCGACACCGGCCAGGCGCCGGATAAGGACGTCATATAATCGCAAGACATAAAGAACCGGCCAGGCAATGGTCGAAAAGAACATCAACAGTCGGCATGTTCGGCTCAGGATTTTTTCACCTGCGTATTTTGCCCAGGCGTGGGGAATTGCCAGGCTAAATACCAGAAATATCGGCACCGCAATAATAAATACAAGCAAATAGCCGCCTGTTTGTGTCCGGCCGAATTGCCGAGTCGTAAAGACCGCCAATAGCAACAGCAGCATAGCCATGTTAAAGATAAGACGGTAGACAGAGCAGCTCAAAATAAGATTTTCGGTTTTTTCTACCAGCTCGTCTGTGAGCTTTTCTTTGCCAATTGCCTTGAAGGCTTCCTGTAGTTTAGCAAGTGAAAACATTCGCAATGCTATTGTATTGACGGAGAAAAACAGTACCCCGCCCGCAAGAAAACAAGCCAGCAGCACCAACCATCCAACATAACTCACCTAATACCCTTTCAAATATACTGATCTCAATTGAATTTTCCCGTTTATCCGCGGGTAACTTGTGCCACAGGTAGTATCTTAAAAATAACCAATTAAGGCTTTATTCGCGGACATTTAATACCCTTAAGGGTATAGTTTATATTCTGCAATACTAATATACCAAACCGTAGCCTAATTGTTCCAGGATGTCATTTTCAGTCTGGTGCATTTTTTCTGCCTGCTCTTGTGTGGAATCATCAAAACCGAGATTGTGCAGCAGTGCGTGTGTTATATAGAGCGCCATTTCGGCCTGGCCTGAATGACCCTGAAGGGCCGCTTCTTTTACGGCCTTTTCGCCATTAACTACCAACTCGAATGTCCTGTCGGCATCGTTGTCGGACAAATCAAAACTCAAACAATCGGTGGTGTGATTACTACCTAAGAATTTCTTGTTTACTTTGCGTATTTCGGCGTTGTCTACTATCGCGATACTAACCGTTGCCCCGGAGAGCCTGAAGCGATTGCAGATTGCTGTAACAAGCTTTTTAAGTCCCGGCAGACTCAGGTCTATATCTTTGAAATCCTTAGTGATTTGAATAACTATATCGTCGTCTTGTTTTTCGGTGTCCATTTTATTGAGAGTTATTTTTTTGCTCGGTCTGCTCGTCCTGGGATTCTGTTTCTTCGGGCATATCAGGCTGGTTAGGGTACGCTATTCGACTGTGATAATGTGCCGTAAGGGTTTTTGAAATACTGGCTTCTATCTGACTTAATTCCCGCAGAGACAGGTCGCATTCGTCGAATTGGCCGTCCTGGAGACGCTTCATAGCCATGTTGTGTACAATCGCCTCTGCCTTTGTCGCAGTTAAGTCGGTCAGTGACCTGGTTGCGCTTTCGACGGCGTCGACCAGCATTACAATCGCACCTTCTTTTATCCGCGGCTTCGGACCGGCATATCTGAATTCGCTTTCGGAAGGCGGAGACTGCTTTTCGTCGTGTTTCTTCATGGCCTCGTTATAAAAATACTCTACCAGTGTTGTGCCGTGGTGCGTTTCGATAAACTGTCTTAGCACAACGGGCAGCTTGTATTCTTTGGCCATTTCTATCCCGTCTTTGACGTGACCTACGATAATCAATTGACTCATCGCAGGAGACAACTCCTTATGCCGACTGGCAGAACCCATCTCGTTTTCCACAAAATAACTGGGTTTGTTGATTTTCCCAATATCGTGGTAATAAGCCCCCACTCTGCACAAAAGGCCATTTCGCGAGATTGCTTCGGCGGCCGCCTCGGCTATGGTGCCTATTAAAAGACTATGGCTGAACGTGCCGGGCGCTTCCATAGCAAGTCGCTTGAGTAAAGGCTGATTCGCATCGCTATAGTCCAGCAGTGTCATACTTGTCGAAATGCGGAATATCTTTTCGATAAGCGGAAGCAAGCTCTGAATCACAATTCCCACCAGGATGGTGGCCAGTGCGTGAAAACCGGCTTCTCTTAATATATCAGTAGTTTTAAGTTCTGACGCATTTGTCAAAAAGGTCAAAGTGATTGCCGTTATAAACACAATTGCTGCTGCCAGGGCACTGACCTCAAGCAGTTTCATTCTTGTTCGGATTTCTCTAAGGGACAAACAGCAGGTAATGGCACCGGCCAACATTATCAAAAACAGATTCATACTCAATACAGGCCCGGCAGCCAGAGACGCAAACAGACAGTAAAATACGCTCATACCTATCGCGAATCGCTGGTCATAAGCAACCGACAAAATTATCGCCGCAGTTACAGCACTTGCCGTAGCCAGGTAAATCTGATTGGGCAATAAAACGCCGATTTTGGCTGCAGCTAACAACAAAATAAATAAACCCGCCAGAGCCAAGGCCCTGGTGTGGTTTTTTATTATTCGCTTTTGGTAATGATAAATATAAAATGTTGCCGCTAAAGAAATCAATATCACCATAACAATTGTCGGCATCATGTCCAGATACATACTTTGCTGAATTATCTCGAATGAAAAAATGGTAATGCACAAGGCCACAAAGACAAGCCATAGTAAAATTGACGTGATAACATCAGGGTTAAGCAGTCGGCCTATTTGCGTGAACCGCTCAGCGGCTATATTCTTGCGAACCTGGGTTCGTCGTGGATTTGTTTTTTTCAAAAATTTCATTTATTTATCTCAAACTGACCGATTTGCAGCATAAATCCTGATTAACCTTTTGTTATAGAAAAAGTTAAATCAATTGCCGACAAAGTCGGCTTCCACTAACTAACGACTATATACTATTTACTAAATACTATACCCTATCGTCTGACATAAGCAAAACAAACAATAGCTTCTTTCCTGCTTTGACAGCTATGTTTTAGCTTTATTTTTTTTCTTATAGGCCCGGACGATATTTTGAACCAGTCGATGCCGAACAATGTCCTGCCGAGTTAGTGCGACACTGCCAATACCCTTGATACGCCGCAATTTTTCAATTGCTTCAACCATACCACTTTTTTGGCCCGGTTCCAAATCAATTTGCGTTATGTCACCTGTTATTATCATTTTCGAACCACGGCCTAACCTGGTCAGAATCATTAACATCTGCATCGACGAGGTGTTCTGTGCTTCGTCACAGATGATAACAGCTTCGTTCAAAGTTCGCCCACGCATAAAAGCAAGCGGAATAACCTCTATAATATCAAGCTCCATAAACTTCTTCATCTGGGTAAATTCCATCATGTCCCCAAGTGCATCAAACAGGGGCCGAAGATAAGGATTTACCTTGGCCTGTATATCGCCTGGCAGAAATCCTAATTTTTCACCGGCTTCGACCGCCGGGCGTGCAAGTACCATTCTTCTGATTTGCTTTTTCTTCAGCATCGAGACCGCCACCGCAACCGCCAGATACGTTTTGCCCGTGCCGGCCGGCCCGGTACAAAATATCAGATCATTGGCGAGCATTGTTTCGATGTACTTTAGCTGACCCTTAGTGGATGGCTCAATTGTCTTCTTATGAGAGTAAACTGTTATAGCACCGCTGGTCTTGCCGGCCGGGCCTAAGCCTTTTCGAGCGATAAGAGTTGTCACATCGGTATTATTCAATGAGCCGTGCTTGATAAGGTGTTTTTGCATCCTGTCGATGACTTCGGCCGCCCTGTTTACGTCTTCTTCTTTGCCGTTGATTATTAAATTTGCCTGACGTGCGGTAATCCTGACACCCAGCTTTTGACGCAGCAACCGAAGGTGCTTATCGGCAGGACCGAACAACTCAACCTGCTTATGCTCTGAGTCCAATTGTATGGTAGCTTCCAAATTTTTCCTCTATTAAGCAGCAATGCCCATAAAGAACAAATATGCAAACGGTGCCGCTACCAAAGGTGAATCAATAACATCCAGTATCCCGCCAAAACCCGGCACGCTGCCGGCAGAATCCTTTTGCTCGGCATCTCGTTTAATCATAGACTCGGTCAGGTCACCAAGCTGACCTATAAAAGCAAAACAAAAACCAAAGACAGCACCGAGCCACCAGACCATTATATCACAGATTGTCGCGAAAAGAACAGCAACTATTATAGCCGCTGCCACCGCCCCTGCCATACCTTCCCAGGTCTTGCCGGGGCTGATTTTAGGCGAAAATTTATGCCTGCCGAAAAGCTTGCCTATCGTGTAAGCCCCTATATCGGCAGACTTTACGACAAAAACAAACATCAGCACAGGCCATACGCCAAATTCGACGCGGATCGCCGGCACAAAACCGGCCAGAAGACCAAGATAAAAAATCGCAAAATAATTCGCCGCGCAGTTGGATATTACAGATGTAGTCCCGAAGCGCCGGCCCTGATAAACAAACAACCCCAGCAGTGAAAACACTGCTACAAAGACAACATAAAGAAAATGAAATTTAACCGGCTCAGAAGAACAAAATTGCCGCCAGTACCAACTGGTAGCCAGCAGTATCGAAGCTATGATAACAACGGACCTGAAGATTTTTGCACCGGTTTTTTCAATGAGTGAGGACAATTCCAATTGAGCCGGAACCATTACCAGTGCAATCAAAATGCAAAGTAAAGTCCCCTGTACCGGCTTGTCTGGGACAGAGGCAGTAAGCCCGCCGTCCAGCCGGCCGCCGATAATGACAAGTGCTGCAAAAAACACCGTCATCAACGTTCCGAAAATCAATCTGTATCTCAGCATAATTCTTTCGGGTTTGTTTTTTGTAAGCTGATTGTCAATCGCTTTCGATACGTAAAACTATTCATTACTTTCAGATATTGCCGTATCGGCGGGCCCGCTTTGCATAGGTCAGAATCGCCTTTTCCAAATCCGCCTTTTTGAAGTCCGGCCAGTAAGTTTTTGTAACGTAGAATTCAGCGTATGAAATCTGCCAGAGCAGAAAATTGCTGACCCTCATCTCATTGGCTGTACGTATCAGAAGGTCGAGCTCGCTAAACTGGGGGGCATACAGGTGTCGGCTTATACACGCTTCGTTGATCCTGTCAGGGGCAAGTTTGTTACTTTTGCACTCCTGCAATATTTTTTTAACGGCATCTAAAAGTTCGGCCCTGCCGCTGTAGTTCAGCGCAAAACCGAGCACCATACCCGTATTGTCGGCGGTCATCTCTATGCTCCTGGCCAGTTCTTTTTTTAGTGATACCGGTAATTTAGTCAGTCGACCGAGGTGTATCAGTTTTACATGGTTCTCCATCATCAAAGGCCGAATCCCAACCAGGTACTGCGTATAAAGATGCATAAGGCCATCGATTTCGGCCTTGGGTCTTTTCCAGTTTTCTGTACTGAAGGAATACAATATCAAAGATTCGAACCCGAGGTCGACGCAGTCCAATGCTATCTTTTCAACGGTTTTCCCGCCCTGCTTATGTCCTTCGACTCTCGGCAGCTCTTTTTCCTGTGCCCACCGACCGTTGCCGTCCATAATAATGGCGATGTTGCGCGGCATCTGTTGAAACGGAAGACCAAGGCGTTCGGCGGTTTTTTTTAGATTTTTTTCGGTACTTTGGCTCATTATCTGAAAATCGTCTCACTTCGTTTTGGCCCGACGCCGATGATGGTAATTGGTTTACCTACCATTTCTTCGAGGACCATAATATAGTTTTGTGCATTCTTTGGCAGGTCATTAAAGTCTTTTACTTTAGTTATCTCCTTTGCCCAGCCGGGAACGCTTTCATAAACACATTCCGCCCGCGAGAGTTTGTGGGTATTTGACGGAAAGAACGTTATTTCTTCGCCGTCAATTTTGTATGCCTTGCATATTTTTATTTCGTTGAATCCGGCCATAGTATCCAAGTGCAACATTGCCAGCGAATCGATAGCCCCGATAGTTGCCGAATACAACACCGCAACGGCATCGAACCATCCGCATCTGCGTGGCCTGCCGGTAGTTGTGCCGTATTCGTTGCCTCTTTCACGAATCCGTTGGCCGATTTCGTTGTCCTGCTCACTGGGGAAAGGACCGGCACCGACTCTTGTTGAATAGGCCTTTACAACCCCAATAAATTTATCAACCATTTTGGCAGGCACCCCGCTGCCGGCCGGCATACCAAGTGAGCTTGCGTTGGAACTGGTAACATACGGAAAAGTGCCGTGGTCCAAATCCAGCAGTGACCCCTGGGCGCCTTCGAAGAGAACGGACCTGCCGCCGACAATCGCCTTGTGCAAGTACTCGGTGGTATCGATTGCAAAGGGCAGGAGCTCGTCGGCGTATGTCTTGCATTTTTCAAATATCTCCTCGGCGCTTACTGGTTCTGCATTGTAAACAGCGCCGAAGATTTTATTTTTGCGTTCTACAATCATTTGCAGTTTTGATTTGAGCATCTCCAGGTCAGCCAGGTCGGCCATACGCACAGCCGAACTTCTGCTGACCTTGTCCGCGTAACAGGGACCAATACCTCGAATGGTCGTGCCAAGTTTGTTCTTCCCGAGTGACTCTTCACGCAGTTGGTCTTCTTTCTTGTGATAATCAAGAACAAGATGGGCATTTTCGCTTATAAAGAGCCGACCAGCCAGCGAGATATCTTTTTTCTTCAGGCCCTCGATTTCCTTTATTATACCGTCCGGATCGAGCACCACGCCGTTTGTAATCACACAAATTATGCCGGGCCTGACCGAGCCGCTGGGCAGAAGATGCAAAGCGAATTTAGCATCCCCCACGACAACGGTATGGCCGGCGTTTGCCCCGCCGCTGTACCTTACGACAATGTCACTGTGTTCGGCAAGAATATCAACGATTTTGCCCTTGCCCTCGTCACCCCATTGCAGCCCTGTAATACAGTAATTCATTTGTCCGGTCTCTAAATGTCGTTAACAATATTTCCAAAGACAAACCGCAACAGCTTACTATACCAGCTTATTGCGGCCAACGTGATAAATTTTAGATATTATTCCGATAAGTTCAACTAATCTTTGCCACCAGATGCTCCAGGACCGCGGCCAGGTTATCATATGCTCGGTCGCTTAGCTTACGATTCACTTCTTTGCCGGTTTCGTCATTATATATAATGACGAAACAGCCCTTCGACTCAAAATGTGTCTTATCTATACTTTGTATGGCATCGTAAGAAATCTTCTCATTAGTGTTTATAACAAGTTCGTTTTCCTCTGCCACAAGCTTTTTGTCTTTAGTAACAAACAAATATGCCCCACAAAGTACCGCTGCGCCGAGGAGGTATATCGGTGCCCTTCTGTTAAATACAAGGTAGGTCTCGGGATTGCCGTCGGAGTCGGTGTGCTCTTCTATCCATTTCTGGTTAAAATAGCCGTCATAAGCACACCAAATCGCAAGCCCAACGCAGACAACGATGGCTATCTTAAAATTGCTTTTCCTGTACTTGCTATACGGAGCTTCAATTGCCATTCCAAAAGCCTCCAGACTCTTAATTTAATAATAACTTCTTGTTTCTTAAATTTATAAACGCAAAAAACTTCCCGGCTCAACCGGCCAACAAACGCTGGATTTTCTCATAAGTTGCCGGATATGGCAAGAAATAAGACGAAATTATTTCAAATCCGGGTCGGGCAGCCTCAGCTCCGTAATCAGTGCCCCCATCGTTGACAAAATCGCCAGGACAAATACCCGCCACACACAACTTTTTGCAATCTCACCGGCAGCAAGCACATCAACTCCGACTATCGCTGATACACCTGTAGAAAGTATGCCAATTACGATACCGCAAAAAGTTGCGGCGACAATTCGCTTCCATAATACCGCTCCGCCGCAGCCCAAACTCACAAATCTGCCGCAAAACAGAGGCACAATCACAAAGAGCAGCCAAATTTCCTTTAGGACAGGCAAGCTTCCAGCGTCTTTAATGTGAGAAAAATCCACATAACTCAGTATCGCCGCCCCAATAACAGTATATAAGCCCACATGCCAGTATCGTGGGTCGATCGATGCACGAACTTGGGCCAACTTTCGCATCTTTCGCCTTATTGTCAGCGGCCAGTTATAGAACAAACAAAACACCCAGTGCTCCAGAAGTGCTCCACGTTCACCAAAGACAGGCACAATATGTGTCGCTTCTGTCGCCCAGTGCCCTGCCATAAATCTCGCAAGCACCGGATAGTGATATGTCATCTGAATCGGAAACGCCAGATAACCCACATATTTAAAGTAGCTCAAAAAAAGTGCTATATTGTAATCTTTGAAATTCCGGTCATATATCGCCAGACATGTGGTGTAGAGCCCCCGACAAAATGACCCCGGCGATACAGGGATTATTTGATATGCCAGCAAAATTGCCGCAGTCACCCCCGCTCTTTCAGTGTCCGAGGCTTCAGGATGCCCCATATACCAGATTGTCGCATGGATAACAGAAACAATTTGCGTAACCGGCAAGGTAAGCAGATGCACCACCAGGCTCACTAAGTAACGCTGAATATAAGGCTCCTTCAGATTCGACCGAACTATTTGGGCATCCTCATCACTGAGTATATGCTTCTTTTTTCCATCCGTAATCATCTGCCGCATCCACTGGTTACGCAACTTCGAACTAAAGTATAATGCAACCGGCCGCACAAATATGTAATAAAGCTTACCTTTGAAATACTGCCAGTCCGTGAAAAATCTGTGCAAGGCGGGGAAAATCAAAAGCAAAAACGGCAGATGGCAAAAGAACCACCACGGCTGCTCGACCAATTTTACCGCGCGTTCAGGCCCAACTCGGCCCGCTCTGTGCCAGGAAATAACTTTTTCGGCAATCCTGGCATTAAACGCCCGTCTAAAATACCCGAAGCTGGTCAGTATTTTGTCGTAATGCGTGCGCCAGCCGGCGTGGGCCCAAATCCTTCTGATAAGCTTGCCTAAAAACGGTATTAGCCCAATTGTAAAAAACAATACGGCCAAAACCCTGCTGTCCCGCAGCTTCTTTTCACATTCTTCGTCAACCAGATTCCGAACACGCCACCCGGTCACGGTACTGTCGAATATCGTTGACCATAATCGTCTATCAGAAAACAGCCTGGCATAATTGTGGGTGATATCGACAACAGAATCCCGATATACGCACTCAGCAGCTTTTAACTCCTCCAGCATTGGCCACATGTCGCCAAACTCGTTACTATGCGCCTGCATAAATCGTTCGAGTTTGGCTATGTCACCCCGGTCAAACTGTACAATACTTCCGCGTTTAAGCCCTTGCCAGATGAGCTTAAAGTCACCCGGGCTCATAGGAAGAAATGGCAAAAGAGCCAGTCCCGCTCTGAAATCAACCACAACCAGACCGACCAACGGGTCTTTTCCCGTTTTCATTCTTTTCAGGCAGTTCGGCTGACTCTTACACGTAGACCACTCGTATTGTCTGGCAAATTCATAGGCCCCGATATTGTGCAGCAGGTTTACAAAGTCAGCCATGAATTGCTTTTTGGTTCGGTATTCCGGCGAGCCCAGTCTGTCCTCGTCGACTGTTTCGCCCCTGGTCCAGCGCCTCAGCGTATCCATGTGTTCATCGACTTCCAGTCGCCAGGTACGTCCACGAATCCACTGGCTAAGTTCGCCGCAACTGCCAAGGTTATTATCAACAAACGTTGCATAAATATCTACAACCGCGTTTTCATCGCCGAAGCAAATTTTTGCCCCGCGCCGAATAAATTTCTGCCAAAGCGCCCCTGCCCTGGCTGCAGCCGGGTTGACCTGGAGCTGAAACGGTCCCTGAAAACCAATCCAGTACAGTACGCTGCGAAACAGCCGGGAAAAACCCGAAGGCGGAACAAGAATTTTCATCGCGTAGATGCCTTCCACCCGAAGCCCGGCAAGTTGTTCTTTTAGTTTATTCTCAACCTCAATTCCTTTGACCCGCACCCGGTATACCTGCCCGGCAAAGCCTCCGCCTACAAATCTATCAACAACCAAATACACCCGACCTGTATCGGCGGTATCAACCGAGGTGATATCATAAGCAAGTTCGGTCCCGGCCTCGTACCGCGTGATTCGAGCCGGCCGATGCAATTGGGCCTGACGAATTTTTTCCTCAAGCTCTCTGCAAACTTCGATGCTGTATTGTTTGGCCATCCTTGCTTCCGAATCTAACATTCAAACCAGCAGACCTGCAACCTCAAACAAACCACCAGGGCAATTGCCGCATAGACACCTGCCAATAAATCATCGGCAAGTATGCCCCAGCCCCTGGGCAGCTTTTCGAGTTTGCGAATTGGCCAGGGTTTGACAATATCAAACAACCTGAATAGCAGAAATCCAAGCACCGCGGTCGTTAATACCGGGCCGCCCGGCATAACAATCGCACCCAGGAATGTCACAGCCTGGCCTGCAAATTCATCGGCAACTACTTCCCTCGGGTCGCTTTTGCCGGTCGCAGTTATTACCGCCGGGGCAAATCTAACACACACAACCGAACCTGCTAAAGCCAAAATCGCCATCACAATTGCGATTACCACTGCCGGCGCATCGAGATAACCAGCCAGGCAATATACAAACACCGGCGGCAGTGACCCCCACGTTCCCGGAGCAATCGGCAAATATCCAAGACCAAAACAGGATGTAAGTAATCGTTTCACGTTTAGCCGTTAGTATTCACTATCAAATCTTTTCTAACATTTTCAGGCAGAACCTGTCGGTCATGCCTGCGATATAATCACATACCGAACGCTGCAAACCTTCGGTGCTTATCAATCTTTGAAAGTAAGGCGGCATAAGCTCACGCTTCTGGCACAGCCTGGCAAAAAGCTGTTCCAGGCCTTTTTCGACTTTGGCGGCAGTTTTAGTTACGGATTTATGTTGATAAAGGTTCTGTAATAAAAATTTTTCCAGTGCAACTAATTTAACTTCGTTCGGGCCGGAAAACACAATCAGATTGTCACTATGTTGACAGACCTCGTCAAGAGATTTTATATTTGCCCGGGCAATAGTTTCTTTGCTTGCCTCGATACAGTCGCTGACAAGTTTATCGATAATCGCTTTTGCGGTTCTTATTCTACTGACGGCGGGGTCTTTAATTTTTTCGGCACCTATCGCCTCTCGTGCTCCAGTAAATATTTCGATTTCTTCTAACTGTTCGCTGTTAATTAACCCTGCCCTCATACCGTCTTCGAGGTCGTGACAATTATACGCGATGCGGTCGGCAATATCGGCGGTCTGTCCTTCAAGTGAGCAATTCGCTTCGCTGAAGCTTCGGTTTTGTGTGCTGTCATAAGGACTTCTGTGTTTGGCCAGACCCAGCCGGGTTTCGTAAGTCAGGTTCAAGCCGACAAAGTCCGGATACGGATGTTCGAGCAAATCAACGATTCGCAACGTCTGGCGGTTATGCTCGAACCCGCCGAACCTGCCCATCAAATCATCCAGCACTTTTTCACCATTGTGCCCGAAAGGCGAATGCCCCAGGTCGTGTGCCAGGCAAATCGCCTCGGTCAGGCTGTCATTCAAGCCAAGCCTCTTTGCGATAGTTCGTCCAATCTGGGCAACTTCAAGGCTGTGCGTCAGGCGGTTGCGGTAGCTGTCGTCCAGCCCCGGACCGAATACCTGGGTTTTGCCTTCCAGACGCCGAAACGCCTCGCAGTGAATTACCCGGTCACGGTCACGCTCAAAATCCGAACGATACGGATGTGGTTTTTCTGTGAACGCCCGGCCGCGACCGGGGCTTTCACAAACTGCATAACAGCTAAGTTCTTCAGCCATACTTATATACTGGGAAGATTCTGCTCTTTGCTTACTTGTTTCAACTGCTCAAAAAGCTCTGTCAGGCTTTGACTGATAACATCGGTATCGCTACATACGTTTATAAAATTTGTGTCTCCGTCCCATCGTGGAACGATATGGATATGCAGATGTTCGGGCAGTCCCGCCCCTGCGCATCGGCCGAAGTTCATTCCAACATTGAAGCCGTGCGGTTTTATCGCCGCCGAGAGGGCTTTCTGCGATTCCCTGACCATCTTGGTCAACTCCAGCAGTTCCTCGTCGTCTGCTTCCTCAAGGCCGGCAATATGTCGGCCAGGTGCTACCAGCAAATGCCCATTATTATAGGGATAGCGATTCAGCACTACAATACAGCGATCTGTTCGCCACAGGACCAGGTTCTTGTCATCATCCTGGGGGTTTGCAAGATTATGGCAGATAAAGCAGCCGCTATTTTCGCCCAGGTCCTGAATATATTTAATTCGCCACGGGGCCCACAGATTTTCGCGTTTCAATCTCTGATTACCTCCGCCATCTTATAGAACTTAGGTCTTGTATTCGCTGCAGCATTCTCAATCGTCAAGAAGCTGCATTGTCAAACTCTGCTTGATAGTTATTTTCGGCCGTGCGCCGAGGCTCAACGGCAATGCGCATTCAATATCGACCTGGTATTGCTGCTCGTACCGCTCGGTTCGGCCGACATCCATATTAAATAGCTCTTCACCTTCGCCCTGCAGACCCAGGAAGTTGTAGTTTCTGAAAAACCCGAACGTCCCGCTCATTTGGAATCTGCCGGTATAGGGCCAGACCCATTTTCGCCGCATCGATTCGGCAAGAGAATAGTCACTGTGTATCACCGCCAGTCGCCCTTTTTCACTCTGGCGTATTTCATCAAGCCTGTAGGTGACGTCCCTTGCTTTTCGCAGCACCATTGAGTTAGGCACCGAAAGTTGCGACTGCCAGGTTTGACCGATTTTCACTCCTTCGGTGGCCTTTTCTATACTGGAGACCGAATCCCACAGGAACCACTGTGTCGCGATAAAATCTTCTATCATATCAGGTTCTTTGATTCTGCCACGTTCCGTGTTTGGCCGAAAAGCTTTTCTACCCACGTTGCCGATAAGTTTTGCCATTTGCGAATAGTCTTCTATTTTACCTGTCGGGCCAACGGTAAACGTAAAGCTTTTGCCTTCAAAATTCTTTGCGGCATCTTTTCTCGATCTCGACCCACGGGATTTTGAGCGACGTCTGATTTTTACCTTTTCGCATTTTGCTTTGATGGTTGTAAGTCCGTATGGCTCTACTTTGACCGGCTCGTAGGCGATAATCATTTCAATCGACTCCGAGGATTTATCGACTCCTTTCTTGCCCGACCGGGATTTTCCTTTCATCGAGCCCCAGTCAACAGTAATATTTCTGCTGGAGACGAACTTGTATCGCAGGCTCTGACCTTCTTTGAAATCTACGGTCAAGAGGTCCTTCTTTGCGCCGCCGCCGTCACATCCTGCGAGCAGACTCAGTACCGCGACCGCAAAAACACTTAAAATGATTCTCAATTTTGCTCCTTCCCGGTCAATTTATAATCATAACATAATTTCTAATCGACCTTCTCAAGCCTGTAGACCAGAACAGCGCCCATTTTCAAAGCCGAAGACACCTCGAAAGATGCCTCCGGGTCCATGACGACCCATTCGGTTTCCAGCTTCTCAGAATATTTTTCGACTTTGCCGGACGTCAGGTCGAATTCAAGCCGGCCGGAATATGTTTCGGTATTGCTGAATATATCCGCAAAGTCCTTATTCACTTGCTCTTTATGCAGTTGCTCGGCCAGTTCTATGCTCGGGACACCACTCATTTCAACAACTGCGACTTGGCGCCCCTCCCGGGTCTTAATCTCTTTGAGCGTATAAATCTTTTCATGTGGCTGAGGGCCTACTATATTAAAAGTAAAAGTCTTCATACCACTCCAGCTCTCGCCTGTTTGCAGTTGGTTTTTGTCGATGGCAGGCAGAACCAGCGTTCCGTGTCGGTCTTTGATTTTGTCCGGATAAAGCAGCTTTAAAACTGTTTCCTTGGTCGAAAACATGCCCTTGATTGCCCCTCGTGCCTTTGCCACGTCGATAACCCTGGCAACTTTTCCTGTTGGCGCTATTTCTATCGTGTAGCTTCGCCCGATTAGCTTTGCCAGTGGATGATTTTGGTCTTCTCTTTTGGTACCATCGAAGTCAATAGTAATGTTGTTCTTGTAAACCTGAAAGTATTTGATTTTCTCGATAGTAATTTTGGCCACCCAATTGCCTTTTTGGTTGATGTTTTGTATCTGCTGCGTAAAAGTTATTTCAACGACATCATGGTTTCGTTTGTCCTGGAATTGCTCTTTCTTCGATAGTTCACCTTCGAATTTCAGAGTCATTTCTTCATCAAGTGTTACCTTGTACCTTGTCACATCCTGCGGGGCGAACTTGAACGCCATTGCCACCGGCCCGGTTATTTCGGTTTTTGCCGGCACTTTTTCGGGCTCAATTTTAAGCTGCTCCGCCTCTTCGCCGCCAGGCCCACAGCCCGCCACCAAAAGCAGCGAACAGATTACCATACCCGCAAACCAACTGAGAATCTTTTCTGACATTGTTCAGACTCCTTAATAAGTTTTGATTTTGTGATATTAAAAAAGTAATTATAAATCTTATCCTTCTCAAAAACAACTGATTTTTCTTTATTTTCCTTGCTTATTCGGCTAATATCAGTCGTCTGTGAATGGTTTTTAGTGAAAGGACGGAAAATGAGAAGTGATACGATTAAAGAAGGTTTTCAGAGGGCTCCCCACAGGGGACTGCTTCGCGCCTGTGGACTGACCGACCAGGACATTGACAAGCCCTTTATCGGCATCGCCAACAGTTACTGCGAAATAGTGCCTGGCCATGTTCATCTAAACAAGGTCGCCCAAACCCTCAAGCAGGCTGTGCGACAGGCAGGAGGTACTGCCTTTGAGTTTAATACCATAGCCGTTTGCGACGGAATCGCGATGGGGCATACCGGCATGAAATATTCGCTGGCCTCGCGTGAGATTATCGCAGATTCCGTAGAGACCATGGCAAGGGCGCACTGTTTCGATGCCCTTGTCTGCATCCCCAACTGCGACAAAATCATACCCGGTATGCTAATGGCGGCGGTGAGACTGAATATCCCTACCATCTTTGTCTCAGGTGGGCCAATGGCGGCCGGCAGAACAAAAAATGGAAAAGCGGTTGACCTTGTCACTATATTCGAGGCTGTTGCCCAGTTCAATGCTGGAAAAATTGACCGGCAGCAGTTGGAAGAACTTGAGCGCACCGGCTGTCCGGGCCGGGGAAGCTGTTCGGGCATGTTCACCGCCAATTCGATGAATTGCCTTTGCGAGGCGGTCGGAATGGCCCTGCCGGGTAACGGAACTATCCTGGCCGTCAACCCGAAAAGGCAAAACCTTTACGAAACAGCCGGCAAGCAGATTATGCACCTGCTGGAAAAGGACATCAAGCCGCTGGATATTATCACTGAAAAATCGCTGGACAACGCCCTTGTCCTGGATATGGCGATGGGCGGCTCGACAAATACCATTCTGCACTCCTTGGCAGTAGCGAACGAAGCCGGCATCAAATATGACCTTGACCGGATAAACGCAATCTCAGCCAAATGTCCAAATATCTGCAGGGTCTCTCCCTCAAGCGACTACCACATAGAGGATGTTGACAATGCCGGCGGTATAAGCGCAATATTAAAAGAAATCAGTCGGGCCAAGAATCTTCTCGACACTGATTGCCTGACCGTAACCGGAAAAACTCTTGGCGAAAATATCGCTGACGCCGAGATTAAGAATACCGACGTCATACATACTCTCGATAATGCCTATTCCAGAACCGGCGGTTTAGCGATTCTCAAAGGCAATCTCGCCCCTGATGGCTGTGTGGTCAAGTCAGCCGGCGTAGTGGATAAAATGCTCACTCACGCAGGCCCTGCGGTAATTTTCGAGAGCCAGGAAGAGGCTTGTAACGGCATCCTGGCCGGCAAGGTAAAGGCCGGCGACGTTGTTGTAATCCGTTACGAAGGCCCCAAAGGCGGCCCAGGTATGCAGGAGATGCTCAGCCCAACAAGCTATCTCACCGGCGCAGGACTCGGCCAGTCAGTGGCACTGATTACCGACGGCAGGTTCAGCGGCGGAACAAAAGGTGCCTCTATCGGCCATATAAGTCCTGAAGCAGCCGTGGGTGGGCCGATTGGATTATTAAAGGCTGGTGACATAATAGAAATCGATATCCCCGGCAATACTATAAATGTAAAATTGTCTGACGATGAATTGGCCCGGCGAAAAAGCCAATGGAAGGCCCCTGTGCCGCGAATAACCAAAGGCTGCCTCGCAAAATACGCCTCAATGGCCACCAGCGCCGACACCGGAGCCGTATTGAAATGGTAAGAACCAACAGCAAAATAATGTTTGGGCATTTTGCGAACGAAAAGGATAATTGTTGTTACGAAAGGATTGTCGTATAATCGGAATAAACAGATAGGGCAGAATACTTAAGGATACATTATATGACAATAGAACCGGTACTTAAACAATTCAGAGAAAAAACCGAAAGACTATACGGCCAAAGGCTGAAAAATATAATTCTTTACGGCTCATGGGCAAGAAATGAAGCAACCCAGGATTCGGACATTGATTTGGCAATTGTACTTTCCGGCGACGTCGTTGCAGGCAAAGAGATAGACCGCCTAATCGACATAGTTACCGATATAAATCTCAACTATGGTGTGCTACTGTCTGTATACCCGGTCTCGGAAAATGATTATACAGAGGTCAACAGTCCGTTGTTGATGAACCTGCGCAAGGAAGGAGTATCTGCATGAAAGAAATATCTGCTTTAATCGAAAGAGCGATGCGCTATCTTAAAAGTGCCGAGATACTTCTTAAAGACAAAGACTATGAATCATCTGTGTCAAGGACCTACTATGCCATGTTCTACTGCACCGAAGCAGTACTGCTGACTAAGAGCCTATCTTTTTCATCTCATAAGGGGGTAATTTCCGCTTTCGGAGAGCACTTTATAAAGACAGGTATATTTGCCAAAGAAATGGGCAGGGAACTCAACAGGGCGTTTGGGAAGAGGCAGGTTGGGGATTATGAATACACCTTCGTTATATCAGAAGAAGAAGCCAAACAAATGCTTGAGAGCGGAAAAGAGTTTGTTAGGACAATCAGTGACTGGTTGAATATCCACGACCAAACAGTATAAACCACAAAGCTTGTAAGTTAAAAAAATCAGTGACTAAGAAAAATAAAACCTCGTGGTATATAGCCGGCCTGCATTTTACCTGTGCCCAATGCGGTAACTGCTGTTCCGGGCCGGATGAAGGCTATATCTGGATTACCAGGCCGGAGATTGAGCTTCTCGCGGATTTCCTGAAAATAACAATCAGGGAATTGCGCCAAAAGTATCTAAAGCGTATCGCCCTGCGTACAACGGTCGCCGAACACCCCGTTACTAAAAACTGTATATTCCTGCAGGAAATCAAAGGGCAAAAACAATGTGCGATTTATCCTGTTCGGCCGAACCAGTGCAGGACATGGCCATTCTGGTCAAGCAACCTGGCCAGTGCCGGCGACTGGAACAAAGCGGCGAAAAAATGCCCCGGCGTCAATTACGGAAAGCTCTACAGCTTCGAGGAAATACAAAAAATCAAAAACACTAAAAAATGGTGGCAGGATGAACAGCAACAATCAGATTGTAAAAAGAGTAGCTGAAATTTACAATCGGCTGGACTCTCAAATCCGTGATTGCACCGATGCCTCCAACAGTTGCGACGCCTGCGGCCGGTGTTGCGATTTCGATGCTTTCGACCACCGCCTGTTTGTTACAACACCGGAATTGACATATCTGGCTGAAAAACTGGGCACCGAAAACATAAAGCCGATGACAACAGGCCGATGCCCTTATAACATAAACGACAAATGCACAATTTACGAACATCGTTTCGCCGGATGTAGAATCTTTTGCTGCAAAACAAAGGCCGAATTTCAAAGCAAACTCAGCGAGTCAGCCCTGAAAAAATTCAAATCGATATGCACGGAATTCCAAATCCCCTACCGCTATACCGACTTGCCAACCGCTTTGAATAGTACCACCGTTTAATATTTATCGACGGGCTGAGAGATATTGCCCTGCGGATTGCGAAGATTGATATACTTTACCCCGTTTAATAGCGTGCCATATTCTTTGTAATATTCATATAGCCCGCCGAGTTTTTCTTCGTCCGTAGCTTCCAGGTGTCGCTGCCATGCACCGATTTGCGCCCCCCAGATAATTTCGGTCCCGTCTTTCGCATACAGGACGATGTGTGGCGACCGACTGCTTCTGCGACCGTTGAAATTACTTATATCTATTCTGTCAATTTCAGAAAGCAGCGGTTTATCAGGTGTTACAAGCCCATCCATCTGGTCCAGCCTGTCCAGCAATGCTATAGCTGCCGCCAGGTCCTCTTGCTCCAAAACATCACCCGGCGATGGTGTTTTGTATCTTGCCAAACCCCTCACCTCTACGATTGGCAGACTGGGCATCGGCACAAAATCAAGCACCACCATCTCAGCATCGATGTAATACCGCTTGCGCAGGGAAGGCTTAATCACTGCCAACGGTTTTCGCCAATTGGCCTTGATGCTAATCCTGTCATGCGTAACCTGCACTTTAATCTCATCCAGCCATACAACCTGTTCGGCGATATTTTCCTGCACCGACTTTGCCGCATCCTCATCGAGTCTCAAATCCTCACCGTCAGCCATAGCTGCCGAATATATCTTTTTTTTCAGCGGGTCGTTGGCCCATACCGGCACATCTATCAATTCAAGAACACCGATTTTTTGTGATACAGGAACAACCTTTTCAACATACGTATTCAGAAATACAAGACCGACCCCTGTCGCGACAAGAACACACGCCACAGCCGACACTTTTAAGATACCTGCAAAATCAGCGAGGCTGTGCTTGGTGTGGTATTTCGTGCTTTTCTTACCCATAGCAAATCCAAACACCGGCGATGTTTTTTTCTTTTTGCTCTTTCTTTTTTTTCTTCTGGCCATAGGTTTTAATTAACAGTTGCAGGTTTGCAGTTGATAGTAGAATAACCGATTATCCGCAATCAATACTCGTTTTTTCTAATGCCGCTTCGATAATTTTAACACATAAGTCGCTCATCGAAAGTCCCGCCTTTGCTGCCGCCATCGGCAAAAGCGAATGGCTCGTAAAGCCGGGTATGGTATTAACTTCCAGCACGTAAAGCTCCTGCTTATCACTGAGTCTGAAATCAACCCTTCCAAAGTCACGACAGCCCAGCACGCCAAAACATTCAAGTGCAGCCGTTTGGATTTCCTCTGCCAGCGCCGGGTCTTTAATCGTATCAAAAAGGTATTCTGTCTGCTCATCGTGATACTTTGCCTGATAATCATAAAATCCGGTCCGTGTTTGCACTTCGATAATCGGCAAAGCCCTGTCACCAAGAATCCCTACCGTTATTTCCCGCCCGGGTATAAATTCTTCTATCATGCAGTCGCCGAATTCGCTCAAGGTCTTTTGCGCAGCGCAGATAGCAGCATCGCTGTCATCGACAATGCTGATACCGACGCTGCTTCCCTCTTTTACAGGTTTTACGACATACCCGTCGCCTAATTGTTGCAGTTGCTTTATATCCACCTCGCCGTTGAACTCAATTGCCGCAGGTGTGTTTACACCGGCCTCGGTAAAGGCCTTTTTGCTTGCCATCTTGTCGAACGTCAGTCTGCTGGCCGCAGGGCCACTGCCTGTGTAAGAAAGGGACATCTCTTCGAGTATCTGCTGCAACTGCCCGTCTTCACCGAACTCACCGTGCAGCGCGATGAAAAACACGTCAATCCCGTCATCGCCCAGAATCTCCAAATCGTCCGGCGTTACATCGGCAGGTTTAACACAGACGCCGGCTCCCCTTAATGCCTCAGCAACGCAGGCACCGCTTTGAAGACTGATATCGCGTTCGCTGCCGGGACCTCCGGCAAGAACTGCAACTTTTAATTTGCTATTTGCCATTCAATTTTCGAGTAGTACGATTATCCAAACTGACCGAAAAACTTCGATTATTTGTTTTAACCTTCTGTTAATAAAAAAATTATGACAAACGCAAAATAACATAAAATCAGTATCAGCCACAGGCTGAATCCGCAATTTTGATTTTTAATCTTTGATTTTTGATATTTCAAACTGGCCATCGGTCAGTTTGAGGATGGTTTGCTATTTCCAGATTTCGATTTCAAGTTCCAACTCGATGTCGAATTGTTCTTTAACTTTGTGTTTTATCTCGTCTATCAGCTTCATAACATCACTGCTTTTGCATCCTTTTTCCGCGATTATGAAATTCGCGTGTTTTTCACTGACAACCGCCGCTCCACACCGCGAGCCTTTGAGCCCTGCCTTATCTATTATAGCGCCGGCCGAGATACCTCTTGGGTTCTTGAATATACAGCCGGAGTTTCTCGTATTTAACGGCTGATTATTCTTTTTGTAAATCCAGATTTCCTTCACGGTCCGCATAATCTGCTCGGCCTCTGCGGCATTGAGTTTCAATCGCGCGTTTAGAATAAAGTCCGCGGCGATGTTTGTTTTGCGATAGTCGAATACCAGCTCCGGTTTGCTCTTTTCAAAAACATTACCCTGGCGGTCCATCAATGTCACACTCTCCACCGCCGCCCCAATGTCCCCGAAGCCGCCGCCGGCGTTCATTCTTATCGCTCCGCCAACCGAGCCCGGAATACCAGTCAGGGCCTCGATTCCTGAAAGCTCTTTTTTCACACAGGCCAAAACCAATTCCCCTAAATTCGCCCCCGCCCAGGCCGTCAACTGCTCGCCGTCGAATTCGGTTTGTGTGAACTGGCGGTCTTCGAGCTTTATCACCGCCGCCCGAAGTCCGTCATCACTGATAAGCAGGTTTGACCCGAAACCCATTACGTAAATCACAATATTGTTCTCATTACACCGAACCACCACCTCTTTGAGTTGTTCGAGCGTGTGTGGCCTGATAAAATAATCGGCTTCTCCGCCCAACCCATACCACGTACTCTTGGCCAACGGATAATCGGTCTCAACAATTTCTTCTAAGCCACTGAATATACTCATCTGCAACCTTCCAAATATCACCTGCGCCCATAGTAACCACCAAGTCACCGGCAGCTACATTTTCTTTCAGATACTCACAAATCACACCAAAGCCGTCTATAAATACCGCTGTAGCTCCGTTGCCGTTAATTCTCTCAACAAGTATCCGCGAGTTAATCTCTTTCTTTGCTGTCAGAGTGTCCCGGACAAAATAAATTTCCGGAACTATCGTTACATCCGCAAGCTTAAAGCTTTCGGCAAAATCATCAAGCAAAAATCTCGTTCTACTGTACTGGTGCGGCTGAAAAACACACCATAGTCGCCCCGGCTCATACCTCTGGCGTATAGCCTGCAGTGATGCCCGTATCTCAGTCGGATGATGGGCGTAGTCATCCAGCACCGTAATCTGACCAACCTGGCCTTTCAACATCAAACGCCGGTCAATACCGGTGAAATCCGGCAGCAGTTCGAGGATTTGCCCGACATCAACTCCGGCCGCACCGGCTATAGCGATTACAGCCAATGCGTTTAACACATTGTGTCTGCCCGGTAATGATATTCCCGTCGAGCCAAGCAATTGGCCATTGTGATATACTTCAAAGCGGTACAGCCCGTTATTCAGTTCAACGTTCCGAGCCGAGAAATCATAGTCGCCATCAATGCCGAAGGTCCGGCAACTCACATCCCTCGGCAGCGCCTTGATTACTTTGGCAACGTTCGCGTCCTGGCCGTTAGCGATTAGAACCCCGCCCGACTTCAACCTGCCGGCAAATTCGCCGAAAGCCTCGACTATCTCTTGTTCATCTTTATAATAATCCAGGTGGTCCTGCTCGATGTTGAGTATGCATGCGATTTTAGGCCCCAGATTCAAAAAGCTCCTGTCGTACTCGCAGGCCTCGACCACAAAATACCTGCTGTCCCCGACACCCGAAGAACTTTCCAATTGCGTAATATCGGCCCCGACAATAAAGTTCGCATCGACGCCTGCCTGTTTCATCAAGTGTATCAGCCAGCCGGTGGTCGTGCTTTTGCCGTGAGTGCCCGCCACCGCTATCCCGTCATAGTTGCCCATCAATGCCCCCAGCATCTGGGCGTATTTATAAACCTTCAGCCCTTTTGCCCGTGCCTGCTTTAATTCGGGATTATCTTCTTTTATGGCAGCCGAGACAACGACAGCATCAGTTTCAGCACCGAGATTGGCAGCGCTGTGGCCGATGCTAATATCCGCACCTGTTTCGATAAGTCGCTTTATAACAGGGCTTTGCATCTGGTCTGAGCCGGTAACAATGGCCTTGTTCTTTATCAGCAGCTCCGCCAGCCCGCTCATTCCGACACCGCCTGCCCCGATGAAGTGGAATCTGGCCCCCGCTGTATTTAGGCCGTTAGCAGCATCGGCTGTTTTTTTATTGAGACAAGCTGTCTTGGCGGTGTAAGTTTCCATACTTACCCTGAATCTGAAAAAAATAATAGTCCTTTTACTTATATCGGCCTTTGCAGCCTAAACTCAGCAGAAGTCTAACACACAAACCCACCAAAAAAAAGAAAAAACACCACTCCCTGCTAAACGCAATAATCAATAATCATTTGATTTTTAATTTCTCAAACTGACCTTCGGTCAGTTTGAGAAACCTACCATTCGGCCTCGATGTATGGCCCCCTGGGACCTTTTGGTTTGGGTTTGGGTCGGGATTTGAGAATCGCTTCTGCGATTGCGACATCACTTTGCCGTGTGATTTTGATGTTCGAAGAATCGGCTTCCACGATTGAGACCTTCCGGCCGATGGCTTCGACAAGTTGAGCGTCATCGCTGATTGTGCTCTTATCCAGATTTGCCAGATTTGCGTAAGCCTTCCTGAGCAAATCAGCGTCGAATACCTGCGGCGTCTGCGCTTCCCAAAGGCCGGCTCTGTCAACGGTTTTGGTTATCGTATTGTCTTTCGCTTCTTTTATAGTCGCCACAACCGCAGATGCCAGTATCGCAGCGCCTGTTTTGCCGGCCTCGGCAAAAACCGCGTCAATCCACTTCTCTGTGATACAGCACCGCACAGCATCGTGGACAGCTATAAGGTCGATATCGTCTTTAATAAGTTCCATGGCCTTTGCGACAGTATCGAAGCGCTCATCTGCGCCGAAACAAATCTTTACACCGAAAAACCCCAGGTTCGCTCCCCATTTGACTTTCACCAATTCTTCATCTTCCGGTGAAATCGCCAGCAGCACCTGCTTAACGTCCTGGCGGTCGGTGAACAGCTCCGCACTTCGCAGAAACACCGCACGGCCGGCCACGTCAACGAAAGGCTTTTTCCTTTTCCCGCCGAACCGCCTGCTCGCCCCCGCCGCACAGATAATCACACCTACATTTTGCCCCATAGCAAAGCTCCTGCTCTGTACTTTTCTTCTTATTAAATCCGTCTAATCTGCATCTGTGGTTCAATACTCAATCCCGCGCCTTGCCTTCTGCCCTTTATCAAAAGGGTGCTTGATTTTTTTCATCTCTGTTACCAAATCCGCCATAGCTATCAGTTCTTCGGTTGCCCCTCTGCCTGTCATTACTATCTCAACAGCCGGGTCTTTTCTATCGATGATATTTTTAATATCTTCCAATTTGGCAAGACCTTCGGCATGGCAAAACACAATCTCATCGAGTATCAGACAATCGTAGAATTTTTTCTGGGCCGTTTCTGCGATTTGCCCGAGTACTTCACTGATAGCCTGCCGCATCCGGGCCACGCTCTTTTCATCGTCACCGGATTTACCCATATCCCACGGCACCTCGAGTGCTTCGACCCTGATTCTCACCGCCCCTAATTGCAGCGCAAATCGCTCGCCGATATCCAGCGAGGGCGGTTTGAGAAACTGATATATCAGGACCTTATTGTTCTGGCCGGCCGCTCGCAACGCCAACCCGAACGCCGCTGTCGTTTTGCCCTTGCCGTCACCGGTATATATCTGTACAAGACCTTTTTCCAGCATAGGCGTATAATAAGGCCAAAAACCGGAAATTAGAAATTAAAAATCTGGAAATTAGGCCGGAAATAAAAAATCCAGCGGATTAAGCCGCTGGATTTTCGCCTCTGCCAAGGCAATTTGGATTATCAACCACTCGCTGGAAGCAGCTATATTGTCACAGCCTTTAGTCTCTCCTCTGTATCAGATTCGTCGTCGGCCTGTTCGCCGGGCTTGAAAGGCAACGGTTCGGCGAACTGGATAGCGACTCGGCGAGTGAAGTCATTTATGGTATCGACCCGGCAGATACTGCCGGTGCGGGTGTAACTTGCCATATCGAACGAATCATCGGTCGCAAAGCAGGGGACACTAAAGCGAGTGGTTATCTCCTGCCCAGGATACGGACAGTCCTTGTCAGCATCGCACGTAAATGCCGCGCCGACACTGGAAATATCTACTAATTGGCCCTGCTGCAGTGTTTTGTTAAAGTCCTCAGCGAACCAGACCGGCCAGTGGTAACGCAGTCTCTTCTCTGCTCTTTTTTCTTCGTTATTTTCGCTCATCGCATGTATCCCCGAAAAATGGTTATTTTTTATACCAACCTACGAATCGACCATTTCCAAGGGCCACTTTACCAGATATTACCGGAAAGATTACTGCTGATTGCGTTGGTAAGCCGGATTTGTGGATTATTCGGCCTAAATAGGGATGCGCTTTTTTACATTTTCCCCTCTTCCCACCACCCATGTTCCTATAATCAGGGATTCGTGAATCGCAGCGCAGTCGCAGCGCAGATCCCGCACCAATTAGGCTACTGCCGTTTGCCCCGCACTTACTCTGGTAAGTGCTGTGGTAATTGGTGCTGGGGAGAAGATAGAAAACTTTATTTAATAAATATGACTGTCTCCTGTTTTTCCCTATTTCCCCCAAATTACAGTGACACTCAATTGACTTAAAACGGGCCGCACGCAGAGATTTTCTGTACTTGTATAATGGTTCCTTTCGCTAAAAAAAGTTTTAGAGATTTGTAGTTTCGATAAGTTTTTTAGAGTGGGCTGATATATCAGCCGTTCATCAACGCAGGCTTGAAGCAAATCGCCGCTGACTTCACAAAAACAGCCGTTTAAACCAAAGAAACAGGCTTAAATGCGATATTATCGTAGGTATTTCTTGACATCAACTCGCCGATGTGGTAAACTACAATTTACGTTGTATACATACGAATTCCCAGGGCCGCGAAGGACCACGTCTCAGCTAATAACAGCCGCCTGGGAGGGCATAAAATAAGGAGGGAAGAAAAATGCTCAATTCAATTTCTAACCCGAAAAATTTGTCTTTACTTTTGATTGCACTGGCCGTGCTGTTTATTTTCCCGGCGGCATCGGCCTATGCCAACTGGCCGGAACTGGAAAAACTCCTCGCCTCAGATGGCGCTGGCGACGAGCGATTTGGCCGTTCGGTTTCTATCAGCGGCGATTACGTCATCGTCGGGGCCCTTGGCGATGACAACTATACCGGCTCGGCGTATATATTTTACTATGACGGTACAAGCTGGTCCCAGCAGGTCAAATTGTTAGCCTCCGATGGTGCTACCGGCGACCTGTTTGGCTGTTCGGTTTCTATCAGCGGCGATTACGCCGTCGTCGGAGCTTATTACGATGACGACAGCTTCACCAATTCCGGCTCGGCGTACATATTCTACCGTAACCAGGGTGGAACGGACAATTGGGGCCAACAGGACAAATTGCTCGCCGCCGATGGTGCTGTTGGAGACCACTTTGGCTATTCTGTTTCCATAAGCGGCGATTACGCCATCGTCGGGGCTTATCACGATGACGACGCCTGTCCAGGGAACATTAACTGCAATTCAGGCTCGGCGTACATATTTAAGCGCAGCGGTACAAGCTGGAGCCAACAGGCCAAGCTGACCGCCGCCGATGCTGCTGAATACGACTACTTTGGCTATTCGGTTTCTATCAGCGGTGATTACGCCGTCGTCGGGGCTCATTATGATGACGACAACGGAACCATTTCCGGCTCGGCGTATATATTCTACCGTAACCAGGGCGGAGTGGACAATTGGGGACAGCAGGACAAATTACTCGCCTCAGATGCTGCTGAGGGCGACCGCTTTGGCTACTCGGTTTCAATCAGCGGCGATTACGCCATTGTCGGGGCTTATGGCGATGACGATAACGGAGCCGATTCCGGCTCGGCATATGTATTCAAACGTAACGGTGCAAGCTGGAGCCAGCAGGCCAAGCTCACCGCCTCGGATGGTGCCGCCGACGATTACTTCGGCTTTTCGGTTTCAATCAGTGGCGATTACGCAATCGTCGGGACTCCTTACGATGACGACTACGGAGCCGAATCCGGCTCGGCGTATATATTCAAACGCAGCGGTACAAGCTGGCCCCAGCAGGCCAAATTGACCGCCTCAGATGGTGCCGCCGACGATTACTTCGGCTCCTCGGTTTCTATCAGCGGCGATTACGCCGTCGTCGGAGCTTATGGCGATGACGACTACGGAGACGATTCCGGCTCGGCGTACATATTCAAAGGTCTTGCCGATATCCGCGGCACCAAGTGGCACGACACAGATGGTGATGGTCATTTTGTCGAAGATACCGATGAAGAACCAATCGAAGGCTGGGGGATTTACATAGATGAAAACGAAAATGGTCAATTCGACGCAGGCGAGCCAAACGACATCACTGATTCAGAAGGCAATTATGTCTTTACAGTTCCTTCCGGTACCTGGCTGGTGGCTGAAGAGTCCAGACCCTGTTGGGAGCAGACCTGTCCCGGCGGCGATGGGACTTACAGCGTTACCCTTGAAACGGGCGAAGTTGTAACCGGCTATAACTTCGGCAACGCCCGGCCCACAGAAATCTACCCATCTGTGTGGCAGCAAGACCAGCAGGATAAACTACTCCCCGCCGACGGTGCTGCCAGCGACCGCTTTGGCTGGTCGGTTTCTGTAAGCGGCGATTACGCCATTGTCGGTGCTTATGGCGATGACAGCTATACCGGCTCGGCGTATATATTTGCGGCTAACGACGTAAACTGCAGCGATCGGGACCAGGTTGCCAAACTGACCGCCGACGATCCTGCTGCCGACGACCGCTTTGGCCATTCGGTTTCTGTCAGCGGCGATTACGCCATCGTCGGGGCTCCTTACGATGACGACTACGGAACCAGTTCCGGTTCGGCATACATATTTTACTATGATGGTTTAAGCTGGAGCCAGCAAGCCAAATTGACCGCTTCCGATGCTGCTGCCGACGACTGGTTTGGCTACTCGGTTTCTATCAGCGGTGATTACGCCGTCGTCGGGGCTGGTTTGGATGACGACAACGGAAGCGCTTCCGGCTCGGCGTATATATTCAAGCGAGACGGGGCTAATTGGAGCCAGCAGGCCAAATTGACCGCCTCCGATGGTGCTGCCAACGACCGCTTTGGCTATTCGGTTTCTGTCAGCGGCGATTATGCCATCGTCGGAGCTTTTGGCGATGACGACAACGGCAGCATGTCCGGCTCGGCGTATATATTCAAGCGCAGCGGTACAAGCTGGATCCAGCAGGCCAAGCTGACCGCCGCCGATGGTGCTGACATCGACTCCTTTGGCTGGTCGGTTTCTATCAGCGGCACCTGCGCCATTGTGGGCGCTTATTACGATGACGACAACGGGACCGATTCCGGCTCAGCGTATATATTCAAACGTAACCAGGGCGGGGTGGACAATTGGGGCCAGCAGGCCAAATTGACCGCTTCCGATGGTGCCGACGACAACTACTTTGGCTATTCGGTTTCTATCAGCGGTGATTATGCCGTCGTCGGAGCTTATGGCGATGACGACAACGGAAGCGATTCCGGCTCGGTGTATTTATTCCAGCGCAGCGGTACTAATTGGTCCGAGCAGTTCAAGTGGCTCGCATCCGATGGTGCTGCCAACGACTGGTTTGGCTACTCGGTTTCAATCAGCGGCGTTTACGCCATTGTCGGGGCTTATCGTGATGACGACAGCGGGCATGATTCCGGCTCGGCCTATATGTTTGGTAAGATTCTATGTCCCATCTCCGACCTGACAGGCGATTGCCTTGTTAATTTTGAAGACTTTGCCATAATGGCCGGCCAATGGCTCCAAGGCGCCCCATAACTGAAATATGACAGGCTGACTTAAATAAAAGCGAATGTGTTGACTTAAATTCTTCGATTATCTCGCTGCCGCACTTTTTGAGAATTAAAGCTGTCCGCTTGCGTCCTGCCCCCACGTCTGCTTTCGTGAGAAAGCGTGGGGGGGTGGCTAACTTTTTCCTTGATTTTATTTAAAAATATGCTATAATACCCCCCTGTTCGCTTGTCCCTTAGGGGCCAGAAGGCGAACGCACCGCCAGATGGCACCGCCGCAGGGTCAGAAGACACAGATTCCCAATTAGTAAAGGCTAATCAAGTAGTAATTCCGACGAGAATGGGCATTTAAAAAAGCTCAGGCAAGAAAAGTTTATTTTCAAGCCTGAGCCTTGTTATGCTTATGCATAGGCGATTACGAAGACGCCTTTTATTTGTTCTGCTATTTTGACTTTGTTTTGGGCTTGACTGTTTCCACAGAGAGAATTTGACCATCTGTAACGCGCCACGGTTTTTTGGTAGAGCCGGTATATTCGCTCAGAATACCCTGGTATGTTACCAGCGATCCCTTGGGGGCATTGAGCAGCTTTTTCTTTTCGGAAGCAGCAAAGTCTGCTGTCACGAAAACATTTCTGTGGCCGAG